>Ga0209425_10000924_pt1 | contig 35059 bp, 37 predicted proteins | sample COG_05_FD_184749 | JGI IMG/M metagenome (GOLD analysis project Ga0209425, IMG submission 184749) | Pelagic Microbial community sample from North Sea - COGITO 998_met_05 (SPAdes) (version 2) | ecosystem: Environmental > Aquatic > Marine > Neritic zone/Coastal water | place: Helgoland, sampling...
TATTAAGCCAAAAATTAAACCTGCAACTCTACAAAAATACATAATAAATTTATAAAAGTTTTTTTTAGATAAATTAATAGAGATTATTAGGTAAAATATCATCTTTAAAAAATCTAGAGTAAATTTTCCAAATAAAAATCCCAAACCTCCAATATAACCAAAACCTTCTTTGTATATTAAATTTGACGAGGCTCCATATCTAAAATTTCTTTTCAAAAACCATAAAAAACTATCTCTATTTTTATTTTCTTTTTCAATTACTTTTGCTCTTGCGTTCCACATGATTTTAAATCCTTGCTTTTTTAAGCTTAAAAAAAATAACTGATCTTCTCCACCAATTAAGTTTAGTTTTTTTGAAAAATTAATTTTAGTTTTGAGTACCTTATATTTCATTATAACATTGTTTGTTGATACCCAATTAATTATAGATTTATGTTTTTCATTTCTAACTAGCAAATCAATATAAATTGATTTAGAATTACTTAATTGAGGTCCACCTATAATATCAGCATTAGTTTTCTGAAACATATTGTACATTTCTAAAAACCAATACTTATCTACCTCACAATCATCATCAAAAAAAACAATATACCTGTAATTTTTTTTTCTAATTTCTTCCAACAATTTATTTCTTGCAAATGATAACCCTTTATTTGTTTCATGTAAAATTTTTAGTTTCAATTTATTTTTAAAAATTTGAAATAAATCTCTATAGCTGCCTGCATCGTTAGCTACAATTAATATTTGTACTTTATTTAAATCTATTTTTTTTAAATTTTTTATACTTTTTAATAAACTTGTAAGTTTTTTTTTTCTTCGATTTGTGGAAATAGCGATACAAATATTATTGTTCATTATTTGTTGATATGTTTTGAAAGATTCAATTATTATCTTTTAATTTTTTTTAACTATATCTTTTATATATTCTTTTAGATCAATCTTACCAAAAATTTTGTAAACTTTATTTGACAAATTAGTATTTGTAAGTGCTGATGCATATCTTTCCCCTTTACGTTGTGGTAATAATTTTATTTTTGAATTAAACATTTTAGCTACCTGAAGAATAGAATAACTTTTTTTATTTGATATACTGTAATGTCTGCACTTATTTTTCTTCCAAGCATAATAGCATGCTTCAATTGTTTCACTAATATGTGTAAAACGTCTAGTCTGACTTCCTGGCTGAACAACTGTTAGGGGTTTTTTACTTTTATACTGTTCCTCAAATATACCTATCACGGTTGCCATGTTCCCTTTACTTATTTGTTTAGGGCCATAAACATTATAAAAATAAATTATTTCAGATTTAAAATTATACCATCTTTTTAAATTTTCTAACATTTCTAAATTTTTTGCTTTAGTAAAAGCATAAGGTGATAAATTTTTATCATTACCTTTGTTTCCTATACTTGCAGAAGTTGCAGAATAAATAAGTTTAATTTTGTTTAAAAGACAAAAATTGAAAACTTCGTGAGTTCCTATAGTATTTGAATTTATACATTCATTCATTTTAAAAAAACTTTGATATATTCTGGCAAATTCACCGAAGTGGAAGAATGAATTAATTTTTTTTTTATAAGGATTTAAAACTTTTAAAATATCTTTTGTGTGAGAGTTGATATATTTAATTCTTTTACTTATTATGTGATTTTTTTTACTTCCAGTAGAATAGTTATCAATACTAATTATAAAAAATTTAGTTTTTTTTATTAAAAACTCTATTAAATTTGAGCCTACAAACCCTGCCCCACCAGTAACAATAATGATATTTTTCATTTAATATTTTATTAATTTAATTAAAAAAGATATTGTATATGTTATTTAAAATTTTACAGTATATTTACATATACAATAAATAAGCTAAATAAAAAAATAATTTATAACACCTTTTTTGTGCAACATATACTTGTTAAAGATAAAATATCAAAATTTATAATTTTAATTTATTCAATAATTCCAATAACAATTGTTGCAGGAAGTTTTTTATTCGAGCTAAACTTATTCATAATTATTCTCACCTTAATTTATTATTTATATAAAGAGAAAAGATTTTTAGAAGAAATAACTAATAATAACTTTTTTCAAATTTTTATAATTTTATGGTTATACCTGTTATTAAATATCTTAATAAGTGCAGATTTTTCATTATCTATCATAAGAAATTTTTTTTTTATTAAATTTTTGTTTGTAATCATTTCCTTTAAATTTTTTCTAAATGATAAATATTTATTAAATAAAATTTTATTAACTTGGACAGTTATATTAAGTATTATTTCATTTGATGTAATTTTTGAGTTTATAATGGGCCATAATTTGGTTGGATTTACTAGTCCAATGCCAAATGAAAGAGTAGTTAGTTTTTTCAAAGATGAGTTAATTGTTGGTGGTTATATTTTAGCATTTTACTTTCCTATAATTGGTTTTCAATTATATAAAAAAAAAATATTTATCGCTTTTTTACTAGGACTTTTGTTTACTGTTGCAATTTTATTATCTGGTGAGAGATCAAGTTTTTTTAAATTACTTTTAGCTTTATTTTTATTTATTTTATTTGTCTTAAAAAATAATAAATATAAAATTATTTTATTTCTTTTATTAACGTCTCTCATAACTACCATGCTTTTTAATGATAGAATTAAATGGAGGTATTATGAGACTATAAAAAGATACAGCACTGTTGATATAAAAAACTTATATGAAACTACATTAAACACAAAGTATATAAATCAATCCTTATTAACATATGAAATTTTAAAGGATAATAAACTATTTGGAGTTGGTAATAAAAATTATTTCAATTCATGTATCAAACTAGAAAAAAATTTAGCTATAAAATGTTACACTCACCCTCATCAAATATATTATGAATTCTTATCAGAGCACGGCATAATAGGAAGTATGATAATTATAATATCACTTTTTATGCTACTTTATAAAAAGAATAATCTATTAACAAAATCAAATACCAACTTATTATTTATTTTTAAGATTTATTGTATAATAAGCTTAATTCCACTAATTCCAACCGGGAGTTTTTTTTCTAGCTACAACATGGCATTATTTTGGATAAATTTTAGTTTTTTTGAAATATTTAAAAAAATAAAATAGGTTTATTTAAATATTTTTTTTATTAATTTTTTTTAGAGCACCATAAATTATTGTATAAAGTAAGATATTAGTAACAATTAATAAAAATAAAACTTCAGTTTGATTAAAATAAAATAAAGAAATAGTGAAAATTAAGAGATTATAAATATTTATTAAAATAGCAGAGCTTACATTGCTAAATAATATATGTTTAAATTTTTTATTAATAAATTTGTAAACTAATTGATGAAAATGCAAATTATCTGGTTTTGAAGGATCATTTCCAGTTAACAATTTTCTTATAATTGAAAAAAGTATTTCGATTACAGGATACCACAATAAAATAACAACATACGAAGATGACATAATACTGCTATTATAGTTATAAAAATTGATAATTATTACACCTACAATAAATGAAATTACGTATGCCCCTGAGTCTCCAATAAAATTTTTGTTAAAAATATTAAATATTAAAATTACAGTTAGAATAATCATTAAATTGTATAGGATTTCTAAATCAAAATTAAGATTAAAAAAGATTACTAAAATATTTAATGATCCAATAATTAATAAATTATACACTAATACTAGTGAATTTAATCCGTCTAAAAAATTTATACCATTTATTAAAATTAAAAAACATAATGAAGTAAAAATTAGAGAGAAAATTTTATTAGATAAAAAAAAATCTAAGAAACTAATATTTGTGAATGATATATTTATATTTCCAATTACAATAAATAAAACTACAAAAATAACCTGATAAGTAAATCTAATTACTGGGGAATTAATTATCTTTGAGTCAGATAGTAAGCCAATAAAAAAAATTAGAATGGAAAAAGACTTTAAAATATAGTTTTGTTCAATAAAAATTAAAAATAAAATAATAAATACTACTCCTCCAGATAATGGAACTTTTTTGGTATTTGTATATTTCTTGTGAAATGAAGAATTGATATCATCCAATAAAAAATTTTTTTTTATAAAAAAAATATTTATTAAATAATTAATTACTCCGACAGCTATCAATTTAAATATAATTATCATTTATATATTTTTTTAAATGATAGTGAATAATTTTTCAAAATTTTATTGTAAAACATAGCATATATTGAAGTCATATCACAAGATCTAATGAAATCTTAAAGTGCTAAATATTTCCAAGTATTCATTTTAAAAAATTTAACATCTATATAAATTAAATTATAGGATATATTTAAAACGATATTCTTTTATTTTATCTACTTTAGAGAATTGTAAGATTTGTACCATTCTATAGTATTTTTTAATCCTATTTCAACATCTGTAAAGTTTTTAAAATTTGTTAATTTTAAAACCCTTGTATTATCGCCATGTGTTTTAACAACGTCTGCTTGTTGCATTTTCCTTTTTACAATTTTAGGCAAATTAATAAATTTATTAATTTTTATTAATAATTTTTTTAGACTAATTGGCTTGTTTGAAGAAACATTATAAACAACGTGTTTAGTTTTTGTAAATTTTAATTTTGTTATAATTGAGACTACATCTTCAATGTAAGTAAAATCTCTATCATGATTTCCATAATTATTTAGGTAAAAAGTTTTTTTTCTAAAAGAGCTGTCTATTATTTTATATATTGACATATCTGGTCTACCCCACTCACCATAAACTGTAAAAAATCTTAAACCAATGAGTTTAATATTATAATAATTTGAGTAAACTTCAGCCATTTCTTCATTAAATTTTTTGCTAAGACCATAAAAATTTTTTGGATTAATCAAATTTTTTTCTTTTAAAGGAAATTTTTTATTTTCACCATAAACTGAACTAGATGAGGCATATATAATTTCTTTAACACCATAATTTCTTGAAAGTTCCAAAATATTAAAAAAACCAGTAAAATTTGAGTCCAAATAATCTCTAGGATTGTAAATAGAGTTCCTTACTCCAGCTTGCGCTGCAAAATTATAAATTCTTGAGATTTTATATTTATCAAATATCGTTTCTAATTTTTTTTTATTATTTAGGTCTATTTTAAAAAATTTTATTTTTTTTTGTAAAATTGACAAACGTTTTTTTTTTAATTTTTGAGAATAATAGTTATTAATATTATCTATTCCTATTATTTTAGCTTTAGGAAATAATTTCAAATATTTTTGACAAAAATTAAAACCAATAAAACCTCCAACACCAGTAACTAAAATGTACATAATTTATCCTAAAGCTTTTATATTAATGTATAATAATTGCAATGTGATTAAGAAAATTTTTTAACTCAATACCAAATACAAATTTTTAATAAAAGATTTCTTTTTAAATACTTATTTAAAAAAATTTTCATCGATTATTTAAAATGTTTGATAAAATGATTATAGTTTTGACAAAATGTTAATAAAAAAACTAAAATATGAGATATTACACTTATATATTTTAAAAATTTAATTAAGAAAATTAAGAATAATTGAAATAAATGATTATTAATAATAAATAAATTTATTTATGAATCGAAATTTAATATTTTTTTTACCCACTTTTAAAGTTGGGGGTGCTGGAAATTCCATTTTTAGATTATGTAAAAAATTTGACCTTAATAAAGATAATTTATTTATTATTTCAATAGGCAAAAATGAGTATAAAAAAAAATTTTTAGAACATTCAAAAAAAATAAATATTATTGAAGTAAAAAAAAAAAATACAATTAGTTCCTTTTTTTTCTTAAAAAAAAAAATATTTAATATTACAAGAAATAAAAAAAAGACTATTTTTATTTCTAACCAACATTATGCCAATGTAATTTCGATATTAGCTCTAAGAAAAATTAAAGATTTAAAGATAGTTTTAGTTGATAGAATAGATATTTCTGAATTAAAAAAATTTTATTATCTTAAAAACTATATCAAGAATATAGTTGTCTTTATTTTGGTTAAATTTTTATATAAGTATGCTGATGCAATAATTTCTAATTCGAAAAGTGCCAAAATTGATATTGAAAAAATCACTAAGTCTAAAGTTATAAATATAAGTCCACCATCTTTATTAAGATTAAATAAAAAAAAGTCTAATCGTAAATTAAAAAAAAAAATTCATATTCTCACAGTTGGAAGTTTAGTGAAGGGGAAAGGAGTTGATACAATGATTAGATCTTTAAGCTTATTAAACTCTCAAAATTTTATCTTTAAAGTTGCTGGTAATGGAGAGGAGAAAAATTCTCTACAAAAATTAATTAAACAGTTAAAGTTAACTGATAAGATAAAGTTGCTTGGTTGGACCAATAATATAGAGAAATTATATATAAATTCTGATTTATTTATTCATGCATCACATCAGGAAGGGTTTCCCAATTCTATTGTTGAAGCAATAAATTTTAATTTACCTGTAATTGCTTCAAATTGTAAAGGGGGTACTAGTGAAATTCTTAGCAATGGAAAGGGAGGTGACCTTTTCCCTGTTAATGATCATAAAATTTTAGCAAAAAAAATTAATAATTTTATGTATAATCAAGATAATCTTAAACAAAAATTAAAATTTGCCAGAAAACATATAAATAAATATACAGTAGAAAATAATTATAAAAAATTTATTAAAGTTTTTAATGTAGTTTAATAATGAAGAAACTAAATATTATTGCCTTTGCGCCTCATGCTGATGATGTAGAAATTGCAATGGGGGGTACAATTGCTAGATACGTAGATGAGGGCCACAATGTTACAATTGTTACTGCTATAATTCCTAAAGAAGATGCAAAGGGCAACATTGATAATTTCATGACAAAAAATAGATTAAATGAACAAAAAAATGCAGCTACAATACTAGGTGCAAATTTGGATGTTATGAAGTTAGACCCATATGAATTTGATTTTAATAGAAAATTTATAAAAATATTTGATGAAAGAATAAGTTTTTATAAACCTGATTTAATATTTTCTTGTTGGGAGCATGATACACATCAAGATCACAAAAAATTAGCTCAAATTCTTTTTTCTGTTACAAGAAAAAATAATATTTCTTTCAATATGTATGAAGTAATGCTGCCTGGTGGTATAAATACTTACGCATTTAATCCACAATACTTTGTTAATATCTCTAATTATATTGAAAAAAAAACAGAAGCAATAAAATGTTATAAATCAGTATTTGAAAACAAAAAAAATAACTATAGCAAATATTTTGAGTCAATAGTTGGTAGAGCTAAATTTAGAGGTGAGGTTATAGGTGTGGATTATGCGGAAGCATTTGTGATTGCTAAAAAAATTGAAATTTAGATTTTATATTTAAAAATGAGTAGGTTAAAATTTATCATAGAACCTAATATAGACGTCAAAAAAATAAAAAAGACAATCTTAAAATTTAAAAAAAATAAAATCTATATTAAAGAAAATATTGATTGGGATTATTTCTCAAATCCATTTGGCAAATCTAAATTTTTTTTAGCAAAATATGATGATATTATAATAGGATTGCTAGTTTGTTATAAGCAAATTTATATTAACAAAATAAAAAAATTTAAAGGTTATAGAATACAGGATGTGATCACAAATGTAGAAATAATCAAAAAACTAATAAAAGATGGAAAAAGTTTATCTACAAAAAATAAAAAAGGTATTTTTGATAATTTGATTTTAAGATTAAATCATTTTACTAAAAAAAATTCTGATATAAATTTAGGGTTTGCTAATCATCTTGCTTTACCATTTTGGAAAAGGAATAATTGGAGAGACCTGTCATCATTTCCATTTTTTGAAAAAAATTTAAAACAAGTTGAAAATTGTTCTTTAAAATTTAATAATATTGAAAAATTTAATTTAAATCACGAAAAATTATTTCTTAAAAACTTAAATAATAAAATAAATATATTTTGGAGTAAAAAATATTTAAATTGGAGATATATAAAAAACCCAAGATCTAAATATGTTGCATATGAGTTTTTTTTTAAAGAAAAATTAGTTGGATATACTGTTCTAAAAGAATACATATCTGATAAAGAAAAAATAGGTCATATATGTCAAATAGTTTCTGCTAATAAATATAAAAGAGAGATAATCAAATTTGTAAATAATTTTTTTTTAAAAAAAAAAATATTCAAGTTAAGTATTTGGTCTTCAGAATATATCTTAATGAAAAATATAGGTTTTAAAAAAGAATTTCCTAATAATAAAAAGATTGTCTATTCCGGTAAATTAAATTTAAAAAAACATGATTTTGATATTAATATGGGTTTTTCAGATATTTATTAATTGCAATTAAATGTTTGATAAATTAAAGAAAGATCAAAATTTATGATCAAAAAAATTATTAAAAATCTATTAAATTATACAAACTTTAGATTGGTCCATAAGAATAATTGGTATGAACGTCAGGTTAATTTAATACCTGAAATTAGTGATGAAGATCTTGACTTTATTAAAAGTCTTGAAAATTATTCTATGTGCCCTCCAGCAGCACATTGGTCAATAATTCAATCAATTAATTATATATTCCAAAAAAAAATTGCTGGAGATTTTGTTGAATGTGGAGTTTTTAAGGGTGGTAATTTGATACTAATGAATCACTTAATGAAAAAGTTAAATTTAAATAAAAATATTTTCGCTTTTGACACTTTTGATGGAATGTCAGAACCCACTATCCATGATAAAGATTTAAAAGAAAAACCAGCCGATAAAACTTTTAAAGATTATGAGGATCGTAATGAAAAATGGTGTTATGGAAGCTTAGAAGAAGTAAAAAGAAATTTAGAACATTATGATAAAAATTATCAAGATAATTTTACTTTTATTAAAGGAAAAGTAGAGGATACTTTAAAAAAAATCGAAAACTTACCAGAAAGAATTTCATTACTAAGACTTGATACAGATTTTTATGAATCGACTAAAATTGAACTTGAAGTTCTATACCCAAGACTTTCAAAAGGAGGTATATTGATTATTGATGATTATGGTCATTGGAAAGGTTCCCAAAAAGCTGTTGACGAATACTTAGATATAAAAAATAAATTTTATTTCTTACATCGAGTAGATTATGGAACAAGACTTCTAATAAAAGATAATTAATTATTGTAAATATCTATAAAAATTTTAGATCTTTTAAACCAAGTATATTTTTTTGAAGTAATTATAGCGTTTTTTGAGATTACATTTAATTTATTCTTATTTTTAGAAATTTCTTTAATTTTAATAATCCATTCATTTTTATCTTCAAATTTATTAATCAATATTGAGTTATAATTATTTTTCAAAATTTCTCTTAAGACTTTAATATTTGAACATAATGTTGGTGTCCCACTTGCTAATGACTCAAATAATTTTAAAGGAGACATAAATCTTGAATTGTCAGCACTTTTGCCATCAGAAGAAATATGCACTTTGCTTGAATAAGGTAACAACAGAAGATCAGATTTATTTAATATATTGGGTATTTTTGATTGTTCAACAAAAGGTTGAAGAAAAATGTTTTTGGGTAGTTTTTTAAATTTTTCATTTCTTTTGCCATATAAAAAAAATTCAATATCTTTTAATTCTTTAGCAATTTCAATTATAAGTTTTATTCCTCGACCTTTATAAAAACTTCCAACATATGATATTTTTTTCACATTAGTAATTTTTTTTTTTTTTTAAACTTTGTTATATCAACACCATCATGAAGAACTTTAAATCTATATACTTTATTTTTATAAAAATTTGCCAAAGATTTCGAAATAAAGATATTTTTAATTATGTATTTTGAATTTATTAAATTCATATTTATGAGAAAAAATTTAGTCAAACCTTTTATTTCTTGATGAATTTCTAAAAAATGTTTTGTCTTAAAAAAAGTTAAGAAAATACTAGCCATCAAACTTCTTGAGATAATTAAAGAGTCTTCATCAAAATTTTGTGATTTTTTAGCAACTGCGTATCCAAAAATTAATCTATTAATAGAATTTAAATTAATTTTTTTTTTAAAAATTTTTTTTATTTTAATAGATCTTAAATTTTTCATATCAAAAAAATTAATTGCTCTTGTAATTTTTTTCTTTTCAAAATAAGGTATGAATAATTGTGATTTAAATCCATGATCACTAAAAGCATCTAGCATTTTAAAAACATGAATAGCATACGCTCTGTTTGATGGTAAAATAAAATCAGCTATATAAATTATTTTCATCTTAAGAAAAAATATCAATAATTGATTGATTTTTAATGAATTTTAAATCAATCTTAAATATATCATGTTTTGTCAAAACGATATAAATATCAAATTTTTTAATATCAACTTTATTAATTAATGAATATTTTTTTTTATGTATTTGGTCTATCATAGGGTCATAACAATTCAATTTTTTAAAAGTTTTTTTTAATGATTGATATACTTTTATTGATAATGAATTTCTTAAATCTGCTACATTTTTCTTATAGGTAAGACCTAAAATTAAAACTCTTAATTTTTTTGGTTTTAATTCATAATTTTTAATTTTTTTTAAAATAATACTTTTTGCATATTTAACCATTTCATTATTTGTTTTTCTACCTGCCAATATAATTTTAGTGTCCAATCCTAATTTTTTTGCGAAAGAGGCAAAATAATAAGGGTCAACTGGTAAACAGTGACCACCTACTAAGCCTGGTTTATAATTTATAAAATTCCATTTAGACTTTGCTAATTCAATTACATTTTTAAAATTTATGTTTGATTCATTACAAACTTGATAAATTTCATTCATTAATCCAATATTTAAATCTCGTTGAATATTTTCTATTACTTTTGATGCCTCTGCTTCTTGAATATTTTCTGTGAAAATAAGTTTTTTTGCTAAATTATTATATATTTTTTTTGCTTCAAAAAATTTTTTTTTATTAATAGCAATAATTTTATTTAATTTTTCAATACTATGATTTTTATCGCCAGGGTTAATTCTTTCAGGGGAATAACCAGTAAAAAAATCAAGATTATTTTTTAAACCAGATCCCTTTTCTAATATTGGTACACATATTTTTTCTGTCACACCTGGATAAACTGTGGATTCAAAAAATATAATATCATTTTTTTTTATTATTTTTTTTAAAATATTTGAGACACTGATTAAATTTCTCAAATCTGGTGTATTATTTTTAAAAATTGGCGTAGGAACTGTGACAATAAAAAAATTAGATTTTTTAAGCTCATCATATTTGTCTGAAAAAAAAGATTTATTTTTTAAAATTAATTCCTTCGATCTATATTCTTTGTTTAAATCTTTTTTACTTGAAAGTTGATTTATCCTAATCTTATTAATATCAAATCCGATAGTTTTAAATTTTTTATTTAACCTTAAAAAAATCGGTAAACCTACATATCCTAAGCCTATAACCGATGGTAAAATTTTTTTTTGATTTTTGATTTTTTTCATGAATTATTTATAATGGCTTATATTATCTTCAATTTTTTTAATTACTTTTTCAATTTTTATATTTTTTTTTGTAAAATATGGATGATGTTTACAATTTATATCATAGCACGGGTAACAAGGATATTCTTTATTGTTTTCAATTAAAATATTATTTTTATAATTAAAAGCTTCCACAGGTAAAAAACCTGTGTGTATTATAAAATTTTTTTTATTAAAACATGCTGCTAAATGATTGAAAAGACCCTCGTAGGTTACTAAAAATTCAGACTTATAAATAATATAAGCTAATTTTCTCAAATTTAAATTTAACAAATGTGAGCAATTTTTTAATTTTGGTTCATCTAATTTACCTATTTGTATCCAATTGATTTTTTTAAAATGATTAACAATCATTTGCATTCCATTAAAATCCCATTCTTTATTTTTAGTATAATTTTTTTTAGTTGTTGATTGAATCAATGAGTATCTAAATGGTAAATCAATATTTTTATTCCAATCTTTCAGTTCATTATCTGAAAAGAAAAATTCATTATCTAATTTTTCATATTTTAAATTTAAATTAAAGTGTTCTGAATTTGCTTTTGATAAATGTATTTTTTTATCTTTATGAAAAAACAAAAAATGTTTATCTTTGTTTTTTTTATGCTTACTTCTAAATTCTAATATGTTTTTACCTTTAAATAAATTTAAAAAAGACCAAACAATATTTTTTTTACCTATTTTATAAATTTTTTTAATTCTAATATTATTCAAAAATAGCTCATAATAATTTGAAAATAAAATTATCTTGTATCCCTTAAGCGCTATTTCTCTTAGCACGCTCGACATATAAAGATGATCACCAATTGCAGAACCATTTCTAAAAACTACTATTATATTTTTTTTATCAAGAATTTGATTTAGCTTATCTTTAAATAGATATTTAAGTATTTTTTTTAAATATCTATTTATCATATTTTTTTTCATTTAAAAAATTTACAATTCCATCTTGAAGATTAATCATTTTTTTTTTGTAACCAATATTTCTTAATGAATTAATGTTCGCTTTTGTTTTGCTTTGATAACCTTTCTTAATACTTTCTGGAAATTTAATATATTTTATTTTCCCTATACCAATATTTTTCAGAAGTGTTTCCGCAACAAAATTAAAACTATAACTTTTTCCTGTTCCTACGTTTAATATTGTTGATCTTGTTATCTTTTTTTTCATTAACCATAAATTTATTGAAACACAGTCCTTTACAGAAACAAAATCCCTGGAATGCTCTCCTTTTTCAAATCCATCATATTTTTTAAAAACTTTGCATAAACCTTCTCTTCTAATTTGTTTATAGAAAGTATGAACTGGGCTAGCCATATTAAGTTTATGATCCTCATTAAGACCATAAACATTGAAATATCTAAGACCAATTATGGGTACTTTATTTTTTATATCTTTTTTTAAAAATTCATCTGCAATTAATTTTGATTTTGAATATAAATTTAATGGTTCTAAATTATGAAGATTTCTCAATTCATTAGTATTTCCACTTTTTTTTCCATAAACTGATGCTGAAGAGGCATAAATTAACTTAGTATTATTTAATGCTGAATATATCATCAATTTTTTAGTAAAAATAAAATTATTTTTATACAATAAATTCCAATTTGTTTCTTGGGTGTTGGTATTTGCACCTAGGTGAAAAATTACATTAATTTTTTTTTTATTTTTTTTTAAAAAATTAAAAAGTTCATCTTTATGGTAAATTTTTTTGTAAATTATTTTTTTTAAATTTTTTTTTTTTAATTCATTAATTTGATCAAAAATATAAATATCGTATATTAATTTTCTATTAAGTTCTTGAATTAAATTGCTTCCAATAAATCCTGCTCCACCTGTAATTATGATCATAAAACTAAATCTGAATTTCTAAGTATTTTTGTTGTACTTATTCCTTTTAAATTTTTAAGAATTTTAACTTTACCACCATATGATTTAACATATTTATTTCCTATTATCTTTTTGTTTCTATAGTCACTACCCTTAAATAAAAAATCTGGTTTAATCCTTTTAATTATCTTGAGTGGATTAGTTTCATTAAAAATGATCACATGATCTACAAGTTTCGATTTTAATAATTTTTTCTTTCGCAATTTTTCATTTTCAATAGGTCTGTTTATTCCTTTTAACTTCTTAACAGATTTGTCCGAATTCAACAAAACAATCAATTTGTCACAATATTTATTACATTGTTTTAATGAAAATGTGTGACCTTTATGTAAAAGATCAAAACAACCATTTGTAACACCTATTTTGAATTTTTTTTTCCATTTGTTTATTTTTGAAATATAAGTCACACAATTTTTGCTATTCTATTTCATGTCTTTTTACAAATGATGTATATTTTTTAGTAACTACTTTTTTTGAAGCTTTTATTGCTTTGCGTGATGATTGTAAAATATTTATTTTTTTTGCCAAATATACAGACAATGTTGCCAAGAATGTATCGCTAGCACCAGTAACATCTATGCTTCTAACTCTATCAACTTTTAGATATTTTATTTCAATTTTTTTTTTAAAACTTGCAATTAAAACACTTTTATAACCTCTTGTTATAATTAAGTGCTTTAGGCCAATAATTTTCTTAAAGAAAATATCAATTTTTTTTTTTAAAGACATTTTTTTTGTAAAGAAATTATTAAATTCTTTTTCATTTGGAACTATAATATTTGAATAATTGTAATATAGAATGTTTTTATTCTTAGGGTTTGTTAAAACTAATTTATTTTCATTTTTAAAAATTAAAGATATTTTTTTTATCAAATCTTTGTCAAAAAATCCTTTATTATAATCTGAAATAATTATCGATGAAAAATTTTTAACATTTTTTTTTATAAATTTTAGAATTAATTTTTTATGTAAAAATTTAATTTTCTTTGGCTCTTCTTTGTCTACTCTAAAAATTAATTTTTTATCTAGATGACCTCTTTTTTTATGTGAAGTTTTGTAATATTTATCTTCTAATAACTTATGATTAATTTTATTATGCTTTAGCAATCTTTTTATTTCTAAACCCTCTTTATCTTTTCCAATTAATGATAAGAAAAATACCTGGCCTGAAAGTTTTTTTATATTATTTGCTACATTAGCCGCACCACCTAAAAAAAAAAATTTATTTTTAGGAATTAATACTGGTATTGGCGCCTCTGCTGAAATTTTATCAGATCTATACTCTCTTATTTCATCTAATATTGAGTCTCCACATACAAGTATCATTTTTTTAAAGTTATTTTTACTAGTTGTACATGTACTTTTAATTGATGAATATAATCTTTAGGCTCTAAGTATTCTACTAAATAATCATTTGATAAATTTTCTATTATTTTATTACAGCCAAATTTCTTAATTAAGTTTTTATCACCAGAATAAAAATCATCAAAAACTACAACAGTATTTTTGTGCATCAATTTTTTTGATTGATTCCAGTCATTATTAATTGTTTTAACTGAATGGCCACCATCTATAAAAATAAAATCAACTTTATTTTTTTTAGAAAATTTAGGTAAAGTTTTTAATGTATTTCCTTTAATTAATTTAATTTTTGCGTGTTCTTTTAGTAAATCTTTTATAATTTCCATACTTTTAGGTCTTTTACTTAATTCTTTAGATAAAATATTTTTTTTATCAAAAAACATTTCAAACAAATCAAATCCATAAAATTTTATCAATGGATTAAAAGATTTTGCAGCTTTTATCATCTCTAAAGATCTTAGACCTTTATAAATTCCAATTTCTAATATTTTTTTGGGTTTAATCTTTAAAATTATATGAAGTAAGTTTGAATACCTTTTAAATTCAGATAAATTATATTTTATAATTGATAATTGGGTTTCAAGGTATTTTCTAATGTTAATTGTCATTTAAGATAAAATTTTTTTTAGATTTAAATCCTTATTTGTTGGTTTCCATAATTTATTATAAATATTATCTATTAAGTATTTTTTTGTCTTTACTTTTTTTAAAAAATTATAAAAATTTTTTTTACCAGAATAGTGAAGGACGACCTTATCTTTTATCAGATCAAAAGAATAGTCATTTTTTGTTTTTAATAATATTGGAAAACAATTATATAGTGTCGCCTCTAGCAAAACATTAGAATTTGTAGCAATAAAAAATTGGGGATTGTATTTTTTGACAGCTTCTGAAACATTTTTTACATTTATATTAACAAAATTATTATCATTTATATATTTCAAGAAATTTTTATTTTCATTTTGATTGCTTTTTAATTTAATAAAAACTTTAATTTTTTTATTTTTTAATTGATTTAAATAACTAATTACAGATTTATAATCCATCATAGTATCTGTAAAAAATAAAATTCTAATTTCATTATATAATTGTGTCTTTTTTATTCTTTTAAAATTTCTAAAGTTATTAATTATTACTTTATTTTTATATTTTGAATTAATTTCAATCAATTTTTTTTTAAAGTATTGTGTCCAAACAATATATTGATCAAAACAATTATACTTTAAAGAAACTCTAAATTTTGAAAATCTAGAATGCATTATACCAATTGATAGAATATTTATTTTTTTACATATATTAATAAATCCCTGTATCTCTCTATAATCATCAATCATAATCAATTTTTTAATCTTTAAAAATTTAAAAAAAAATAAATATATTTTTTGTTTTCTTAAATTACATCTCTGAATATGTAAAAATTTTTTTTCAATAGTAAATTCTTTTTCTTTAAAAAAAAATCTTGAGAAATAAACTATACTTTGATGAAAAAAAACATTTTCATACTTCATGAAAGCATTAAGAGAAACTTTTAAGGTATTAGCTCTAATAATATTAAGAAATTTTTCTTGTTTTATTTTTGAAATATAATTTTGTGTTCTTGGGTCATAGATTTCATCATTAAATGCTATAAAATAATTTACTTTTTGTATTTTTTTAATCTTAGCTTTTGTAATTGAATACAAACTTAAAAGTAGCAAAATAAAATTTACTGGCAAATCCATTAAGTATAATGGCCCTTTTTTTATATTCTTAGTCAAAACTAACTCAAAAAGTTCAGATGAGCTTAGGTCGTACTCTTTTTTATTAAATCTAGTTTTTCGAAGTTTATCAAATTTTTTTAAAGCCAATGAAAACATATCTATAAATATTTATTTAAAAATTTTTGATATCAATATCATTAGTTAAATAATGAATAACTTTGTTAATATTATCAAAATTTTGAACCTCTTTGATGCTTAGTTCGTTTGGTTTTAAAAAATTAATATATCTAGGTTTTTCTGAAATTTTTTTTTTGTCTTTAAAAACATAAAAATATATTTTTTTTTTAAATTTTATTTTATTAACTTTTGCTGGTATTTTAAGTTTTATTGGTAAATTCAACTCAAGTAAAATTTTACTTATTTGAGAAAGATTTTTCAAAATTATTTTTTTTTTAAAATTAGAATTTGTCTCTAAATAAGACATAACTATTTCTGATATTATACCCAGAGAAACCGCTTCTCCATGTCGAAAGAAATCTTTTTTAATCATTTCATCACTTGCCATTTCATATGCATGACCAAATGTATGTCCAAAATTTAATAAGAGGCGATCATTATTTTCATAAATATCTTTAGTGAAATAATTAACTTTAATTTTTAAAGATTCTAAGATTAATATTTTTACAATTTTGGGTTCTCTCTTCAAAATATTTTTTTTTTTACTAAGAAAATAATTTAAATTTTTTTTTGATAAAATAAAACTTTTGACCACCTCTGCTAAACCACTAACATAATCTCTATCTGGAATAGTGTTAATAATTTTTTCATAAATCATTACTGTTCTTGGATGAAAATATGTTCCAATCAAATTAATCTGATTTTGAAAGTTAACCCCTGTTTTTCCACCTACACAAGAGTCAACTAGTGCTGTCATTGATGAAGGAATATTTATATAAATTAAACCTCTTTTATATAGACAGGACGCTAGAGCTACTAAATCACCAATCACTCCCCCACCACATGTAATTACAATTGATTTTTTTGTTAATGAAAGGTTGGAAAATAATTTTATTAAATCAAGTACATTTTGTATGTTTTTATTTTTTTTTAGACTTTTTATTCTTTTAGATAAAATTTTACATCCTGTTAACTTTAATCCTAAAGAAATATCATTTATAATATGATTTGGAATATTTTCATCATATATAAAAACAATTTTTTTGTCACTGTTCAATTCATTTATTCTTCTATCTAAAGATTTAAGAATATTTTTCGTATAAATAATATCATGAAAATTATCGTTTATTTTATATACTATTCTATCTTGACGATTCATTTTAAGAATATTTTTTTAATATTTTGTCGGTTTTAAATTTTTCTTTCGCCTTATAGAAATCTTCAATTACATCAACCGAAAAACTGTCACCAACTAAATCAACTGTTTTTATTTTAAGACCTATCTCAAGTGCTCTTAATAATTCAATATCCTCAATTTTTTCTAAATTAGTTTTTTTTGATGAAGAATATTTAATTAATGCATCTTTCTTAAAAGAAATTATTGATAGATGTTTTTTAAAAAAAGAACTTTTTTTTTTGAATTCTACTGGAATTTTTGCCCTTGATAAATAAAGAACATTTTTTTTATTATCTGTAACAACTTTGATTAAATTTTGATTATCTGCAAGTTTAATTTTTAATGTAGGCAGAATAATATCTGCTAATAAATTTTTTTTGTGAAAATCAACAACTTTATCAATATGATCTGGACTTATTAATGGTTCATCTCCCTGTATATCAACTATCAGATCATAAGATATTCTTTGTTTTAGTAATGCTTCAGTAATTCTTTCAGTTCCATTATTGTGATGCTTGGATGTTAAAATACATTTTGCATTAAATTTTTTTGCAACTTTTAGAATTTTTTTGTCATCACAGCATATAATTATATCATCACATTTTTTAGACAATTTTGCTCTTTTATACGTATGTATTACAAGAGGAATACCATTGATTTCAAGAAGTGGTTTAGATGGCAATCTTGTTGATCCTAGCCTTGTAGGGATTAATCCTAATACTTTCATTATGTTGATGTCCATCCTCCATCGATTTTAATTATTTGACCATTAATATATTTTGAATTTTCAGATAATAAAAATAAAGTCAAATATGCTACATCCAAACTTTCTCCCCATGTATTAATTGGTATTCTGCTTAATGTCCATTTATATAAATTTGACTTATCTTTTTTAAATTTTTTAAAATATGAGGATTTAATGAACCCTGGTGCAATTGAATTCACTCTAATTTTTTTATCTGCAAATTCTGCTGCTAAAGATTTTGTAAGACCATCAATTGCAGCTTTACTTGAAGCATATCCAGAAAGTTCTTTAAATCCAAGATTACCTACAATTGAACTTATATTTATAATTGAACCCATGTTTTTTTTAAACTTAAATTGATTTGAAAAAATTTGAGATATTTTAAAAATTGAAAAAAAATTATTTTCAAAAACATTATTTAAATCTTTGTCTGAAATTTTAGAAAATTTTTTTCTTTGTCTAATTCCAGCATTATTTATCAAACAATTAAAAATATGTTTATTTTTTTTTGATTTTAGAAATACATTATCAATTACTTCTTGATTTGTTATATCTCCACTAAAAAGAAAAACATTTTTATTCTTTTTTATATTTTTAAAATCATTAAGGTTTCTAGTAATAGCATAAACAATAATTTTTTCTTTTATTAGAAGATTTAAAATTTGTTTTCCTATTCCTTTTCCTGCACCTGTCAAAAGAACGATTTTATGTTTAAATTTTAAATTCATTTATTATCTATAAATAAAAAAGTTTATACTTTTTCTCATAATAGTTTTATTGTGTGGATTAATCATTGGTCCAACAGAATGTAAAGAATTATGAGTTTTAATAAATAAAAATATTTGATTCTTATCAAAAGGTATTTGGCGTACAAGCTCTGTGGCTTCATATGGAACTGTCTTATTTAAATAATTATACTTAAATTTATCGTCAATAGGTTTTAAAACTGATGTTCCAGAATTTGTAATTTTTAATAAACTATCGTCCTTTACTATTGGAATAACAAAACTTATTAATTTATTCATTCCATCTGTATGTGGTTTAATAAAACCACCATCTGTTGAAATCATTGAGAACTCAAAACCAAAGTTTTTTGTTTTATTAATTTTTTTATATATTCTTTTAAAGATATTTTGACTATTTTTTTCACTTTTAGGAAGAGAAATATAATTTTCTTCTAGATGATCTAAAATTAATTTTTTAAAAATTTGACTGCTAAGATAGCTATACAAGTCGCTTATATTTTTTTTGCTTTTTAATATCTCTTTGAAAGATTTATTAGTATCATTTAAAATAAATTTTTTTTGCTTAAGTTGGTTTTGTTTATCAAAATCGATATTTATAAATTTACCATCTACTGGAAACTCTTTGCATAAATTTTCATAAAATCTTTCATCAAATACTTTTTCAAATAAAGCATGAGGATAAGGTTCATAGAAATATTTGTGATTATTTAAGTTAAACATTTTGTAACTTAATAACAAAATATGGCAAAAATTTAAGAAAAATGTTTAAATGCAATATATTTTGTAAATATTTATTACTATTAATAGTTAATAATTTTTAATCAACTAAACTACAAAAAATATGCCCTATAAGGTGATGAACTTCTTGAATATTTGCGGTAGAATTTGACTGAACAACATAACTATAATTAGATAAATTTTTACATGTACCACCCTTATTACCCAGCAAACAAATGGACTTAATTTTTAGTTTTTTTGCCATCTTTAAAACATTTATAATATTCTTACTTTTTCCAGAAGTTGAGTAAGCTATTAGTAAATCACCATTAACTCCAAGTGCTTGAAGTTGTCTTTCAAATATTTTTTCATATCCAAAATCATTTGCAATGCAAGTAATAACCGAAGTATCTGTTGTAAGAGAAATAGCTTTATAAGGAGATCTATTTCTTTTGTACCTGCCAACCAATTCACCTGCAAGATGTTCGCAATCAGCTGCACTTCCACCGTTACCAACAAAAAAAATTGTTTTTTTATTTTTTAATCTTTTTTTTATTTCTTGTGCAATATTTTCAGCACAAAAAGAAATTTCATCTGCATTTTGCTTAATCAAGTTTAAGTGATTTTTTATATGAAGTTTAATTTTATTTTTCATAATAATAAATCTTATATTAATTTTGAGTTAAATTGTAAAATTTTATATTTCATTCCTGACTTTATTGCTGCTAATTTATCAGTTCTACTATCACCAATTAAAATAGATTTATTGATATCAACATTAAAATCTTTTTTTGCTTTTAAGATCATTCCTATATTGGGTTTTTTCATTTTTTCTTCTTTTTTATATTTTTTTATTTTTGAATATTTATAATATGGAGAAAAATATATTTTATTAATTTGACATCCCTTTGCTTTAAATTTGTTTAACATCCAAGTGTGCAATTTATGTAAATCTTTTTCAGTATAGTAACCTCTGCCTATACCTGATTGATTTGTGATTATAAAAACAAAATAATTTTTAGTATTATATCTTTTTATAAATTTAAAAATATCTTTTCGCCAGATAAAATCTGTTTTCTTATATACATATCCAGTATCTTTATTTATTACTCCGTCTCTATCTAAAAATAATGCAGGTTTGGTTATTGTTTTATTAAATTTTCTTTTGGTTTTCTTTATTTTCTTTATCTTTTTTTTCTTATTCATTTATTCAAATAAATTTTCTTAGAATCAAAAGGATTAAAAATCTTAATTTAATGTTACCTGATTGAATATTATTGATTATATCAAAAACCTTATCTCTATCTCTATTTAAGATATTATTCATAAATACTGTAATGTAATTATCACTATATATATTCAAAAATTTATTGTTTAATAATTCAGTTTTGTTGATTTTTTTATCAATACAAATAAATGAAATAAATTTTTTTTTTTTTAACAAAATTGTTTGGATTCTCTTATCAAATTTAACATCTTTAGAAAAAGTGATTATATTGCCTAAATTTTCTTCTGATAAATAATTGAATATTTTATAGGATTGTTTAATTGAAAAAAAACTACTTAATTTATTCATACCATTCCTGAAAGCATGATATTTTTTTCTTTTGTAAAAAAAATTTGATACCTGGTATAATCGACTTAGTATATTTTTTTTTTGTTTTTTAAAGGTAAAATCTGCAGCAATTAAATTCAATCCTTTAAAAAAAGATCCAATTACAGACAATGTATTTTTTGATCTGTAGCCATATTCTAGATATGAATAAGTTTTAAAACTCTCTATTAAAGCTAAAATAAAATAAGTAATATAAAATTTTTCAAAAGAAAAATAAGTTCCCTTATCAATGATTTCGGACTTGCTAATTTTTTTTAATTTTTTTATTTCTAGTAAAAAATTACATCTAGTATTTTTCAGATAAAAATCATTTTTATTTATTAAATTTTTTTTATTAGAAAATTTTGTTATTAAGCACTTTTTACCTTTTAAACCCCAATTTTTATCTCCTTTATCTGGATCATTAAACTTTAATGGACCAAGTCTTTTGAGCATAAGTTTAAATCTTGTGCCTAATTCTGAGTTTCCAAATCTGTAAGCCATGATTCCAAAATTAGACGAGTCAATAAAATCATATTTAATTGAGCCTTTTTGATAAAATGTTTCATCACCAACAATCATGCCTGAAGGAGACATATAATCTTCATCAGAACCTTTTAGATCCCTAAATATTTTGGTTTTAGCTAAAAATCCTGCTGGGCCACCACCTATAAAAAAACCAGTATTCTTCCATGGGTGACCAGAAAAATTTATACTTTCAAAATATTTATCAACTGTTTTTTTTAATGGAAAAGGTCTTTTTGAAAAAAAATCATCATCAGCAAACTTTCTAGGAATCCAAAAAATTGTTTTGTCGAGTTTATCTTTCTCTACATACATTCCATCAATTAATTGTTTTATGTTTACAAAAAAAGATTTGTTATAAATTTGGTCTACATGAGCATTAATACAGTATTCTGCATTGGTTAATCTTTCTGCAAGATTCCAACATTTATGGACATGCATTCTCTGCTTTTCATCAGATTCTTTAAGGGCTAATTTTTGATCTACGTAAAAACAAGAAATATTTTTTTGGAATTTTTTTGGTATATACAATTTTTTACTTATCGGATTTTTACTTCCCCAGTCAACTAAAGTTAAAGAGAAATTTTTTTCTAAATTTAAGCTAAAAATAGTTTCTAAAGCATATTGAATAGTGAATTGTGTTTTTAATAACGAGTCATGGTGATAATTATCATCTCTTAAAGGTGCAATAATTGTGACTAAGTTTTTTTTCATTAGTTAATAAATAAACAAATTATTACTAGCGTATATCATAAATTAAAAATATTTATTAGATATATTTTATTCATTAAAATAATTTTCTAAAATATGTTCAACAATTATTTTATAGCCAAATTTATTATAGTGACCTCCAGGTAAACCAAAAGGATAAAGTTTTTTTGGATCTTTAATATTTAAAAAAAGATCGTCCCTAATGTTGATAACCTTAAATCTACTCTGATTTGAAAATTTTTTAATATTATTACATTCAGATGTTTCGGGCTTAAAAATTCCTCTTTTAATAGTTTCTTCATAATTTGGTAAACACACGAGGTACAAATTAGTTTTAGGTAACGAATAACTTATATTCTGCAGAATTCTTTCCATATTTGAATAATCAGTCTTTAAATCTCTCTTTAAATTAAAATTATCAATTAAAATGATTGATCTAAGTTTTTGAAACTTTAAGAAAGAAATAAAATTATAATTTTTTTTATTTACAATTTTTTTTACTTTAAAATTTTCAGTTTTTTCTTTAGACAGTTTTATTTCATTCAAACTAATTTGATCTATTAAATCTTGTTTTAAAATTAAATTTTGACTAAAGTCTTTGTTAAAATATTTTTTTAGAATTTCATCAGCTACCTCTTTTTTTAAAGCATGTTTTAAATCCCCAGAATAAAAAAATAATATTAAATTTTTAACTTTTCTTTTTTGACTAATATATTCTTTAATTCTCGCATACTCTGAAAGAGTAGAGGTCCCTTTTATTCCTAAATTAAGAACCGTATAGCCAGCTTGTCGAAATAATCCAGAGAAATCCTCTTGTTTATTTATATTTACACATGCGCCATGGGTAAAAGAGTCACCCACCAATACAAAATCTAAACTTTCTAAATCCCAAACTTCATCAGGATTATTAAAACCATATCTGTCACTAAAATATTCTGTCCAAAATCCATTTTCATTACACAATATTGTGTTTCTAAGAGACAATCCTGACAATGGGTAAATTGTTTTTAAAGCACTTTTGTTTATTTCAGTTTTTTTTAAATATGTGTTAGTGCCAAGAGCGATAGCAATATCTTTATCTTTTTTTTTTCTTTCATTGTAATATTCAATTTTTGTTCTTAAATCATAATTAATTCCCATTTTTTTTGAAATAGAAATTCTTTCTTTTTTTATCTCTTGATTAATTTGATAAAGATTTTTTTTTTCAATATTAAACAAATTAATTAGACCTTCTAACAAATATATTGAAATAAAAACTGAGAAAGTAATTAATAAATATCTTTTTTGAAATTTATCTTTTTGAAAAGAAACAATAATTGATAATATTAAAAAAATTCCTATAGCTAAAAAGTATTTAAAATAATAATTAAACTGTGAATATCCATAATAAAATTCAGATCTATAGATAACGTAAATTAGCGTGATTATTGAAAAGAAAATTACTAGATGCAAGAATTTTTTAACAATATTTTTCATTTAATAAAATTGGATAAACAGTTTTTATAAATTTATCATCTGTTCAAATGTTATGCTATCACTAATTAATTTTGATTTTTTATTTCTTAAACTTTCGGAATATAAAAATAAATCTTCTTTACTTAATTTTTCAATATTTTTAATTTCATCAATCCAGATAATGCCACTTTTAAAACCCTCATATTCTCCCACCAAATACTTTGGAGTCGGATTTTTATGCGTCCACTGTCCTAGCTTCAACATACCAAAAGACAAAATTTTATCACATTTATTTAATGCATTTACTAACATAGTAGAGGCTACACCCATAATTGCTAAATATTCACAATAATTCTCAAATTGTAAGTTCTTGTCCAATATATTTACTTTGTAATCATGTTTTAATAGATCTTTTTTTATTCTTATACAATTTTCACTATCATCTCTTGGATGTGGTTTAATATCAATTTCATCAAAGTTGTAAACTCTTGCAAGTTGTATAATATTATTGACATACTCATTTACCAATATATCCATGATTTTTTTATTCTTTAAATATACTTTGGGAATTACCAAAAGGTTATTTTTCTTTTTTACCTCACATTTACAATAATTGTCATTTTGTAAATATAAAGTTTTTAAATTTTTGTATTTTCTTGAATATAAGAAAAGTTCAGATTGGTTGGAACTTATAAAAAAATTTAAATTATCGCAGTAAATTGGATAATTTTCATTATTAATTTTAAGTATCGTTAAATCTCTAAAGATAAATAGTGATATTATTTTTGTAATTATAATATTAAAAAAATTTATTATTAAGTTAAAATTTGTTCTAACTTTAATCAAATTTTTAAATTTAAATCTTTGATTCCAATTATCTATTAACTCATTTGATACTTTAAAATTATGGACTGGCAAACCAATTAAAACTGGGTTGTGTTTTCTTTTTATTTTTTGAATAATATAATTTGCAGAAGTTTCAATATTTGATGAAGTAATTATCACATCAAATTTAATATTCTCAATTTTTCTATAAATTATCTTTGTAAATTTGAATAATTTTATCTGACTAAAATTTTTAAAAAAAAATTTATCCTCTACCATTGGTAAAATAAAAAAATCTTTAATTAGCTCCTTACTTTTCAAAATTTCTAATTGTTTGAAAGTTTGTTTACTTAACCCTCTATTATCAAGTAAAAAATAAAAATTATAATTTAGGCCATATTTGCTAATTTTATCTAAGTAAAGATCTAAAGCTGCATAAGTAGGTATTGCAAATATTAAAATATTTTTTTTTAAACTCATTTAAAGATTTTATGTTAAAAGAACTTTTTTTGAACTACTTTCATCAATAAATCCTAATATTTCAAGAGATAAATTTGAAATTTTAGGGTAATTTCTAGATTTACCTTTATTGAACATATCTTAAAAAAAAAATTCTGCCTTTTCTAATTTTAGAAAAATAACTGAAAAAACATTTAGAAGTGCCATTTATTTGTAAAAGATAGTGATAACATCCTTAAGGTTATTGGCTAGTTGAAATAAATTAAATAAATTGAATTCAAAATTGATTAATAGTATCACTACCACAATAATTTTAAATAAATATAAAAATCTTATTAAAATATAATCCTAAAAAAATTTTTATTATTTTTAAAATTATAATGTTAAACTCAAAAAAATTAAGAGGATAAATTGAAAATATTCATTATTGCTGAAATAGGTATTAACCATAATGGGGATTTAAAGGTCTGTAAGAAATTAATTCAAATTGCAAAAGACTCTGGATGTGATGCTGTAAAATTTCAAAAAAGAACTTTAGTGAATGTTTATACTAAAGAGCAACTCGATAGTTATAGAGAAAGCCCTTGGGGAAAAACTACATATGCTCAAAAAAAAGGGTTGGAATTTAACCTAGATCAATACAAACAAATTGATGAATTTTGTAAAAAAATCGGAATTCAATGGTTCGCTTCTGCTTGGGACATTGATAGTCAAAAATTTTTGAATAAATTTAAATGCAAATATAATAAAATTGCTTCAGCCATGATTATAGATAAGAAATTTTTAGAATTTGTTGCTAAACAAAAAAAATATACTTTTATTTCAACTGGTATGACAAATATGAAAATGATAACAGATGCTGTTAGAATATTTAGAAAATATAAATGTTCTTTTGAGCTTATGCATTGCGTTTCAACATATCCCCTTGATGATAAAAAAGCTAATTTGAAAGTTATAGATACTTTACGCAAAAAATTTAAATGCAATGTAGGATACAGTGGTCATGAAAGTGGTTTAGCTATTTCAGTAGCAGCATCAGCTCTTGGAATTACATCGCTCGAAAGACATATAACTTTAGACCGAACAATGTATGGGTCTGATCAATCAGCTTCAATTGAACCAAATGGCCTTAAAAGTTTGGTTAACCAAGTAAGAAAAATAGAATTAGCTCTTGGGGATGGAAAAAAAATATTTTCAATGGATGAAAAAAAAGTAGCTGTTAAACTTCGAGCACACATAAAATGATTAATGAAAATAAAATTTGGGAAAGCTATAACAATCTTCTTTTAAGTGATGATGTTTCAAGACTGAGGAAAATAATTTCAAGATATGAATTATTTAAAAAAACTCTAAATGTTCCAGGTGATATTATTGAATGTGGTGTTTTTAAGGGAGTAAGTTTTTTATTCTGGTTAAAATGTCTTAAAATTTATACTCCTAACTCTTCAAAAAAAGTTGTTGGATTCGACATGTTTTCTGGTTTCCCAAAAAATTTGAAAGCTGTTGAGAAAAAAAGTGCAAAAAAATATATTAAAAAAAGTGATTTTAAAGGTATTGACCCAAAGAGCTTATCTAGCTTAGCTAAAAAAATTTTACCAGAAGATAGGCATGAACTTGTAAGTGGTAATATAACCAACACCTCAAAAAACTATGTTAAAAAAAATTATGGATTTAAAATATCTTTACTACATTTGGATCTTGATACTTACCATGGAACTAAATCAGCATTGAATAATTTTTTTCCTCTAATAAGTAGAGGGGGCGTGATAATATTAGACGAATACGGATCAAGAGGATGGGGAGAAACTCAGGCTGTAGATGAGTTTTTGAAAGACAAAAAATATAAAGTTGAAATTCTTAATAACACAAATTCTCCTACAGGATATATTACCAAATGGTAATTGAAGAACTAAAAAAAAAAATTGACTTAGTCAAAATTGAAAAAATAAAACAAAAACATATTAATCTTGGCTGGTATAAATGGGTTAACAAGTCAGAAATAGTAAATGTTTTAAACCAACCTCCGTACAGGTATACAAAAAATCAACTAAAAACTTACTTAAAAAACTCTGATAACAAAAATACCAAAATGTTTGCAGTAACTGATCAAAGATTAAATAAATATTTTGGAAATATACGATTAACCAATATCAACAAAGATAATTCATTTTGTAATTATGGAAGATTAATAGGGGAAAATAGTTATAAGAAAAAGGGTTATGGATTAGTTATGCTTTATAAAATATGTGAGTATGCATTTAAAACTTTGAAGTTAAATAAAGTTTCTACTTATGTTTATACAGATAATAAAAATTCAATTAATAGCAATAAAGCTTTTGGTATGAAAAAAGAGGGTTTATTGAAAGGGCAATTTATCAAAAATGGTAAATTTAAAGATGTTGTTATTTTTTCATTTTTTTCAAGTGATTTTTTAAAACTTGAAAAAAAAATCTATAAAAAATGAATTTATATAGAAAAAACTCTAATAAACTATATCATAAAACTTTAAATGACATCTCATATTACTCACAAACTTATAAAAGTAAAAGAGTTATAGAATTTCTGGATTTATTTAATTTTAATATTAATGATTAAAGAAAATTTTACATATTTAAATAAGATATTAACTAAAAAAGAACATGCTAATTTGTATATCTATTTTATATTTTCAATTGTAATTGGAATTTTAGAAACAATAGGTATTGGAATTCTGCCTGTATTTTTTTCTATTTTGGTTGACGATAACATATTAATTAATAAATTTGATTTCAACAAAGACATACAAAATATTATTATTTATCTTTTCAGTAAAGAAAACTTGATAATGTTTTTATGTATCGGAATTGTTGCTTTTTTTATTTTAAAATCTCTTATTTTATTTTTTTTTGGATTTTTTGACGCTAAACTTACACGTGATTTAAAAGTTAGTATCAGTTCTCAACTTTTTAAGATTTATATTAATAAAAATTATTTATTTCATTCGGTCAATAACCCTGTAATTTTAGGAAGAAATATATCTTCAGAAGTAAATACTTCCGTGGCTTACATGAAATCGTTTTTAATCATAATAAAAGAATCTATTCAATTAATTTTAATTTTTTCATTATTATTATTTGCTAATATTAAAGTCACAACATCGGTATTTGTACTATTTTTAGTATTGAGTATTTTGTATGTAAAATTTTTTGGAAAAAAAATGAAACAAAAAGCTGAAATAGCTTTTTATGAAAGAGGGCATAAAACCAAAATTATTTATCAAATTTTAAATGCTATAATTGAAATAAAAATTTATAATAGAGATAACTTTGTAATTAAAAAATTTGTTGACTCCATAAAAAAAGAATTTCAATCTAAAATGTTTTTAGATGTAGTAAATAAAATTCCTAAAATTTTCATGGAAATTTTTATAGTCTCTTTAGTTTGCTTTACCATTGCTATATGCGTGAAATTAGGATTTAATATTGAAGCAATTATTTCATTTATTGCTTTATATTTTTTCGCTGCTTTAAGATCATATCCAGCTTTTAATGGTCTTTTACAGCAAAAAATGGCATTAATTAATGGAAAAGTTTCAATTGAAAAATTAGCAAATGTGTTTGAAAAATCAAAATACAACTCAGATAACAAAAATTTCATAAAATCTTTATTTAAATTTGAAGACTCAATTGAATTCCAAAATGTAAGTTTTAATTATCCTAATAGAACAAAAACCTTAAATAATCTCAACTTAAAAATTCCAAAAAATACTTTGGTTGGAATTAAAGGTGAAACTGGCTCAGGTAAAAGTACAATAATTAAACTTATTATGGGTTTATTACAACCATTATCAGGAAAGATTTTATTAGACGGGGAGGAATTGGATATTTCAAAAAATAATATTAAGGATAAAATTTCATACGTTCCTCAAAATTTTTATATTTTAGATGATACAATTTTAGAGAATATAACCTTTAGTGAGGAAATTAGTAAGCTAGATCAAAAAAAAATTGAAAGTTCTATAAAATTAAGTCTTTTAGATGAAGTGGTGAGCTCATTACCAAAAGGTATAAACACTATAGTTGGAGCAACTGGAAAGCTTTTATCTGGAGGGCAAGCACAACGTCTGGCAATAGCTCGTGCATTATATCAAGATAGAGAAATTTTAATTTTAGACGAAGCAACAAATGCTTTAGATAGTAATAAAGAAAAATTAATAATTCAGAATATTTTAAATTTAAAAAAAACAAAAACAGTTATTATAATTTCTCATAATTCTGATATTTTAAAAGTTTGTGACCAAATACTTGAAATATAGGCAATTTAAATGAATAAAGATTTAAAACATGTTGTAATTATTCCTGCTAGAAAAAATAGCAAAGGTTTGAAAAATAAAAATCGTATGTTATTTGAAAATACAGCCGAGTTTGTAAAGAAAATTTCTTTTTTTAATCAAGTTATCGTTGCATCAGATGATAAACAAATTGAAAAGAAAACAAAAAAGAATAATTTTATTTTTTATAAAAGATCAAAAAAAAATGCAATGGATAATTCATCTATTAAATCTCTTATGGAAGAAGTTGTTCAAAAAAAAAAATTAAAAAAAAACACGGTAGTGTGGCTTTTATATTTAACTCTACCTATTAAAAAGATAAACGATTTCAAAAAAGCCTATGGGTTAACAAAAAAAAATCATTTTTTAAGTTTAATTAGTTTTAGAAAGGTTTTAACACACCCGTTTGATTGTTGGATTATTAAAAAGAAGTTAAAAAAATTTATTAAAAATGATATTTGTAGACGTCAAGACAAACCTCAAATGTACGAGCATCATCATTATTTGTGTGCTTTTAGAGTTAATGAGCTTAAAAAACTAAATTCAGAATTAATTAATGAAAACACAATCCCTATAATAATGAAAGAAGATAACAACTTTCTTGAGATCGATACAAAACAAAACTATAAAGATTATTTGAAAATTAAGATTAAGAATTAAGATGAGTATATTTACTATTGCTGAAATTGGACAAAACCACATGGGTAGTGAGTTTTATGCAAATTATTTGCTCAATTCACTGACAAAAAATAACAATATTGATGCAATTACTTTTCAAATAAGAGAAGAAAGTTTTTATTCTGGTTTAAGAAAAAAATTAATTTTAAAAGATAGTTTTTATCAGAAAGCAAAAAATAAGATAAAGAATTCTGGAAAAAAATTTGGAATTGCTTTATGTGACCCTAACAAAATAAAATTTTTCGAAAATTTAGGAGTTGATTTTATAAAAGTGATCAATAATGATATTAATAATAATGATTTAGTTAAAAAGTTTCTTAAAAGTAGAATTAAAAAAATATATTTTTCAACAGGCTTGAGTGACGAAAAAGATATAAAAAAACTTTTGATTAGAATAAAGAAAATAAAAAAAAAATATGAAATTATTCATACAACTCTAAGTAATGATGTAGCTTCAGCAAATCTTAATTCTATTAATTATTTAAAAAAAATTACAAATATTCCCATTGCATTTGGGTTGCATTCTGAAAAATGGGAAGTTTTGCTTTTATCTTTATGTTTTAATCCCACCTCTATTTTATTTTATATTAAGGGGCCAAAATTTAAGATCCATAGAGATGAAAAGCATGCTATAGCAATAAAAAATTTAGATAGAATAGCATCCATTATAAAACAATATCCAAAAATAGTTGGAAAATTTAATAAAAAGGCACCTAAAAAAATACTAAATTATAAATAAATGAAAGCATTAGTTATTGGTAGTAGCAAAGGTATTGGCAAATCAATAAGTCAAAAATTAAAAGAACTTAAATTTAAGATTATCTCTCCATCAAGAGAAGAATTGGATACTTCAAAAATCTCATCTGTTAAAAAGTTTATTAAGAAAAATAATCAATTTGATATTTTAATACTAAACACAGGTGGGCCACCACCTATGAACTTTTTTGATATAGACGAAAAAATGTGGTCTAAATATTATAATCAATTATTCCTTAGTTTTGTAATTATGTTGCAAAAAATAAAAGTGAATAAAAATGGATATGTTTTTTTAATATCTTCTCATACAATTAAAAATCCTGAAAATAAATTAATTTTGTCAAATTCTTACAGGGTTGCATTCTCAAGTATTTTAAAAACATACAGTAAAATTCAATCAAAAAATAAAATATCATGTATAAATATTGCACCAGGACCAATTAAAACCAAAAGATTATCTGACTTAGTAAAAGACATGAAACTTTTTGAAAAGAACTTGCCTTTAGGGTACGCAGCTGACCCTGATGAAATTGGCTTATTTGTAAAATCAATAATTGAAAATAAAATTAAATATTTAAATGGTATTACTATAAATTTTGATGGTGGATTGTCTCCATCTTTATTTTAATTTTTTATAATCTTAGATTAGGTATAGATTTTTAATTCTAAATGAAATAGAAAATAAGAAATGGTTAAAAAACTCAATATAACTAAATCAAATCAACTTTATAAAAAAGCTCTTAAAATTATTCCAATGGGATCACAAACCTATAGTAAAGGTGTGAAGGCTTTTAGTGATGGTGTTTCACCCAAATTTTTAAAAAAAGGTAAGGGTTGTGAAGTATGGGATGTTGATGGAAATAAATTTATTGATTATGTTATGGCTAATCAACCATTGATACTCGGGTATGCAGATCCTGACGTAAATAATGCAATTAAGAAACAATTGAATTTAGGATCAACTTTCAGTGTAAGTAACAAATTAGAAATAGATGTTGCTGAGTTATTAAATAAACATATACCAGATGCAGATGGTGCAAGATTTGGAAAAAATGGTGCAGATGCAACAACTATTGCAGTAAGGCTATCAAGGGCAATTACAAAAAGACAACACATCGCATTTTGTGGCTATCATGGATGGCACGATTGGTTTATAGGCACAACTAATTTAAATTCTGGAATACCCAAGTTTAACAATCAGTTAGCGCACTCATTTATTTACAATGATATTTCAAGTTTAGAGAAAATTTTTTCTAAATATAAAAAAAAAATTGCATGTATTATAATGGAACCAATAACTGTTAATGGTCCTAAATCAAAACCATCTGGGTCAACAAAATGGAAAGATTATAATGAAAAAAATAATTTTTTAACTGATGTAAAAAATCTTTGTAGAAAAAATGGAGCTCTTTTAATTTTTGATGAAGTAATAACTGGATTTAGATATGATATTGGTGGCGCTCAAAAAATGTTTAATGTAATTCCAGATCTATCTTGTTGGGCAAAAGCAATGTCAAATGGTGTACCAATATCTGCAATAACTGGAAATTGGAAATATTTAAAATATTTAGAAAAAACTTTTTTTTCGTTTACTTATGGAGGAGATTGTATTGGATTAGCAGCAGCTAAAGCTACTATAAATAAAATTGAAAAAAAAAATGTTATTGATCACTTATATTCTGTTGGAAAATTACTTAAGGACAATATGAACGAACTTTCCAAAATATATGGTTTGGAAGAGTTAATTAGATGCTCCGGCTACCCGTGTAGAACCGTAATGAGTATTAGGAAAGTAAAAAAATATAATAAACCTTTGATAACTAAAACTCTTATTCAACAAGAACTTATGTCTAGAGGAGTTTTGTGGTCTCAATATCAATCCATAAGTTTTGCCCATAAAAAAGAACATATCTATAAATCCTTGAATGCATTTGAAGATGCTTTCAAAGTTTTAAGTAAAATTGTTAAATCTGGTAAAAAGATTGAAAATAGTTTAATTGGAAAGCCATGTCTTCCTTTCTTTACCAGGGTTGCTGATTTTAATGCTGCTGCACTTAACTCAAAGGATTAATGTTTGATTTAGAGTCAAAGATAATAGTTATAACTGGTGGTGCTGGATTGCTTGGTTCCCGATTCTCTGAAATAATTCTTAAACATAATGGACTACCTGTAATCTTAGATAACTCACCAAGGAATATAGCAGCTTTGAAAAAAAAATTATCAAAAATAAGTGGAGACAAAGCTGAATTTCATGTTGTAGACATAACAAATAAAAAGAAAATTGATACTGTAGTTAATAATATATTTAAAAAATATAGAAAAATAGATTGTTTAATTAATAATGCTGCAACAAATCCAAAAAGCAATAATATAAAAAATAATTTTGAGAATCTTTCAATTAAACAATGGCAAAAAGAACTCGATATTGGTTTAACAGGGGCGCTTATTGCTACACAAAGTATTGTGAAGAAAATGATGAAACAAAAACATGGCAATATAATAAATATTTCATCTGATCTTGGAATAATTGCACCAAACCAAAAAATTTATGGAGCCTCAAAAAAATCTATTACTTATTCTGTTATAAAACATGGGATAATTGGTTTTTCAAAATATTTATCAACATGTTTTACCAATTACAACATTAGATCAAATACATTGTGTCCCGGGGCTATAAATTACAAAGTTAGTAAATCATTGATAAAAAATATAAAAAAATTAATACCTCTTAATAGAATGGCGAAAACCAATGATTACGATGGGATTATATTATATTTATGTTCTGATTTATCTTTATATATGAATGGTTCGACAATAATATGTGATGGTGGAAGAACTGTTTGGTAATTTAAGAAAAATTTTTAATCTGAGAAAAATTTTTGTTTGCAGTTAAAATTGCATTAATTCCCCTATGAGTTTCAAATGTCAGGCACCTTTTGTAATTTTTGGATTTTAAAAATTTCATAACTTGACTAAAATTTATCAAACCATTCCCTAAAACTACATTATTACCAAATTTATCTCTATCCTTTAAATGTACGTGATTTATGTAAGTTTCGTATTGTTTTAGAGTTTTGGCTAAATTTCTATTTTTAACAAAAAAATTTCCGGTATCAAAAGTAATTTGTAAATTAATAATCTTGGTATCCTCAATAATTTTTTTAAATATAGAAATGTCTCCATTAAATTCAAAGGATAAGTTTACATTTGATTTTTTTGACATTAAATTAATTTTTTTTATAAACTCTATAACGGAATTATACTCATCTACTTTTATTAAATTAATACCTTCCAAAGGTACAATCAATAATTTACAATGAATTTTTTTTAATAATAAAAAAAGTCGACTGTAATATTTTAAAATTTTTTTTGATTTTAGGCTTTTGTTAATTATATAATTATCACAAACAATACTATATTTTAACTTTGTTTTTTTAATAAGTTTATTGATTGTTTTTCTTCCATTAGAAGTCCAAATAGGGTTTTTTAAATTAATTTTTTTTTCTAAAAAAAACTCAATATAATCTAAGTGAGTTTTATTTAAATAATCAAATTCTTTTTTCCAATTTTTGGGAAACTTCTGAAGAATATTGCTCTTTGTATCTGTGAGCCTGCCTTGAGTAATTCCAAATTTCATTATTAATTCAATATCTTTTATATAAATTTTTTTCAGTGCATAAATCAAGCCAATTGAGCTATTAGTACTGGTCAGCTGCACACATTACTGTGCTTCCACATCCAGCCTATCAACGTGGTGGT
>Ga0209425_10000945_pt1 | contig 34604 bp, 27 predicted proteins | sample COG_05_FD_184749 | JGI IMG/M metagenome (GOLD analysis project Ga0209425, IMG submission 184749) | Pelagic Microbial community sample from North Sea - COGITO 998_met_05 (SPAdes) (version 2) | ecosystem: Environmental > Aquatic > Marine > Neritic zone/Coastal water | place: Helgoland, sampling...
CTTTGCTCCAGACCGTATTGCGTGTCAGGACGCTACGGCACAAATGGCTTTATTGCAATTCATGCAAGCGGGAAAACCCAAAGTAGCGGTTCCTACAACAGTACACTGTGACCACCTAATTCAAGCCAAAACGGGGGCAATGGAAGATTTAAAATCTGCCAACAGCACCTCTGCAGAGGTTTTTAACTTTTTAGAATCGGTATCGAACAAATACGGCATCGGTTTCTGGAAACCCGGAGCGGGAATCATCCACCAAGTGGTGTTAGAAAACTATGCTTTTCCAGGCGGCATGATGATCGGAACAGACTCCCACACAGTAAATGCAGGCGGATTGGGAATGGTTGCCATCGGTGTTGGAGGTGCAGACGCAGTAGATGTAATGGCAGACATGCCGTGGGAACTGAAATTTCCAAAATTGATAGGGGTTAAACTCACCGGAAAATTAAACGGTTGGACCGCGCCCAAAGATGTGATTTTAAAAGTTGCAGGTATCCTTACCGTTAAAGGAGGAACTGGTGCCATCATCGAATATTTTGGCGAAGGCGCTGAATCCATGTCCTGTACGGGTAAAGGAACTATCTGTAATATGGGAGCAGAGGTAGGCGCTACAACTTCAACCTTTGGCTACGACGCTTCCATGGAGCGTTACTTACGTGCCACAGACAGAGATGATGTGGCCGATGCTGCCAATGCTGTAAAAGAACACCTCACTGCAGACCCGGAAGTATACCAAAACCCAGAACAGTATTTTGATCAAGTCATTGAAATCGACTTAGATACGTTAAGCCCCCACGTCAACGGGCCTTTTACGCCAGACTTGGCAACCCCAGTGGCAGAAATGTCTAAGGTGGCAAAAGAAAACGACTGGCCGCTTCAAGTGGAATGGGGATTGATCGGATCCTGTACCAACTCGTCTTACGAAGACCTTTCTCGGGCTGCCTCCATTGCCAAACAGGCAGTAGAAAAAAACTTAGTTACCAAGGCCGAATTCGGAATTAACCCAGGTTCGGAACAAGTGCGTTACACATCGGAAAGAGATGGATTACTGGAAATCTTTGAAGATTTAAACGCCAAAATATTTACCAATGCCTGTGGGCCATGTATCGGTCAATGGGCAAGAGAAGGAGCCGACAAGCAGGAGAAAAACTCCATCATTCACTCCTTTAATAGAAACTTTTCTAAACGTGCAGATGGCAATCCCAATACCCACGCCTTTGTAGCCTCCCCCGAAATGGTGGCTGCAGTAGCTATTTCTGGAAGATTGGATTTCAACCCACTCACAGACACTTTGATCAACCAAAAGGGAGAAGAAGTAAAACTAGACCCTCCTACAGGATTGGAATTACCACCTTTGGGATTTGATGTTATAGATAACGGGTATCTCGCTCCTGTTGAAGACGGGTCTCAAGTGCAGGTAAATGTCAAAGAAGATTCCGAAAGATTGCAACTGTTAACACCTTTTACCCCTTGGGACGGGGAAAACCTGACGGGAGCAAAACTCCTTATAAAAGCACACGGGAAATGTACTACAGACCACATTTCTATGGCAGGACCATGGTTGCGTTTTCGTGGGCACTTGGACAACATTTCCAACAACTGCCTCATTGGAGCAGTTAATGCATACAATCAAAAAACAAACTTTATCAAAAACCAATTGACAGGCGAATACGGTGGTGTCCCCGATGTACAACGTGCATACAAAGCTGCGGGAATCGAAACTGTTGTTGTAGGAGATCACAACTATGGAGAAGGATCCTCCCGGGAACACGCAGCAATGGAGCCTCGTTTCTTAGGAGTCAAAGTGGTGATTGTAAAATCATTTGCTCGTATCCACGAAACGAACTTAAAGAAACAAGGAATGTTGGGAATTACTTTTGCGAAGGAGTCAGATTACGACCTTATTCAAGAAGACGATACCTTTAACTTTGTCGATTTAAAAGACTTCGCTCCTGGAAAACTTCTTACTATAGAAGTGGTTCACGCCGATGGATCAATAGACACCATAAAGGCGAACCATACCTATAACGAAGCTCAAATTGAATGGTTTAAAGCAGGTTCTGCACTGAATCTAATCAAGGAGCAAAACAGCGCTGCCTAGATCAGGTGATCTAGTTTTTCGTCAATGGCTTTTCTGAGGACTTGATACCCTTCTGCACTAAGATGAAGTCCATCTTGAAGGAAATAGACTTCATTGATACGCTTATTTTTAAGTAAAGATTCGTAAAAATCTACCTGGTATACGTTGTGAAGTGTTTCTATTTTTTCTCCAAGCTGTGCGTTGATCTCTTTGATTTTTTTTAGCTCGTGTTGCCGCTCAAAAGAAGGTTTTATAGAAATATTTAAAATTTTAGTGTTTGGGAATTGCGCCTGTACTCTGTCTATAAAACTTACTATTTCTGCAACTATTTTTGAGGCGGTAAAACCTAATGTTAAATCGTTCCCGCCGAGATAAAGGACAATTACTTTGGGCTGCACGTCCCTAAAGAGTTCTTCAAAATAGTCGTTTAATGAATGAATAAATGCCCCCCCAAAGCCTAAGTTTAGTGTATCCCATCTTGGAAAATCCTGAGCAACGTTTTTCCACAAGCGCAGGGTTGAACTTCCATAAAACACAAGGAGCTCTTTTTTACTCTTCTTTTGGAGGATATTTTTTTTAAGCACAGCTATTTCACCTTCAAAATTTTGATCTTCTCTGGATAATTCTTTTACACCTATTTTAAAGGTGTCGTTTATTTTTTGAACTGCATTGTTCAGGAGATCGCTCTCTGGACTAGTGACTCCAAAATCTCGCATGCGAAAAGGAGGTAGAATTTGACACTTATAGGGAGCTTCAGAAGGGAGTTTGTCGAAGTTGACCAGTACAATGGGAACGAGAAGGGGTTGCTGTTTGAGACTACTTGCCAATTTAAAAATACCTTTTAGAAAGGACCCCGGCGATTCATCTGTGTAATAGGAAGCACCTTCTGGGCTAAACACCAAATTGATATTGTTTTCTAACGCCGCTGCAGCTTGTAGATAAAATTGTTTATTCGCTTTTTTTATCTCTTTTTTAGTAAGCTCTTTTGGAATAAAGTGGTTTGCATAGACACGGATGTATCCAAACTTATCGTAATAGTTTCTGTGATTTTCTTCATCTGGCAACGAATAGCGAACCACTCGAGTCCCTGGATTTTTGTAGTATTTTCTAGAATTGAACTACTTATAAAGTGACTGTCCAAGGTAATTTGAAAATCTTCAGCTACAGTAAAAAAGGGATGGTTACGAAGGTGATTATAAATGAAAATTACCCCTTGTTCAGAAGGCAAGTTTTCTGAGCCTTTGATTTCTACTCTGACAGAAGAGAAGGCTTTTTGTACTTGTTTAGCGCTAAGCGCACGCATTTCACTGTAAGGAATTTCTTTAGGAGCACGAACAATTTCATTAAAGCTGTTGCGCAATGCTTCCAACAACCTACTGTCTGGATTCATTAAATCGTGGCTAAAGTTGATAATAACGCTTTTACGTGTTCAATATCTTCAATGTAATACTTCGCCTCCGTTTTTTTTCTACCCACCTTAATAGTCCTAGTATGACCGGGCAAGCTTGTAAACATATTTTCGTCTGTGACATCGTCTCCAGCGCATAGAATAAAATCATAGTTTTTATTTGAAACTAAGTCCGAAACAGCTGTCCCCTTAGTTATTTGACTGTTTACTACTTCTAGCGCTTTGTCCATATCCATAATGCTAAGTTTGTCTGAAATTAGACTTGCTAGCACCGTTTTCAGTTCTACTACACGTTCGGCAGCTAGTTCGGGATCCGTTTTTCTGTAGTGCCACACTAAGCTATTGGTTTTTTCTTCAATAAAAGTACCTGGTGTTCGATCTGTAAACGCTTCCATAATAGGTAGTAGATCTTTTTTCCACGTATTATCTGCGCTTCCATTGGCAACCCATTTTTGCTTGGGTTGTTTTACAAAGTACCCATGTTCTGCCACTAGGGTAAGTTGAAGGGGGCCAAACCATTTTTCTAAAAAGACTTTATCACGACCACTTACAATGGCAACATCCGTATTGGGAAGTGATGTCAATTGGGTAATCGTCTTCAAAAGTGCGTCATCTGGAACTGCTCTATCGGGGTTTTGATGGAAGCCAACTAAAGTTCCGTCATAGTCTAATAACAGCATTTTTTTATCCGCCTGCTTGAAGGATTCTGCCATTGATGTAATCCGTTGCGTATTCAACTTTTGAACGCCTACTTCTTCTTTTGGTTCTACTTTTACCTCCAGCGCATCCATAAATTCTTTTGCCCAGTAGTTTACTGTATACCTACTGAGTCTTTTTTGCATACTGCTGTTGCGCTTTTTTTGCTCTTCAACAGGCATCACAATCGCTTTTTGTATCGCATCGGCCATAGCATTTCGGTCAAAGGGATTCACCAAAATCGCTTCGTATAGCTCCTTAGAGGCCCCTGCCATTTCACTTAAAATAAGTACGCCGTCCCCTTTGACACGAGTCGCTACATATTCTTTTGCCACCAAATTCATCCCATCCCGAACGGGGGTTATCATTGCAATATCAGAAGTCATATAAAGGTCTATAAGATCATCAAAATCCATTGCGCGGTAGTAATACCAAATCGGTGTCCAGTTCACCGTTGCATACTTTCCATTGATACGACCCACCACTTCGTCAGTTTCTTTTTTTAATCGTTTGTATTCAGGAACATCAGAACGAGAGGGAACGGTAAGCATTACTAAACGAACCTTCTCTAAATATTCGGGGTATTTATCTAAAAACAGGTCAAAGGCCTTGATGCGATTTATTACCCCTTTGGTGTAGTCTAAACGGTCAATAGATAAAATGAGCTTGCTGTCGTCTGTACTCTTTAGGTGTACATCCAGTTGAATTTTCAATTCAGACTTTTCGGTCTGTTTTTGCGCCAAATGTGTTTGAGCTGCGTCATTAAATTTGGTGTAATCAATTCCCATAGGGAAGGTATCCACAACCACTTCTCTACTGCCAACAGTGACTCTGTTAAACTGAACGTTTTTTCGTAAAATACGTTTTGCCGAACTTAAAAAATGACGCTCATAATCATAGGTGTGAAAACCGATGAGATCCGCCCCCAAAACCCCTTCTAGCAAAGGCTCTCGCCAAGGGAAAATTCTGAAAATTTCAAATGAGGGGAACGGGATGTGTAGGAAAAACCCTATTGTAACGTCAGGACAGGCATCTCGTATCATCTTTGGACATAACATGAGTTGGTAGTCTTGAATCCAAACCGTATCTCCAGGCTCAATTCGATCAATAACAGCTTTACTAAACTTCTCGTTGACTTCTACATAAGAGTCCCAGTGCGCCTTGTTAAAAATAGAAAACTCGATAAAGTAGTGAAACAGTGGCCACAAACACTTGTTTGGGAGCCCGTAATAAAAATCGTCAATCTCTTCAGTACTTAAACTAACGGGACAATAATTATTTTCGGTTAACGAGTCTTTTAGTGGTTCCCATTCAGATTCATCAAGTGTGTCGCTTCCTATTCCAGGCCACCCTACCCAAAGCGAATTTTTGTTTTTGTGTACCGAATGTAATCCCGTAGCTAAACCGCCACTAGTGGGGGTAAATTCGAAAGAATTTTCTACTTTCGTTATTCGAATTGGTAGTCTGTTTGAAACGATTATAGTCTTTCCCATTTGTACTATTTTTAACTGCGAATTACAATTTTATGGCAAAAATTTCATTTACTTCACCTGCCCCCACATTAAACTTCGGCATTATTGGAAATTGTAAATCTGCGGCACTTATAAATGAGGATTCTTCAATTGATTGGTGTTGTTTGCCACAATTTGATTCCCCGTCTGTGTTTGGTAAAGTTATTGATGAAAATATAGGAGGGCACTTTAAAATCGAATGTGATACGAGTTATCACATTACACAAACATACATAAAAAATACGGCGATACTTTGTACACGCTTTGAAAACGACGACAATGCTTTCGAGGTGCTTGATTTTATGCCCCGTTTTCAGAAAGATAATGGTTCCTATCATGCCCCACCTGAGCTCAGCCGTATACTGAGGCACGTGAAAGGAAAACCTAGCTGTAGGATCATTTACAATCCAAAACTGGAGTACGCTCTTGGTGAAACAAAAAGTTATGTAAAGAAAAATTTTATCGTAAGTATTGTTGATGATGTCAACTACGACACCTTGTTTTTATATAGCAATTTAGATTATGAAGCGATTTTAGCAGGAACTGAAATGAGTATCACAGGAGAGCATTTTATGACCATTTCCTACAATGAAAAACTCAATGCTCCCTCCCTTGAAAATTCGCTTTTGACGTTTGAGAAAACAAAAGTATATTGGTTAAACTGGTGTCACAAGACACCTTCTTTCAAGAATTATAACGAGCAGATTTTAAGAAGTGCCATGACGCTGAAGCTACTGACTTTCGAAAAGACAGGAGCGGTTTTGGCAGCGGCCACTACGTCATTTCCAGAAACCATTGGAGAGGTGCGAAATTGGGATTACCGCTTTTGTTGGATTAGAGATGCCTCGATGGTGATCAAAGTAATTGCCAAACTGGGACATGTACAAATTGTCAAAAACTTTATCCGATACATTATTGACCTCATTCCAGACAAGAACGAGAAGCTCCAAATCATGTATGGCATTAGTGGCGAGAAAATACTCACAGAGAAAACCTTAGACCACCTGGATGGGTTCAAAGGATCCAAGCCTGTACGTGTTGGAAATGCGGCCTATGTGCAAAAGCAAAACGACATTTATGGAATTCTGATGGATGTAATTCATTATCAAATGGAGCAATTCTCAGATAAAAAGGACGAATATGAAGAGCTTTGGTCAATTGTTAAGTCCATAGTGTGGGTGGTTAAAAACAATTGGAAACTTGCAGACAAAGGGATTTGGGAGTTTCGACACGAAGACAGACATTTTACATTTTCCAAATTACTTTGTTGGGTTGCTGTGGACCGTGCGATTAAAATTTCGGCTCTAGTCAACGCAGAAAAATCAGTAGAAAAATGGGAAACACTCCGCGATGAAATCTATGACGATATTATGCAGCATGCCTGGAGCGAAATAAAACAAGCATTCACACAGTCATATCATTCGGAGCACCTTGATGCTTCTGTACTTCTTATGGAATACTATGGGTTTATTGATGCGAAAAACCCAAAATTCGTTAAAACGGTAAAAGCTATTGAATCAGAATTAATGCACGAAGGACTTTTATATCGCTATAAAAATGAAGATGACTTTGGATTGCCAAGCTCCTCGTTTACCGTGTGTACCTTCTGGTTTATCAATAGCTTATTTAAAATTGGCGAAGAAGAAAAATCCAAAAAACTATTCGATGAGTTATTGTCCTACAGCAATCATTTGGGCTTATTTAGCGAAGACATCGATTTCTCTTCAAAGCAATTGTTAGGAAATTTCCCACAAGCCTACTCACACCTGGCACTTATTGATAATGCATTGAATTTTAATGAAACAACTACTGCGAGTAAAATGCCGAAACCTTCGTTGAAATTGAAAGTCTCTTAAGAAGACGTCATAAGTTGCGTTGATATTCTAAGTCTACCCTAGGGAGTCCTATCTTTAGCTAATACAGACCCTCTTTAGACTTTTCTTTAAAAAGATGTAGCTTTGGGAAAAACACTTTTATGAGAATTTTCCTTTTGACATTCCTGGCGACGACTTCTTTGGTAGGCCAAGACTATTTCACTGAGCGGTATCAACCTTTTCAACCTTCTATTCCTTCTCCAGAAACCTTTTTGGAATACGAGATTGGCTCGCAGCACACCCGACACGATCAAATTGTAGCCTATTTACAAGAATTGGCAGAGGTGTCAGACCAAGCAGAAATCACCTATTATGGGAAGACACATGAAGGAAGAAAACTCACCTTATTGATTGTGAGCACTTCGGAGAATTTAGCAGAACTGAAAAGCATACAAAAACAGCATTTAGATTATGCAGAAGGGAGGTTGGAGACCCGACCCGATATTCCAGCGATTATCAATTTGGCATACAACGTTCACGGAAATGAACCTTCCAGCTCGGAGGCGGCATTGCTTGCAGCCTACACATTAGTAGCTTCAGAAGACCCACAGATTCAGTCCTTTCGTGAAAATGCAATTATTTTTATCGACCCTACCATCAATCCCGATGGAAGAGACCGCCATACACAATGGGCCAACACCTACAAAGGAAGCCCCTTAGTTTCAGATCCGCTAGATGCCGAACACAACGAAGCATGGCCCCGCGGGAGAACCAACCATTATTGGTTTGACTTAAACCGAGATTGGCTACTGGCAATCAACCCTGAAAGCCAAGGAAAACTAAATTGGTACCATCAGTGGTATCCCAATGTGGTAACCGATTTTCACGAAATGGGAACTCAAAGCACCTATTTCTTTGAACCGATGAAAGTCAATGGATCCAAAGACCCCATTATGCCAAAAGACAATTATATCAAGTTGAACGACCTTTTTGCAGCGTATTTTTCGGAAAATCTAGACAGTATTGGATCGTTGTATTTTACCAAAGAAGTTTTTGATGGAACTTATCCGGGCTATGGTTCCTCGTATCCCGATTTACAGGGAGGACTGGGATTACTTTTTGAACAAGCCAGTTCCAGAGGGTTAAAGCAAAAAACAGCCTATGGGGAGATTACCTTTCCCTTTACGATACGTAATCAGTTTGTATCTAGTTTAGCCACCGTTCAGGCCGCTGTAGAAAACAAAGCGTTACTCCGAGACTATCAAAAAGCATTTTTTGAAAGCGCCTTAACCCGCAGCAAGCGAAGCAAAATCAAAGCCTATAATTTTACAGAAACCGATCAAAATAGAACTCGCGCCTTTTTAGACAAACTGATTCGTCACCGTGTAAAGGTCCTAAAAACCGGAACCCACAGTTATAGCGTACCCACCGAACAACCCCAGTACAGGATGGTACAAACTTTTTTTGAAACCTACGACACCTATCGGGATAGTGTCTACTACGATGCCTCTGCTTGGTCCGTAGCGAATTTTTACAACATCAAATACAAGACAGCTTTAAAAACACCTTCGGGCGCTCCGGTAGCACTAGAGGATTTGATCCAACTCCAACCCCTACAAAAATCCAATTATGCTTATGTTGTAGAGAGCAAGGACTATCATATTCCTGCACTGACCTATTACTTACAGGATCAAGGAATTACAGTAGCCTCTGCTTTTAGACCTTTTGGCACTAAAGAGAAAGGACTATTTTCTTTTGGAAGTCTTGTCATTCCTGTAGCTCCGCAGAAAAAATCAGCAGAAGAGGTGTATGAAATTTTAAGTCAAGCGCAAGATCAATTCAAGATTCAAATTCAAGACGTATCCACGGGGTTCAGTTCGAGTGGGGTAGATCTAGGAAGTCGATATATAAGACCGCTAAAACAACCCAAAGCAGTATTACTCATCGGCGACGGGGTTCGTTCGTATGAAGCAGGAGAGGTCTGGCACCTTCTGGATACCCGAGTGGGAATGCCCATCACCAAAGTCCATCAAAATGATTTTAGTAAAGTCCCACTAGACCAATACAACACCCTAGTATTAGTTTCAGGAAACTACAAATGGGACGAAAAAACTACTGAAAAATTAAAAACCTGGGTTGCCAAAGGCAATACAATTGTTGCACAGGGCACTGCAACCACGGCGTTGATCAAACATAAAATCGTCCAAGAACAGTTGGTCACCCAACCTAAAGATTCTTTAAAGAAAGCAATTCAACGACCTTACGAGGAGGCACCGGAAAATTTGGGTAGAGAACAATTAGGGGGTGTTTTTATCAAAGGAATCATCGATCCTTCTCATCCCTTGGGATTTGGCTTCACAGCTAAAGAGGTGAGTTTATACAAAAACAATTTAGTTTGGTTACAACCCAGCAAAAGCGAATACGGAACACCAGTTGTTTATGGCAAAAATCCCCATGTGGATGGATATATCTCCCAAAACATACGGAAACAATTTTTACCCAAAGCGGCTCCCGTTGTGGTTAGTAGCCTTGGAAAAGGAAGAGTGGTGCTCTTTGCTGAAAACCCCAACTTTAGAGGGACAGCCTATGGGACCAACAGGATGTTTCTCAATGCCTTGTTTTTAGGGAATCACATTTCCGTTCCCAAATCGTCAAACTAAGGGGTTAAAATCGTTTTTTTATAAGTCACCGATTTGATTTTTTCTTTGGTATAATAGACCGGAAAGTAATGGTCTTCCGCCCAGTCTTTAAAAAGATTACTGTAAAAAGGACTTTCAGGATCGCCAGATTGCCCAGGAGCATTGGTCCCTACTGCAGCATCCCAATCTCCTGTGTTAACGATCATCCGAAAACTGGCACCACTGCTTTGCCGGTAATTGCCCCCTGTGGATCCTGGGGTGTAGGCATTTCCTCCTCTTGGTAGGGGTCCTAGATTAAGCTTTTTTGCAGTTTCCGAATTGGCTGCACTTCCCAATGGGTGTGTAAGGGCAGTATGCTTGTTATTCGCTTGACCGTACTGCCATTTTTCAGACTGAGTTCCTAGTCGAGTTTTTAGGTCTGCAACAGCAGCTTGAAAAGTAGTTTGTAAAAAAACATCTCGTTCTGTAATAGTCCTAAACATTGTTCCCGGTGTTTCGATCCAATCCAAAATCCGTTTCAACTGAAGCCAAGAGAGATAAGGTTTTGCAACTTCAGGAATAAATTTAGCACTTGCATGTCGAATAATTTCTTTTTCCCAAGCGTTGTAAATCGCTGCAGCGATAGAGTTGGGCTCTAATTTAAAATCCCAACGCATTACTTTTGCTTTAAGGGCCTCTTCACTGGGGCTTAAAGAACTAGTTTCAAGTAAGGGAATCAAAGTACGTGCAGGGAAAGAGGTTACATCTACTTGGAGTGCTTTCATGTCGTTCATTGTAAAATCATTTCGGGTGCCCAACACTTCATCAATTCGTTCTCCACGGTAGGGATCGGACCAGGAATATCCAATGGCATCCCAACGCGTATAATCCGCTGGAGTCACGTTTTGGTTTGCAGTGGCGATATATCCTTTTTTTGGATTGGCGGCATTGGGTTTTTCTAGTATGGGTAGATAGCCGTCCCACTCATAACGACCGTCCCCCAAAACGGGAACCAATCCGCTAAAGTTTTTTCTTACCGGGGCAATTCCAACTGCTTGCCATCCGATGTTGCCTTGCTGATCTGCCCAAATCATATTTTCTCCCGGAATGTTACTGTAGGAACAGGCGTCTCTAAATTCCTCCCAAGTCTTGGCCTGATCCATCCGTAGAGACGCAAGATAGGGAGACCCCCCAGGCTCCAACCAAGCGCAACGAACCGCGTAGGCTTTTAAGGCTTTTTTGTTTAGATAGGTCACCGGTCCGTGATGACTGTAATAAAGTTCAACTTCTAGATCCTCGCCTCCTTTAACAACAATTGTTTCTCGGATTACTTTGAAATCTTTCCACACGCCTTGAAATTTGTATTGTAGTGGGTTTTTGGGATTTAATTCGTACTGGTAGAGATCCTCTCCATCTGTTCTAAAAACAGTCAAGCCCCACGCTCCGTATTCGTTATGACCAATTGAAATCCCGGGAATCTCGGGTTCACCACCACCGATGACGTTCCACCCGGGAGCCACCAAATGTGCCATATAACGCAAGGAAGGAACTGCAATTCTCCGATGGGGATCATTTGCCATATAGGTATGTCCATCCGCTGTTTTTGTTCCGTCCAGCACCCAATTATTGCTACCAAGGGCAAGAGAATCTTTGGAAAGGTCGTTGTATTGGTTCAAAAAGGCAACCGTCTGAGAATTGCGATAGGGTTCTTTTAAATGATGCGGTTGAAATTGGATAGGTTTTCTAAAAGCATTATAGGGCGCCAAAAGATCTTCAAATAAGAGCGCTTGATCTATTTTTGGATCCAAGGCGATTTTAGGATCTTTCGGGTGAAACCACAAAAGTTCTTTTACCTTTTCAGGGCCCAGTTTTGCAACCGCTCTTCCTAGTTGTAGTTCCTGACCAATATTTCCCAGGAGACCTTGATGTCTAGAAATAACCACCTCTGGAGTCCACTTTTTTGGTGAAATACCAAGCATTTTAAAAGGTAGCGGTAGCTTTTCGGGAGTTTTTAAAATTTCAGTGATGTAGTGATTCACCCCTTTCACATAGGCTTCTATGATCGCTTTTCCTTGGGGATGATAGTGATTTAACTCCTGATCTAGATCGCCCCGAAATTGAAATAAACGGGTACCGACATCTCTTTTGATTTCTTCGGGCCCTAGAATTTCTGCTACTGTTCCTGTGGCTTGCCGTCTCCATACTTCAAATTGAAACAAACGATCTTGGGCAGCCGCATAGCCTTGAGCAAAAAAGAGATCGTTTTGATTTTGAGCATAAATGTGATTGACACCCCATTGATCTCGAAAAATTTCAACGCTCTGTTGAAGCCCCTTCACATTAATTTCTTCTGTGGGGAAAGGGTTTTCTGAAGTGGTACAACCGATCCATAACAGGATAAACGGAAGCAATAAAAAGTTTCGCATGTTTCGAGTGATTTAAAGTTCGTGGGAAGCTTTGATAAAGCGAGTTTTGAGATCCACCTTTTCTAGATTTTTGTCTAAGGGAAACATCGGTCTTTGGATTCTTTTATAGTCCAAGCGTTCCAAATCCTGATCCACCCCTCCTGGAGTCAAGGCCATTATCCAATCCCCGCGAAGGTCGTAAAGCTCTGGAACTAAATAGCCAATTTTAACAACCAGAATATCGGCTTTGCGTGGGTCCAGTCCCAATTGCGTAAAGTCCTTTTCTCGGTGGTAGGGTTTGCGTTTTTTGGTCACGATAACGTTGATACTTCCTACCCTAACAACCACTTCGGTTTCTGCGTGAAAATCTCCTTGATGTATTGCTTTTACAACACCTTCCAGCAAAAGGGGAGGTGCATAGCGGTCATCCACCAGGGCACCTACTTTGGCAGAAACAGTATTATTTACTCCAGCTTTAAGTGCCGCTTCGATGAGTTCGGGACCGGGGATAGAAGCGTAGATCAATTCGGGTCCAGAGGATTTCTTAAAAGCCTTGTTGTTCAATAATTCGCGAAGGGTCCAGGTGACATCTCCTGCTCCGCCAGCGGTAGGATTGTCTCCCATATCGCTGATGATGTAGGGTTTTTTATCCGATGTTAATGCATAGGAAAGGCTGGTGTCTAAATCTGCCGTTGGGGCGACAAATTCAAATTCGTTTCGCACCTTCCAAAAATGAGCTGCTAGGGTTTCTGCACTTTCGCTTACTGCCTTTTGATCGTCTCCCGTGACCATGACCACAGCGTGATTTCTAGGCTCATCCGCCCAGGCATACCCAATCCAGATCGCCGCATCGATGACCCCTTCCTTTTCGGTCATGGGTTGTACTTTGGCATACAGACTCTTTCCAGGTTCAATTCGAGTGCTGGTTTTTTCACCTGGAAGTAAAATGGGTACAGGAATCCAGACTTTGTATTTGGGCTTCCCTTTTCCAGACTGCAACCGTTCCAAAAGGTTGTCCACGGCACGTTGTTTGGACTCCAAAGCATCTTCATGGGGAGCCATCCGATAACAGGTGATCAAGTCGGTGTGTTGTGCCAAACGTTTAGAAACATTTCCGTGGAGATCCATGGAAGTCGAAATAAGGGTTTCCGTACCAATTAAGTCTCGAATTTTTTGGATAAAATCGCCCTCAGGATCGTCGATCCCTTCCACACTCATTGCGCCGTGAATATCGAAAAAGAGCCCATCTAGAGGCAATTCTTTTTCCAACAAGGCTAAGGTTTTTCCGACTAAGGAGTCATAGGCTTTGCGAGTGACAATCCCTCCAGGGAGGGCATGACCACGCAGGGTGGGAGCCCAATTTGCAGCTTGTCTCTGAGGCTGCCCCTCTTGTAAAAAAGGATAATAATCAAAAACGGCGACTCCTTCTCTAGCCAAAAAAGCAGCAGCGTCTGTGGTGGCTGGAGAAAAAGTGCTGGATTCTATCGCCAACCCAGCGATGGCTATTTTGGGTTTTTTAATGGACTTTGAATTGCTGTTCGAGTCACAACTCAATAGGAAAAGAACGATAGCAAAAGCAGAAAGAACAGTTTTAAATTTTGAAACCATAATAAAAATGAATTTAACTAAAGATATAACTTTCAAAGAGAAATCGTGTTCGAATGGACTTTTGTAGAAGGTGTTAAAATTTTATTTTATCAGATCCATTCTGCCCTTATTTTAATGAAATACGTACCTTGATTTAGCTTATAATTGAATTTAACTAAAAAATTAATCAGAATGAAACAAGTTTTCTATTGGTCGTTGGTGGCTGCATTAGCTGGGTTTTTATTTGGTTTTGATACGGTAGTAATCTCAGGAGCGGACAAAAAACTCCAAAGTTTATGGCAGTCTTCAGCTGCTTTTCACGGGAGTGTCGTTATGGCAATGGCACTTTGGGGAACAGTAGCGGGCTCTCTTTTTGGCGCAATACCTACCCAACGTTTGGGTCGAAAAACAACCTTGCTTTGGGTAGGGGTTTTTTATACCGTCTCAGCCCTAGGTTCTGCGTTGGCAAACGATCCGATTAGTTTTGCAGCGTTCCGTTTTATTGGGGGAATAGGCGTTGGAGTTTCAGCCATTGCAGCACCTGCTTATATTTCTGAAATAGCTCCTGCCAAAAGTCGGGGCCGATTGGTGGGGCTCTATCAGTTTAGTTTGGTGCTGGGAATTTTAATTGCTTTTATTTCAAATTATTTGCTAAGTGATATCGGTGAAAACGCCTGGCGTTGGATGATGGGAGTGGAAGCTATTCCTGCAATTCTCTATACCCTGTTGTGTTTGGGTATTCCAAAAAGTCCAAGATGGCTCATTACTCGGGGGGAACTGGATCAAGCGAGGCAAATTCATAATCGAGTGGACCCAGAGGGTTCTTTTGATCAGTTGGTTCATGAGATGACTCAAACTTCGAAGGAGGACCAAAACGAATCCATTTTTGACAAAAAATATCGTTTCCCGCTGAAGTTGGCCTTTTTGGTTGCCTTTTTCAATCAATTGTCTGGGATCAATGCTTTTTTGTATTACGCCCCTAGAATTTTTGAAGAAGGAGGTCTGGGAGAAAGCACCTCTCTGCTCAGCAGTGTAGGAATTGGAATTACAAATTTGGTTTTTACCATTATAGGGGTTGCTTTAATCGACAAGAAAGGAAGAAGAAATTTAATGTATTACGGCTCTTTTGGATATATTATTTCTTTGAGCTTAGTGGCTTGTGCCTTTTTCTTTCAGTGGGGAGGCTTGTTGATTCCTATTTTTCTTTTCCTTTTCATTGCGGCTCATGCCATTGGTCAGGGAGCCATTATTTGGGTTTATATATCTGAGATATTTCCAAACCACCTTCGCAATTCCGGTCAGGCGTTTGGGGTGAGTGTACATTGGATTTTAGCAGCTATTATTCCCTCTTTTGTCCCCCTTTTATTCGCGAGTATTGGTGCAGGGGTTGTGTTTTCTGTTTTTGCCTTTTTTATGGTGTTACAACTTGTTTTTGTCCATTATATGATGCCCGAAACTCGTGGAATTTCTTTAGAAGAACTGAGTAAAAAATTAATTTCAGAAAATGAGGCGAACTAAACAGAATCCTGTTCTTTCGGAATTGACTCCTCACGGAGTATTAAAATAATAAGAGAAGTAAACGAAATTAGGATTGATAAAATGTACATCCTTAAAAATTAAAATAAGGATAGCGTATTTTAAAGTTGAAGAATTAAAAAAAGCAAACTAAATTTAATGCTTTAAAATCAAGTATGAAAATAAGCTTTTACAAGGTAGCGCTGAAAAAGCGCTTTCCATTAGCCATAAGCCGGGGGATACGTTATAATTCAGAAAATTTATTTATTTGTTATGAAAAAGACGGTTGTGTCGGTTGGGGCGAGGCGGCTCCTGGAAAAACAGAAGGTGCAGATACACCAGAAGCCGTTCAAGAAGAATTGGAAAAATTTATCGCCACAGGAATAGATGGCGTATCGATTCAGGGGCTTTACGATCGGGCAAGAGCGCTGGAAGTTCCTCCCTGTGCCTATGTAGGGTTGGATACTGCACTTTGGGATTGGACAGCCAAAAAAGCAGGGATGCCTTTGTTTCAAATGCTGGGTTTTCCAAGACCCCATACTCCCACCTCGGTGACTTTAGGAATCAACCCGCCGGAGGTAGTCAAAGAGCGAATTCCCCTTCTTTTGGATGGAACCACAGTAAAGTCTTTAAAAATCAAGTTGGGATCACCCGAGGGTATAGAGGCAGACAAAGCCATGTTCCAACAAGTACTTGAAAGCACCCAGAAGTACGATGTAAAAATTCGTGTGGATGCAAACGGAGGCTGGGATGTTGGAGCGGCAAAACAGATGATGCAATGGCTGGCCGACAGAAAGGTAGACTATATTGAACAGCCCCTAAAAGAAGGAGAAGAAGATCGATTAAAAGAACTTTATGAAAACCGACCACTCCCTATTTACGTAGATGAGTCTTGTCGATTTTCAGAAAACATCCCCGGTTTTGCCGCTCATGTGGATGGGGTTAATATGAAATTAATGAAGTGTGGCGGAATTACAGAGGCGTTACGGATTATTTCCACGGCACGTGCTCATGGTTTAAAAACCATGATTGGGTGTATGAGTGAATCTTCTGTAGCAATTGCTGCTGCAGCTGCTTTAACGGGTGGGATTGATCATATCGATTTGGACTCTCATTACAACCTGGCTCCCGATCCTTCTCAAGGGGCACCTATGGTGGACGGGGTGACCCTCCCTCTAGAAATTCCCGGACACGGGGCAGAACTAAAAAAAGAATTTTATGTTAGATCCTAAGTTAAAAGTTGCCGTCTACATGGAAGACCATATCGATAGTGATTATGGTAAAATGGGTATGGGCGTGGTGCGCTATTTAAAAAACCCTATTGTAGGAGTGGTTGATAAAACGTTTGCAGGCAAATCCATGCGCGATTTTATGAACCTTGAAAGAGAAGTTCCTATTTTAAAAAACCTCGAAGCCGCTATTGAGCAGGGTGCTGAAGTTTTAATTTTGGGCATCGCCCCTTCTGGCGGGAGAATCCCAGAGTCGTGGAATTCAATTATTGTAGAAGCGCTCGAAGCAGGCTTGAGTATTGTAAACGGCCTTCACGACTTGTTAGCACCTAGATGGGGAACTCAAATAAAAAATCCAGAAACTCAATGGATTTGGGATGTTCGAGTTCCTCAATTTATCCCTGCTATTGCTACAGGTAAAGCAGCCTCATTGACAAATAAACGCGTCCTTTTTATCGGTACCGATATGGCGGTAGGAAAGATGACTTCAGGCTTAGAACTGTACGATGATCTTTTGAAACGAGAAGCAAATGTAGGTTTTATTGCTACGGGTCAAATAGGAATTACTCTTATGGGGAAAGGGATTCCTTTGGATGCCTATAAATTAGATCATGCTTGTGGTGCGGTAGAGCAAATTGTAATGGAAGCAGCTGAAAATGAAATCGTAATTGTAGAAGGTCAGGGATCTTTATTACATCCGGGAAGTTCTGCAACCCTTCCTCTGATGCGCGGAAGTTGTCCTACCCACTTGGTCTTATGTATTCGTGCAGACAAGAAAACCTTGCGAAGCCCAGAGCATATTGCTGTTCCAGACCTGAATGAATTTATCGCGCTAAACGAAGCGCTCGCGACAGTAGTGGGGACTTATCCGAAGGCAAAAGTAATCGGGATATGTGCCAACACCAGTATGTTACCCGAAGCACAAGCCCAACAGTTTATCAGCGACCTTAGTGAGAAGACGGGGATTGAAGTGACAGATCCAGTTCGCTTTGGAGTAACAGGTATTTCAGAACTTCTTTTAAAAGATTAATACATTTTTTCGCGGCTCACTTGCTGGGGTAATGGCAATCCTTTTTCAAGGCGTTCAAAACAGTCCAACACTTGGTACGTGCTCTCTTTGGGATAGGTCAAACTAGCAATATGAGGAGTGATTTTTACTTTGGGGTGTGCCCACAGCGGACTTGATTTAGGAAGCGGTTCTTCTTCAAAAACATCTAAAAATGCACCCGATAGGAGTCCCGTATTTAAGGCTTTTACGATATCTTTTTCAACTTGAACAGCTCCCCTGGAAACATTGATGAGGTAGGTAGGTTCTTTAAACTTTTCAAAGAGTTGATAATTCAACAAGCCATGTGTTTTTGGGGTGTAGGGAACGGTACACACCAGGACATTGATTTGGCTGATAAAGTCCTCAAACTGATCCCCAGAGTAGGAGGGAAAAGCGGTTTCTTTAGGCGAATTAGAATATCCTATTACGGGAAAACCCAAATGATGAATTTTATTGGCAGCATCCCTACCCAAATGCCCGATGCCCAAAACACCTACTTTAACCGGGCGCTCTATAAATTCAAATTGCGCCCAGTGTTTGTTTTGTTGTGCGGCTTGAAACTCATACCAAGAGCGGTGGTGATTTAAAAGCGCCATAAGGATGTAATTGCTCATGGAGAAGGCCATTTGTGGATCCACAACTCGGCAAACCGGAATGTGCTTTGGAATGGTTTCATCGGAGAGGACATGATCCACTCCTGCACCCATAGAAAAGATTAATTTTAAATTTTTAAAGCGAGTCAGCGCTCCTTTGGGTTGCTTCCAAACCATGACGCAAACCACATCCTCGGGATATTCTGTTTCCAAACCAATCAACAGCGGAATATGGGGAGCAATTCGTTCAAAATTCTCCTTCCATTTTTGTGTGGGTATTGGGGGAGCAATGATCGCAAAACGCATGAGTAAAAGTTTAATAGATCCGAATTAAAGATAGACTAAATTTGTATTTTTATGCAAAATACTTTCTTATGAATGTTTTAAATGCTTTTCAAAGAATGCTATTGTTTTTTTTCATGATTTCTTTACTATCCTGCTCCAAAGACGCAGATGAGGAAACCATGTCCACCTTAAACACAAAAGAGCAAATCGCAGAGCAAATTTTAATTAAGACCAATGCAATACGAAGAGCAAATGGATTGACAGATTTGACTCAAAATGATGAAATGGATCAACTGGCGGGGTTGCACAGTGAGAATATGATAACATTCAATTTTTTTGATCACGTAGACCATGAAAACAAATCCCCCTCAGACCGAGCAGACGATCTAAACTTTGGATGGTCTCGTATTGCAGAAAATATTGGACAGGTACCTTGGTTTGAAAATGTCAACGGCTGCGGAGATACGCGTTCTGCGGAGGTCATTTCGGATTGTGTCGTGGAAGGATGGAGGAACTCACCGGGACATTATGCGAATATGATTGGCGACTTTGAAGAGTTGGGTGTGGGTGTCGCTTTCACAAAAGACAGCATTGCCTATTTTACCCAAGTGTTTCGAACCCCTTAGGTTATTTACAATGATAATCTGCGGCGCGGGTTGCAATTTGGTTATTGGGTTTTACGTTCACCTTGTAGCCCAGTGAATTTGCCCAGCCTTTTGCTGCAGAAATTAACTTGTGAGACTGAAAGCTTTCGTCCCCATTATAGTCCATGTCAATTTGAACTTTAATTGTGATTTTTTGGGTCAACCACTCTGCTAGATCGATACTGAATTCGGCTTCCTTCCAGAGGCGAGTCCACATGTCCCGGATGATCTTTGTGCTGCTTTTACTAAAAATATAATGTACTCCCCTAGTACCTAACCGGTAGGCGATGACAGTGGTGTAACGAGTTTCTTTGTTGATGTTTTGAGAATCAGTACCAATATGAATTTCCGCATAGGGGTAATTTTTAATCACCTCGAGGGTATGGTCTACAGGATCGATACGATCTCCCTTTATATTTCTAAATAGCAGCATAATTTATGCTCTAATTTAAAAATACTATTTTGGCTTTAACGATTAATTTCACTTTTATGACTGTTCTTTTTTTCAATCTGTGTAATACGGTAATTTTGGTTGCCTGGGCAGCGATTCTTTTTTCCCCAAAAAGCACCGTATCTAAACCCTTGATTTCGTTTCCGTGGGTTCCCTTGGGGATTAGCTTCTTTTACTCCTATTTTATTATCGTATCCGGAGGACTAGCAGAGGCCGATTTTTCCAGTTTAGAAGGGATTTTGGTTTTATTTCAAAACGCAACACCAGAATCAGCAGCTGCAGGCTGGTTGCATTATTTGGCCTTTGACTTTTGGGTGGGGACTTGGATCGTTCGACACAGCCAAAAGAATCAAATAAAACACGGGTATATTGTCCTGCCTTTGTTGTGTACTTTTATGTTGGGCCCCGTGGGGATTATGGTATACAGCCTGATTTATTTTGGCACTAAAAAACTTAGGAAGGCCAGTTAAAACTAATGTTTTGATTCAGATCGGGATGAAGCGAATACGCTACAGGACAAGTAAGTGCAGCGCGTTCAAGTAGGGTTTGCGTTTTGGGATCAAAACTTTTTGAAAAAGAAACCTCCACATGAATTTCAGCAATCCTCCGAGGGTTGGTTGCCATAACTTTGGTTACGGCTGCGGAAGTCCCTTTGAGATCAACTCCGAGATCCTGTGCTTTGATTCCCATAAGGGTTAGTAAACATGATGCCAAAGCAGTGGCAACAGTGTCTGTAGGAGAAAAAGCTTCGCCTTTCCCTTGGTTGTCCAGGGGAGCATCGGTAATAAAAGTATTTTTTGAAGCCATATGTGTCGCTTCTGTTCTAAGGTCACCTAGATAGATTACGCTACTCGTCATAGTTATAAATTAAAAATTTTTGAAAATAAAAGATCCCCAAGCAAGGCGCCAGAACCTAGAATCAAGGGATACAGTAAAAAAAGCCAAAGTCCATCTTTAAGACGAAGAGTGCTCCAGAAACTTGGTGAATTTGTAAGACCTTTTAAAAAATCATACCAGCTTAGTAATTCAAGCTTGGAAGCCATTAGATTTGCTAAAATGGCAATTAATAATATAAAAACTCCTAGAAAATAAATTCGAACCATATTCAAAAATAAAGAAGTTTTACGCGCGAATGTTTACTTTAGTTAAAAACTAAAAAGGAAACTTTCTAAGCCCCAGCATCAGGGACACTGAGGAATGTGAATTTGGATGTTTCATTTTAAAAACAATAAATAGTAACAGATGAAATTAGGTTGGATACTTAAAGTTGTATTGGGTCTTGGAGCCCTACTTTGTTTTATTGTGGTGGGCCTGATGTTCACCAAATTGTCATTTATCGATTGGCCTTATGCGATAGGGGGCATAATTTTACTAACTTTAACACTTGCGATTCCGATAAAAAAACATAAAAACAAATAGACGATAATGAAAAAATTTATTTTCGGGGCTTTGACGCTACTGGCATTGGCCCCCCTTCAAGGACAAAACTTGAAAACCATCAAAAATGATATTCAAACTTCAATAGACGCTAAAAAAGAAAGTCTAACCACAATAAGTGACGGAATTTGGGAGGCCGCAGAAACCTCTTTAGAAGAATTTACTTCTTCACAACTTTTAAAAGATTACGCACGTGAAAATGGATTTGAAGTGACGGAAAATGTTGCAGATATTCCTACCGCTTTTATGGCCAAATACGGTTCAGGAAAACCGGTTATTGGGATTTTAGGAGAATTTGATGCCAATGCAGGAATCTCTCAAAAAAGAATACCCAAAAAAGAAGCTCGCGTACCTGGTGGTGCGGGTCATGGCTGTGGACATAATCTTTTTGGAACCGCTAGTCTTGCAGCTGCAGTAGCAATCAAAGAACAGATAGAAAAAGGAACCCTGAAGGGAACTGTCATTTTTTATGGGACTCCTGCAGAGGAAACCATTTTTGCTAAAGTGTGGATGGTCAGAGCAGGCGTTTTTGACCAACTGGATGTCTGTATGGATTGGCACCCTGGAGACAATATCGTATCGGGAACAGAAACTAGTAAAGCCTTAGTTGACTTTCGTGTCATGTTTTATGGAGACACCTCTCATGCTTCGGCGGATCCGTGGAATGGAAATAGCGCCGTAGATGCTATGGAGCTTTATACCACAGGATTAAACTATTACAGAGAGCATATCTTGCCCACCTCAAGAATTCATTACCAAATTGAAAAAGCAGGAGATGTTGTAAATGTAGTTCCCGATTACGCAAAGATCTGGACCCGCTTAAGAGAGAATAGCGTAGAAAAGGTTGATGTACTTTACGAACGCGCCTTGAATATAGCAAAAGGAGCAGCACTGATGACAGGAACGAAATATGAAACTAAATTGATCTCTGGGATTTATGAAATTTTAGTCAATCGGACGGGAGCAGAAATCATGCAAGAAAACCTAGAGACCCTGGGTGAAATTTCGTACACCGACCAGGAAATTACCTATGCAAATGCAATTCTAAAAGAAGCTGGGAAACCCCAGCTTGGAATCAATGGGGAAGTAACTCCTATACAGGAAACACTTCCCGCACAAGGCGGATCGACGGACGTGGGGGATGTAAGTCAAGTGGTTCCTACCATTCGGATGTCCGCTACCGTCGCTGCAGACGGGGGTCCATGGCACTCTTGGGCAGTTGTAGCATGTACAGGAATGTCTATCGGACATAAAGGGATGATTTACGCTGCAAAAGCACTGTCAATGACCATGGCAGATTTGTATAAAAACCCAAAATTAGTGGAAGCAGTTAAAGCAGATTATAAAAAAAATAAAACGTCAGAACCCTACAAACCACGTATTCTTCCCGGTCCTCCGAGCTTAGAATAATTTGTTATAAGGAAGGTTTACTGTAACCACTTTCGATCCTGCATTTCTTTTTTGACATGGCGGGAAAGATAGACCAGAGCGATCATATTTGGGATGCACATCAGTGCAAAGGAGAGATCGATGATTCCAATGACTACTTCTACTGTAGCTAATGCGGAAAAGATGATACTTCCTATGTAGAAATAGTTGTAGAGGTTTCCCCACTTAAGTTGAGTGAGGTAGCCAAAACATTTTACCCCGTAATAGGAATAGGTAAACAAGGTGGAGATTCCAAAAACAAAAACCATGAGCATCAGCAGTTGATCTCCAAAGCCAAAAAAGAGGCGTCTAAAGGCTTCTAGTGTAAGTACGATGCCGTTGAGCCCTTCCACTTCATATGCCCCGCTGATGATGACGACTAGACCCGTGATAGTACAGACCAAAACGGTGTCGAGCAAGGGGCCTAACATTGCGACCAAACCTTCATCGGTTCCTTTGGAGCTTTGAGATTGCCCGTGATACATAGGCGCGTTGCCCACGCCGCTTTCATTGGAAAAGACTGCACGGCGAACCCCCAAAAGAACCAAGCCCCAAAATCCCCCCGTCACGGCCGTTTGGAAGTCAAAGGCGCTCGAAAAAATAAGACCAAAAGTGGGCAATACCTCCCCGGCATTAGAAAGTAAAATATAAAGACCCAAAAAGAAGTACAAACTCACCATCAAGGGGACTAAGCTGGAAGTTACTTTTACGATCGATTGTAAGCCACCAAAAATAACTACTGCACTAGCGAGGGATAGTACTATTCCGACAATTAGTTTCCATTGAAATTCACCCAAAAGGAGAAAGGAATCGGGTTTAACCACATCCATAAAGGTTTGGGTCAACTGATTCGCAGTAAAGGCAGGAAGCACCCCAAAAAGCCCCGCTATTGAAAACCAAATAGCCATGGGTTTTCCCCATTTTTTTATTCCGAGTTGCATGTAGTACATGGGTCCACCCAGTGGATTTCCTTGGGCTTCTGTTACTCGGAGTTGGACAGCTAAAGAACAGGAGTAAAATTTGATGATCATTCCAATAAGTGCCGTAATCCACATCCAGACCAAAACCCCTGGCCCCCCCATATGAATTGCGATGGCCACCCCAGAGATATTTCCCAATCCTACTGTTGCGGCAAGAACCGCAGTAAGTGCTTGAAAACGAGAAATCCCTTTATTTTGTTCCTTGGAAAAAAGGAGTTGAAAGGCGGTTTTGATTTTGAACAAAGGGTAGCCTTTACTGTGAACAAATAAATAAAGCCCCCCTCCTAGCACGGCAAAGAGCATGACCCATTCTAGGCGGCTAATCAAGAGTTGTAAAAATGATTCTAAGGAAACAATCCAAACGGTCATTCTGAAAAATAACAATTAATTTTCAGTTTCAATCAAAAAAGCTAACTTTAGAAAACTTTGAATTGTATAAAAAAAGTACAACCTTGAAAAAAAAATCATAAATCATGCAGAACCGAAGAGACTGGTTGCGTTCTTCCCTAGGGATCGGAGGCTTGCTTTTGGCACCTTCAAACTTGTTGACCGCACAGGAAAAAACAGACTTTAATCCAAGACCCTTAGAGCCCGTGATTCGATTGAGTTCGAATGAAAACCCATACGGTCCTTCCAAAAGAGTTCAGGAGCGAATTAAAAATTCGTTTGTCCACGGTTGTCGTTACCCTTATGCCTATTCGGATGATTTGGAATCTATTTTAGCAAAAAAACACGGAGTCTCCCCAGAATCTGTCATTGTGACGGGCGGATCTACAGAAGGTCTTAAAATCGCTGGGCTCACGTTTGCCTCTAATGGAGGAGAAATTATTTCGGGACAACCCACCTTTTTGGCGATGATGAATTATGCCAAGCAATGGGGCGCCGCAGTCAATTGGGTTCCCGTAGGCGCAGATAAGGGGTATGATTTAGACGAAATTGAAAAACGGATTTCAACAAAAACGAAACTGGTTTTTCTGTGTAATCCCAACAATCCTACAGGAACGTTGGTGCCCGCAAAAAAACTCGTAGATTTCTGCAATGTGGCAAGTCAGAAAACCATCGTTTTTTCTGATGAAGCCTATTACGACTTTATTGAAACACCAAATTATCCCAGTATGGTGGAGGCCGTAAAACTTGGAGATAATGTTATTGTTTCCAAAACCTTTTCAAAGGTTTATGGCATGGCAGGTTTGCGCATAGGCTATTTGATAGCCAAACCTGAACTCGCGGCTCAAATTCGAACAAATATAGTGGCCATGAGTAATGTTTTAGCGGTAGAAGCTGCCAAAGAAGCACTTCAAGATAAAGAGTTTTACCAGTTTTCTTTGACAAAAAACAAAGAAGCGAAAAAGAACATCTATACACTTTTAGATCATCTCAAGTTGGAATATGTGCCTTCACATACCAATTTTGTGTTTTTCCATTCTAAAAAAGACATTCGCGAACTAGGACCCAAGATGATGGAAAAAGGGGTTCGCATTGGGAGACCCTTTCCCCCTTTTTACGACTGGTGTCGTATTAGTACGGGAACTTTAGATGAGGTAGATGCCTTTATCAAAGGTATGTTGGAAGTGTACGAAGGATAGAACTACTTTTCCTTTACGATGATATACGTCGCTTTTACACCAGTGGCTAGATTCCAGCGATTGGATCCTACCAGTTTTCCTTCATCGTCAAAAACACGAACCTCCGCTGTGTTGGGACCCGAGGCACCTTGGTTCAAAGCAACAAAATCAATCTTGTTAAAGCCCATTTCCAAATAGATAGCAATACTTTTAAAGCGCTCTTGTAGGAGTACACGTGGTACGACCTCTTTGTCGTTGAGCATGATTCTGATCAAATCACCGTCGGGAGATTCGTGATCTCGTACTGCGATTTGGACAAATTTACCGTTGTTGCGAAAGTCGCCCAAGTATTGGTCGGATTTAAATAGGTTGGGGTTTTTTTTGTTTTCAGGGGTACGGTTTAGCTTGTTTTTATAGCGTTTCCCTGGATCCAGGAATTGTTCGTTTTCACCAAAAAGTAAACGGGGATTTTCTATGTCTCTTTTGGGATCTTTAAACTCGATTTGAGGATTAAAAAAGTCTTCAGAAAGAAAGGATTTATTCTCTTTGGGTTGAATCAAACTCGGCGCTTTTTCTTTGGGTGGGGCAATACTAAATTTGGGAGGTTTGGTCAATTCCGTGGATTTTTGACCCCACGCAAGTCCAAGACCTAGGAGAAAAAAAAGTAAGAAGTGCCTTTCAAGCGAAATCATCACGGCGATTTTTTAACAAACCTAGTTGGAAATCTTCTGAAACTCAAGGGTTTTAACAACAAATTAATTTGCTCGAGTGATTTTTAGTTACCTTTATTAAAATCAAATGAATTGACTTATGCAAATTGCAATTTTTGACTGGCTGATTATTATTCTATTTTTTGTGATTTCTTTGGGGATTGGGATTTATGTTTCAAAATCTTCTGGAAAGAGTGCCAATCAATTTTTCTTATCTGACAGGAGTATGCCGTGGTGGCTTTTAGGCCTTTCTATGGTAGCGACTACTTTTTCTACAGACACTCCGAATTTGGTCACCGACATTGTCCGTACCAACGGGGTTTCGGGAAATTGGGTTTGGTGGGCCTTTTTGATAACCGGCCTTTTAACTGTTTTTGTGTATGCCAAACTATGGCGTAAATCGAATGTAAAAACAGATTTGGAATTTTATGAATTGCGCTATGGCGGAAAACCTGCAAAGTTTTTACGAAAATTTAGAGCCATTTATCTGGGGATCATATTTAATGTGATCACTATGTCCGCGGTAACTCTAGCAGCAATCAAGATCGGGGGTATTATGTTGGGGCTTGAACCCTGGCAAACAGTTCTTACCGCCGGTTTGGTGACCGTAACTTTCAGTGCTATAGGTGGGTTTAAAGGAGTAGTGTATACGGACGTTATTTTGTTTTTTGTCGCTATGGGGGGAGCCATAGGTGCTGCAGTTTATTTGGTAAACCTTCCCGAAGTGGGAGGAATTGAGGCCTTGTTGGCCAATGAAAATGTGGTGGGTAAGATTTCTATTCTCCCAGATTTTGGTAATAAAGAGGCTTTGATTACTCTTTTGATTATTCCCCTTGCAGTGCAGTGGTGGAGTTCGTGGTACCCCGGAGCCGAACCTGGAGGAGGAGGATATATCGCACAACGGATGTTTGCTGCGAAAAACGAAAACCACGCTATTGGTGCGACCTTCTTTTTTAATATCATGCACTACGCCTTGCGCCCTTGGCCTTGGATTTTGGTCGCTTTAGCTTCCCTTGTGGTTTTTCCCGACTTGGACAGTATTCAACAAGCCTTTCCAAACATTACAGCCGACAAATTAGGGAATGATTTGGCCTATCCTGCTATGTTAACCAAACTTCCCACAGGACTTTTGGGCTTGGTGCTGGCGTCTTTGATTTCTGCCTATATGAGTACAATATCGACCCAGCTCAACTGGGGATCTTCTTATATCGTTTACGATTTTTACCAAACCCAAATCAACCCTGATGCTTCCGAAAAACGGTTAGTTGCCGTTGGGAGAATTTCAACTATTATTTTAATGGTGCTCAGTACAATTTTGGCTTTAGCACTTCAAAACGCAATGCAGTTGTTTAACCTCCTTTTGGTCTTTGGAGCGGGAACAGGCTTGATTTTTATACTTCGTTGGTTTTGGTGGAGGATCAATGCATGGAGTGAAATCACAGCCATGGTAGCCTCCGGCTTAATTTCCTTGATTTTGACCATACCCTCTGTAAAGGCAAGTCTTTTTGGGGTAGAAGCAGTTTTCCCTGCTTGGGCAGAGTTTCCTTTTGTCGTTGCGGTGACAACAAGTTTATGGTTGCTGGCGACCTTTATTACACCACCAGAAGATTCTTCTGTTTTGCGATCCTTTTACAAGACCACACAAGCGGGAGGACCTGGTTGGGCCAAGGTCATTGATGAGGCCAAAAAAGAAGCGATTGACCTAGTGGATGACGACCAAGGGTGGAGTGTTCCTTCAGGGATTGTAGCGATGTTATTGGGCTGTTCGATGATTTACAGTACTATGTTCTGCACGGGGTATTTTATTTATGGCAATTACAATCTGGCCTTTCCTTTGTTGGGATTAGCAGTGGTTTCGGGATTTTTATTAGTTAGAATCTGGAAAAAAATCAAGGTTAACGTACTCTAGAATTAGCCTAAAATTATCCCTGCAATAGTCGCGGACATCAACGAAACTAAGGATCCACCGACCATGGCTTTAAAGCCTAGTTCGGTCAATAGTTTTTTGGTTTTTGGGGCAATGATTCCGATCCCTCCAATCTGAATCCCAATGGAAGCAAAATTGGCAAATCCACAAAGCATATAAGTTGCCATAATCACTGATTTTTGGTAGGTAAAATGCGTGGCACTCATTCCGTCTTTTAAGCTAACGAGCTGCGTATAGCCCACAAATTCACTAGCCACAAGTTTGACCCCTAGAAGTTGTCCCATCAGTGCGATGTCTTGCGTAGCCACTCCGATAATCCACATCAAGGGAGCAAACAAATACCCCAACAAAAATTCAATGGAAAAACTGTCGTACACAGTGTTGGCTGCAATCCAGCTATTGAGTCCGATAAAGTCACCAATTCCCGAAAAAATACTGCTTAGCATAGCGATTAAAGCGATAAAGACCAAAAGCATTGCCGCTACATTAACTGCCATTTTAATTCCTTCTCCCGTACCAATGGAGATGGCAGAAAGTAAATTGGATCCAATTTTGTCGTTGGAAATGGAAATGTCTGTTACGATATCCTCTGTCTGAGGATAAATAATTTTAGCCATAACAATTGCTCCAGGGGCCGCCATTACTGAAGCTGCGAGGAGACTTTTGGCGAATTCCAAACGTTGTACCGGATCATTGCCTCCCAGAAAACCAATGTAGGCACCTAGGACACTTCCCGCCACAGTCGCCATTCCGCCTACCATGACCAGAAAAATCTCCGAACGGTTCATTTTTTCCAAATAGGCTTTGATCAGCAAAGGCGCTTCGGTCTGTCCTAAAAAGATGTTACCCGCCACCGAAAGACTTTCGGCACCAGAGATTTTGAAAATTTTTGTGAGCAGCCATGCCAAAAACCCAACAACCTTCTGAATCACTCCAAAATAGTACAGTATGGAACTCAGAGCCGAAAAGAAAATGATCACAGGAAGGGCTTGAAAAACAAATATAAAGCCATAGGTCTCAGTATTCCCAAATTCACCTAAAAGCATTTTTGTCCCTTCCCCTGTATATTCCAAAACCTTGATAAAGAAATTTCCCAGGGTCTCAAAAACCCGTTTGACCCATTCGATTTTTAAAACCCCAATGGCAATAACTACCTGTATGAGCAATCCGATACCTACCGTCTTCCAGGCGATGGCTTTGCGATTGTTACTAAAAAGATAAGCGATAAAAATCAAGACTGACATACCTAGGGAACCACGGAGAAAAGAGGTGAGCGAAAGTCCAGCGCTGGGAATTAATTCCATTGTTTGATGTAAGAAGCAGTAAAGATAAGAAAACGTGATACTTTCAAATCAAAATTTGGCTTTTTAGAAAAAGCAACTTAAAAACGAGAAAAAAACCTGATACTCCTAGCGGTTAAAATTCTGTTTCGAGAACTTTACGAATGACATCTTTTGCAGTAATCAGCGTGATTTTATGGACACTGTCTTTGTAATCTCCCTGAGCAATTTTATTTTCTATGTGCATGAGGAGTTCTTGAGCGGAGGGTTGCGACATTTTAATCATTTTTAGGAACTTCTATCAATAAAATTCTACTGTGGGGATTCGCTTTTAGACTAAAACCATCGGTGTCCCAAACCCCAAGGGCATCTCTTTTCTGAAGTGTTTCTCCTGCTATTTCCGCGGTTCCTTCAATCAGAAAGGCATAGACCCCATTCCCTTTTTTGTGGAGGTCGTATTCCAGCTCTGTGGTGGTATCAAAATCACCCATGTGAAACCAAGCGTCTTGGTGGATCCACATCCCTGGCGCTTCTGGGTCTGGGGTAACCACTGGATAGAGGGCGTTGACTTTTTTCAGGTCTTTGATGTTTTTTTGATCATAGCGGGGTTTTACATTTTGTTCATTAGGAAAAACCCAGATTTGAAGCAGGCTTACGGCTTGGTCTTTGTTTCTATTGTATTCACTGTGATACACTCCTGTTCCGGCACTCATCACCTGAATTTCATCGGCTTCTATTACTCCGACGTTGTCCATACTGTCTTTGTGTTCCAATGCGCCTTCTAGAGGGATGGTGATGATTTCCATATTGTCATGAGGATGTGTGCCAAACCCCATTCCCGGAGCAACGGTGTCGTCATTTAAGACACGAAGCGCTCCAAACTGAATCCGCTCCGGATTAAAATAATTTGCAAAACTAAAAGAATGTTTGGCATCTAGCCAGCCATGGTTGGCCTCTCCTCGTGTAGATGCACCGTGGAATATTTTTTTCATAGCGAGTAATTTACAACTGTTGTAGGTACAAATGTAGTGTTTATTTTTTGTTATTTTTTTCCTCTAAAGCTTTTTTGGCTTTCGCGAAGGTGTCTATCAATTTCTTTTTGGTATTTAGATATTCGATTAAGGTTTTGATTTTCGTTTCGTTTTCTTCTTTTTCAGCCTGTTTTTGTTTTTCCTCTGCAAGGGTGTTTTTGATTTCCATATAGGTGCTCACACCAAATCCAATGACGATGGCAATACAAACTACATAAGCGATAATTTCTTCTGCTTCGGACAGGTACATAATTGTTTATCTTAGTACAAATTTAAAGATAAGGAGCTATGAAGGGGTATTGGAACGGAAATTTTTGTTGGAGGGTCTCTGTGGTTTGCATTGTTTTTTTTACCATTGGGGTTCAGGCACAAAACCAAAGTGCTTTGGCAACGATTACCTTAAGTGAGGTTGCCCTTCAAGCCCCAAAAACGGAAACCCCTCGGAACCAACTTCCATTTTCGTTAAGTGTACAATCGGTGGATGAATTTCAGAAGATTTACCAACAGCTTTCCTTACAGGAATATCTAGTGGCTGTTCCAGGTTTATTTACTCAAAATGCCAACAATTACGCTCAAGATTTGAGAATCTCCCTACGAGGTTTTGGGGCTCGAGCCGCTTTTGGGATCCGGGGGATCAAACTTATCGTAGATGGTATTCCAGAGACCACTCCAGACGGCCAGGGACAGTTGGATAACCTTCCTCTGGGATTGCTCAGCAGTGTGGAAGTACTTCGAGGTCCTTCGGCCAGTTTGTATGGCAATGCCTCGGGGGGAGTCCTCTACTTGAACACCCTAGACCAGTTAGAAAATGAAACGATTCAGTTGCAAAGTCGATTGGGGGCGTATGGATTCCAATCCTATCAACTAAACACTTCATTAAAAGGGGAAAAAACCGTAGCATTACTTCATATTAATCGTACAAAAACGGATGGTTTTCGACAAAACAGTGGCTTTGAGCAAACCCTTTTTAATACCAAAATTAAGCATCGGTTAAGCCCTAAATCGACGTTGCAGCTCCAATTGAATTACACCGACAGTCCCAGAGCAGAAGACGCAGGTGGGATTACATTAGAGGATACGGAAGCAGATTGGAGCCAAGCGAGACAGCGCAATGTAGCATATGATACGTATGAAAGCGTAAATCAGTTTAAATCTGGACTTCGGTGGCAACAAGATTGGGGGGATCAGTGGAATTTGGATACTTACGGTTTTTATACATTCCGAGATTTTTATGGAAAACTCCCTTTTGAAAATGGTGGAATCATAGACCTTACTCGAAATTATTTTGGTTTTGGGAGTCGCCTAAACTATATACAAGACAAGCATCGTTGGCAAATTGGTATTGAAACTGCACAACAAGCAGACCAGCGCGACCGTTATTTAAACCTCAACGGAGCTCAGGGGAGCTTGAGCTTTTCTCAGCTGGAATCCTTTGGTAGTTTTGGGATTTACATTTTAGACGAGGTACGATGGGAAAAAGTATTGTTGAGAACCAGCTTGCGGTATGATGATTTGCGTCTCGGTGCAGACTCTATTTCTGAAGATCAGACGTATCAAGTTTTAAACCCAAGTGTGGGACTGAGCTACGAAGTAGCATCACAACATCGCTTGTTTGCCGATTTTTCTTCCAGTTTCGAAACCCCTGCCTTGTCAGAACTCTCGGCAAACCCCAGTGGAGCCGAAGGGCTGAACCTCGAGTTGGAACCTGCTCGGGCATTGAATTACGAATTGGGATGGAAAGGACTATGGGCAAAAATCCGAATGGAAGCGAATGTCTTTTTTATTGAAAGCACGAACGAAATTTTGCCTTATGAGTTGGAAGCATTTCCTGGGAGAGCGTTTTACAGAAATGCAGGTGCTACCCAGCGTTGGGGGGTTGAAGTTTTTGGATCTTATCAATGGGAGCAGTGGGAACTTCAAGCTAGTATGACCCAGGCTCAGTATCGTTTCACTGAAAACAATACTTCAGAAGGGAATACGCTACCTGGAATTCCCAACAGTCAGTTTTTTCTCCAAGTAGGTTATACCTCATTACAAAATTGGCAATTTCAACTCACGGGGGAACATATCGGGAGTTTGTATGCCGATACCGACAATGCGGTGCAAATAGAAGCCTTTCAAAAGGTAAGACTCCAAGGAGGTAAAACGATTGCTTTGGGAGATCTCGAGCTCAATCTTTTTGCAGGGATCAATAATCTTTTTGATGTGCGCTATTTTGACAATATCCGACTCAATGCTTTTGGAGGCAGATATTATGAACCTGCACCTGGCAGGAATGCGTTTTTTGGACTTAGCGCAGCATTCTAGTGGATCTGGGCTGAGTGACACTCTTTTACTATCTTTATCCAATGCGGTTGTCTTTTTTTTCTTTTCTATTTTTCTTAAGTATTTCTCTTTTTGGACAGCAGTTTTCTGAGCGTAAAATCAGAAGAATTATTAAAAAAATCCCACAATTTGAAAAGGTACATATAGCAGTGAGTGTAGTACCACTCAACCAAACGAAGCCCAAGGCGTCCTATCAAGACAAACACTATATGACCCCCGCCTCCAATACCAAACTACTCACTTTTCTGGCTGCTGTGGAAAAGTTTGATTCTTTGCCTGCTTTATATTACAAGGAAAAAGATTCTCTGCTTCATTTTAAAGCCACCGGCTATCCATTATTGTTCCATCCCTACTACCCAGACTCAACCCTAGCAGCTTTTTTTGAGCAAAAGAAAATATGGAAGTATCACCCTTCTGCATCAAAAATGAAACCTCAAGGCCCAGGATGGTCCTGGGACGATTATTCTTATTACTATGCTGCAGAGCGCAGTCCTTTTCCCATTTTTGGTAATGTCGTTCAAGTGTTTGGCTCAGCTTCCGATCTGAAATTTCTTCCACAAGCTTTTGAAAAAGAATTACTAGTAGACTCCCTAGGAGCCAATTTGAAAAGGGATAAATTCAAGAATCAGTTCCGGTATAACCCTGAGACTTGGAAGACTCAAGATACACTCTACAAACCTTTTATCACAAGCGATACACTCTTTGCTCGTCTTTTGGAACAACAGATTAGGCAGCCGGTCAAGATGGAAGAACAGCCTCTTGAACTTCCTTGGGAAGTGCTTTACACTCATCAAGAAGAACTGTTGTACAAAGCCTTATTGCAAGACAGTGATAACGGCATTGCAGAAGCCTTATTAGCCATGATTTCTCAGAGTCATTTTGAAAAAATGGATATCCAAAAGACCATCGATACCCTACAGAACCAGTGGAGTACATGGCTACCCGACCCGCTTGAGTGGGTAGATGGCTCTGGTATTTCTCGTTACAATTTGGTAACCCCTCGTGCTTTGATTGCGGTATTAAAAAAAATTCATCAAAGGGTCGGTTGGCAAAAAATTCAAACCTATTTTCCAAAAAGCGGGGTTTCGGGTACACTCACCGCCTATCCTAACTTAAAAAACGTCTATGCTAAAACAGGAACCCTTCGCCATAATCATAACCTCTCGGGCTATTGGGAAAGTCAGAAAGGGAACAAATACGCCTTCTCCATTATGGTCAATCACTACACCACTCCTACTCAGGGAATCAGAGAGGGAATCTCCAAACTATTACACCTCTTTCAGAAAAAACTAAACTAAAATCAATCACCCGTCTATTGATCAGTTTGGTTTTGAAAGACTACCTAGCTTTCATTTTCCCAAACACAAAAAATACAGGGAAGAATTTAAATTCAATCCGTTTTCGCCCAGCTTTTGATTCTTATTTTTTTTGTAAAGTTTCTGCGACTCTTTGAGCCTTATCCAAGACCCTAAGTAGGTTACCACTCCAAATTTTTGCAACATCCTCTTCAGTATAGCCTCTTTTAACTAGCTCTAGGGTAACATTAAAGGTTTCAGAAGCATCTTGCCAACCTTCAATTCCTCCACCCCCGTCAAAGTCAGAGCTGATGCCCACGTGGTCAATCCCGATTTTATTTTTGATATAGTCTATGTGATCTACAAAATCAGCCACGTCTACAGGTGGGAATTCTTTTTTTAGTGCTGTAAGAGCCTCTTTGTCTTCAGGGTTCTCCAAATTTTTTAAAGCTTCTCGGTATTTTTCGTGTTTTTCTTTATTGACAAAAAGGGCCAAGGCCACGGTTTGAACTACTCCTTCATTTTCTTTAACCCATTGCAACTGCTCGTCGTCTAGGTTTCGCGGGTGGTCTGACAGGGCGCGCACTCCTGAATGCGAAGCGATAACCGGCGCTTTGGAATGGGCGATGGTTTGGCGGATGGCTTCTTTAGAAGGATGGGAAATATCCACCATAATCCCGTAATAATTCATAGAATCGATTACTTTTTTCCCCAATTCACTAATGCCGTTGTGTGTTGCGGTATT
>Ga0209425_10000947_pt1 | contig 34534 bp, 24 predicted proteins | sample COG_05_FD_184749 | JGI IMG/M metagenome (GOLD analysis project Ga0209425, IMG submission 184749) | Pelagic Microbial community sample from North Sea - COGITO 998_met_05 (SPAdes) (version 2) | ecosystem: Environmental > Aquatic > Marine > Neritic zone/Coastal water | place: Helgoland, sampling...
ATCCCTCACCATTATTATACCCTGTAATCCTCTCTGGTGGATCTGGATCTCGCCTCTGGCCCTTATCTAGGGAACTCCATCCCAAACAATTGCAGTCTCTTTATTCTAATTTGACTTTATTGCAAGAAACAGTAATTAGAATTACTGGCGAGCGATTCGCTGAACCTTTAATAGTTTGCAATGAAGACCATCGGTTCGTGGTAGCAGAAAATTTAAAAGCTATCGATATTAAACCAAAATCTATTGTACTTGAAAAAGAAGGAAGAAATACCGCACCGGCTGCCGCAATTGCATCCCTAATACTCATGCAGCAGACTGAAGATCCAACATTATTGCTCATTCCGTCGGATCACGTAATTCAAGATGAAGTAGCATTTAAGAACTCGTTGCATAAAGCCCAGAAAGCAGCAAACAATGGTTCAATAATTACTTTGGGAATTTCTCCTACCCACCCAGAGACTGCTTATGGATATATCAAGAAATCCAAATCAATTGAAGGTTACAGTAATTGTTATCAGATTGAGTCATTCATAGAAAAACCGAGTGCAGCTAAAGCTCAAGAATTTTTGCTCAATGATGAATATTATTGGAACAGTGGTATTTTTATTTTCAAAGCTTCAGTTTTTCTCAGTGAATTAAAAAAATTTTCACCAATAATTTATGACAATTGTCTCGCTTCTGTGACTAATTCGATTTCAGACACGGACTTCCATCGCCTAGATTATGAATATTTCAATTCTTGTCCATCAATTTCAATAGACTATGCTGTAATGGAGAAAACACAAAAAGCATGCGTCATACCCGTAGATATGAAATGGAGTGATGTTGGATCTTGGGATGCTTTGTGGCAACTCCTTGATAAAGATGACAATGGCAATGTCTTATCTGGAGATGTTTTAGTAGAGAATACATCAAATTCATTACTACGGTCTGAGGGGAAACTTATAACTGGAATAGGATTAAAAAACTTAATCGTCGTGTCCACAGATGATGCTACACTTATCTGTAATAAGGATTCTGCTCAAGACGTAAAAACTATTGTTAATAAACTCAAATCTGCAGAAAGGCCCGAGCATGTCTCTCATACTATGGTTTATCGTCCTTGGGGCTGGTATATCACTAAAGAAAAACAAAACAATTTTCAGATAAAGGTTATTAACCTTAAACCTGGGGCAAAAATTTCTCTTCAACTACATCATAAGCGCGCAGAGCACTGGGTTGTCGTCAAAGGTATAGCGACGGTCACCAAAGGAAAAGAAATATTTGAGTTAAAAACGAATGAGTCAACTTATATACCAATTGGCACTAAGCATAGACTTGAAAACAAAACCAAAAATGAATTGAAACTTGTTGAAGTCCAATCTGGAGATTATTTGGAAGAGGACGACATTGAGCGATTTGACGATGAATATGGGCGGATATAATGTCTATTGATAATAGTTCACTGTCCAATATTGATATCAATACTGTTGTGCATCCTTACACCGATTTATCCTCTCATCAAAAAAATGGTCCAAAAATTATTACTTCGGGTAAAGGTATTTATGTTTACGATGATGCTGGGAAAGAATACATTGAGGGCTTGTCAGGGCTCTGGTGCACTACTTTAGGTTTTCAGAACCAACGTTTAGTTAACGCTGCTACAAGAGCCATGGAGCAGTTGCCATTTTATCATTGCTTTGGAGGCAAATCTCACCCTAATGCAATTAAACTAGCTGAAAATTTAATTGATTTAGCTCCTAATCAAATGTCCAAAGTTTTTTTCGCCAATTCTGGATCTGAAGCAAATGACACCGCGATAAAAATTGTTTGGCATATCAACAATGCACGTGGCCTGCATAACAAAAAAAAAATTATCACACGTCATAAAAGTTATCATGGTGTAACCCTTTTTACATCTGGTTTAACAGGGTTGCCAAACAATCATCGAGATTTTGATGTTCCATTTGCACGGATAATGCATACCGATTGCCCCCATTACTATCGCTACGCCCTTGAAGATGAGACAGAAGACAACTTTACAAACAGATTAGTCGCCAATCTGAGGGCTCTTATAGAGAAAGAGGGTCCAGACACAATAGCTGCGTTCATTGCCGAACCTGTTATGGGAGCCGGCGGCGTAATACCTCCACCAGAATCTTATTTTAGAAAAATACAACCGTTACTCAAAGAATATGATATCTTATTTATTGCCGATGAAGTCATCTGTGGTTTCGGGAGGACAGGAAACATGTTTGGCTCCGAGACATACGACTTAAAGCCGGATATAATTACTGTGGCTAAGGGCCTTTCTTCTGGATATCTTCCAATTTCTGCATTAATGTTAAGAGAGGAAGTTTTTGATCTTCTATTGTATCAAAGTAAAGAGATAGGTATTTTTGGGCATGGATTTACATATGGTGGCCACCCTGTATCATGCGCCGTAGCTCTTGAAGCACTAAAGATTTATGAAGAAACTAATTTAATAAATCATGTGCAAAAGATGTCGCCTATATTTGAGGCGGAACTTCGAACGTTGGAAACGAACCCCTTGGTTGGTGAAGTCCGCCAAATAGGTATGCTCGGTGCGATAGAAATTGTAAAAAATAAAATAACGAAAGAGCCCTTCAAGACTACTGATAAAATTGGACCCCTTCTGGTTGAATTAATGCAAAAAAATGGTCTAATTTCGCGAGCAATGGGAGACAGTATAGCTTTTGCTCCACCTCTAATAATAAATGAAAAACAAATCCAAGAGATGGTTTTGATCGTAAAACGATCAATAAGAGAGTTGTATGAATTATTAGAACAGAGAGATAAAAATTAAAAATTCGTAATTTAATGGTATAGGTGCACTAACTACATGTTTAATTAGGTATTGTGGTTAACATGTGTTTTGTAATAAAATATGATTTTAGGAGGCCTTGAGAGGGCGACATGAATTACGAAAGTTTTTTTGCAGAAAAAATCGGCGACCTTAAATCTGAGGGCCGCTATCGTATTTTTGCCGATCTAGAGCGAGAGTACGGCAATTTTCCGGTTGCCAAAAATTACCAGAGTAAGGGCGCTGAGAAGGTAACTGTTTGGTGTTCTAATGATTATCTTGGAATGGGCCAAAATTCTTTGGTCGTTGATGCGATGCGGGAAGCTCTTGAACGTTGTGGAGCCGGAGCCGGCGGGACACGGAATATTTCAGGCACAAATCACTATCATATTTTACTCGAAGAAGAACTTGCAAATCTTCACCAGAAAGAGGCAAGTTTAATCTTTACATCTGGTTATGTAGCTAACTTAACAACTCTTAGCACCATAGGACAAATGCTTCCTAACTGCGTAATGCTCTCAGATTCCAATAATCACAACTCGATGATTGCTGGAATTCGCCATTCTCGATCAGAAAAAATTATTTTCAAGCACAATGATGTAGTAGATTTAGAAAATAAACTATTAGGTTTGGATAAGAATCGACCTAAAGTGATTGCCTTTGAATCTGTATACTCAATGGATGGGGACATAGCGCCAATTAAAGAAATATGTGACTTGGCGGAAAAATATGGAGCCCTAACGTTTTTGGATGAGGTACATGCGGTGGGCCTCTATGGTGCAAATGGTGCGGGCGTCGCAGAACGTGATAATCTAATGGATCGCATCGATATTCTCCAAGGAACTCTCGCAAAAGGGTTTGGTGTTGTAGGCGGTTATATTGCCGCCAGTAACAATTTGTGTGATTTTATCCGATCATATGGGGATGGTTTTATATTTTCGACATCAATGCCACCAGCGGTTGCGGCAGGCGCTTTAACGAGCGTCAAACATGTTAAGGCTCATCCAGAACTGCGCTCTCAACATCAAGAGCGAGCTGCGAAGCTTAAAAGCATGCTCGGAAATGCGGGTATTCCTTTTATGCCATCCGTAACCCACATCGTTCCCGTATTGGTCGGTGACCCAGTTCTTTGCAAACAAGCCAGTGATGAGTTGCTTTATAATCACGGTATATACGTTCAGCCAATCAATTATCCTACAGTGCCAAGAGGAACTGAACGTCTCCGTTTTACCCCAACACCGCTGCATAACGATGAATTAATGGTTAATTTAGTAAAGGCACTTACTACCGTCTGGAGAGACCTCGGCATTAAACAAGCCGCTTAGAAAATCGAACCGTCTGGAGAAGCTAGATGGTTGGCTTCAAATTATTTGAGCAAAACCCTGGCTAATTACTGGATATCCAATAACACTTACTCATATTCGAATATATATTACGTAAAATCCATAATATAAGCCTCGGTTCTTAATTTATTATTTTATCCGAAATACTTCTAAGTTAGACTAAATAATATTTAATACTTACAATGCTTAAATTTTTTATCATTATTGGAACCCATGTACTCGGATAATACTCTAACTCCAAGAGAATCAATAAGATTATGTGCGCTAGGCATACTAGCGGGAAGGAAACTCGATGGCCTAAACAAAATGACATATGACGAACTCGTTGAGTCAGTTAGACATTTTGTAAGCCGTGTTACTGGCCCCTCTTTGGACCTAATGGGCGACTCTATTGAACTTCTCAAATTCGAGGGTTTAATCGAAGAAAACCAGGATACCGAGCCCTCTAATCCCGATTTATTAATTACCGAAAATGGCATTAGTGTAATGCGTGAACTTTTAAACTCGAATATTAGGTCCGGACATAATGAATTAAATCAACTTATTGTCGCCCTAAAGTTTCATTTTTTTCATCATTTAAATATTGATGAGCAGCTCGAGCAAATAGATATAATGAGAGAAACCTCTGAAGCTGAACTTGCTCGCTTCGAGGATTTATATTCATATCAAAAGAATCATCATGAACACCTTATTGGATGGCTGGAGCAAGAAATCAAGAGATTGGGAATGAGGCTTGAGTGGCTTAGAAACTTTAAGAGTAAAATTGAGGGAAAGTAAGTTTAAAGACGAAGCCAATTTTTACTATTTTCTTTCGTGAAGTTTATAACTAGGACATATGCTGGCCACCAGTTACCCATATTTCTGATCCGGTTACATAGCTTGAATCCTCGGAGCATAAATAAAAAATTGAACGAGCCACATCGTCTGGCGTACCCATTCGATTTAAGGGTATTCTAGGAATGAGCATTTCATATTCAGGCTGAATCATTTCGGTCGAGATTTCACCGGGGGCAACAGCATTTACTCTAACATTTAAAGCCGCAAATTCATTTGCCATCTCTCTAGTAAGTGCTGAAAGAGCTGCCTTGGAACTAGAGTACGCGGAGCCAGCAAAAGGATGTATCATATGTCCGGCAATTGAGGTTAAGTTGACGATAGCGCCTTGACCTTTATGAAGCGAGGAAGCAAATCCTCTAGCTAATTTTAATGGAACAAAGAAATTCAGCTCAAAAACATCCCGCCACGCATCTAAATCACCATTTAAGCACCCAAGACGCTCACTGTTATGTGACTTAGGGGATATGCCTGCATTATTAACCAAAGCGGATAGAGGCCTTCCCTCTAACAAGGAATTTACTTCTTTTATAAAGTTATCCAAGCTATCGGTATCTGTAAGATCTGCTATAATATGTGTTATTAATTTAGGATCAAAGCCGTCTATCTGGGCTATAGGATTTCGAGCACAGGAAATAACTTCCCAGCCACGGGCTATGAATAATGATGCCGTAGCGTAACCAATCCCCCGACTAGCTCCAGTAACTACAACTGTTTTCCTTTCAATTTTCATGTTTAACGTGTAAGACAAATTAGAAAAATTTGCCAGTATAAAAATATCAATAAACAAATTAGTATATGTGCTCACAATTTCAGATAAATTCAACAACAGAAAAAGTTGCTCTCAAATTTAATGTTTTAGCAAGCCGTAATAAACACAATCTCACAATCGGCAAGCCATTAGTTAGGCCAACTGATACAGCACCAGTAATAACGACAAGTAATACCATAACTTCACTTAAATGGGGTCTCCAAACAGGCTGGGGGTCAAAACTAATTATTAATGCGAGAGCAGAAACACTTCTCAAAAAAGCATTCTTTAATCCATTAGTTACTAATAGATGCATAATTCCTGCAACTTCTTACTATGAATGGAGGAAAGCTGGTAAGTCTAAAATTAAAACAGAAATTAAATTGGATAAAAAAAATATATTTGGTTTTGCCGGACTTCATAATAACAAAAACTTTACGATAATAACCTGCGCACCGCATGACTCAATTAAACATATACATAACCGAATGCCGGTAATTTTAAACGATCTTTCAACTCAAGAATGGCTATCTAAATCTCTCTCTTTAAGACAATATTCAGAGATTTTAATACCATTCGAGGTTGATCAATTTGATATAAAAGAACTCCCAGAATTACCAAAGCCTTATATTGAAAATCAGCGCGATCTATTCGAATAATAAATTAGATAACCCTAGTTGCAATTTAGCGGAATCAGCAATTCCATTCCTGAATATCACTAACGTTTGATTCAAAACGTTCAGGAAGGTCAGGCCGCCAAGGCTCCTCTGATTCTGCTAAAGGAATAACCTTACATAACAAAGCGCGTAATTGATATGTTCCCATAGCCGAGCAGTATGGCGGCTGCATACTCGTCAGGGTATTCGCATTAGATCGCCAATTTCCATGATCTGGACTGTCTTCTTCAGGAAACCACCAACCATGTTGAGCATGAACAACATTTGGATCTATGCCCTTAAAAACCTTCACTTTCTGCCGGCAGCGCCCACGTTCGGTTTCAATAGACACCCACTCACCCGCTTTAACGCCAAGAGCTTCTGCGGTATCTGGGTGTAATTCACACTCGGGCTCCGGCCGCCCCTTCCTTAAAGTGGGCATCTGTCGGAACTCAGACTGAAAAAACATAGGAATACGCGCCCCGGTGATTAAGATAAAGGGGTATTCTTTCGCAAGCTCAGGCGTACTATAAGGACTCTCTGGGGGTTCCTCAAAATATGGCAATGGATCTATGCCCTCTCCTTCGAGCAGAGTAGAATAAAGTTCGATCTTCCCTGTCGGCGTTTTAAAACCATTCTCTTTATATTTATGATATTTAAACTCCGGCTGAACCCAACCTTTTTCTTTTAACTCCCGAAAATTCATACCGAGTTGATCACCTAACAAATAATCATAAACTTGTTCAGGGTCTTCAGTACAATGTTCAACACCAAGACGACGGCAAATTTCAGTCATAATTACCTCATCTTGAATACACTCGCCATATTGTATGGCCTTCTGTTGAACTGCTATGACATTTTGCGCATAAAATGGCGTCGCCACAACTGCGTCAACTTCTGCCCACGTCGAAACAGGCAGAATTAAGTCTGCTAACTCTGCTGTAGGCGTCATGTACAGTTCAGCAACCATTAGGTAGTCGAGTGATTTTAAAGTCTCATAAACGAGTTCAACCTCTCCATAGGTGGACAGAGCATTATTTCCAAAAATAAGCCCTGCTCTCACAGGATAGGGTTTTCCCGAACGTATTGCCTCAAATAAAGTTGGAATGTGGGCAGAGGGTAATTGGGCAAGTTCACCACTCAAAACCTTAAAATTTTCATAGCCTAGACGTTTTTTTTGCTGCTCTTTAGGCATCTTATCAAATAGCTGAGGAAATGGTGGTATTGGCGTCATGCCAAATGCCCAACTTCCTGGGTGATCTATGTTACCGGTTATTGAAGGAAGACACAGAAGTGCCCGGACGGTCTGAAAACATGCTGGAGTATGCTCAATCGCGCAACCCCACTCTAACATAGAGGGCTTAACTGTGGCATAAAGTCGAGCTGCTTGCCTAATTTGATCAGCTTTGCACCAAGTAATAGGAGCAGCCCACTCAGGTGTATACTTTTTAACGCGTTCAGCTAATGCATCAAAACCATGCGTCCACTCCTTCACAAAATCATGATCATACAAATCCTCTTCTATAATCACGTTAAGCATCGCAAGAGCCAAAGCATCATCGGTCCCAGGCCGAAGTTGCAACCAGATATCAGCTTTTCGAGCTAACATAGTTTCTCTTGGATCTACCACGATAGTTTTTGGCTTTCGAGCCAAAGCTTCTTTCACTCCAAAACCCATTTCTCCATCAGGGCTTGAGTATAAGGGATTATGTCCCCAGAAAAGTATTAGTTCAGGCATTTCCTCATTTGTATAAACACAAACCGGCAACTGTCCCATCGTTAGAACGCTACCGTGAACCCGAGGGCGAAAACATTGAGCAGTCCCCGGCTCACACCAATTTGGAGTACCAATTGCATTGGCGAACCTTGAAACATAAGCAAAATGATGCCTGCCTGTTCCTGTTCCGACCCATATACTTTCATCCCCATATTCAGCTTGGGTTTCTTTTATTTTTGCAACTATTTCATCGTAGGCTTCATCCCAGGTTATACGTTCCCATTTCCCTTCGCCACGCTCCCCCACTCTACGCATGGGATATTTTAAACGTTTTGGGTTGTAAATTTGCTCTAAAGCTGAGGCTCCCATGGGGCAAAGTGCACCCTTATTCATAGGGTGTTCGGGATCACCTTCAATCTTTATGATTTTTTCATTTTCAATATGTAAGAGAACTCCACAACCACCGTGACAATTTCTACACGTACTTTTCTTTATCGTAATGTCCTCTGAAATTTCAGGTAGATTTTCTCGCATGAGCTGGTCCATTGAGATATCCCAATTATAAATTCAAGTAGGCTAAAGTCATAACAGATTCTATAAATTATTTACAAATAAAAAAAAATTTTCTCATTAAATATTATTATATCAATAAAGAATTGAATTTCTTCCTATCATTTATACTACCCAAAGTTGTGGGTGCAATAAACATCTCGTATATTAGATAAACTTGTTTAAATAAACGTCATACAGCTTTACGACACGAAATAACAAATATACACTCCGGTGAATGGAATTACTTACATAATTCAAAAAGATTAGAAAATAAAATAACTTAAACACCTTATGGAGATAATTATGAAGAATAAATTTTTAGTTGCAATAGTTGCCTCAGCAACTTTAGCGCTAGCTGCGTGTGACGGCGGTATTGAGCCAAAAGCGGCAAAGGATAAAGAGAGTTCTGTAACAACTGCTGGCACATTAGATGATGTTAAAAAACGTGGCCATCTTAATTGTGGCATAAATACTGGATTGCCTGGTTTTGCTTACACAGATGATAAGGGTAATTGGCAAGGATTTGACGTTGCATACTGTCAAGCTCTTGCGGCAGCTGTTCTTGGTGATCCAAGCAAAGTAAAATACAAAAATTTAACGGGAAAAACTCGTTTTCCAACTCTCGCTTCAGGTGAAATTGACGTATTGTCACGTAACACAACTTGGACATTACAACGCGACGTAGAGCTTGGCTTTACATTCCTCGGAGTTAATTACTATGATGGCCAAGGTTTTATCGGAAGAAAATCACTTGGTGTGAAAAGTGCCAAAGAACTTGATGGCGCTTCTGTTTGTATTCAAACTGGAACGACAACGGAATTAAATCTTGCCGATTTCTTTCGAGCCAACAATATTAAATATGAGCCAGTTCCAATCGAGACAAACTCAGAAGCAAGAGCGGGTTACCTTGCAGAGCGATGTGACGTATACACAACCGATGCATCTGGATTAGCAGCAACAAAAAGTACATTTAAAGATGCTGACAAGCATATGGTATTTCCAGAGATTATTTCTAAAGAGCCACTGGGGCCACTCGTGCGTCAAGGTGATGACCAATGGGCTGATATTGGCCGTTGGGTTCTCAATGCCCTAATTGTTGGAGAAGAATTGGGCATTACTAAAGCGAATGTAGCCACTATGTCGAGCGGAACTAAGAACCCAGAAATCAATCGACTTCTTGGTACTGAAGGCTCCATAGCAAAATGGTTAGGACTAGATCCTAAATGGGCTATGCGCGCAATTTCTGCAAATGGTAACTATGCAGAAATTTTCGAAAAATATATTGGTAAAAATACACCTCTAGGTTTAGCTCGTGGACAAAATGCTCTCTACAACAAAGGTGGCATTCTCTATGCTCCACCTGTTCGCTAGACTCTAAACTTTATTATATCCCGTCTGACCGTTATTAATCTCAGACGGGATATTATTTTTGTAGCTTTAGGGATCAGAATTTGGCCCAAAATCGAGACCCGTCCATAAAGAAAAGCTTTCGGTTAATACAACTTTGGACTGATGAGCGTTGGCGAGGACTAATATTTCAGTTTCTATTAATATTAGCACTTTGTATTTTAGTCGCATTTATAATCTCAAATACAATTCAAAATTTAAAAACCGCTGGAATGGCATCAGGATATGATTTTATATTTGATACAGCCTCCTTTGATATTAACCAGCGATTAATTGAGTATTCATCAACTTCAACTTATGGAAGAGCAATAATAGTTGGAGGTTTAAATACAATTGTTGTAGCAATCTTAGGTATTTTTGCCTCTACTATCATAGGTTTTATTGCTGGAATTTTAAGACTATCTCGTAATTTTTTGATAAGTCGTTTAGTTGGCATCTATGTTGAGTTTATTCGGAACGTACCCGTTCTTTTGCAGATAATTTTTTGGTGGGTAATTTTGCTAGCCCTGCCAAAAGTTCGCGATAGCCTGTCAATCGGCGACTCAATATTTTTAAGTAATCGAGGCATCAGGCTTCCCTCGCCAATTTATGAAGAGGGCTCGTTTTGGGTTTTGGCTGCCTTTATTATCGCTATAGCCCTTAGCTTAATAATTAGAAGATGGTCATTTAAACGTCAGGAAGTAACCGGACAAACCCTACCAATATGGATTATCGCACCAGCACTCATTATTTTTCTACCCGTGATTATATTTTTTATGCTTGGCCAACCTATCGGATTTGAAACCCCGGTAAGAAGTAAATTCAACTTACGCGGGGGTTTTAACGTGACGCCCGAATTTGTAGCATTATGGTTGGCTTTGTCGACATATACAGCAGCGTTTATATCTGAAATTGTAAGGGCAGGAATATCATCAGTCTCAGCTGGGCAAAAAGAAGCAGCTCGAGCACTTGGATTGAAACAAAATATCACAATGAGGAAAATTATCTTGCCACAAGCTCTAAGGGTTATCATCCCGCCTCTTACCAGTCAGTATCTTAACCTTACGAAGAATTCCTCTTTAGCCGTTGCTATCGGTTATCAAGATATTGTTTCGATCGGAGATACTGTGCTCAATCAAAGTGGTCGGGTCTTAGAAGTTATATCAATTTTCATGTTATTTTACCTTACCCTAAGCTTGGCTACTTCAGCATTTATGAACTGGTACAATAAAAAAATAAATTTGATTGAAAGATAATGGATACACCTGACCTAAATTACGCTGGATCAAACAAAAGCAGGCCTCCTCCTGCCAATACGGTTGGGATAATAGGCTGGATACGTTCTAATCTTCTCGGGGGACCTGTAAACACCTGTTTAACATTAATATCTTGCTATATACTATGGCTGATAGTTCCACCTTTATTGGACTGGACAATCTTTAATGCTGACTTTACTGGCGATTCAGGTCGAGAATGTACCACGGAGGGAGCATGTTGGGCTTGGTTAGATCAGCGCATCTATCAGTTCTTATATGGCTTTTATCCCCCAGATTCCTACTGGAGAGTAAACATCGCGATTATACTTCTTCTTCCAGCATTGGCCTACGTACTTTTTGATAAATTACCCTTTTCCAGACAAGGACGCTGGTTTTCTCTCACATATCCTTTTCTAGCTACTTTTTTACTTATCGGTGGAATAGGCCTTGAAGGTATAACAACCGACAAATTTGGCGGGTTTATGCTTAACCTCGTCGCGGGAATATCTGGCATAGTCCTATCCCTCCCCATCGGAATTTTATTAGCGTTGGGACGACGTTCAAAGCTTCCAGCTATCAGAATACTCTCTGTTTCCTTTATAGAATTTATTAGAGGCGTACCGCTGATTACTTTATTATTTGTCGCAGTTATCATCCTTCAATTATTTCTACCACCAAATGTTACTCTCGATCAACTTGTGCGTGTCATGATCATGATTACACTTTTTGCATCAGCTTATATGGCAGAAGTAATTAGGGGTGGCCTTCAAGCGATACCCAATGGACAATATGAGGCAGGCAAAGCTATGGGGTTGAGCTATTGGCAATCAATGCGATTAATAATATTGCCGCAAGCCCTAAAAATCTCAATCCCCGGCATAGTTAATACATTCATAGGATTATTTAAAGATACAACTTTGGTTATAATTATAGGACTGTTTGATATTTTAGGACAGGCCCGTGTTTTACAAACCAATCCCGACTGGATGGGAAAAGTGGATTACGAAACCTTTTTAATTGCCGCGATATTTTTCTTTATAGTATGTTTTTCAATATCGAGATACTCTATAAATTTAGAAAAGCGGCTAGATACGGATCACGATTAGGATTTGGAATATGATAGATAATTCAGTCAATTTATCAAGAGATGCTAAAAATGTAATCGAAATTAACGGACTAAATAAGTGGTTTGGTAATTTTCACGTTTTACAGGATATAGATCTTGTCGTTTCGCAAGGGGAAAAAATTATTATTTGTGGCCCGTCGGGAAGCGGAAAATCAACGCTTATCCGATGCATAAATAGGCTTGAAGAGCACCAAGAAGGAAAAATATTGGTCAACGGAACCGAACTTAGCCATGATTTAAAAAATATTGATGCGGTTCGGAGTGAGGTAGGCATGGTTTTCCAATCGTTCAATTTATTTCCACACCTTACTGCCCTTGAGAATTGCACTCTAGCACTAATTTGGGTTCGTAAAACACCAAAAGCTGAAGCTGAAGCTTTAGCGATGAAATACCTTGAACGAGTAAAAATACCTGAACAAGCTAATAAGTACCCAGGACAATTATCTGGTGGGCAACAACAAAGGGTAGCGATTGCTCGCTCCTTGTGCATGAATCCTAAAATACTCCTTTTTGACGAGCCCACTTCAGCTCTAGACCCAGAAATGATTAAAGAAGTGTTAGACACAATGGTTGAATTAGCTGAAACAGGTATGACCATGCTTTGCGTAACCCATGAAATGGGATTTGCAAAGACGGTTGCTGATCGAGTCATATTTATGGATGAGGGACAAATCGTCGAAGAGAATAAACCGGATAAATTTTTTAATGAGCCCAAACACGATAGAACAAAGCTATTTTTAAGCCAAATATTGGCGCATTAGAGCTTTAAACCCAATCAAACTCTACCAGCTATTTCAGGCGAGTTAGAGGCATATCGTTTTGCGCGAAATACCCAATTTATTTCCCCGTCTTTAATTTCCCCATGGGGACCGTAAAATGGATTTATATATTCCCATACCACCTCACATTCAGGTGTAACTTCGAAAATACACCCCTTTCCTCCCTCGGCGATAAGTGTATTTCCACTAGATAGTCTTTGACAACCGCTGATATGAGGGCTCCAGAATGTAAGTGGGTTTTGCTTTGGGTGATACCTCCAGACTATTTCCTTCGATTTACGATCAATCTCCCAGACTTGGCTGAATTCCGGGCCTTCTCTGAAAACATTATGACCATTTGCAAAAACTAAAATATTTCCATTCTCAAGCTCTTGACAATCATGCTGACCGCCAAGTTCTTGGTTCTGATATTCCCATTTAAGCTTTCCCGACTGTCTATCAATGATAACTAAAAGATTAAAAACCCGATAACTCACCAGATAGTCGCCATTAGCCATAGGGGAGATTGTATTAGCATGACCGTATTCATAGCGTGGGGACAGCGGTTTTATTTCGTACTTATTGAGAAACTCCGGGGAATTATTTATATATTCCCATACGGTCTCGCCATTGCTATTTACTTCACGAATAACATCCCCCCAAATCCTACCATCTTTTTCTGTATTAGGTTGACCACCTTTTACTTGCTTAATCTCATCAGCATTAAATTCATGCCACGCTATATAGACAGCATTGCCATTTTCTAAACGGCGTCCATCGTGATGCTGATGATCGTCTATATGTTCCCATACGACATTACCATCCCAATCATATTCTCTCATGCGCCCGCCTTTTCCTGACTTAACAGCTGGCCCCTCAGGTATACGCTCGCATATAAATAAATTTCCGTTAGGTCTCAAATAATTACAATGAGTTGAACCACCCCCCGTCTTCCATTCATGAACAACTTCCCCATCCATATCGATAAGCCAAACTTGCTTTGATCCATTTCGGGAATATAAGGTAAATCCGGGGGTTGCTCTCTCTTTATCATGAAATGTAACGCCATGCTTAAGTACTAACATTTGTTCTCCACATTCTTATTTTTATATTATTGGGCATGTTGATTTTAACATATAATCCGTAGGTTTCTCTTGCAAGACTGGTTTTAATACTTCAGTTGTTAATAGATCTTATATTTGGCCTGTACGCGCGTTTGTAAGTGTTCTTAGCCTATCTCCGATAAGATTAAAGCTCAAAATCGTAAAAAACATCGCAGCTGCAGGCAAAAAGGTTATGTGCGGAGACGATGCCATTTCCACGTATCCTTCGGATATCATTTTCCCCCACGTTGGCTCGGGAGGCGGCAGTCCAACTCCTAGAAAAGATAAGATCCCCTCGATTACTATAACCCTAGACATTCCAATTACGGCCAATGCGAGTACAGGAATAATGACATTAGGCAATAATTCCTTAACCATTATTCTTATATTTGATGCCCCTAGGGCCCGGGCTGTAAGCACAAACTCACGTTCAGAATACAATATGGTATTTGCGCGCGCGACCCTTAAATCCGCAACCATACCAAAAAAACCTAGAACAAGTATCATATTAAGAAGAGTTGGCCCTAAGAAATATAAAATTGCTATAATTGCTATAATATTTGGGAATGCTAAAATAGAATCGACAAGAATGCCAATCGTTGCATCGACCTTACCTCTAAAATAACCAGCACATATTCCTAGAGTAACGCCTAAGAGTAGACTTAAGACTGGGGCAGTAAACGCTATGATCAACGAGACTTGAGCACCATAGATCAATCTACTCAGCATATCTCTACCCACAGGATCAGTACCGAGGAGGTGTCCTATCGCAAAGATTGGCTTAAAAGTATTTGATAAATTTGTTTTAAGAGGGTCTTGAAATGGCAACAAACTAGCAAAAGATGCGCAAAAAATTATGACTGATAACCAGCCAACCGCAATCCAAAAAACTTTACCCAATTTACGATTCCCAGATTTCTTGGTCTTTCTAAAACTTGAATTAATCATGTCTGCCCCGACCAAAATGCCCAACCCGGGGATCGAGGAAACCATATAATATATCAACTAATAAATTAATTATGACGTATGTAAGTGCTATAATCGTTACTGCCCCCTGCAGCAACATTGCGTCTCGGTTATCAATTGACTCCAAGATTAACTTACCCATTCCAGGTAATGCAAATATATCCTCTATAATTACGGTTCCACTTATTAAAAATCCAAATTGAAGACCCAACATGGTTACTAATGTAAAAGACGAGGGTCTCAAGGCATGATTAAAAAGAATATACATGCGTGAAAAACCTTTTGCCCGAGCGTTAGCTATAAAATCTTCCTGCAAGGTTGCAATAAGGTCCACACGTAGAACACGCAATAATACTGGAACCTCCAAAACGCCGATGGTTATCGCTGGTAAAATAAAATAACTTAGATTTTCAGAGAGATTTTCGTCAATTGGAATATAACCACTAGCGGGTAAAAATTGTAAAGTTACAGCAAAAAAGAAGACGAACAATATTGCTAAAAGAAAGGGCGGCATTGCGACAATACCAAAAACAACCGTTCCAATAATTCTATCAGCAGTTTTATCGGCTTTTAAGGCTGAATAAATACCCAATGGAATGGCAATTAAAATTGCCAAAAATTGGGATAAAATCAAAAGTTCTAAGGTTACAGGTAGCCTCTCTAGAATCAATTCCCAAACCGGCACCAACTGGATCTGCGACTCCCCGAAATCTCCCTGAAGAAGATTACTGAGCCATAAAAAATATCTTTCTATAATCGGCCTATCAAGGCCCAATTCCTCGCGAATTTCTAGCCTAGCCTCTAGAAGCCCCTCGGGATTATCCGCAAATTCAGCGCCACCCCCTAAAATAGCGTCAGCTACATCACCCGGTAAAATATTAAGTAGCGAAAAACTTGCAAATGTTACAATAAAGAACACTGGAACAAGGCGTAAAATCCTGAGTCTGAGATAAGCCATTAAAATTACAACAACAGGAAAGAGTGAGCTTAAAAGTCTAAAATACTCACACTTACCTGTATTTTCCTATTTATCTAACCAAACACGCTGATACTTTGGCCAAATATTATTGGCAGGGATAACATTTTTCACATATGGCAAATAGGCCAAATTAACCTTTCCCTGTTCCCAGATATTGAAAAGTGCTTGATCAGCGATAACTTGTTGGAAATCGCAGGATGCTTTGAGACGCGCGTTCCTGCCTCGTGCTGCTTTAACATTTGCAATAGCCGCATCAACTTTAGCGTTTTTGATTTTATATCTGTTTCCCTTATGTTTTGAATGCATTATCATTCCAACAAGGCTAGGGTCGGTCGTATCTCCATAGTTCTCCCACCATACGTCGAATTTCCCAGATTGAACGGCCCTGCCCCATTGCGGCCCTCGTGGGCCAGGTTTGATAGTTACTTCAACACCAACCTCTTTCCAATAGGCTTGATGTGCTTCAGCGACCCTAAGTAAATCTTTTAAGCCAACCATATTTAGGGTAAATTTTATTGGTTTACCGTATTCTTTAAGCAATGCCCTAGCTTTTTCTGGATTATATTCTGGCCACTTCACATTCTTACATTCCCAAGGATGGCCTTTAGGATACATGCTATTAGGCGCCTTACCCTTGCCTTTCTTTAACACAGCATTCAATTTATCGCGATCCAAGGCATGAAGAAGTGCCTTCCGAACGCGCAAGTCATTAAAAGGCGCGACCGAGTGTTTGAAGGCAATTCCAAGTCCACCAAACCATTGAACAGATGTTGTCACTTTCAAACGTTGATCTTTTCGAGCTCGTTTCGATAGAAAAGGAGGTATCCAAATATAATCTGATTGCCCCGCTTGTAATGACTGATACCTGCTGATTTGCTTATTAATAATTTTAAAGTGAATTTCATCAACATGCTGATTTTCTTTGTCCCAGTAATAAGGATTCTTTTCGAGCACAATACTGCTGCTTCTCCTCCATTTCTTTAACATATATGGTCCAACTCCAACCGTATTTCTGTTAAAGGTTTTCTTAGTTTTATTTGCTTCTAAGTAGCTTTTTGGCCTAACCCACCAGAGTAGATTATTGACTGTCATAATAGTTTTCCAGCCGGGGCTTGGTTCGGAAAAAATGAAATCAATAATATATTTGTCTGGCGCCTCTACTCGGTTTAATCTGGGGCCTAGAGCACCAACAAATCGTGCTTTAAACTTTGATCCCAGCAATCGATCTATATGGGCCTTATAATCAGTTGCCGTCAATTCTTCGCCATTGGAGAATTTTACACCTTTACGCAAAGTAATTCGCCACCGTTTTGTATCTTCAAATGACTCAGCCTTTAAACCTAATCTAGGAATAATTTTCGACGTATAAGGATCGAAGTCGAACAGGTTTTCATGTATTGCCTGCATTACGAATGCTCGCTGACGGCCTGTAATAGGAATTTTAAGGCTATCAAAGCCACCTATATCAGCAAGAATAGCTATTCTCAGCTTTCCACCTTTTTTTGGTGCGGCGTTCAACGAGTTATTGGTAACAAAATTAGAAACAAAAAAGGCTGCCGCCAAGATTGCTACAAACACAAAATTGTACGATGAATATTTCATTATACTTCCCCCCTTAAAATTTTTTGAAAATAAAATATAATCTATTTATTTCATTATACCTTATATTAATTTCTTGAATTTTATTATATTACCGGGCCTCCAACTTCCAGACCAAGTTTAGCTCTCCCATAAGCAGTAGCATTGATATCCCAGTTTAGAAAGAGCTGAGCTCCAGCGGCGTGAACATCTCTAAATTGGCGCTGTAAGTTATTATCCAAAGACAATCCCCCTGCACCGGTTGCATAGAACAAACGATCAACCGAGGCTTGAGCCAAACGCGGACAAAATGCCATATCTCGCCGGTTACGTTGATGCATTTCGTTTGGTATATCATCCTGAGTTCTCAAGATATCGAGAGATTCCTGTATATCCGACAATAAAATTTTTCGAGCAGCATCATACTCCGCCGCCGATTCTGCAATCCTCAGGTGGATATTCTGCTTTTCTGATAAGTCACCCCCATAACGTGCCTTGCGTTCCAACATTCTTTCAGTAAATGCCTTTAAAACACCACCCGCGATTCCAACTGAGACCGAAGCCAATGTAAATGGCTTTGTGGACAATTGAGATAATCTGTAGGTTGCTGGATTTGTAACTTGAGCTTCCTTTCCTCCCCACTCAGGGCCTTTTGGAGCACCCCGAACGTAATCTATTGGAACAAAAACATTCTTAAATTCGATATCTTTACTACCAGAGCCGCCAAGGCCGCTCATATTCCAAGAATCCTCAATTATCTTTACATTATCTTGTTTGGGGATAAACACACCAACCTGTTTGCCTGTCTTCGTATCTGTTCCCCGCGAAATCCACCAATCGACATGGTCACAACCACTGGAAAAGCTAGTTCTAGCATTAAAAACATAGCCACCATCAACAGGTTCAAGCGTTGCCTTTGGATCGTTTCCAGTGGCGATCAATACATTAGGGTCATCGCCCCACAATTCATCTAAAATTTCCTGCTTAGAATTTGTCAAAGTATAAGCGTGTTCTCCAAGTACTGCCAAGTTCCACGCGCTCGATCCACAAACAAATGCCAACTCCATGATAACTTCGCATAGAGCATCATAGTCCATTTCGAAGCCACCATATTTTTTTGGAACGCCCATTCTAAAAAAACCTGCATTCCTAAAGTCGCTAATAGTCTCGTCTGAAACACGCCTATTCTTTTCACATTCTTCCGAACGCTCTAACAAACTAGGCCACATTGCACGAGCTCGTTGGATTAATATATCGCGTGTTGGAATCTCTTCTTTGTCCATTAAAGCATCATCTAATGACGTCGCAACCAACTTATCCATTAATAATTTTCCTCTGTGAATCAAACCTTGCAGTTCTATAGTTTACTGCAAGGTTTGCTTGGTTATCCCCCCCCCAACGAAGGATCTCGAAATATCTTATGAATATAATGTAAAGAATGAATGATGTAACTTACCTTTTTAGACCATGTGATTACATTTTGTTATAGCTAAAAAATCCCAAGATTCTAGTCTAATATTGATTTTATGGTAAATTCTATGATGAATTTCTAAATTCTTATTAGAACTTTTAACTTTTTTGGTATACCCTTAATCCATAGAGCAAAGTCACCATTTTAATGGCAACTAGAATGAATAATGCAATCAATAAATTAAAACTCTCACATTTTAGACAACTTATTATAATATCTGAAACTGGCAGTATAAGAAAAGCATCAGAAGTATTAGCTATTTCTCAACCAGCTCTATCGAGGAATGTCCGTTCCGCTGAAGAGATTTTACAAGTTAAACTCATTAATCGAGGACCACGAGGTGTTGAACTCACGGAACAGGGTAAAGTAATAGTAAAGTATGGAAAAACGATTGAATTTAATATTCGTTTTGCGGAAGAGCAATTAAATGAATTAGATGGCTTCCAAGAGGGCCAAATCAATCTAGGACTCGGGCCTTTTGAGGGTTTTAGCGTTGGTAATCTAGCCATAAATTGCCTCCTAGATAAACGCCCAAAAACGCACATAGTTATCGAAGAAAATGAATATGAGGTATTAGCCAATAAACTCATCAAAGGTGAAATAGATTTAATATTAGGACCTTCTGAATTAGATGGACCAACACCTTCTGGTTTAGTAACTGAAAAATTATCGGAAACTGAATTGGTTCCGGTTGTACGGCAAGATCATCCATTAGCAGACATGCAAACAGTAACGCTGGAGACACTATCGAAGCACGACTGGATTTTACCTCCTTCCCAGGGCCGAGTAAATTACCAGTTTAATAAGAAATTTATTCAAAAAGGTCTTATGCCACCCAAAGGGCCAATTAGAATGGCTCCTCAAGAATTATGCATCAATTTTCTAAAGCAAAGAGATTTGATAAGCTTACTTCCGAGAAATAGAATTGACTCAAATTCAGACTCTATGACCTTAAAAATTTTAGACCTCACTGACGAGAGTTTCTCTCTTCCAATGCAGTTAACGACGCGAGAATTAGGGGGACTCCCTCCAGCTTGCCGAGATTTAGTATTTGAAATAAAGTTGATTTGTAAAACTTTAAAAAAAAACGAGGTGAATAATTTCACCTCGTAATTACTAATTATTTTTTTAGTCAAAGTTCTTTATTTTTTCTTGGATTTAACACCCATAGCTTTTCTCGCCGAGGCTAAAGTCGCTGGATCTGAATTTTTAACCTTTTCTATTAATCCAGCTAATTCAACATGGTTCATTGGATTTAATGGTAACTTCTGCTTTTTCATTTGAGCAATGAATGCCTTATCTTTCATAGTATTATCAAATGCATCTCTCATTATTTTAATTCGATCAGCTGGAACTCCAGCTGGATAAAAGAAAGATCTACCAAAAGTTGAGGATATTGCTACCAACTCAAATATCTTTTTCTGTTCAGCATTTTTCGCTAACTCAATAAAAGTCGGGGTATTTGGTAAACTTGGGTCCCTAACAAAACCGTCCGCTATAATTGGCTTAATTAAGCTTTTAGTGATATAATGAGGTGCTTTCGTTATAACGCTTAACCATGAAGCGCCACGCCCCATTACTTCTCCCTGTTCCATCGCTTGGTTTAAACCGCCAACACCTTTATAACCCGTAATAATCTCGAATTTTGTTCCAAACATGTTGTTTATAAGTTTTGGATAAATATAAGTTGGAGAAGATTTCCCTGTAGCTGCGATTTTTACTGATGTTTTTTTTGCCTCTTCCAATGATTGCACTGGCGACTTATGCCATAGTCCCAAAAAATTTATCAACGGGGACATATTTCCTATCCAATTCCACTCAGTAACATCGAACCGAGATTTCTTTGCACTAAGAAATTGGTTTACTGGAACCGTCTGCAAAACAATACTAAACATAGAACCATCTTTAGGGGCAGCGTTATGCATGTAATTGGCAGCAATCCGTCCTCCAGAACCACCTTTAATTTTTAATATGATTTTAGGATTACCTGCAATATATTTTGGCATATGTTGCGCCAAAACGCGTGCATATGCAGCATAAGTACCATGATTACTCGCCCCAACAACTAAACTAACCGTCTTACCCTTGAAAAATTGGGCAGAAACCATCTGGCCAGTCATTAGCAAAAAACACAGAGAACCAACACCTATGCCAATCAGTCTAAAAATTTTCATTATAACCTCCTTAAATTTTATTAATTAAAAAATAACGCCTGCCAACTAAAAAAAACTAAAGTCAGCATTTGTCCTCAATATTGGAAAAATATCTCCAATAAACGATTGTGGCCACGCTACCTGCAGGACCTGGTGAAAAAGAATATATGCTACTACCCACATCGGAATAGTTATCAAAAGCACGGTCGACCATTTTTCCTTACTATCAATTTTTAAATAACTCAATAAAAACAGAAACATAGCTGGCAAAAGCCCAACCACAGCACCCAATAAGAGGTAGAGAAAACACCACCCAAAATATATCGCGCTACGAAAGCGTATTGTTGATCTGGATAAATCACCAAAGTCCGTTACCAGATCCATATGTACATTATTTGAATGTGAATCAGATGTTTCAGTTGTTCCCACCACCTTATCTCTGGGCGTTATACCTTTTAAAACTGATACAAATTCTCGCGGCACAAAAAGATGTATAAAACCGAGTATCAAACAAAAAATAACACCCGTTATCGCTATTACTTGAGGCATCAATCGGGATCGAAATTCCCAATCAACGGAAACAAATAAGACTGATATGAAAATACCGCACATTAAAATATTAAAAAGTAAATCAGAATTCAAATTTATGTGATTAAAATTAATTCTCATTTGAACTTTGGCTTTATTAGCTTTTGATCGACCAAAATAATGACGAATTAAAGGTCTCATTAGTCCATAAATAGTAATTATTAAAATTATCGCAGTTATTGGTCGCGTTATCCAACCCCACCCAAAAACATTAGCTGATATAAACATATATCGTTCAATCAAATCTCCTAAAACAAAGCCTAGAATTAACGGAGGACGGGGCCATCGAAGTCTTTTCATGGCGAACCCGAGCATACCAAAAGTTAAAAGTGTATATATATCGCCCCAGTGTTGTTTTCCTTGAAAAGCTCCTAAAAATACAATTGCCAGGATAATAGGGGCTAGAACGCCAATCCTGATAGTTGCAACCTTCGCAAATTGATTGGCGAATAAGAAACAAATACCAGCGCCCAGTATATTTGCAATAGCTACACTCCAAACAAGTGCATATGTAACGTCTAGATTTTTTGATAGCATATCAGGCCCTGGAACTATCCCATGAATCACAAGTGCCCCAAGGATCAAAGCCATTGACGCTGTTCCTGGAACACCAAAGGCTATAGTTGGAACTAGAGAACCACCTTCTTTGGCGTTATTTGAAGACTCGGAGGCAATAACACCTCTAACATCTCCTTTGCCAAAAGTTTTGTCCGCATCTTTTTCGGTGCGAGCTGCATGACCATAAGCAACCCAATCCAATATAGGAGCCCCCACACCCGGCACAGCACCAAGAGCCGCACCTATTGATGAGCACCTTAACACCAAAAACCAGTTTTTAAATGTGTCTTTAACACCAAGCCATTGCGATTTTCGTGTAACTAAAGTTGCTTTACTACCTTGATGAATAGTTGATCTTTGAATAACCATATCCGCTATCTCAGGTATTGCAAATAAACCAAGCGCAATGGGAACGGTTCTAAAACCGTCATATAAATACAAGGTATCTAATGTCCAGCGCAACTCTCCACCACCAGAATCTTCACCAGTTGCTGCAACAATTAACCCTAGACAAACTGCAATTAAGCCTTTCATTGGCGAGCCACCAGCCAAAACAGCTGCAAGAGATAAACCGAATATACATATTGCCAATAGCTCTGGAGAAGCAATTGATAGCATAAAAGGTCTTAACGCCGGAATACTTATTCCCAAAAGAACCGCGCCAAATAAGCCACCTAGCACCGATGCTGTAAACGCCGCACCAAAAGCGCGTCCAGCTTCACCATTCCTGGCCATAGGGAAACCGTCTAATATCGTAGCTGCAGAAGCGACTGTTCCTGGAACTCCGAATAAAACCGCTGGAATGGTATCAGAAGTAGCGGCGACTGCTGAAAGCCCCATTAAAAATGCGAAAGCTGTTATTGGATCCATTGCAAAAGTAAACGGAAGTAATAGTGACAAGCCTACTAAACCGCCTAATCCAGGTATAACACCAAGCGTTAATCCAATAACGACACCAAGACCTAAAAAAGAAAGTCTTATTGGATCAGAGAGTGCGATGGCCGCCTTAATAGCCATATCCAACATACTTACATCCATAAAACCCTGCCCAATAGTTTAATTATTTTACAGTGTATACAGTTTTATACTAGATTAAAGAAAAAATATTAACGGCGTGCAAAGTAATTTTAAGCGAATTACCGCCCCAATCCACTTTTTTAGAGCCTAGAAAGAGCATCCTGAAGTTTTGCGCGAGAACTCTCATATCCTTCTCGCTTATCCTTTTGTTCTTGAATAATTTTCTGGGGGGCCTTGGAAGTAAAGTTTTTATTCTCTAACTTCTTATCAATTCGCATAATTTCTTCGTCAAGGGTGTTAATTTCTCGACCTAACCTTATTTTTTCTTCGCCAACATTAAAAATATCATCAAGAGGAATAATTAGTGTTGTCGAGCCAAGCACAGTTTGCGCTGAGTTGGAAGGGATCGCAGCATCTGAAAAATCTATTGAGTCTAGACGAGCTAGTGTTTTTATAAGTTCAGTGTGTTCCCTGACAGACTTAATGGCAATTTCTTCAGGCTCCTTTAGTATGAGTATTATCTTGGATTTATCTGGCACGTTAAGTTCAGCACGCATTGAACGAACCTCGGTTATTAAACGGAGAACCCAGTCTACTTCATGTTCAGCAAGTTCATCATATAAATCCAAAGGCTCAGGCCAAGAGGATAATATTAACATTTTTTCTTTTTTAGGTCCCGTTTGTTGCCATAACTCCTCAGTAATAAAAGGCATAAAAGGATGAAGAATTGTTATGAGATGATCCAAAACCCACGCAGCTGTTGAACGCGTCTCTTCTTTTTCAGTCTCATCCTCTCCAAAAAAAATGGGCTTTGACAGTTCAATATACCAATCGCAAAATGTACCCCACGTAAACTGATAAGCATGATTAGCAGCCTCATTGAACTTATAGCTTTCAATTCCACCTGAAATTACAGAAGTCACAGTCGATAGTTTACTTACGATCCACTTATTGACAGGGTGTTTGCAATTATGTGGATCAAATCCGGATTTCATTTCACAATTATGCATTTCGCAAAATCTAGCAGCATTCCAAAGCTTAGTTGTAAAATTACGATAACCTTCGACCCTACTCTCTGAGAGTTTAACATCCCTTCCTTGAACCGCATGAGCAGCCAGTGTCATTCTCAGAGAATCCGCACCAAAAATGTCAATAAGATTGATCGGGTCAATTACATTTCCTTTTGACTTAGACATTTTTTGTCCATTTTCATCCCTGACAAGAGCATGTATATACACTTCATGAAATGGAACTTCATCAAGAAAATGCAAACCCATCATAATCATCCGAGCAACCCAAAAAAATATAATATCAAAACCAGTTACAAGGACATTTGTTGGATAAAACCGCTCAACATCAACTCTACCTTCCGGCCATCCAAGAGTGGAAAAAGGCCATAGAGCTGACGAGAACCAGGTATCTAAAACATCTGGATCTCTCTTTAATTCAACTTTTTCTCCGTAATATTTAAAGGCGCTTTTTTCTGCTTCTTCCTCTGTTAGCTCAACAAAAAAATGCCCATCTGGTCCGAACCAAGCTGGGATTTGATGGCCCCACCAAATTTGACGAGAGATACACCAAGGTTGAATATTTCGCATCCATTCAAAATAAGTCTTTTCCCACTGTTTTGGTATAAATTTTATATTTCCAATTTTAACAGCTTCAATGGCCGGTTTAGCTAATTTTTCTGCATTTACAAACCACTGATCTGTAAGAAAAGGCTCAATGACAACACCGGACCGATCCCCATACGGTACCGTCATATCATTATTTTCAACTTTTATTAAAAGTTCCAACTGTTTCATTTCAGCAACTATCTTACTACGCGCTTTAAATCTATCCATTCCTTGATAATTAAGTGGCACGTTGGAATTCAAATTTGCATTAGCATCAAATATATTAATGAGCTCTAGATTATTACGCTGACCAACTTCAAAATCATTAAAATCATGGGCGGGAGTAATTTTTACTGCGCCACTGCCTTTTTCTGGATCTGAATAGCTATCAGCTACAATGGGTATTCTCCTATTCGTTATTGGTAAAATAACATTACGGCCTACGAAATCAGAATAACGATCATCATCTGGATGAACTGCAACTCCAGTGTCTCCAAGCATTGTTTCCGGTCTAGTGGTCGCAACCGTTATAAATTCTCCATTACATCCCTCAATTGGATAATTGAAGTACCACATTTGCCCTACAACTTCGCGCTGCTCAACTTCTAAATCGGAAATTGCAGTATGGAGTTTAGGGTCCCAATTTACTAAGCGTTTATCTCTATAAATCAGACCTTGCTTAAAGAGCTCAACAAACACTTTTTTTACAGACAAGGACAAACCTTCATCCATCGTGAAACGTTCGCGCGACCAATCGCAAGAGGCCCCCAATCGTCGGAGTTGTTCAACAATTGTGCCACCAGACTCTTCCCTCCACTCCCAGATTTTATTTATAAATGCCTCTCGGCCAAAATCATGCCTGGTCTTACCTTCTGTCTCGAGTTGACGCTCAACAACCATCTGGGTGGCAATACCAGCATGATCACAACCAGGTTGCCACAAGACGTCTCTTCCAATCATACGATGATATCTTGTCAAAATGTCCTGAAGAGTATTGTTTAATGCGTGCCCCATATGCAGACTACCCGTCACATTTGGAGGCGGTATTACTATGGAGTATGGCTCTCCGCTTTTATTTTGGCCTGGTTTAAAGCTACCAGTCTGCTCCCAAGACTTATAAAGAGTAGCCTCAACTTTTTTATGATTATACTTTTTTTCTAACATTTGATACTTCTTAATTAAACAATAAATTTACATCTAGCAATTAATACTTAGACAATATCATGCTAAAAAATCATGTAAATTCTGAATGTTTATTGATGCAAAAAAGATTTGATTTAAGATCAATGATTATGAATTAAGTCTAAAACTAGAGATCAAGTCGCTCGGCTCGATTAACCATATGATCAATTTCTTTTTTTACTAATCGTTCGATTAAATAAGGTAAATTCTGATCCATCCATTCTTTTAATAAGGGCCGCAACAACTCACGAACCAGACCCTCTAAGGTCATATCTCGATTTCCGATACCAATATCTCTCTTATTCAGCAGAGCTTTAGCCAATTCTTGCAATGCGTCTGTTGAATTAACGGTTACCCCCGGAGATACAATAGCTTCACCTGCACCAACATTTGGTGCCGGTTGTGCAATCATTTGCTCTGTTAATTCGAGAATATCTTCACCTTCATGAATATCACTCTCGCCAATAGAAGAATCTTCTCTCACATTATTAAAATTATCATCCACTGGCAAAGTGTTATCAGTGTCGGCTGAAAAGTTCGTTTCTGGATTGTCTTGGATCTCATTATTTGCGGGTTGATCAACGGGCTCGGCATCTAATGTTGGCTCTACTGCACTTGCAACCGCGGGCGCTATCTCAGCACTGGGCTGAATGGTAGTTTCTAAATCCGGATTAACCGCCAAATTTTCAGAAGCCCCTGTTTGAGGGGAATCTGATTTATCCTCATCTGTTAATATTGTCCTAATAGAGGACAATATTTCATCCATGGAAGGTTCTTCTTTTTCACTTTCTTCAGACATTTTGCTATCATGGATCCAAATAGTTAACAAACTTATACCAATTCAGGCATAAACCTATTTTTTTTTATATTATTGTACAATCAGCAAATAATAAACGCAATTTTTAGCCAACTTAATCATCTATATTCTAAATATATGAATTTGATACCCTAACTTTACTTTGCAGTTTGTCCTGAACTACTTAGACCAAACCACTTAGAACGCACCTCATTATAATGGCTCATAGGATTATATCGCTTCACTGGCAAAGCTAAGCTTTTCGCTGTTAATTGCCCTACAGCTTCGCGAAGTTGAAAACTAGCAACTACTTGTTCTTTGTTAGCCCCGATAAGGCTAATTTTTGCATCTAGCAACTCTTGTTCTGCATCTAACACGTCTAAAACAGTCCTAGAACCAACTGCCGCCTCCCTCTGTACCCCTTCTAGCGCTATTTCAGCAGATTCAATTTGAGCAGTGAAAGATCTAATTCTAGCCTCAGCAGAATTTAGGGACTCCCATGCTTTGGCTGAAGCTTCGCGTACATTACGCTCAGCCTCCTCTAATTTTAATGAGCTCTCTCTTGCACTCTGCTTTGCTGCCCTCAATTTTGAGTAAACCGCGCCCTTCTGATAAAGTGGCATTGTTAAATTTAAAGTTATTTTCCCAGTTGTTTTCTGATCATCATTACCAGCAAGTTCCCAAGCTCTTGCCAGATTTCCCACTAAATTAACCGTTGGAAGCAATTCGCCCTCCACAGTTTTAATGTTTTTCCGCGCCGATAATTCCAAATGTCTTTGTGAAACAACGTCAGGATGATTATTCAATGCTACTCTTATAATTTCTTCCAATCGCTTGAACTGTTGAGTAATTTTACTGGGCTGACTTAGTTTACCTGGAACTTCGCCTATAACTTTGACATAATTTGCTCGTGCATTATTCAAGTTGCCTTCAGACTGAATACGGTCTGCTGCTGCGCCAGCCACACGAGCCTCGGCCTGGCTCACGTCAGTTCTCGTAATTTCTCCAACCCTGAATCGATCCTGAGTAGCTTGAAGTTGCCTTTTTAAAACCTGCTCATTTTTTGTTTCCAAATCTAGTTTAGCCTGATTTTCCAATACATTCATGTAAGATGTCACAGCACTCAAAAGTACATCTTGTTCCTTAGCCAACAAAGCAGCTCTCGATGCTTTTACAGCTAACTCGGCCTTTGCAACATCATTAATTGTTCTAAAACCACGGTATAATGGCTGGGTAACGGTTAGAGATGTATTCCGCGGGGTGTCAATTTGATCACGATCACCATTTGGAGAACGGGTATTCAGGTGTGTCATTGACCGTGCAACATCCGCAGACATCGCTAGATTGGGTCGATAATTAGAAAGAGCCTGGGGAACGCCCTCATCGGTTGAGCGTAGATTAGCTCGCACCGCATGCAGTCCAGGGTTGTTACTATAAGCGGACGCCAGAGCATCCTGCAGTGACTGGGCAAGCCCTGTATTACCATACAAACCGGAACACAAACCCGATCCTATAATTACAACCATCAGAGTGAATTTCTTCATGCTTTTTTTATCCTATTGCCTTTTGTTTCATACTTTTACTAAGCTTGAACGTCCCAGAAGTTTAATTCCGTCGGCTCAAAAGCATTACATCACTATAATTAACTAGTATCTGGCATTAAAGTTCATCGAAGTCATAAAATAAACTAAAACACTGATCAAATCAATGTATTGAGCAACGATTCGCGCTCAAAAAGCAAGATAAAATTTTAAAATTTAAAAACTTTATCTTTGTTAAAACTTTTAATTTTAGGAGTATTTACTTCAAAAACTTCTTTTTCCACTAATTTCCCATTATACTTAGTTAATATAGTAGCTTTAGTCGTTGGATATGAAACCCCCTCTGAAGCTAATATCATGGTTATAATCCTGCCACCTTCTACCAACTGATTTACCAAATTGATTGGAATCTCCTCAACAGCCCCGCAAATTATTATAATATTGAAAGGTGCCTGTTTTTTACAACCATTTACCAAATCCGTTTTGAAAACTAATACATTATCAATGCCTAATTCAATAAATAAGGCTTCAGCTTTGTCACAAACCTCTGGCTGGTCTTCAACGAGAACTACAGCTTTAGACATGTTAGATAATATTGCTGCTGCGTATCCCGTTCCACAACCAATTACCTGAACTAAATCATCAGAAGAGACGTTCGCTTCTTGAATTAACCTAGCGAGAACCATTGGGGCCACGATATGCCTACCATTAGCAACTTGTATGGCGGTATCAACGTATGCGATTTCTGTCAAACTTTCTGGCACGAATCTCTCGCGTGGAAGCACAGTCATTGCAGAGATAATATTATTATTTGTTACATGATTTGTCCTTATTTGATTATCAACCATATTTTGCCGAGCCAACTGGTAATTCATAACAAATTCCTTCATAAACGAGTGACATGCAATTCTAGAAAATTAATAATTTGAGTAATATGTAATAAGTTCACGCATGTTTTTCAATTTTGTTGTTTATTACTAATTTGCATTAAATGCCAGAATTTTTAAAATCTAATCAAAAAGATTCTGATCTTGAAACAAGAATATAATAAATTTTATTTGGAACCTACAGAATGGTTGCTTGACCACTGTTTATGTAATGTTTAGTTTTTCCCAAATTGTCAAATGTCGATAACAATTGCATTGGTGAAAAAGTTAAATTATATAGTCATTAGAGATATATAAAATGACCTTCACCACTTTAAGGCGCGGTGGCGGAGTGGCTACGCAGAGGCCTGCAAAGCCTTGAACACCGGTTCGATTCCGGTCCGCGCCTCCATCTAGATTATTTAAATAATCGGGATGTTGTTCGGGAGTAGCTCAGTGGTAGAGCAGGTGGCTGTTAACCACCTTGTCGGGGGTTCGAATCCCTCCTCCCGAGCCAATAAAATCAATGGATTAGATGTTTATTCATCTAGCCCATTTTTTATTTAGGTGCCACATAGGTACCAGAATTGCATGAATTGGACATCCCTGATACCTTTTTGATTTGCCAGTATATTCCCAATTTCTTGAAATTTTGTTGGGAGGTTATTCAAAACTGCTCTCAAATCTACGAAATCTTGTCTAATCCACCCCAATCTATCCTACCCACTCTCACGGCGCCACACCGATTCTCCGGGGTGTCTCGCCGTTTCAATAGGGGCTACGCGCGCGAATGGGCTATTTTTCCCCTGTCAACTTTGGCCCTCGCGCTTGAGTGTTACCTTTTGCGTCCCCAATAATTAGCTTACGCGCGTGAGACTTGTGTTTGGTGTCCATGAAAATTAGGCTTGAGGCCATATAACCTGGATGTCTGCTTTCGGGCGTAAAGCAGGCTCTATTGAGAGGGTGCCGAATAGTCCGCAATTAGCCAGAAGCGGACATTGAGTGCTGTCAGACGAATGCGAACTCGTCTCAGAGTAGCGTAAATACGATGATTTTATGCAGCACAGAGTTGCTGCCACTCAATAAGAGCAGCTTCACGTTGAACTTTAAATGTAACCCTAGAATTTAAATGACGTTCCTTGTTGAAATGATTGAAAACTGAAGCGTGGATCGAGACGAATTTCTGTAACCTGACATCCACCATGACAGTAAGGCAGATAATCTAGGGTGACGTCTTGAAATAACGAAAGGGATTGGGATTTTTTATCCATAAACTCTATGGATGTAGTCGATCGACGTCAAAGTAGGTTTTCCTCTGACAGTGCTATGCAGTGGCTTGAAAATTCCACTAAGTGCCACAGTACGTCTGATGAACGATTTCATTTGATTTTGGCGGCAATTTGAAAGACATAAAATCTTTATTATCCTCAAACGGATTGCTTAATGCTAAGAGCAAGTCTTGAAAGAGTTTAAAATCATTATCGCCAACAGCCGATTGTATAACATTTTCGATAAGATGATTTCGCGGAATAAATACTGGATTAATGCTCTTCATTGATCGTATGATTTCATTCGGATCAATAGATCCTAATTGTAACCTGTCTCTCCAGCGTCTAACCCAGTCTTCAAACTCAATAGCATTTGAGAACTTATCTGAAAGTTCAGTAATATCGGATGATGTTTTAACCGCACTGCATAAACCTCTCATTACCAATGTATAATCAACTCCAAAACGTTGCATTAAATCCAACAATTCATCAATTATACTCTTATCCTTTGGTTTATTGGACAAAAACCCGAACTTACGCCTCATACCTCCTAAATAATAATCATCATAAACCCCATCAAAGGTCTCAATAATATCTGTAGCGAGCGCAATAGCTTTTTTTTCATCTGGGTGTAATAATGGCAAAATACATTCGGCTAATCTCGCTAGATTCCATTGAGCTATTTTGGCTTGGTTTCCAAAAGCATACCTACCCATCGAGTCGATCGAACTGAAAACAGCATCTGGATTATAGTTATCAAGAAAAGCACAGGGACCATAATCAATAGTCTCACCGCTTATAGCCATATTATCGGTATTCATTACACCATGGATAAATCCTAAGTGCATCCAACTGGCAATTAAGGAAGCTTGACGATCGCAAATCTGACGTAATAATTCAAGGTAAGGATTCTTGGCTTTTCGTGCATCAGGATATAACCGATTAATAGCGTAATCAGCCAATAGTTTAATTGCATTAAAATCATTTTTTGCAAGGTAGTACTGAAAAGTTCCTACTCGAATGTGAGAGGATGCTACGCGCGTCAATATAGCCCCAGGCTCAACGGTTTCTCTAAAAACATTCTCACCTGTCGTGACAGCAGCCAATGATCGACTAGTAGCAACACCCAAAGCATGCATTGACTCGCTCAAAATATACTCTCTAATTACTGGACCAAGAGCTGCACGACCATCACCATTTCTTGAAAATAGTGTAGGTCCTGACCCTTTTAACTGAATGTCCCATCGCGCATTGTTAGCGTCCAAGACCTCACCCAAAAGGACTGCGCGACCATCACCAAGCTGAGGAACAAAATGACCAAATTGATGCCCAGCATAAGCCAAAGCTATTGGATCCGAACCATCTAAAATAATATTACCTGAAAATATTTTAGCTACCTTTTCCGGCTCAGTTAAATCAAGTTTCAGATTTAACTCCTCTATAAGTTTATGGTTACAACAAATTAAAGTTGGATTAGCCACTGAAACCGGCCTGGTCCTCCTAAAGAAGTGCTCTGGCAAATTCGAATAGGTGTTTTCAAACTGCATAAATTAAAGTCCCTTAAAATGTTTAGAGTAATACTTCTGCCTAATTTACCAAATGCACCGCGTGACAAAACATAAATTCTAGCTAGTAAGAATGGGGATAGATTCAATAACAAATATTTTTATTTCCCTCGAGCAAATTCGCGTTTACGGCGATATAGCCAAGTTCTTACAAGCTTGCGTGAAAAAGGCACATCTAGCGAGATCAATAAGAAGCCCACGGGGATCATCCAGAACCCTAATATCGGCAAGAAACCAAAAATCCCGCCAATGACGAACAATAATCCAAAGATAGTTCTCAGGCCAGGCAGGACTTTTCTAGAGCCACAATAATTGGCATTTCTCAACATCTTTAAAATGAAACCAAACCATCTCAAGCGCCGCGAAATTCTATCCATTAAAGCTCAAATACATTACCGGTTAGACTGGAATTAATTAAAGTTTATATTGAGTAGCATATTAAATTCAAGCATTAAAATTTCTAATTCACTATCAAATTAATATGGTAACAAATATTATTAATAATATCTGTAAAATATCCATAAAAAAACACGATGGATCTTAAAAAAACATATTCTTTAACGTTCCTGTATGTTAAGTAAGCTATATTAAAAATTATTCTCTAACAATTTAAGAACATGTGATTTTTTAAAAATGGGTAAAAATAATGACAATGCATTATGCTGAAAAAAAATTAAGGTCATTCACGTGTTTCTTGAGTACAATTCTAATAATTCTAACGGTATTATGTCCCGTAACGGGAAACAGCAATGAATTAAACGAGCAACAACTCACTAACAAACTATTTGGTGCAGTATTAATTAATAATATTTCTGATGTTAGATTGTTAATTACACAGGGCGCTGATATCAACGCAACCAATCAGGAGGGCCTAACGCCGGCCGGATTGGCCATTGAAAGAGGGTTTTACGGAATTGCGCATTATATTGTAGGCATACGAAATCAAAATCTAATGAAAAGTAAAGCCGAATTACCGTTGAACAAACGACGATCAAAGTCAAAACTCGAGAAAAATGAGATTAGTAAAATTAGAGATAGCAAATTATTGGAGGGCGTAAATATTGAGCAAACCCGAAAAAAAAATACAGTCCCAGTTTGGCCGGAGGGAAAACTGAACCCCTTTTCGCCGACAATACAAACCCAATCACCAATCATCACAAACGATGATCGATCAAAAAAAACAGAGGTAGTAAATCCACAGAAAATTAAAAATGGAGTTATTGCGGGAAACTCTGGTCCATTAAAAATATCAAATATGGCAATTCCTCAAAATAAAAAAAAACCTACACCCCTGAGACCAATAGAATCCAAAGCGAATCTCGAAACAAACATTTTAGATACTATTTTTGGTAAAGAGAATCTCTCCAAAAGTAGTGAGGGTGCTAAAAACTCAAAAAAGCTATCGAAAAATGACGTAGACGACATACCACTTAAAAGGGGGAAAGATCTAAAAAATAAAAGTTGGTGGGATAGTATCACCAATATATTTTAATTCATACGAAACAACTTAGTTTTAAATTAATTTTTAAGGCGTTAATCCATTATTTTAAATTAAGAAAACCCAACATATGGTTATCATTGGTTCTTAGATAGAAGACTTTATGCCTAGAGTGATAAAAAAATCAAAATTACAGAAAAATTAATAAATACAAATTTAATTGAATTTTATAACTTTATTGAGTTTTTTGTGTTTAAGCTAATGCTAACAATGGTTATGATATAATTATATAGAGAGAGTTAGGCACTGCGCCAAATTAAATAAGCTTAAGTTTCTAATTCAGAAAAGCCAACACAAATAAGGTAACAATAAGATAGAGATGGAAACAAATATGGTGTCCTCTAATTCAGGGAATGACCCACTCCAATTAATGGAGATGGAAACACGTCACCTAAGAGAAACCATTGAAGCGTTGCGTAATGAGCTTGAACATCATCAATTTGGAAAAGAAGAAGCCGTTCAAAAAGTAACTCAAAATTCTGCCGACGAGATTCAACAGCTTAAGTCCACAACAACCAGCTTAAGAGATGAGCTGGAAAGTATGCGGTTTGAAAAAGATGCCGCAGTTCAGCAGGCCGTCCAGCGGTCTGTTGATGAAATAGAACAG
>Ga0209425_10000958_pt1 | contig 34334 bp, 32 predicted proteins | sample COG_05_FD_184749 | JGI IMG/M metagenome (GOLD analysis project Ga0209425, IMG submission 184749) | Pelagic Microbial community sample from North Sea - COGITO 998_met_05 (SPAdes) (version 2) | ecosystem: Environmental > Aquatic > Marine > Neritic zone/Coastal water | place: Helgoland, sampling...
TGGGCCTGAAAAAGTTATCGAAGTCCGGGCATTAGCAGGCGATAGCGTTGATAACGTTCCTGGCGTCCAGGGTATCGGCATAAAAACTGCCGCGCAACTGATCAACGAATATGGTGACCTTGAAACATTACTGGCCCGCGCGGGAGAGATAAAACAGCCAAAGCGCCGCGAAAAGCTACTTGAGCAGGCCGATATGGCTCGTATCTCACGTGAATTGGTGACATTGAGGACCGATGTTCAAATAGGCGTGCCGTTAGATGATTTTCGCAAGCGCCAGCCTAACCCAGAAATGCTTTTGACGTTTCTGCGCGAGCAAGAATTCAAAACCTTGGTCGCATCCATTTCTGCAAAATTTGGGATAAGTGCTGGCGGCGATGACGACAAGCCTGAAAAGATTAAAGCACAAGAAACAGAATATACACTAGTGCAGAACCTCGAGAACTTGATGCCGTGGATCGAAGCCGCGAAAAAGGCTGGCACCATTGCTGTCGACACTGAGACTGATGCGTTATCGAGCATGCAAGCTGGCTTGGTTGGTATCTCTTTAGCGGTCGAAGCTGGCAAGGCATGCTATATACCATTGGCGCACGTTGGTCCCGGCGCGCAGGGCGCATTTGATTTAGGCGATGGAAGCGGCAACACAGACAGTGATGTGCCTGAACAAGCCCCTATGCAAGCTGTGCTTGATGCATTAAAGCCAATTCTTGAGGACCCATCGATCCTTAAAGTCGGCCAAAACATCAAATACGATATACAAGTTTTGTCCCGGTATGGCATCGACGTTGCCCCCATTGATGACACAATGTTGATTTCATATGTGCTAGAAGGTGGCTTACACGGGCACGGCATGGACGAGCTGGCCCGACGATTCCTGGATGTTGATACGGTAAAATTCAAAGACGTTGCGGGCACGGGTAAAAACGCGGTGAGCTTCGATAAAGTTCCTCTCGAAACCGCGGGGCCTTATGCTGCAGAAGACGCTGATATTACGCTACGCCTTCACCAACTCCTAAAGCCGCGCTTGACCAAAGAGCATATGGTTACAGTTTATGAGCGTTTTGAACGCCCTCTCGTCGGCATCCTCGATCAGATAGAGCGCCAAGGCATCAAAGTTGATGCCGCCAAACTCAAAGAATTTTCTGCAGATTTTGAAAAACGTATGGCCGAATTAGAGACCCATGCTCACAGTATTGCAGGCCGTGAATTTAATGTCGGATCGCCCAAGCAGTTGGGCGAAATACTCTTTGATGAGATGGGTCTCGAGGGCGGAAAAAAAGGGAAAACCGGTGCCTATTCTACCAGCGCGGATGCCTTAGAAGATCTCGTGATCCAAGGTCATGAGTTGCCAAAAACCGTTTTAGACTGGCGACAGCTGCAAAAGCTCAAGAGCACTTACACAGATGCGCTGGTTGAAGAGATTAATCCGACAACGGGGCGTGTTCATACATCGTTTAGCCAAGCCATCACCTCGACCGGGCGCTTATCTTCAAACGCGCCAAACCTACAAAACATTCCAATTCGAACGGAAGAAGGCCGGAAAATACGCCAGGCATTTATTGCCGAAAAAGGCCATACGCTTATGTCAGCCGACTATTCTCAAATCGAGTTAAGGCTGCTTGCACATGTTGCAGATATTGATGTCTTGAAGAAGGCCTTTGCGGATGGCCAAGACATTCATGCTATTACGGCGGCGCAGGTATTTGATATTCCCCTCGAAGGTATGGACCCGATGATCCGCCGCCAAGCTAAAGCTATCAACTTTGGCATCATATATGGCATTTCGGGTTTTGGTCTTGCACGTCAGCTCAGCATTCCTCGCGGCGAAGCACAGCGATACATTGAAGCGTATTTTGAGCGCTATCCCGGCATCAAAGATTATATGGATCGCACAAAGCAACAGGCCCATGATCATGGTTTTGTGACAACATTGTTTGGCCGCAAATGTCATATGCGCGGCATTAACGAAAAAAATCAGGCCCTCCGCGGCAATGCCGAACGCGCTGCGATTAATGCACCTATTCAAGGTGGTGCTGCTGATATTATCAAACGTGCAATGTCAGCACTCCCAGATGCGCTCAGAGAGGCAAAATTAAGTGCACGCATGTTGCTACAAGTTCACGATGAACTGATCTTTGAAGTTCCTGACAATGAATTAGATGCAACGAAAGACGTTGTAAAAGAAGTCATGGAAGGCGCCGCAACATTGAGTGTCCCTCTAGAAGTAGATATTGGCACAGGAACCAACTGGGACGAAGCGCATTAACGGCGAAAACCAAGGCACTTATCCGCTTATTTAAAAAACTTACATTCAATATCATCAAAAGTTGGTATCTGAGTATTTCTGCATAATTACGTTTAGTCCTTTACGCAATAACAGTGGCGCCCATGGGTTGTACTGTGGGATAATACACATACTAATTGAACACAAATCTCTGATTCAGTTCATAAATTTTATTGGTTAGGCATATCCGAAAACCGCTTAGAAAAAAACATAACAGAACCATTTTCCCGGGCATCATCCCATGCCGAGATTGCAGCAGACGGCACCGGATTGGGGCTCTCGATTGTTAAAGGGTTGGTCGGATTGCATGACGGGAAGCTAACCATCAACAGTGAACTGGGTTCAGGGACAATAGTTTCCGTTGAACTGCCAAAGAACATTCCAACAGCTTAGGTATGTTGTTAATCGGGTGGCATGAAACGACCGACTGGAATGACGGCTATTGGCGTCAATTCAACTAGAAAATCTTCATGACCTAACGCGGCAACCATTACATATGTGCTCGCTGGTTCTTGCCCGTCTGTTAAGAACTCGGAGCGACCTTGCTGAATAATAGGAAGTTGTGCTCTATCCATGAAATACGTCGCAATTGAAACGATATCTGACAATGTCCCGCCAACTGCGACTAATACCGATTGAATATTCTTAAAACATTGGCGTGTTTGTAAACCAACATCACCAACACCAATAAGCGTCTCATGTGCGTTCCATGCGACCTGACCTGTGAAGTGGATAATCTGACCTTCTTTTTGAACAACCCCCATCGATAAGCCACGCCCACGCGGGCCCCACGTTCCTTTTGGATTGAACCCTTGAGCCATAATCACGCTACCTTTGTTTAAACTTTCGCTTCAATGGTTCAATCGCACGGATGGCCATCAACGATGCAAAGATACCAGCATAGACCAACGGTTCGTACTGAAAGCCTTTACGCATCATGAAGAAATGTAGACACCCGGCGGCACCCGCAATGTAGACCGCTTTATGAAGCCTGTTCCAATTGCACCCACCCATCTTTTTGATCCAACCCTTCGTCGATGTTATCGCCAAGGGAATCAGGCAAAGCAGTCCAACCATACCGACAGTAATGTACCAACGCTTTATAATATCATCCCAGATAGCGGCCCAATTAAAAAATTGGTCGAGGACAACATAGTTTGCGACATGTAACACAACATAGAAGAACGCGAACAATCCCAAAAGGCGTCGAAGCCGAACAACTTGCTTCCATCCACTAAGAACACATACTGGTGTTACGGCCAGCGCAACCAACAAAATCCTAAGTGCCCAATCGCCCAAATAACGATTAATGAATTCAACAGAGTTTGCGGTCAATCCTCGCCCACCATAAAAGAACGCGTCAGCCACAAGCCAGCCAAGCCAAGCCAAAGGCGCCAGGCACAACACCCATACAAGTGGCTTAATGATCCAAATCACAGGATCACGTCGTCGTGCGACCCTATGCGGTGTTGCACCAGCTGCAGCGCTAGAAGTCGCCATCGTTAATTTTTATGCGTATAGGTTAGAACCATTTACGCATATCCATACCCTCATACAGACTAGCAACTTCTTCGGCGTAGCCGTTGAACATGAGCGTTTTTCTTTTGAAAATTTCGCCAATGCGGCGCTCGCTATCTTGCGACCAACGGGGATGACGTACAGCCGGGTTTACGTTTGAATAAAACCCATACTCTCGAGCTGCGGCATCATTCCAACTCGTTGGCGGTATCGTTTTCTGGAACTTGATTTTGACAATCGACTTGATCGACTTAAAGCCGTATTTCCATGGCATGACGAGTCTAACCGGTGCGCCGTTCTGATTTGGCATCACTTCGCCATACATCCCAACGCCTAATATTGATAAAGGATGCATCGCTTCGTGGATCCGCAATCCCTCTTTATATGGCCATTTTAAAACGGGTTGGCGCTGACCTGGCATCCGCTCAGGATCAAACAAGGTCTCAAAGGCCACATATTTAGCATCAGACGTAGGCTCAAATTTCTTCAAAACACTTGCGAGGCTAACCCCCACCCACGGAACAACCATTGACCATGCTTCTACACAACGAAGGCGATAGACACGCTCTTCAAGAGTTTCAGGCTTTATCAAGTCCTCAAAGGAAATTTTCCCTGGCTTCATGCAAGCCCCTTCAACGGAAATTTCCCAAGGCGTCACTTTGAACTCTTGCGCATTTTCCTTTGGGTCGCGTTTGCCCGTCCCAAACTCATAAAAATTGTTATAGCTGGTGACGTCTTCGTAGTCGGTAATCGGGTCGTTTTCCGGCAGGCTCTCTGCTGACCATTTAGATTTTTGAACCCCACTTAAAGGCGTGCGCGCAGCATACGCTGACAATGTCGGGAGCGCCCCCGCCGCAATACCTGCGCCTGCAAATGCGGCTGTTTTGAGAAAGCTTCTCCGCTTTTCAAAAACCGATTTTGGTGTAATTTCAGAACTTAGTACATCTGAGGCATTACGTGACTTAATTAGCATGCTGCACTCCCATTGAGGCGTTGTTAGCGTATAATCATATTCTGTAATAGCTTTCGCAACTACACTGCAGTTGCCATCTCGCCCCTTGATAGCGTATTCGATGGATTAGATGCTACTATCATACGATCACTTTTCCGCCAGCAGGTAAAAGCACATGGCTGGCTAACGGACATATTCGATGCGCGTTCTTTATCATCTTTGGCTTTCCCCGTTTTCACGTAAAGTCCGAGTAGCCCTCGGCGAAAAGCGGATCGACTTCGAATTGAAGGCTGAGAATGTTTGGCGCCGTAGGGAAGAATTCCTGGCCATAAACCCAATGGGCGAAGTCCCGGTTCTCGTAGAACCCGATGGCACAGCGCTATCAGGTTCACAAGTGATCTGTGAATTTCTTGACGATATTCACCCAGATCCATCCTTAATGGGCCAACAACCTCTGCACCGGGCTGAAGTACGAAGGCTCGTAGATTGGTTCGATCGCAAGTTTAATAGTGAAGTTACCGAAAAGCTTGTAGGCGAGAAATTCATGAAACGCTTTTTAGGCTTGGGCGAGCCAAATTCCAGCATCGTACGTGCTGGGCATGCAAACATTCACACGCACATGGATTATATTTCGTATCTGGTTGAGCGCCGGAAATGGCTGGCAGGAGATGAATTATCGCTCGCAGACATTGCCGCAGCCGCACACTTATCAACACTCGATTATATTGGCGATGTACCTTGGAAAGATCACGAAAGTGCCAAGGATTGGTATGCTCGAATAAAGTCCCGTCCAAGCTTTCGTCCGCTATTGGGTGACCGTATCCCCAGTGCGCCGCCGCCGTCTCATTATGTTGATCTGGATTTTTAACAAATCAATTAACGTTCACGTCCATCTTCTCAATATTCGCCCTAGCCAAGCGCCCAGCCTCGCCATCAGGGTCTAACTCCAGCACTTTCAACCAGTCAGCACGCGCAGCATCTTTATTTTCTGCCAAACGGAAAAGTATCCCGCGCTCTAAAAGTGCTTCTAGCGCATCCGGTTCAAGGATAAGGGCAGCTTCAATGTCCGCCCGCGCTTTACCAAGTTCATCCAAATACCGATACGCACTTGCTCTGAAAGCAAATGCTTCGGCTCTGGATGCATCCGCTGAAATTGCATTCGTTAGATCTTCAACGGCACCCTTGTAATCACCTAATGCAGCTCGAGCTTCAGAACGATCGATAAGAATTCCTGGGCGTCCTCTTAAAAATTTTGCCGCCTCGGTCAAAGTGGCTTCGGCGCGCACGGCATCCCCATGTGACAACCATGCTCGTCCAGCCTGCCCTAAAATCTCACCTTTGAATTCAGGCGTGGCAATAATGGTCTCGGCCAAAACCTCAAGGCGCCGTGCGGCATGTTCTGCTTTACCAGAATAATATAGTGCTACAGCGGCACAATGCTCGGCGGCGTCACCACCTCCCATGCTTTTCCATGCCGTTGCCATCTCAAAAGCATCGTTTGGGTCAGACGGTGCCAAGCCCATACAGCGCGCGTATTCACGCGAATGATTCAACTCGGCTGCTTGGCTAAATGATGTAAAAAAACAAAGCGTAATGACGACAGACGCCTTTCTCATAAAGCGGATCATCGTGTATAATGCTCCATCAGAATATTATCGTTAAATCGCATACTCAGGGTTCTAAGGTTATGTACGTCCGACGACAAGTCTTGTGCCGCGAATACGGCCTAATACACAGATGACACGCCGCGGTGGGCCAAAACTATTTTGCTTTGGTATCGGCTTTTCAGCCAAGGCATTGATTGATCATTTACCTGTTGCCGATTGGTCAACAGGCGGCACGGTGCGAGACCTTGAGAATGCTCAACAACTCGTTACCAAAGGTATCGACGCGACCCTTTGGGACGGTGGCGATCTCAACGATGAAGCGAAACATAAACTCCTGGCGGCAACTCATGTGTTGGTGTCTGTGCCGCCCGGTGAAGCCGGCGATCCCGTTATAAATGCTGCGAGCGAAATATTGAAATCCTCTACCAATCTCAATTGGTTAGGTTATCTTTCAACCACAGGTGTCTATGGGAATACAAACGGTGCCTTCGTTGATGAGAAGGCGCCATTAAACCCTTCAAGTGCCCGATCAGAACGCCGTGTCGCAGCTGAGGCGGGATGGCTTGATCTATATAAAAATTACAAAATCCCCATACATATTTTTCGCTTAGCCGGTATTTATGGCCCTGGCCGATCTGTGTTTAACCAAATTCGCAAAGGGGCTGCTAAACGAATCAATAAACTTGGCCATGCGTTTTCGCGAATTCATGTCGATGATATCGCCAGTATCTTGGCTGCATCAATCTCTAGGCCGAACCCAGGCGCTATATACAATGTTTGCGACAATGAGCCTGCAGCACCGTCGGAAATTACAGAGTATGCATGCCACCTTTTAGAAAAAGACCCCCCACCGATTGAAGATTTTGAGGTCGCAAAAGAAAGAATGACCCCAATGGGCCTAAGTTTTTGGACCGACAATCGGCGCGTCAAAAACACACGAATTCGAAAAGAGCTTGGCGTAAAGTTAAAGTATCCAGACTACCGTTCTGGATTGCAGGCTATTTTTGCTGCGGAAGATTAACTATTCTACGGTTTCGAAGTGACCAACTTTCGAATTATAAATTTCCAACTGTGCCGTTTCTATATCAAAGAACCACCCATGCAGCTTAAGAGTTTTGGCCGCCATGCGCTCTCGGATCCATGGGAACGTCGTGAGATTTTCCAACGAAACGAGGACAGCATTGCGTTCACACGCACGTTGCGTCTCTTCGATTGTTGCGTCAGGCATTGTTGCCAAAACCCGGCGGTGCGCTGAAGACAAGATCGACACCCAGCCTTGTACGAACTTGCACCCTTTTTGCTCAGCTTCTTCACCGCGTATCATGGCGTGGATGCCGCCACAGTGCGCATGACCTAAGACAATGATATTCGGCACATCAAGACCAAGCACAGCAAACTCCAAAGATGCGCTTGTACCATGAAAAGTGCCTTCCTCTTCCATCGGTGGCACGAGGTTAGCAACATTTCGGATCATGAAAATATCGCCTGGTTCAGCGCGGAAAACCAATGCCGGATCAACGCGGGAATCAGAGCACGCGATAACAGCTGCTTTTGGGTGCTGACCGGCTTCGACCATTGCGTGCAAGCGCTCTTGATGATCATCAGGCATGTTCTCGCGAAACGCCCGGTAACCATTCAGCATATGTTCAATCGTTTCCATATTTAAAGCTGCTCCAGCAAGGCTTCGACAGTACGCAGTAATCTATCTATATCCTGCGGTTCCGAAAGACGGTGGTCCCCCGATTTCACAAATTGAACTTCGACATCATCACTTGTCAAACGATCCATGATCGAATGGGCTGTTTTCCAGGGAACATCCTCGTCCAGCATTCCCTGAATCAACCGAACTGGCACATCAAGTTTGATGTCGTCGGTCAGAAGAAGGTGTTGATTCCCTTCGTCTAAAAAGCGTTTCCAAATACGGTATGGTTCCTGGTCATCATAGCAATTTGGAATATCGCAATATCCCTGACTTTCCAGATCATCACTTTGCTCTGGCGTTAGTCGCTCAGGTATAAGGTCATGCGTAAAGTCAGGCGCTGCTGCGATTCCCACCAGCCCACAAACTTTTTCGGGCTGCCGAAGCGCGGTCAACAACATAATCCACCCACCCATAGACGAACCAACCAGCACTTGTGGCCCTTCACATATCTTATCCAAAATGATCCCTGTATCGTTTGCCCAACGGCCAATTGTGCCGTCGTCAAACGCGCCAGAAGACTCCCCATGGCCGAAATAATCAAAGCGCGTAAAGGCGTATCCCATTGAAACGCAATGCGCTTCGAGCGCCAGGGCTTTTCCTCCTTGCATATCAGACTTAAATCCGGTCAAAAACATCACCCCTGGCCCTTTGCCTGGGGTATGATGGTATGCAATTGATTCTCCGTCGTTACGTTGAAGAAAATTCGCGACTTTTAATTGATCCGACATGCAGGTTCCCATATTTAAAGTGACATGGTCATGAATAATAACGCGCACCATAACACCCTGGACGACGACATGAAACGCCCTCCGCAACAGGACGGCACGCCGCCTACAGTGCTGCAAGTTTTACCAGCGCTAGGTGGGAGTGGCGGCGTTGAGCGGGGCACTGTCGAAATTGCAAGCGCAATCTCTCAAGCCGGTGGACGTGCGCTGGTCGCATCAGAAGGCGGGCTACTTGTGCATGACTTAACCCGCGTAGATGCGGAGCATTTCACGCTGCCCGTGGCCTCTAAGAATCCTTTTGTTATGTATCGCAATGTTTCGCGTCTGGTCGAACTCATAAAAAAAGAGCGTGTTGATATCGTCCATGTGCGCTCTCGGGCACCGGCATGGAGCACTTATTTTGCCTGTCAGCGAACCAAAGTGCCTTTGGTGACAACTTTTCATGGCACATACTCAATCGGCAATTGGCTTAAGCGCAAATATAATTCCGTGATGACGTATGGCGAGAGTATGATTGCGATCTCAACATTCATTGGCGGCCATGTTCGCCGGCATTACGGCGTCCCTGTTGATCGTATTCGCGTTATCCACCGGGGCGTTGATATCGATAGATTCGATCCTGAGAAAGTTTCTGCCGAACGTGTCATTAAACTCGCAACCGATTGGCGCCTGCCAGACGGTGTGCCGATCATTATGTTGCCCGGCAGGTTAACCCGCTGGAAAGGCCAGCTGGTGTTGATTGATGCCATCGCCGCGCTTGGTCGCACAGATATCAGGTGCCTTTTGGTTGGCAGCAATCAAGGCCGCGAAGATTATCGGCGCGAGCTCGAGAAAAAAATCATGAGCCATAACCTCGAAGAAGTGGTGCGGATCGTCGATCATTGTGACGATATGCCTGCAGCTTATAAGCTGACAGATCTGGTTATATCGGCATCTACAGACCCAGAAGCATTTGGTCGCGTTGTCTGTGAAGGCCAGGCAATGGGTCGTCCGGTCATTGCATCAGATCATGGCGGATCGCGTGAAACGATTTTACCGGGTATTACTGGCTGGTTGACGCCCTCGGGCGACTCCGCAGCGCTTGCGCACGCGATTGAGACGGCTTTAAAGCTTGATCATGCTGCGCGCACCAAATTGGCACAGACTGCGATTAAACATATCCGTAAGAATTTCTCAAAGACACAAATGTGCGATAAGACGCTTGATGTATACAACGAAGTCTTGGCGGCGCGAGGCCGCGCCTAACGCTCATGGATGCTCGTGAAACCAGTTCCAAGCGAATACTCGTCATAAAACTAGGGGCACTCGGTGACGTCATTCAAGCATTAGGCCCCATGAACGCGATTCGCAAAAATCATAGCAACGATCACATAACACTCATGACAACGAAGGCATTTGGCGAACTTTTAGATACTGCCAATGTGTCTGATGACATCATCATCGACAAACGTCCAAAGTCACTTGATCTGATCGGGTGGCTCGGGCTTCGTCGAACGCTTAGAAACGGTGAATTCGACCGAGTCTATGATTTGCAGACCTCGAGCCGCTCGAACCGTTATGCACAATTATTCTGGCCTGGCCCTTATCCCGAATGGTCCGGGATCGTGAGCGGCTGCTCACATCCCCATTCGAATCCTGATCGCGATGATATGCATACCATTGAACGCCAAACTGAGCAGCTTTTGGCAACAGGCATCAGCGCAGTGCCTTCACCAGATTTAGCCCCGTTCGTACGTGACGTCTCTCATCTAAAATTACCGCCGTCATATTGCATGATTGCCCCGGGTGGCGCGCAGCACCGTCAAGATAAGCGCTGGCAAACATTGCGATATCGCGAGGTTGTGCAAAGATTGGATCAAAGTCCAACGTCACCCGTCCTTTGCGGTGGGCCAGAAGAGCTCAAACTCTGCACGCAAATTGCACAAGGATGTCAGAATGTTCGCAATTTAGCAGGCCAGACATCACTTGTTGATCTTGTGAATGTCGCCAAAGGTGCGCAATTTGCCTTAGGGAATGACAATGGGCCCATGCACATTGCGGCCACGGCGAATACAAAGTCTTTCGTCTTATATTCCCATGCATCAGACCCAGCGCTTTGCGCACAACGAGGCCAGGATGTGACAATTATTCGCCGAGAATCATTGGACGATCTGTCGGTCGATGACGTTATGGCGAGTATATCCAAGGCAGGCGGTTCTTGACGGGTCCCGTAAGGCGCTTTAACTACCCCACACAAATTTTTTTTAAATGACCGGCGAGAGATAAATGGTCGCGATCACACTACCAGACGGCTCAATACGCAATTACGACAACCCTGTAACTGGGGGCGAGGTCGCGGCATCCATTGGACCTGGCTTGGCCAAGGCGGCAATGGTCGTGCGCGTCGACGGCGAGCTATGGGATTTGGACCGGACGATCTCGACGGACGCCAATGTTGCCATCATCACAGATAAACAAGAAGACGAAGCCCTTGAAGTTCTGCGACATGACTGCGCGCATACTCTCGCGATGGCTGTTCAGGAACTATACCCGGGCACGCAAATCACATTCGGACCCGCGACAGACGAGGGCTTTTACTACGATTTTCATCGCAAAGAGCCGTTTTCGACCGAAGATTTCGAAACCATCGAAAAACGTATGGCCGATATTGTCGACCGAGATATCCCAATTGTACGTGAAGTCTGGTCTCGCGACGACGTAGCCGCGTACTTCAAAGAAAAGGGCGAGAGCTTTAAAGCCGAATGGGTAGTGGAACTGCCAGAGGGCGACGAGATCACAATGTATCGCCAAGGCGATTGGATTGATCTTTGCCGTGGGCCGCATCTTCCTAAAACAGGACGCATGGGCAAAGCCTTCAAGCTTATGAAGCTTGCTGGCGCTTACTGGCGGGGAGACGCATCAAACCCACAATTACAACGCATCTACGGAACGTGCTGGCGCAATGAGAAAGAACTCAAAGCTTATCTCACGCGTATTGAAGAAGCTGAAAAGCGTGATCATCGCCGTCTTGGCCGTGAATTGGACCTCTTTCACATTCAGGAAGAAGCACGGGGATCCGTGTTCTGGCATCCTAAAGGCTGGTCTCTCTATCGCACCTGTGAAAACTACATGCGTATGCGCCTTGATGACGCAGGATACGTAGAAGTAAAAACCCCACAGCTGGTGGACCGCGCCCTTTGGGAGCGTTCGGGCCATTGGGACAAGTTCCGCGACCATATGTTTATTGCTGAAGTGGACGAAAGCTCCAAAGCTACTGAAGGCTACGACGGTGAGGAGCAAAGTGTTTCCTCGCCTGAAGAAGACGCGATCCGGCATTTGGCTCTTAAGCCAATGAACTGCCCGTGCCATGTGCAAATTTTTCGCCATGGCATGAAAAGCTATCGCGACCTTCCTTTGCGTATGGCTGAGTTCGGCTCGTGTCATCGGTATGAGCCGTCGGGTGCCCTACATGGATTGATGCGCGTCCGCGCATTTACTCAGGACGATGCCCATATCTTCTGTACCGAAGATCAAATCGAAAGTGAAACTGAGATTTTCATCGATTTGCTCGCGTCTATTTATCGGGACTTTGGGTTTGAGGAATTTGTCGTCAAGTTTTCAGACCGCCCAGACGTCCGTGCTGGTACCGACGAAACTTGGGATAAAGCCGAGACGGCCCTCAAAGAAGCTGCATTGAAAGCTGGCGCTGATTTGGTCATGAACCCCGGCGAAGGAGCATTTTATGGCCCTAAGCTCGAATTCGTCTTACGTGATGCGATCGGCCGTGACTGGCAATGCGGCACGCTGCAGGTTGATTTTGTCCTGCCTCAACGCCTGGACGCGGAATACGTCGGTGAAGATGGCGAAAAACATCGTCCCGTTATGCTTCACCGTGCCATCTTGGGCTCGTTTGAGCGCTTTATCGGCATTTTAATTGAAAACTTCGCAGGGCGCTTACCCATGTGGTTAGCACCAGTGCAAGCCGTAGTGGCACCAATAACCAACGATATCGATGGATATGCCCGTGAAGTTGTTGAAGAGTTGCGCGCTGCGGGTATCCGCGTTGAGGCCGATTATCGAAGCGAAAAGATCAACTATAAGATCCGCGAACATAGTCATGCCAAAGTCCCTGCAATCTTGGTTGTTGGTGGCCGCGAAGAAGAAAATAAGACCGTTGCGATCCGCCGCTTGGGTGGCAAGGATCAAGAAATTCTTGCGCTGCAAGAAGCAGTCGATAGACTTAAGGTGGAAGCGCTCGGACCGCTTGGCAGCTAAGCTTTTTCATGCCATCTTAGATATGAGTTTCGCATGTGCGGAACTTAATTTTAATTATGATAGGAGATATTTCCATAGCTCGTAGACCCGGCCCACCGGCGCCGCCGTCCAAGGATGGACCCCGCGCCAACGAAGATATTCAAGCTGACCCAGTTCGCCTCGTCGATGCAGACGGAGAAATGGTAGGCGTCATCGGACTTAAAGAAGCAATTGATATGGCTGTCGAGGTTGGTTTAGACCTCGTCGAAGTGTCACCTAATGCCTCGCCCCCTGTCTGTAAAATCCTCGATTACGGTAAATACAAGTACGAGGCACAGAAAAAGGCGAACGAAGCCCGTAAAAAACAGAAAATTATTGAAGTTAAGGAAATCAAGATGCGTCCCGGCATCGATGACCACGATTATGAGGTCAAGATGAAGGCTGTACGCCGATTCCTTGATGATGGCGATAAGGTCAAGATGACTATCCGCTTCCGTGGCCGTGAAATGGCACACCAAGACTTAGGTCTTAAAGTGCTAAAGCGTGTCCAGGCAGAAGTTGAAGAGATTGCTAAGGTGGAACAATATCCACGGCCTGAAGGGCGTTTGATGACAATGGTCATCGCGCCCCGTTAAATCGAATTAGTGTAAAATCTATTCGAAACACCGGCCTTTCTTAGATTCTTGGGATAAGCCGGTGTTTTGATATGCACTATGCCTTGCCATCCTGTGCCAGCACCGCTATAAACCGCGCGCTGTCACGATTTGATGGCCAAGCGGTATGGCTAAAAGGGCATGCCTGGCCGCTTGAACCCCGGAACGGATGACGTTCTAAAGTTAACGGGTGTTTTTTAACACCACAGAGATGAAGGAAGAGGGAAATGCCCAAGCTGAAGACCAAATCAAGCGCCAAAAAGCGCTTTAAGATTACGGGTACCGGTAAGGTACGCGCAGCTGCTGCTTTCAAGCGGCACAATCTCCGCAAGCGATCCAATAAGATGAAGCGCCAGTCGCGAGGAATGATGGTTCTCTCGCCGCAAGACGCACGGATCGTCAAGTCCTACATGCCAAACGCTTGATCTGAGGAGATTTTAAAATGGCACGAGTTTCACGCGGCAAAACGTCGCACGCACGTCACAAAAAAGTTCTTAAACTCGCGAAGGGTTATCGGGGCCGTAGTGCAACGAACTTCCGTATCGCTATTGAGCGCGTCGAGAAGGGTTTGCAGTATGCCTACCGCGATCGTCGTCAAAAGAAGCGTCAGTTCCGTCGCCTCTGGATCCAGCGTATCAATGCTGGTGCGCGTGAGAATGGGCTTTCCTATTCAGTATTCATGAACGGCTTACTTAAAGCCGGCGTTGAGCTTGATCGTAAAGTTCTCGCTGACTTGGCCATGAATGAGCCAGAAACGTTCAAAGCGTTGGTAGATCAGGCCCAGGCCGCTCTCAGCCAGAACGCTTAATAACCCACCTTTGGTGGATCAAGTTTTGGATCGGGAGTAGCGCCTTGGGCGTTACTCCCTTTCGTTTGTTTGCAGATAGGCAGGGATATCATGGAAACGCCAGATCAACTGCGTGACGCCCTTTTAAAGGACATCAACACCGCGGATACCGTACAAGCGCTGGAAGACATCCGCGTTGCTGCACTTGGCAAAAAAGGCCGCATCACTGACATGATGAAGGGTCTGAGCCAAATGGAGCCGGACGAGCGCAAAGCCGCTGGCCAGGCGCTCAATGCACTCAAAGGTGAAGTTGCCGATGCACTTGAGGCAAAAAAGACTTCTCTTGGTGATGCAGAACTTGATCAACGCCTGATGACCGAGAAAATCGATATCACGCTTTCTCCTGTTCCTGAAAGCAAGGGCACGATCCATCCCATCAGCCAAACCATTGATGAGATCACATTGATCTTTGGCGAGATGGGTTTCACGGTAGCCGAAGGTCCAGATATCGAAGATGACTGGCATAATTTCACCGCCTTAAATATTCCACTCGATCACCCTGCCCGCCAAGAACACGATACTTTTTATCTTCCTGGCGAAGATGGTGAGCGTAAAGTTTTGCGTACGCATACAAGCCCCGTGCAAATTCGTACGATGACGGACGGCGAACCACCAATCCGGATCATTGTTCCAGGCCGCACATACCGATCAGACTATGACGCGACCCATTCGCCAATGTTCCATCAGGTCGAAGGCCTTGTGATCGATAAAACGTCACACATGGGCCATCTAAAGGGATGTTTGATTGAATTCTGCCGCGCGTTCTTCGAAGTTGATGATTTACCCGTCCGTTTTCGCCCAAGTTATTTCCCCTTCACGGAGCCATCCGCAGAAGTCGATATCGGCTGCACGCGTGAGGGCGGCGAGTTCCGCATCGGTCACGGTGATGATTGGTTAGAGATTTTGGGTTCCGGCATGATTAACCCGAACGTCTTGTCGAATTGCGGGATCGATCCCAATGAATATCAAGGCTTTGCATTTGGCATGGGTGTCGAACGCGTCGCCATGTTGAAGTATGGCATTCCAGATTTACGGACATTCTTTGAGAGCGACCTACGTTGGCTGAGACACTATGGGTTCCGTTCCCTGGAAGTCCCCGGCATGGTCGGAGGGCTTAACCGATGAAATTCACATTAAGCTGGCTTAAAGAGCATCTGGATACCACGGTGTCCCTTAAAGAGATTACGGATGCGCTGACAATGGTTGGCCTTGAGCTTGAAGGCGTCGAAGACCGTGCCAAAGGCTTGGAGACTTTTGTGACCGCAAAGGTTCTGGAAGCGACACAGCACCCGAACGCAGACAGACTGCGCGTGTGCACCGTTGACCCCGGGAATGGCGAAACGGTTGAACTTGTCTGTGGTGCGCCAAATGCACTTACCGGCATGATCGGTGTGTTTGCACCTGGCGGCTCGTATATCCCAGGCACTGGCATTACCCTAAAGCCGACCGAAATTCGTGGCGTAACATCGAACGGGATGCTGCTTTCGGAACGCGAAATGAATATTTCTGACGAACATGATGGTATTATCGACCTCCCAGAGAACACGCCCATCGGTCAGCCAGCCGTAATTGTTATGGGCCTTGATGACCCGATCATTGAAATTGCCATCACACCAAACCGTGGGGACTGTCTTGGTGTCCGCGGCGTTGCACGCGATTTAGCAGCGGCCGGCATCGGTTCATTGAAACCCCTCGCTAACGGGCCTGTACCAGGCGCTTTCAAAAGCGACATTAACGTTCATCTTGATTTTGATGCCAACGCACAAGCCGCATGCCCATATTTTGTAGGCCGTTATATCCGTGGTGTCTCAAATGGGGAAAGCCCGCAGTGGCTTAAAGAAAAATTACTGTCCATCGGTCTCCGGCCCATCTCGGCATTGGTTGATATCACAAACCTGATGACCTTTGATTTGAACCGACCTTTGCATGTGTTCGATGCGGGCAAAATTAAAGGTGACCTGACCGTGCGTCTGGCCAAAGACGGCGAGACCTTGAAAGCACTGAACGAAAAAGAATATACGCTTGATCACGACATGACGGTGATTGCGGATGAATCCGCAGCCGAAGCCCTTGGTGGCGTCATGGGCGGTGAAATTTCAGGCGTATCTGAAACAACTCAGAACGTCTTTGTCGAAAGCGCGTATTTTGATCCTGTGCGCACCGCGATGACGGGACGAAAGCTCAATCTTCAATCTGATGCCCGCTATCGTTTTGAACGCGGCATTGATCCGGCGTTCCTTGAGAACGGTATGGAAGTTGCTACACGCTTGATATTGGACCTTTGCGGCGGGGAGCCTTCTGAGCTTGTTGTTGCAGGTGCCAGCCCTGCCACAACGGCGCCGATCTACTTACGCCCGGACCGTGTACAAGAACTAACGGGCGTTGAGATTTCGCGCGATGAGATTCAGCGCATCCTCGCCATTCTCGGGTTTGAGGTTTCTGGCGACAGTGACCAATGGCAAGTATCCATTCCATCGTGGCGGAGTGATATTGTTCACGAGGCATGCCTTGTTGAAGAAGTTGTTCGTATTAACGGATTTGATGCCATCCCTGCAACACCATTACCGCGCGAAACATCATTGCCTAAGCCAGCCCTCAACCAAAACCAAAAACGTCGCTCGATCTCGCGTCGGATCCTGGCTGGACGTGGCCTGGTCGAAGCCGTGACCTATTCGTTCATGGGCGATAAAGAAGCCGCCCTTTTTGCGGATATCCAGCGCAGCGTTGTGATTGGCAATCCCATCAGTTCAGAACTTTCCGTCATGCGCCCGACTGCCCTTGGCAATCTTATTCAGGCTGCAGGGCGCAATGCAGATAAAGGCTTTGCTGATGTCGATCTTTTTGAGGTCGGGCCAGAATACTATGGCGATGGGCCAGATGATCAGCGCATTGCTGCCACCGGTATTCGTACAGGACAAACCCATACGAAACATTGGGCGGAGGCACCAAAGCCTGTTGATGCATATATGGCCAAGGCGGATGCGAATGCTGTCCTTGAAGCTTTAGGAGCACCGGTCGAAAAGCTCCAAGTCTTCACAGACGTGCGCCCGTATTATCATCCAGGTCGTGCAGGCGAACTGCACTTGGGTCCAAAGAACACGCTTGCACGCTTCGGCGAAATTAATCCAAAAGTCCTCCGTGCGCTTGGTGTCAAAGGGCCTGTTGTTGCTTTCGAAATTTATCCAGATGCCGTACCAACACCAAAATCGAAATCTGCGGCCCGTAAGCTCCTATCATTATCGGCATTCCAACCGATAGAGCGCGACTTTGCATTTGTTGTCGATAGTGACATCGATGCCGCCAAGATTGTTCAGGCCGCCCGTGGTGCTGAGAAAGTTTTAATCGACGATGTCCGCGTTTTTGATCTGTTCGAAGGACCATCACTCGGCGAAGGCAAGAAATCCCTCGCCATTACCGTGGTGCTTCAGCCGACCGAGAAAACCCTCACCGATGAAGAGATTGAGGGAGTTGCTCAAAAAGTCGTTCAATCGGTCGAAAAAGTAACTGGCGGCGTCCTCAGGAGTTAATTGTCGGAGCGTACACTTTCACGGCCTGAGCGCGACCTTTAACCTGTGTCTCGTAGATAAATTCGCAAGGATAATCTGTATCTATAGCGAGGTGCGTGGCTTCGCCCATCATGATGTATGTACCATATTCTTTTTTCAGTTGCTCAAGACGGGCCGCAATATTGACGCTGTCCCCATGAACTGTGAAGACCAGCCGATTCTGTGCGCCGACAGCACCAACAGTGATTTCGCCTGTATTAATACCGCACCGAGTTTTTAGCATCACACCATTGAACATCTGCGTCCGTGCAGCCTTCTCAATCGCCAATGCAGTTTGTACCGCGTTTTGTGCATGGTCGGGGTCGTCCTGAACTGCATTGAATGTAATCAGCATCAAGTCGCCTTCAAACAAAGTGATGACGCCACCAAATTGATCAATAATCTCGCCCATCGTGCCAAAGTAATCATTCAGCGTCTTTGCAAGTTCTTGAGCCGTCATGTTTTCAGAAACTGACGAGAAGCCTTCAATGTCAGTAAATATAATTGAGGCGACACGACTTTCGCCGTCACCTGCTTGAATTTGACGATCTGCAGATGTAATCCGCACTGCGACTTCCTTTGATACAAATCGCGATAAATCCTGGGCTGCAGATTGTTCTATTACGGCCCGAAAGAATGCCCTTCTTGACCAAATAACCGCGATACAAAGGACCGCCGTCACGAGGAATATTGAGACCATCTTATCGATCTCGGCACCAATCAATATTGAGTTCGACGTCATATAGGCAATGTAATCACGCGTAATCATTGGGTTGCCCGGCTCGGAATAGATAACCCAGCCAACAAGGACGAGCCAACCAACAATGGATGTCATGCCTGCAATCATGATATAGCGCGGCTCAAATCGCAGCTCGCGCATCGCAATAAAGATAAACACGTATATAATCGTCGGCACTTTGAGATAGAAACTCGGCGGTTGCTCATATTGAATATGGAAACTCCATATCATCAACATCAACAACGCAACATCCATAAAGACTAACAAGGTCAGCAACCAATGCGGCAGTGACATACGGTAAGAAAGGAGAAGGCGCGTAACGGTGAACACAAAATAGGCTGATAAAGCCAATGGCACGACCTGAAACTCTGTCGCATTCATATTGACCCGCAGCGATAACAGGCACAGCACACCAAACAGCACGATTAACACGAACTGAACCCAGGATATCAGGCGTTCGCTTTCGCCCTGACGGGCTTCGATTTCTTGCCGAACACGCGCAGGGATCGTGCTACGGACAGGTTCGCCAAACAGAAAGTTTGGAAGTTTTTAATCATAGTCAACATACTAGGCAAAAGTTATCTAAATGCGCAGTAACGAATATGCGAGGCCAGTAACGTCTTAGCGAGCAGACGCTGGTATGCGAGAAATGATCTGACGGGAACGGGAACGAATACCAAGCATGCGAGCGACACCAAATAAGAAATTGCGAATATTACGGGTGCGGTTGAGATCGATGGTGGTAAACATTTGCTTTGGTCCATAGTCGGCGTTGATTTGATGTACCTTTTATGGACCTGAATCGGCTATGCGTCTGTGATCGACGTCACGTTAGTGTGGTTAATATGTATTTATTTTAAAATTTTATATGAATTAGTCATATACGCTGGCAATACCATGTGCTTCGCCAACACCGCCGCGGATGGCCTGTTTGACCGTTTCTTGCTTATTCACAAGATGTTGGTTCAACACAGCAGATAGTGCTTCGCCATCTCGGGATTCTAAGGCCGAAAGAATTTCTTCGTGCTCTCGCATTGCTTGATCCCATCGTGCCTGAGTCATATTCGCCCGGTACCGCGCAAGGCGGATACGCCCCGCCAACGAACGGTATTGAACTTCGAGCGTAGGATTTTGCGCAGCCATCAATATGGCTTCATGAATTTGTTGGTTTAACTGGAAATATTCTTGGAGTTCCTGGCGTGTATGATGAAGTGCCATCTGATAATGAAGTGCACGGATCTCTGCGAACTCAGTATCGGTTAACCGAGCACAAGCGAGCGAACCAGCCAAAGCCTCAAGTGCACCCATAACAGGGAATATTCCATCGATATCTTCCTCGCTTAAGGTGGCTACGCGGGCACCCTTGTTTGGCAGCAAGTCTAGCAATCCTTCACTGCCAAGAACTTTCAATGCTTCACGAAGGGGCGTTCTCGAAATGCCGAACATATCACAAAGCCGTTGTTCCGGGACACGGTCACCACCCTTAAGCTCGCCAGAAAAAATCATCGTGCGAATGCGTTCTACAAGATCTTCATGCAACGTCGTCCGGGCTAGAGGTTGGGATAGCTCATTCATGTCTTACCTCCGCTTTGCGGCAACGCGCTTTCAAGGACCCGCGCAACATGGATCGCATTTCGAGCTGCACCATCAGCGATCTGATGACGACAACTCGTGCCGTCAGCAATAATCAGTGTATCCGCATCGGCTTCTCGCACTTTCGGGAGAAGTGAGAGCTCTGCCATCTTCATTGATACGTCATAGTTTTCGGCTTCATAACCAAACGCACCAGCCATGCCACAGCAACTACTCTCGACAACTTCAACGTCGAGTTCAGGAACAATCGACAAGACTTTTTCTACGGCACCCATTGCTGCAAAGGCTTTTTGATGACAATGACCATGAAGAAGAGCTTTTTTCTCAATCGTTGGTTTCAAATCTAATTTAAAAGTTCCAGCCTCAATCTCCCGTGCAATAAATTCTTCAAACAATAATGCATTCTCGGCAATAAGATCCGCATCTTCGCCCGGCAACATTGATTTGAACTCGTCCTTGAGTGTGAACAGACACGAGGGCTCCAAGCCGACAATTGGAAGGCCCGCCTTCACAAACGGCAAGACGGCATCCATCATCCTTCGAGCTTCGGTGCGTGCCTCATCGACAAGACCCGCCGCTAAGAATGTGCGACCACAGCATAAAGGTCGCTCATCCTTATTTGGTTTTGCCACAATAACTCGGTAGCCAGCAGCTTCCATCACACGCTTCGCTGCTGTTAAGTTTTCTGGTTCAAAATTCGTATTGAACGTGTCAGCTAGCAAGACAACAGCGGAGCCCGCAGGACATGCTTCAGCGCCGACATCGCTCGGTTTGATATCAAATGCATCGGAACGCCATTTAGGTAACGTTCGTTTGGCTGAAAACCCGAGCGTTACTTCAGACAGCTTTGCCAGGCCCGGGATAACATCACGCAGATTCATCAGCCCCGCGAGCTTAGACGCCATCGGCGCATAACGCGGCAGATAAGCAATCAGCTTGTCCTTTAAGGAAACACCATGGCGCTTGTTATAATGGTAGAGGAATTCAACTTTCATTTTCGCCATATCAACGCCTGTCGGACACTCTCGCTTGCAGCCTTTGCAGCCAACGCACAGCTTCATCGCATCCTTCATACCCTCAGACACAAAAGCGTCCTTACCAAGCTGACCAGACAGCGCCAACCTCAGTGAGTTGGCACGACCACGGGTCACATGTTGCTCGTCACCAGTTGCACGAAAAGATGGGCACATGACTGCTGGATTTGATTTTCGGCACGTACCGTTATTATTACACATCTCAACAGCGCCATTGATGCTGCCCCATTCAGACCAGTCCAGTGCAGTTTTCAATTCGATGGGCTTGTAACCTGGCTTAAAACGGAAAAGTTCTGGGTCATCCATCTTTGGGGGATCAACAATTTTACCCGGGTTAAACAAACCATCGGCATCGAATGCCCATTTAACCGTTTTAAATGATGCAGTCATTTCTGGGCCAAACATGGCCTCGTGAAACTCAGAACGGACAAGCCCGTCGCCATGTTCACCCGAATGTGAGCCTTTGTACTCACGTACCATTTCAAAGGATGCCTCGGCGATATCACGCATCTGCTTAGCGCCAATATCAGATTTCAGATTAATAATAGGCCGCACGTGTAAGCACCCAACCGATGCATGCGCATACCATGTCCCTTCAGTACCATGCTGATGGAAAACTTGTGTGAGGCGATCCGTATACTCTGCTAAGTCTTCCAATCTGACAGCACAGTCTTCGATGAACGAGATTGGTTTTCCATCACCCTTCATCGACATCATAATATTTAGACCAGATTTTCTGACTTCCCACACAGCTGATTGGAAAGACGGCTCTACTGCTTCGACAACACCATCTGGGAAGCCAAGCTCACCCATTAGCTCTCCAAGTTGTTTGAGCCTGCGGAGATTTTCGTCCTGATCCGGTTCTGCAAATTCAACCAATAAGATTGCATCCGGTTCACCCTTCACGAATCGATTAACGGTATCCGTGAACATAGGGATCGCACGGGACAAATCAATCATTGTCCGGTCAACCAACTCAACAGCCACGGGCCCAAGCTTTACCAGATGCTGCGTTGCATTCATCGCATCATAGAATTTGGGGAAATGGCATATCCCAAGAACTTTATTCTTAGGCAATGGCTGCAACTTGATATCAATCGCCGTTGTGAACGCCAAAGTCCCTTCTGATCCAACCAAAAGGTGGGCGAGATTAGGATACGGCGCAGTCGTGTGAACTGTTTCGTTATTCCATCCACCACGGTTTGGACCTGCCGGCATTAAAGCATCAATGTTATAGCCACCGACACGACGCATTAAATCTGGAAATTGTATTTTGATAAGCTCTTCGTGATCACGACCAATTCCTAACAACTGGCTGGCGAGATCGCGCTGATGTTCAGCAAGCTTTGCCATTGATCGATTGTCGGTGACTTCGCCAAAATACATTTGCGTGCCATCAGCTAAAAACGCATCGACGGCCTGGACATTGTCACGCATTGTTCCATAGCGAATGGAACGAGATCCACATGAGTTATTTCCTGTCATGCCGCCAATCGTTGCCCGGCTTGATGTCGATACATCAACCGGAAACCAGAGGCCGTGCGGCTTTAGAAAAGCGTTCAAATGGTCGAGAACAATACCAGGTTCAACTCGCGCAGTTCTAGATTCTGCGTCAAACTTGAGCACTTTGTTCATGTGCTTGCTTACATCCACGACAATCGCTTCGCCAACCGTTTGGCCACACTGCGATGTGCCACCGCCGCGTGGCAGCACTGGTAAGCCCTCGTCCCGTGCAATATCGATAATAGCCTGGACTTCATTTGAATTGGTCGGGACTACGACGCCGATAGGCTCAATCTGATAATGCGATGCATCTGTCGCATAGCGTCCACGAGAAAAAGCATCAAAGAGAACATCTCCACCCGTTGCTGCTTGAATGCGCTTTGCGAGTTTTTCATCGCCAATGCGTCCAGTTGCACGCAAACCATAATAATCACGGGACATATTTCTCTCCTTAATATCCAAGCTTACATACTACAATATTGTATTCAAATTGCAAGTTTAAATAATAAATGGCTAAAATTATGGCTTGCAGGAATTATAGATTGTATTTATTATGCGTATCAATGCGAAATTTCGCATATATTTTACAGATGGAGAGACATCATGGCATATAAAAGCGGTCGACATTTCTTACAAATCCCGGGACCAAGTCCCGTCCCTGATCGCATCTTACGTGCCATGGACATGCCCGTCATTGACCATCGTGGCCCTGATTTTGGCGTCATGGGGGCACGAATTCTTGAAAAACTTAAAGGCGTATTTAAAACTGAATGCCCTGTGATTGTTTTTCCCGCATCTGGAACGGGTGCTTGGGAAGCGGCTCTGGTGAATGTACTCAGCCCTGGCGACAAAGTCCTAATGGCTGAGACCGGACAGTTCGCAACTCTCTGGCATGAACTCGCTACACGCATCGGTCTTGAGCCTGTCTTTATCCCTGGTGACTGGCGCCATGGCGTTGACCCAGAAAAAGTCGCCGCACGCCTGACAGAAGACTCAAATCAAGAGATAAAGGCCGTTTGCTGCGTCCATAACGAAACATCTACAGGTGTAACGTCTCGAATTGGCGACGTTCGCAAAGCCATCGACGGCACCGGTCATCCTGCATTGTTTATGATTGATACAATTTCAGGCCTCGCCTCTGCTGATTACCGCCATGATGAATGGGGCGTCGATGTCACTATTACCGGATCACAAAAAGGCCTCATGCTTCCACCTGGCATCAGCTTTAACTGTGTTTCCAAAAAAGCACTCGATGCGCATGAGCATAGCGGTTTCCAAAAGTCTTACTGGGATTGGGGGCCGATGCTTGGGAACAATGCGAGTGGCTTTTTCCCATACACTCCTGCGACTAACATTCTTTATGGTCTCGAAGAAGCATTGAAAATGCTTCTTGATGAAGAAGGGTTAGAAAATGTTTTCACGCGCCATAAACGCCATGCAAAAGCAACGCGCATTGCCGTCGAACATTGGGGCATGGAAATTTTGTGCCAAGTTGAAGAAGAGCATTCACCTGTATTGACGGGCGTTCTATTGCCTGAGGGTCATGACGCCGACAGAGTTCGCGAAATTATTTTAGACAAGTTTGATATGTCTCTTGGTACAGGCCTTGGCAAAGTTAAAGGTAAGGTCTTTCGAATTGGTCACCTTGGACACTTTAATGATCTCACACTTATGGGTACCCTCGCGGGCGTTGAGATGGGCCTAGAGCTCGCAGGCGTGCCGATTAATAAAGGCGGCACTCATGCGGCTATGGATTTCTTGCGCGAAACAGCGGACTGATTAGCAATGAGTGAAGAGCATATTCTGATTGATCGTGACGACAAAAACATCGTCACGATCACACTTAACCGCCCAGAAAAATTAAATACCCTGACGAAAACTATGTGGAGTCGACTGGGCGATATCTTCCGCGAGCTATCCGATGACGATACCGTTCGCTGTATTATGATGACCGGGGCTGGGGGTAAGTCATTTAGTCCCGGGAACGACATTTCTGAATTTGAGGCAGATCGTTCAAGCACAGCTAAAGCGGCAGAGTACGGCGAGCTCATGGGCCGTAATATCAAGGCCATGAGAGATTGCCCACATCCTTCCGTCGCAGCTATTCGAGGGATTTGCGTAGGCGGTGGCATGGAGCTTGCCGGACTTTGCGATGTGCGTATTTGCAGTAAAAAAAGTCGTTTTGGCGTACCTATCTCAAAGCTTGGATTGGTTATGGGGTATCATGAAATTGATGCCCTTCGATCACTTGTCGGCGCGGGCCCTACACTCGAAATTCTACTAGAAGGTCGCGTGTTCGATGCCGAAGAAGCACAACGCCTTGGCATCGTTTCAAGAATTGTTGCTGATGATGATGTTATGACAGAAGCACGCAATGCGGCTGAGCGAATTGCTGCAGGCGCCCCACTCGTGCATCGTTGGCACCGCAAATTTCTGAAACGTCTCCAAGACCCAACCCCGCTGAGTGCAGAAGAACTTGCTGAAAGCTATGCATGTTTTGACACCGAAGATTTCCAAACCGGCTACCGTGCATTCTTAGAGAAGAAGACCCCTGAATTCAAAGGTCGCTAACCCCCAGGAGCTATCATGTCAGCAAATCCTTTTGGCCCTTTGGCCGGCGTTAAAGTTATTGAGTTAGCACACATCATGGCGGGTCCCGTTTGCGGCCTGATGCTGGCTGACCTGGGCGCTGACGTCATCAAAGTTGAGAAAATTTCTGGAGGCGATGACTCTCGCCGATTTTTGCCACCAGATATAGATGGCGAGTCGGCTGCTTACATGATGATGAATAGGAATAAGCGCGGCATAGTATTAGACCTGAAGACTGAAAGTGGCAAAAAAATACTCCGAAAGATGCTTAAAGATGCTGACGTCGTTACTGAAAATTATCGCCGCGATACAATGCAAAAACTAGGCATGGGTTATGAAGACCTTAAGAAAATAAATCCCGGCCTGATTTATTGCACGATTTCAGGATTTGGACGTACTGGGCCTTATGCAGATCGTGGTGGCTTTGATCTTATCGCCCAAGGCATGAGTGGATTAATGTCGTTCACTGGCGAAGGTCCTGGGCGTCCACCATGTAAGGTCGGCGCTCCTGTTACCGATATTACGGCTGGCATTCTAGCTGCACTCGGTGTGTTATCTGCCTACATCCACAAACTTAAAACGGGCGAAGGCCAGGCCGTTGATACATCCCTGTTCGAAGCCGGGATTATTCAGACTTACTGGCAAAGTGCTATCGCCCTCGCAACGAGCGTCGCGCCAGGGCCAATGGGTTCAGCGCATCCGTTGAATGGACCATACCAGGCATTCGAAACAACAAACGGCTGGATTACAATCGGTGCTGCAAATCAGCGAAACTGGGAACGCCTTTTAGATGCAATGGAAGCGCCTGAAATCGCAAATGATGAAAGATTTGCAACGAATGTCGATCGTATGACACGGCTCCAAGAACTCGAAGATGTTCTAAACCCTATTTTCAAGACGCGTAGCCAATCTGATTGGCTAGACCGTCTTGAGAAAGCTGGTGTACCAGCTGGTCCTGTGATGAATGTGTGTGAAATGCATGAAGATCCTCATGCCCAAGCACGCGATATGATTCCAACGGTTGAACACGCAAAACTTGGACCGGTTAAAACCTTAGGCCTGCCCATCAAGCTTTCAGAAACACCTGGAAAAGTTGCAACAGGCGCGCCGGTATTCGGGCAACATACATTCGAAGTTCTTAGCGAATATGGCTTTTCCGAAGATGATATTTCAGCCTTCGAAACCGAAGGAGCGATCGCTCTCAGTTAAGCGTAACTTCTATATCAAGCACCATGTCTCCTCGGCGCACTTCAAATACAATAAGTTCGCCAGGGCGTCGGATAAACATTTCTGCATTGAATGCTTGCTGTGACGGTATCCGGTTTCCACCAATGTGCGTAATAATATCGCCAGCCTCTAACCCGGCAAGAAATGCGGGCTCTTGAATATCAACTTTCGAGACCATAACGCCTGCATATCGTGACAAAAGCCGTGGAGGCACAACTGATGCATCGAACCCAGCCACCCCAAGAATAACACGTCCATGCTCTTTCAAGTCTTCAACAACACGCATAAGAAGTCGCATCGACGTTGCAAAATTAACACCGATGTCAGCATCGCTTTGCTTCGTGAAGATGGCCGAAACAAGCCCTATCAATCGAGATTGACTGTCTACTAATGCGCCACCGGATCCACCTGGATTTATGGATGCGTCTGTTTGAATGAAATCTTCAATCGGATTAAAGCCCGTACTATTTCTTGAAATTGCCGATACAACCCCGCACGTCACAGACAAGCCTAAGCCAAATTGATTACCAATCGCACAAACAGGCGCAGCAAGTGCGGGTGGCGATGCTGTCTTCATGACGGGTAAATCGACATTAACCTTTAACAGTGCAATATCAGTTGCAAAGTCACGTCCTACAATCATCGCTGGTAAGATGCGCCCGTCTTCTGTGAGCACATCAACTGCCGCCGCTTTTCCAATGACATGAACATTTGTTGCGATATAACCACCCTCAAGGATAGCAACGCCTGTACCTTGTGGATCGCGCGGCGCACCATTAGCATTTTGTCCCCGCGCAGAAAGTGGCCAGTTAGGCTTGATTCGAACAACCGAATTCAAGACCTCAGGATCGAGCGCCTTGGCTGACACTGGCATTAGAACCAGTACCGCGCCAACTAAACTCATTATCAAGTAATTCCATATCATCATAAGAAACAAGATGACGCGTCGGCGCAGATCCGTAAACTCGATATATAAGAGGAGAGTGAGACAATGCTAATGAATGAGAATGATCCAATGGCCCATTTTCCGCGGGCTATACTATCACATGCACCAACGCCACTTGAATCTATGCACAACATTATGCGCCAAAGCGGGCATCCCCATCTGTATGTAAAACGTGATGACACAACCGGCTTAGCTATGGGCGGCAATAAAGCGCGCCAACTAGAATACTATTTTGGTGCCGTACTTGCCGAAGGCGCCGATACCGTCCTCATAACAGGTGCAGTACAATCTAACTTTGTTCGTCAATGCGCCGCAGCTGCACGCAAGCTTGGCCTTGCATGCGAAGTTCAATTAGAAGACCGTGTTCAGGGCATGCCTGCTGGCCAAATGGAAAAAGGGAATGCGCTCCTTGACCAGATATTGGGCGTACCTATTCATCGCTTTGAAGTCGGCGAAGATGAAGATGGCGCCGACAATAACCTTGAATTAATTGCTGATGGTATTCGCGCCCGCGGCGGCAAGCCTTATGTCATTCATTTAGGGGCAGATCATCCGCCGCATGGCGCTTTAGGGTATATTGATTCGGCCCGAGAAATAATTGAACAGACAAATGCAATCGGGATTCCCTTAGCTGCTGTTGTTGTCGGGAGCGGGAGTGCAGCATCTCATGCAGGCATGCTTGGCGGATTACGGCACTATGGTGTCGACGCCCCAGTGCATGGCATTTGCGTCCGCCGAAATGCAGAACTTCAACACGCCCGTGTCTTAAAGCGCACACTCAAACTTGCAGAAATGCTCGGCAAACCGAACCTCATCACAGCAGATGATGTCATCACGAATGATGATTTTATCGGCGAAGGTTATGGCAAGCCAACACCCGGCACGATGATCGCAATAGAACGAGCAGCTCGAGAAGAAACGCTTATTCTTGACCCCGTTTATAGCGGCAAAGCGTTCGATGGTTTTCTATCCCTTGTCGATGATCACACGCTACCCAGAGATGGTGCAGTTGTTTACGTTCACACTGGCGGCACACCAGGTTTATTTGCCTATGCACACCTTTGGGACGTCCCGCGCGCATCATGAAATTACCCCGTACAATTCGTCTAGACCCTTCAGATACACGCGTGTTTGATAGCGCCGCAGAACAGGGTGAATGGGCTGTTACAGGTACGTTCGCCTATGTCGATAGCATGCCATCCGAAATGGATAATAAGGCACAACTCGCCTTCAAATCTGGCTGGCTCGGATTGGGGAACCTCGGCCGCTCAACATTTGTTCAAGTTTCAGTCGTACCTGATGAAGATGCAGCCTCAGCCACACGCGCACTCGCCGCACACTTGTTTAAAGACTATGGCGCTCCTGATATGCTGACTGCAATGACGGCGGCACAAGGTGAAGTCGCCTACGCGTCCTCTTTATGTGATCATCCAGCAGGTACACTTCTTGCCATTGAACGTGAGATGACGGAAGACGGTATTACAGAACGTATTCGCGTTGTGCCGAGGTCCGATGAAGAAGGCGGCCATGCCCAAATTTGGACAATTTCTGAAGAAGACGCTTAATTCCTAATAGAATTGGTGAACCCGACAGGATTTGAACCTGTGGCCCCCGGATTAGGAATAATGGTAACTGGGTCCTAGAGGATTAATCAGAAGTCTGGCGTAGATGCTGGAACTATATCTTAAATTGAAATCAACAACGCCCGGGCGATCTGTATTATATCATGATCACGGCTTGGCAACGCGATAGCTTGAATGCCAAGTGGCAACCCGTTCGAAGTTGCTGTCGGGATTGAGGCTGCAGGAAACCCGACTAGTGTCCAAAGACGTTGTGGGTCTCTGGGACCCGTGCCGTCGATACTTAGTGGCGCGACACCGCTAGCAGATGGCATGATCGCAACGCCGCCATCGTTGCGGCAAGCGCAGCGACAGCAAATGTATGTTTTACGGATTTGGGAAACATAAAGTTTCTCCCTGTTTGGAGGTGAGATGCCGCTGTTTTGGGTTCGTTTCAGCGATCAATCGGAACACTTTGTTGGATGTTCTAGACCTTAGGATTCCCAAATGACTGAGTAATGTTAATAAAAATTGTTACGTGAGGTAAAAATTTTGTTTTATGAAGGGCTATTTGCACACATAGCAACACCGATACGCTCAGCGGAGGCCTGGAACCTTGGCAGATCGCTAATCGCTTTAGCAATGGAGTAACGCGGCTCGGGGGCATGGATACCCAATCCCGCGACAATAGCTCCGTTGGGGTCATAGATCGGGACCGCAATCGCGATAAGACCAATGGCATCTTCTTGGTTGTTGATCGAATACCCTTGTGCAACGATTTGATCGAGCTGGGCTTCGAGTAACTGTGGATCAGTAATCGTGTTCTTGGTGAACTTTTGCATGTCCATGGTGCGCAGCGTTTTCTGACGCTGATCTGACCCTAAATGCGCCAACATCAGCTTCCCAATAGCTGTACAATGAACCGGTACATGGCTTCCAGGTCTTAGCTGAACCTGAAGTGGCCACTCACATTCTAACCGATCAATATAAATGATTTCATTGCCATCGAGCATGCCAATATTGCAAGTCTCGTTTATCTCATCGACAAGTTTTTTAAGAATAGTATGGGTGCCGCGCGTAGATTGTACTGAAGAAATAGTTTTGATCGCGAGTGTTCTGAGGCGTGTTCCGGGGATGTAACGTTCACGGCTGGGGTCTTTGTGTAATAAGCCTAATTGCTCTAACTGACGAATGACCCGATGCGCCGTCTGGCGCGACACATTTAATTCTTCTGCCATATCAACAACACCCAGCGGACGAACATCTTGAACGATGGCTTCTAAGACTAATAAGGCTTTTTGAAGGGCCGAGTTTGGTTCGCTTTTGTACATCACAACTGCACTCCAGTATCATATGAGTTAGAAAAAATGTGACGTATTGTCACAATAAAGACAACGAAATATTCAATGAAGGATTGGATGGCATTTCTATCGAAATGGTGCGCCCGACAGGATTTGAACCTGTGGCCCCCAGATTAGGAATTAAGAGGTCTATTAGTAAGAAATACGTAAACTATTGATTTAATTATATTTTCTTAGACTATTAAAAAAATACTTCCTCTTTAAGGGGTTTACGTTTCGTTTACGTTTTTATAAAATACGGAAAACGTAAATGGTGGCTTTTTAAATGGAACGCTTACAGGCTGAATTCACGGAAAATTCCGAATATATAGACGTCAGGGGCGACGGGCGAATAGTTCTCTATGTTCGCCACAACCGTTGGACTACTCGATTAAAAATACCAGGAAACAAAGGGTACGTTGTAAAGGCGACTAAAACTAACGATCTCTTTGAGGCTCGTCGGGTTGCGGAAGATCTCTTCTACGAATTGGAGGGGAGAGCACGCCGAGGCGAAAGTGTAAATGCCCCATCGTTCACTCGGGTCGCCAAGGAGTGGGCTTCCGAATATCCAATTCTTATGAAGGATAGAACGGAAACCTACATAACAGGGAATATCCGCAAGGTAGAAAACCACTTAAATCCGTTTTTCGGAAAGCTCAAGATCACCCAAATAAACGATAGAAAGGTCGAGGAGTATTACATTCAACGCCAATCTCAGGGTAAGCAATTTTCCAACGTCACGTTACGACACGAAGCAACCGTTCTAACCTCTGTCTTTCAATTTGCTAAAAGGAAAGGCTACATCGCCTCGGTACCTGATATCCCTCGCCCCAAGAACAAGGTTTCACCTCGCCCAGATATCCCGCAAAAGGAATACCAAACGCTTTATCGCTATCTGCGCCAATACGTGAAAAACGCTCAGGATAAGCGAAGATACAGGGAACGTCTGTATCTCCAAAACTGGATCCTTATTTTAGCAAACACAGGTTTACGGGTAGGGGAACTTCGAAATGTGAGGTGGGAAGATATAAGCTCAGTTACTGGAGAAGACGGCGCTGATCTACTCGCTTTTTTCGTTTCTGGGAAGACGGGCGAACGTCACGCCATAGCGATGAAAAACACCTCCACCTATCTTTATCGCCTTTGGGAACATCGTACGGAGGAACTTGGAAAAGAACCTCCGCTTAACGAATTTGTTATTTGCTCGAGAGACGGAGATCCCGTCGTTTCGTTCAAAAAAGGGTTTAAAAGAGCTTTGGAGGAGTGTGGTATCCTCTACGACAATCTGGGTCGAAAGCGAGTTCCCTATTCTTTACGCCACACCTACGCCACGATGCGGATCAGTCAAGGGGTTAATATCTACCAACTCGCAAGTAATATGGGAACGTCGGTAGATATGATTGAAATGTACTATGGCAAAAAACGAAATACCGATCCACGAAACGTGAGCGAGATAACGAAATACCGAGCGCTATCTAAGCGCCAGACCAAACAAGGTAAAAACTCCCACCCGTGGAACTGATCCAAAAGCTCGTCGATAGCCCAAGCTAACTAAGAGACGATTAGCAGACGCTCCAAGGATCAGAGAGGAGCATTTATCCTCTCTTAGCTCCAACTCCCCCATAAAACCTACATCGTTCCTCCCTGCTCCTTAAAACGGGCGAGACGGAAATGCGTACTTTACTGAGTAAAAACGCCCAGACATTACACTGTAATGTTTTTCGAAATTGGTGGTCCAAACTAACAGTTTGAACGTAATATAAACAAATAAGGAGATTCAAATGAAAACTATCGTTCTAATTCTTGGTTTGGTTGCCTTCTCTTTCACTTCTGCCCCGGCATTTGCCGGTAGTTGTGGCGGTGGCGATCACACCCACCCGACAGATAGCTCGACGAAGACAAAGGGTACCTGATCCTTTGAGAGCGAATATCAAAATGGCGAAAAGACCCACTTCGGTGGGTCTTTTTTTGTCTGCTAACTCAGAAACAAAATTAATTGAATTTTTTTGAGTTTTTTTCAATCTTAACCATAAAGCTCTTATAAATAAAATAAACGGTGCGAAAATGAGGGGTTTAAGACATACACGGAATGACCCACCGTATGCGAGAAACCAATCCCGTCGAGGTTCCTGTTAGGGATCGGAATTCGGTTAGGGTTTTAAATTTTTTTTATGAAACACCAAAGTCGGAATGGGTGTGTAAAGATTACCGATAGGAAGAGGGAAACAAGCAACCCTCGTTCGGTGCGGGTAATCATTCCAACGGTTCCGCATTGATGCCGCTGCTAAAGTCGAAGGTAAAGGGATACAGGGTAACCCACCCTTCCTATTCAATTAGGTTCTTCGGTTGGAATGTGACGACGGGCTACAAACTGGAGCCAGAAGACACACTAACTCTGTGTAGGGTTAGTGTGTCTTAAAACTACTCCTGGAAAAAAATAATAATCAAATTCTATCAGTCACTTAATTCCCTTATCAATCCAAAAATTATAGATCTTCGCCTTTGGCGATTGCCCGAAGGGCAAGGAATTAGGGCTCAAAAACGAGTTGGAAAACCTGATGAAATTCAATCAGGAAAAATAAAAAGGAATAAATAAATATGACTAACGAACCACCAGAACCCAGACAGGTTTTACTAGAGCTACTTGGAATGTACGGAAGCCAAACTGATCGCCTACATATTAAGAAGGATATGAAACGCTACCTAATGTCTATTCGAAAAGACCTAATCTTGTACGGATCACTTTCCGAGAAGCAGTTCCATTCTATCCGTAAGTATCTGATGTACGAAATGAGAGGAACTATCGCACAAATTGAAACCTTCTTTGAGCCCTGTATCCGAACTTTTAAATCGACTGGTAGGTTTATTGAAAAAACTGAACCTAAAACCGAACTGCCTAATAACTTAGAAAAATTTTTATAGAGGAATTAAATGTACGCCTATCCAACTTCCATATTGAATTTTCGTTGCCCTGATAATTTAAAATCTGAAATTGATGTTGTTTGTAAAACTCGCAACCTCTCTCGCACCTCACTTATCCTACGTTTTTTTGAAGACGAGGTTGAGAGGTTCAAAACTAAAAATTCGTCTGTTCGTCGTGTTGCCTCTCCTCATCACGCGCCTGTAAATGTTGAAGAGACGAATGCGCCTCCCGTCTTCTTCTCAAACACAGAGGCAGAGCGAAATGATTGGTAAAACCACCCAACCAAAAAACAAATCAGAGCTTCTCCGCTCCATACAAGCTATCCGCAGTATGGATTTTGAAGTTATAGAAGCAGGGAGCAAGCAGGTTAAAGCGGAATTAAATCATACCCTCGATCGCTTTATTCAAAAAGTGCCCATTTCAATCATTCTAATAAAAGGAAAAATAAGATATGAAAACCTTCAGAGCTTTCAGACAGACGCTTGTCGAAACGAAAAAGAACCCCAAGCCGACGAGTAGGAAAAAATAATGTTAAAACACACGCTTACTCACGCATTCACCGCCGATGATAATGATCCTGATACACGGGAGTTTTATTCCGTTCTATGCGATAAGCTCGACGAGCTAACCGTTTATGCGAATGAAACGGAAAGTGGGCTTTCATTAGAATATGATGAGAATAATGAGACAGTGATTTTGCGGAAGGTTTAGTCCGAAGTTTTTACGCCGTTCTTGTAATCGCCTTTATCCCATAACTGTCCGTTTTCGTGGTAACGGACCCAAGGACCCTCTTTCTTTCCGTTCTTGTAATCGCCTTT
>Ga0209425_10000961_pt1 | contig 34291 bp, 29 predicted proteins | sample COG_05_FD_184749 | JGI IMG/M metagenome (GOLD analysis project Ga0209425, IMG submission 184749) | Pelagic Microbial community sample from North Sea - COGITO 998_met_05 (SPAdes) (version 2) | ecosystem: Environmental > Aquatic > Marine > Neritic zone/Coastal water | place: Helgoland, sampling...
TGGCGAGACTGACAAAATCCATGCATACCAAGATCGGTAGCATAATCGCTGCAGCGACACGGGGATCAATGGCCAGCGTCAGCAGGGGTACAGCCAGAGTGCCCAAGCCGCCGGCAAAGCCACCTTTTGACATGCCGGTGAGCAATACCACAATCGCGGCGAGCAGATAAAAAGACGGTTCGAAAAGAATTAGTGATGACATCATGGCGCGGACTTTACGTGAAAAAATCTTCGTTCGCTATGCCCACTGAGTTGGGCTATAAAGGTAGCTCTTCGTTAAACATTCAACGCGATGGGCAATAAGGAAAAAATAACCAGTGGGTAAAATTCAGATGACCGATCAAGTAGAGCTCTATGCTCAACACCTGACCGAAAAAACGCAGAGATTCCAAGCTATTCTCACCGCCACCGAGTTTGATGAAATTATTATCGCCGCTGGCGATTCGAAAATGCAGTTTGCCGATGATATGGCCTATCCCTTTGTCGCCAACCCCTATTTTCGGGAGTGGATACCACTGGGCAAACGCACTGGATCCTACCTGCAGATCTCAGCCGCCTCCGATAGGCCGAAACTGTTTTTACTCTGTGTAGAAGATATTTGGCACACCGCGCCGCAGAGTTTGCCGCCGGGGTTTGAGCGCGAGCTGGAGATTGTTGAATATGCGAGCATCTCTGAGCTGAAAAGTTATTTTGGCCACCGTGAGGGTGGCACTGCTTTTATCAGTGAGGTTAACACTCTCGATATCGCCGCAGACTGTTGGAACCCTACATCCGTGACCGCCCAGATCGACTATCAGCGCCGTGGCAAAACGGTCTATGAGCAGGACTGTGTGCGTCGAGCCAATCGCCTTGCAGTACCGGCGCACCGCGCTGCCTATGAGGCGTTTATGGGCGGTGCGTCAGAACTGGAGATAGCCGCGGCCTATTTGCGCGGTTGCAACTGCAGTGAAAATGAAATGCCCTATGGAATTATCGCCGGGATCAATGAACATGCCGCGGTTCTTCACCACCATAATCTCGATAAGCAGCGACAGACGCCGCGGAGTTTTTTAATTGATGCTGGCGTTGCAATGCATGGTTATGCGTCGGATATCACGCGGACCTATGCCTATGATCCCGGCTCTGATTTTGCGGCCATGATTGATGTTATGGATGCTGCGCAACAGGAGCTTGTCGCCGGCGGTGGAATAGGTAAGAGTCCGGTTGATTTGCATGTATTGTCGCACTTCAAAGCAGCCGATGTACTGCGCCAATTTGATATCATTAACGTCTCGGCAGAAGATGCATTTTCCAGCGATATTACCGCGACGTTTTATCCCCATGGCCTTGGTCACCACCTCGGCTGCAACGTCCACGACAAAGGTGGCAACCTCGCCAATGCTCAGGGAGATCTGCTGCCGCCGCCTGAAAAATACCCGAAACTACGCAGTGCTTCACCGATGGTCGCCAATCAGATTCACACGGTTGAGCCGGGCCTCTATTTTATTCCTGCGCTGTTAGAAAAATTGCGTCAGGGTGAGCATGCCAGCAAAATTAATTGGTCGCGGGTCGATGACTTTTTACCTTTCGGCGGTATTCGTATCGAAGATAATATTGTTGTGCATGCTGATGGCTCACTGGAGAATCTAACTCGCGATGCGTTTCGAGATGTCAGTTGATGCAGAGGCTGCAGATATTCACCACTGGCGGCACCATCGATAAACTCTATTTTGATGCCTTGAGCGAATTTCAGATTGGTGACCCCGTAATTGGCGACATACTTGAGAGCATGAATGTCGGCTTTGAGTTTCATGTCGAGGAGTTGATGCGTCTGGACAGCCTGGATATGACCGATCAACACCGCCAGCAAATTCGGCAACGTGTCAGCCAGGCAGATGCACAACATATCCTTATTATTCATGGCACCGACGGCATGGTTGCAACCGCCAGCTGGCTCGACGATATCGCGGATAAGACCATTGTACTCACTGGTGCACTGCAACCCGCCGCGTTTTCGCAGACCGACGCCGTATTTAATATTGGCTGCGCGATTGGCGCTATTCAGGTGCTCGATAGCGGCGTTTTTGTTGCCATGAATGGACGTGTCTTTGCTGCGGATAAAGTCATTAAAAACCGCGATGCGCATCGCTTTGAGGCGCTCGGGTCGTCCTGATTCACAGCCTCCCAGTGATCTTCTTGGTCATTACAGGCCCCGCTGCCACTCCTCGCGCAGTGGAATCACGCCAGGCTGATTAATGGCCTTGGTTACAATCGATAGCAACTGCTGTTTATCTTTCCCCAATACACCTTTTAGCACCAGATAATTAGACGCGTGATCGCTCCTGAAAATGGTTTTCTCCAGCTCGAGGTGACTCAGCAGTGTGTGCATCTCATGAAATAATTCCAACTTGCCGAGCTTGCGCCAACGGCCTTCAAAGGCCTCTTCAAAGCGGTCGCTGCCGGTGGGGAATTCCACCACCAGAGTTGAGAGGTAGTCTGGCTGAGCGGCATTCATTAATCTGGCAGAGTTCAGCGCATGCTGCTCGCTGAGTTCGGGACCGCCGAGCCCGTTCAAAATCATCACTGAGCTTTTTAAACCCGCCTGCTTGATCTTTTCTAACGCCAGCAGAGACGAGTCGTAGTCTTCGCCTTTGTTGACCAGCCTTAGCACCTCATTGTCGCCGCTCTCGCAGCCCACATACATCAGGTTCAGGCCAAGATCATAGAGATCGCGAAGCTCTTCGACGCTCTTCTTTTTTAGGTTGCGCGGCAGACAATAGGACGAGACACGCTGTACGTCGGGATAATATTTGTTGATCATCTGCAGAATATCGACCAACCGACGCGTGCTCAGCGTCATGGCATCGCCGTCGGCCAAAAACACACGCTTGACCGGATAGCCCGCCTCAGAAAGACTGCGCAGCTCAGCCTCAATTTTTTCAATCGGTTTGGGGCTAAAGCGTTTTTGTTGATCTGTGTACATTTCGCAGAAGGTGCATTTATTGTAAGAACAACCGTTGGTGACCTGCAGAATCAGTGAGCGAGCTTCGCTGGGTGGCCGAAAGACTGGCTCGATATAGTCGAGTGGATACATAGTGAAGAGTGACCCGTAAATGGTGTGATGTGCCCGTCGGTGGCTCTATTCAATAACCTAGAGATAAAAACCGTTCACTGCAAGTCTACAGGTTTTATTGAGTTTGCATCGGAGTTCATCCTTTTATCGATTATTGATAAATTAATCTAACTTTAATTAAGTAAGGCAAAAAATTAGTCTAAAATGCTGCCATTCTTTCGATAATCAGTGATTCTCTTCCATGCAAAAAAAGCCTTCTGACACGCAGCCAAAGTCTGGCATCGGCATCGACTTTGGCACCAGCAATAGTGCCGCCGCGGTTTTTGATGGTGAGCGAGTTAAGCTGGTGCAGCTGAGTGAGCTCAACCCGATTATGCCGTCGGCAAATTATATTGATCGAGATTTTGCCTCGACCATTGGACAGTCTGCGATTGATGACTATATCAGCGACAACCAGGGCAGAAAGGTCGAGCTAAGTGTCGAGGTTATTGGCGAGGCGCGAACCAGTGCTGGCGGACCCGACGGGCCAGCGAGTGAATCTGAGACCAGTAAGGTTTATGGTCAGGCCTTTAATGACGCGAGTTTGCCGGGACGTCTGTTCCGCGGCACCAAGCGCTTACTCGGCAATACCGCGAGCGACAAAACGGTGATTTTTAGCCGCCCGTTCCGCTTGGTCGCGCTGGTCACGCCTATATTAGTGGGTATTCGCAAAGCGCTAAATCGCAGCGTCGATGACAGTAGCCACGCCTGTATCGGCCACCCAGTAAATTTCGAAGGGCTGGAGCAGGGCCGTAATAATGTTGCGCTGCAGCGTCTCAGTGAATCCTATCGCCATGCCGGCATTACTCAGCAGAGTTTTTGCCCGGAACCGACCGCGGCGGCCATCAGTTATCTCTACAACTACCCCCACAGTCGCGACCAGTTGATGCTGACGGTCGATTTTGGTGGCGGTACCCTCGACTTCTGTATTCTGCGGCGCACGGGAACTGCATTTACCGTCGAAGCCACTCATGGTATTGCCCTTGGCGGCGATAAGATCGACCAGATGATCTTTCGCGAACTGGTATTTCCACTGCTCGGCAAAGGTGAGCGCTGGAGTCGCATGGTGGACGGTTCAGAGGTGGATACGCTGTTTCCCTTTGCCGATTTTGAAGATCTGCTGATCAACTGGCCGGTCAGTTATATGCTCAACCAAAATAAATATACGGCGTCAGTCATGCAGCGCATGGTGCAGGCGGATGAAGGCGCGATTAAATTTAAGCGTCTCTATGACCTGATTAAACAGAACTACAGTTATCAGGTATTTGAGGCGATCAAGGCCTTCAAGGCAGAGCTCTCAATGGCCGACTCTGCAGTGCTGGATATTCCCGAGATCGATATCGAAGTCACCTTAGAGCGGTGGGAATTTGAACTGATGATTAGCGACCTGCTGTTTGAACTCGAGCAGGCGATTAGCTTAATCCTCAACAAAGCGGATCTGCAGGCCGCTGATATCGATCTAGTCCTGCGCACCGGCGGTTCCTCATTAATTCCCGCGGTTAAAGATATTCTCGACAATCAGTTTCCCGGCAAGGTCGTCGAGCACGACCCGTTTACCAGTGTGGCGGCTGGTTTGGCGATTGCTGATTACTTCGGCTATGGCTCAGATCTTCCCCATTAACCACTTACTTTAGCGTTTGCTTTGTTGATCGGCGCTAGGCAAACCTGGACAGTGGCTTAAAATGTTACTTGCATGCAACAAGCAAGATAATTAAACTCGCTATATTGTTAATCTCTATGGAAAATAAAATGAGTACGTCTACCGTTTCCGTCAGCGCCCCTGCCAAGAGTGCCCCCTCGAATCCACAGCAGAAAAAGGGCATACCTTTACGTTTTGTCACCGCCGCAAGTCTATTTGACGGCCACGATGCAGCGATCAATATTATGCGGCGCATACTGCAGGGGGCCGGTGTTGAGGTAATCCATCTGGCCCATAATCGATCCGTAGCCGAAGTAGTGCAAACTGCCTTGCAAGAAGATGCCCAGGGCATCGCCATCAGCTCTTATCAGGGCGGCCATGTGGAGTATTTTAAGTACGCGGTTGATCTGCTGAAAGAGGCAGGCGCGGAACATATTAAGATCTTTGGTGGTGGCGGTGGCGTTATTGTGCCGGCAGAGATTAAAGAGCTTGAGGCCTATGGCGTTGAGCGTATCTATTCTCCCTATGATGGCCAGAACCTGGGTCTAATGGGCATGATCGACGATATGATTGAACGCTGCTCACTGGGTTCCTACAGCGATATTAGTGTCGCCGCCGACGCGCTTTCTGGGGAGTCAGGACGCAACAATCTAGCTCGTCTTATCACCGCCATTGAGCGCGATGAGCTCAACTCAGAACAGCAGAATTCACTTCGTGAGCAGGCACAGTTTCTCAGTGCCACAGTGCCAGTTCTTGGTATTACCGGTACCGGTGGTGCAGGTAAGTCCTCACTAACCGATGAACTTATTCGTCGCTTTCGTCAAGATAGCGCTGATCAGCTCAAGATTGCCGTACTGGCTATCGACCCAACACGACGTAAAACCGGCGGTGCCTTGCTCGGTGATCGTATTCGCATGAACGCGATCTATCATCCGTCTATTTATATGCGTTCCATCGGTACTCGCGGTGCCACCGGCGAGGTGCCAGCCGCGCTAAGAGATATCGTTTGTGCACTGCGTCTTGGTGGTTTTGATCTGGTGGTGGTTGAGACTCCGGGTATTGGTCAGGGCGATGCGGGTATTGTGCCCTATGTGGATATTCCGATTTATGTGATGACGCCAGAATTTGGTGCTCAGAGTCAGTTGGAAAAAATCGATATGCTCGATTATGCCGAGCTGGCAATTATCAATAAATTTGATCGCAAGGGTAGCGATGATGCTTACCGAGATGTCTGCAAGCAGGTGCAGCGCAATCGCGAGGCGTGGGATCAATCCCCAGAACAGATGCCCGTTTTTGGTACCATTGCCTCAAGGTTTAATGATGACGGTGTCACCGCCGCTTATCTGGCGCTTGTAACGTTATTGCAAAACCGTGGCCTGCGCAGCTTCGAGCAGCATCTGGCAAAAGTGGATTGCCGGACACCCTCAGAAAAAACTGTGGTGGTGCCGGCAGATCGTCAGCGTTATCTCGCCGAGATTGCTGCTGGTGTGCGCGGTTATCACCAGCAAGTGACAGTGCAGGCTAATTTGGCGCGCCAGCAGCAACAGTTGGCGGCAACCAAAACTATGCTGCTGGAAAATGGCAGCGACGCACCGACTGCCATCGACAGCCTGATCGCCGAACGCAAGCAGGCCATGGACAGCACGGCGAGCAAGTTGTTGGAAAACTGGCCGGCGGTGGTCGAGGCCTATAGTGGCGACACCAAAGTTGATGTCCTGCCCAATGGCAAAGAGATTGTTACTAAACTTAATACGATTTCCTTGTCTGGTAACAAGATCTCTCGAGTATCCCTGCCGCGCTTTGAAGATCATGGCGAGCTGCTTAAATGGTTGATGCGCGAAAATCTGCCGGGTGAGTTTCCCTACACTGCCGGTGTATTTCCCTTTAAACGAGAGGGCGAAGATCCGGCGCGAATGTTTGCCGGCGAAGGCGATGCGTTTAAAACTAATCGCCGTTTTAAGGCGTTGTCGGAGCACTCCGACGCCAAGCGATTATCCACCGCGTTCGATTCAGTCACCCTCTATGGATTTGATCCCCATGAGCGTCCCGATATTTATGGCAAAATCGGTAATGCCGGTGTGTCCATCTGTACCTTGGATGATATGAAAGCCCTCTACGATGGCTTTGATCTATGTAACCCGACTACCTCGGTATCCATGACCATTAATGGCCCGGCACCGACTATTTTGGCGATGTTTTTGAACACGGCAATTGATCAGCAGGTTGATCAGTTTGTTGCTGAAAACAGTCGTCAGCCGAAAGATGATGAGTACCAAAAATTGCGCAGCAACACTCTGCAGCGGGTGCGTGGAACCGTACAGGCCGATATTCTCAAAGAAGATCAAGGGCAAAACACCTGTATCTTTTCTACCGAATTCAGCCTGCGCATGATGGGTGATATGCAGCAGTATTTTATCGACGAACAGATTCGCAACTTCTACTCGGTGTCGATCTCTGGATACCATATTGCCGAAGCGGGAGCGAACCCAATCTCCCAGTTGGCCTTTACCCTGTCCAATGGCTTTACCTTTGTTGAAGCCTACCTGGCCCGCGGCATGAATATCGATGACTTTGCTCCCAACCTGTCATTCTTCTTCTCCAACGGCATGGATCCGGAGTACACGGTGATGGGCCGAGTGGCGCGACGTATCTGGGCCACCTCCATGCGCGACCTTTACGGCGCGAACCCACGCAGCCAAAAACTGAAATACCATATTCAGACTTCTGGCCGCTCGTTGCATGCCCAGGAAATGAACTTCAATGATATTCGCACTACCCTGCAAGCGTTAATCGCGATTTACGACAATTGTAATAGCCTGCACACCAATGCCTATGACGAAGCCATTACCACGCCCACAGAAGAGTCGGTGCGCAGGGCACTGGCGATTCAGCTGATTATCAATCAGGAGTGGGGTTTGGCTAAGAATGAAAATCCGAGCCAGGGTGCCTTTATTATTGATGAGCTAACTGACCTAGTTGAAGAGGCCGTACTTCAGGAATTTGAAAAAATTTCCGATCGTGGCGGTGTGCTGGGTGCCATGGAAACCGGTTATCAACGTGGCAAGATTCAGGAAGAATCGCTGTATTATGAGCACAAAAAGCACGATGGTTCATTCCCGATTGTCGGGGTCAATACCTTCCTCAGTGAAACCGAAGAAGAGCCTGTGGAAATTGAACTGGCTCGTTCAACGGACGCTGAAAAACAAAGCCAGATCAAACGGCTGCACGCGTTTCAAGAGCAGCACAGTGCCGAGTCAGCAGAGGTGCTTAAGCGCCTGCAGAACACCGTGCGCGAGGGTGGTAACGGCTTTGAGGTGCTTATGGAAGCGGTGCGCTGCTGTTCTTTGGGGCAGATCACTAATGCCTTGTTTGACGTTGGCGGCCAATATCGTCGCAGCATGTAATCATGCTTGGCATGGTCTACCAGAAGGGGGTTAAAAAGGCTCTGATTTGGTCATTGATTAATATAGCCTCCCTTTCTGCGTGCATTGTTGCCCACTTGTGTCGCAAAATACCGCGGCACGAAGCGTTTGCGATAATAACATCAGCAACTCCAAATACAGGGACCGATCAATAATGGCTAAAGCTCTTCGACTGACTCAGGTTGAGCGCAAAGAGATCTCCGACGCTAAGATGCTTGAGGCGGCGGTGGATCTAATTGTCGAACGCGGCGCTGGCCAGGTCACCTTAAAAGATGTCGGTGAAAAAGCCGGTTATTCCCGCGGGCTGGCCGGTTACCGGTTTGGCAATCGAGAGGGCCTGTTTGATTTTGTGCTCAGGTCGGTTGGTGATGAGTGGCTCGGCGAGCTAACTCAGGTTACCGCCAACAGCTTCGGCTACCAAGCCATTGCCGCGGCCCTCGATGCACATATTAAGTTTTGTGAAGATGCACCAAAACATGTTGAGGCATTTTATCGCCTTTGGTTTGACTCTATGGCGCCGGACTCTCAGCTTAAAGGTGCAATCCTCGGTATTCACAAACGCCGTCGCGCCGATGTTATCAGCTGGATTGAGCAGGCTATAGCAGCGCAAGAAGTGGCATCAACCGTCGATGCGGAAATGCTCGCCGATCACTTTACCGCCTCAGTCAGCGGCATTGTCTATCACTGGATGACTGATCCCGATAACCTCAATGAGATGCGCAATCTGCACAACGCGCTAAAGCAAGTGATGCACAGTATGTTGCGCGGCTAAGGGGTATCGCGGGTCACTATTGTCGGGTATTTTAACTTGAAGTTTGCCCGCTTACTCTGCAATCTATGCCGCTTACTTTAGCGAGTTAACCCTGCCATGATTAATTTTCAGCTTAATAATAGCCCTGTCGAAGTCGACCTTGATCCCGATACGCCACTGCTGTGGGTAGTGCGTGATCACTTTAAACTGAAGGGCAGCAAGTTTGGTTGCGGCATGGGTCTCTGTGGTGCCTGTACCATGCATGTAAACGGTGAAGCGGTGCGCACCTGCATCTTACCGGTCTCGGCTGTTCAAGGCGCGGTCATTACCAGCATTGAAGGTTTAGGTCAGGCGGATAATTTGCACCCGCTGCAGCAGGCTTGGGTAGAGCAGAGCGTCGCGCAATGCGGCTACTGTCAGTCTGGCCAGTTAATGTCAGCCAGCGCGCTGTTGAGCAAAAACCCCAACCCCTCCAATGCCGATATTGAAGCGGCTATGAACGGTAATATTTGTCGTTGCGGCACCTACAGCAAAATCAAGTCGGCGATTAAATCGGCCGCACAGGCTATGCGTGCACCGGTGAGCATGGTCGAGACATTTGATCCCGCGAACGTGGAGGTCAAGCAATGAATAAAACTTCTCTTACGCGACGGCGATTTCTATTGTCCACCGGCGCCATAGCCACTGGGCTGATTGTTGGCTGCTCGACGGCTACCGCTAAAACAAAAGGCTATACCGCTATTGCCGGTGCGTTTGAGCCGAACTCATTTATTCAGATTACCGCGGATAATCAGGTTATTTTTTACCTGCCCAGCAGTGAGATGGGACAGGGCATTCTCGATGGCCTTACCACACTGATTGCCGAAGAGTTGCGCGTTGATCCCACGATAATTGATGTTCGCCATGCCAGTCTGCACGAGGACTATAAAAATCCAGAGATGGGGATGCAGGGTACCGGTGGCAGCAATGCAACTCGCGCCCAGTTTTTGCCGATCAGACAGGCTGCGGCTGATACTGCCGCGGCAATCCGCAATGCCGCTGCTCGCCAGCTCAATCAGCCTGTCGATAAGCTACTGTTAGCCAATGGTCATGTTACGGTCGATGGCCAACGTTATGGATTTGGTGACTTTGTTGCGCTGGCTTCTACGATGCCGATACCAGAAAATTCGCCACTCAGAAGCCCCGAACAGTTTGACCAAATCGGTCGCGAGCGTCCGCGTTTGGATACCTTGGCCAAGTCTACTGGAACGGCCATTTTCGGTATCGATGCCGAGGTTGAAAATCTTTATCGCGCGGTGGTGGTCAGATCGCCGGTACTCGGTGCTGCGCTGCAGAGCTTTGATGCCTCTGTGGCATTAAAGCAGTCCGGTGTGGTGGATGTAGTTGAACTTCGCAATGGCGTTGCCGTTGTCGCACAGTCCTACTGGCAAGCGCGCAAAGCCGCCGCTGCCGTGGAGTTGGTTTGGGATACGCCCGAGCTTGCGTTGTGGTCATCCGATAGCATCTATAAGGGATTTACTGAAACCCTCAATGACCAAAGTCAGAAGGGCTTGGAGTGCTGTGAAGAAGGCGAGGGGGATAAGTTACTTGATCAGGCACAGCATGTTGTCGAAGCTGATTATTACGCGCCTTATCTGGCTCACGCCACCATGGAACCATTGAATTGCACGGTTGCAGTAGAGGGCGACTCCTGTGCGGTTTATCTGGGTACCCAGTCGGTGCAGGCTTCGGCTGGCGCAGCTGTTTACTACGGTGATTTTGATGCCGATAAAGTGAAGGTTCATCCGGCCTTTTTAGGCGGTGGTTTTGGTCGTCGCGGTCTTGGCGATGATGTTGCGGAAGCAGTGGTGATTGCCAAGAAAACCGGACGCAATATTCAGGTGGTCTGGAGTCGCGAAGATGATATGAGCAATGACTTCTATCGTCCGGCGGCGCTGGTGCGCATGCAGGCTGGGGTCTCTGCGCAGGGGGTTATTGAAACCTGGGCGGTGCGTCGAGTGGGCCCCAATGTGATGGATCATGTGCTCGATCAATGGGTTGATGTGTTGGCGCCTGACTATTTAAATAAGGGCTTTGTCGATTGGTTAAGCAAGTTGGGTCGGCCGCTGTTTAAGCGTTTTATCGCTGATCCCAGTTCTGCTGATGGCATTTACGCTGACTATGACGCACCAAACAAGGCAGTTCGTCATGTCACCCAGGATCCTGGGCTGCGCACCGGTTTCTGGCGTTCGGTGGGTCACTCATCCAATGCCTTCTTTAAAGAATCCTTTATTGATGAATTGGCGCAGCGTGCCGGTATCGACGAGCTACAATTTCGTCTCGCTAATATGCAAAATAATCCGCGCTTAACCAAAGCGACTGAAATGGTTGCTGCAAAAGCAGGTTGGGGCAAGCCATTGCCAGAGGGCCATTTTCACGGGCTCGCCAGCCACAGCTCGTTTGGCTCGGCGGTTGCACAAATCGCCGAGGTCTCGGTTGAGGGGACTAAGATTGTCGTACACAAAGTCACCGCGGCGATTGATTGCGGCATGGTGGTCAATCCCGGGATTGTTCGCGATCAGGTCGAGGGAGGGATTATGTATGGTCTGACTGCGGCACTGTTTGGCGAAATAACCCTGGTCGATGGCGTGGTACAGCAGAGCAATTTCCATAACTACCCGATACTGCGCATGGCTGACGCACCTGAGGTCGAGGTTTATATAGTCGATAGCCAAGAGCATCCTGAGGGCGTTGGTGAGCCCGGCTTACCGCCGCTGGCGCCAGCCGTGGCCAATGCGGTGTTTAAAGCCAGCGGGCAGCGTTTGCGCAATCTTCCTCTGCGTTTAAGTTAACGACTAACTTGCTCGCCTGGAGGTTTAACGAAATATGATGGCAAATCATTTTTTACCGTTGCTAGAGCATTGGTATCCCCGTCGCGATGAGCATCTCTGGGTGCTGGCGACGGTTTATAAGACGCTTGGCCCCTGTTATCGAAAAGCCGGCGCGATGATGCTATTTAACGATCTCGGGCAGCAGTTTGGTCTGCTTAGCGGTGGCTGTTTGGAAGCAGATATTCAGCGCCAAGCGGCGCGAGTCATGCATAGCAAGCAGGCCCTGACTATCAGTTATGACGGTGGCGATGAAGATGATATTGCCTTTCAGCTGGGAATTGGCTGCGGCGGTACAGTATATATTGTGCTGCAACCGATTTTAGCTGAGCTCAATTATCTCGATTTGATCGAGGTTTACGAGCACCTAAGCCGCGGCGGAAAGGGACTGTATAGCCAGCATATTAGCGAGGGTACTGTTGCTGCTAAGTGGCAGGCGCAAGACTCAGTTGCGCTGGGTTCGAGCTCTCATGGCCGCTGTGCACCATTAATTGAACAAGACAATCAAACTTGGTTGGTGACCCCCTTGAGCCCGCCGCCGCATCTTTTATTAATTGGTGCCGGTGTCGATGCCCAGCCACTGGTGGCAATGGCCAAGACCCTGGGTTGGACGGTGACGCTGTGGGATTCGCGACCGGCCAATGGACGACGCGAGTACTTTTTGTCCGCTGACCATATTCTCCGTGAGCCGCTGGATCAGCTAATGCACAATAAACTCGCAACAGATTGGGATGCCGCGGTGGTGATGTCGCACAATTTGCAGATCGATGCCGACGCAATCAAGGTCTTGCAGCACAGCCCCATCCAATATCTAGCGCTGTTGGGGCCTGCTTCTCGCCGGCGGCAGGTGTTGGCGCTGGCGCAGCTGGATAAGCAAGAGCTGAGTATTCCCATCGCCGGTCCAGCCGGATTAAATCTCGGTGCTGAATTACCCGAAGGCATCGCCTTGTCTATCTTGGCCGAGTGTCATGCGCTATTGCAGGGCGCCGCTGGTCAGTCAATAAGTGGTGTGCTGACAACAGTGCCCGAACTGCGCAGCTGATACTGATAGTGAAGCACAATATCCAGGTATTAATTCTCGCCGCAGGTGCCGCCAGCCGTTTTGGTTCTGCCAAGCAGCTGCTTGAATACCACGGCAAGTCGATGCTCCAGCACTGTATAGATAACGCTAATGTGGTTTGTCGCGATCGGGTTTCAGTGGTGTTGGGGGCCAATCGCGAACGTATTGAGCCGCTTATTTCAGGCGCTAGGATTATCCATAACAATGATTGGCAGCAGGGCCTGAGCTCGTCTATTGTTGTCGGCGTCGAGAATATTGATCCATGCTGCGATGGCGTATTGATTCTTTTAGCGGACCAAACGGTCCTTACCATCGACGACTTTAAGCTATTGCTGAATGCTTTTGATGGTGACAATACGGTGGCTGCCTATTACGCCGGTAGGTGCGGTGTGCCGGCCATTTTTCCGCAGAGCCTATTGCCTGACCTAGCCGCTTTGTCCGGTGACAGCGGCGCCAAAACTGTGTTGCAGCGGCCTGATATCAACATTATCGAAATCGAGCTTGATAGGGCCGCCATGGATATCGACACTCCTGAGGATTGGGCTCAATTCCTTGAGTCACTGCATTGATTGGTGTTGATTCTTGACGTTTCTTTGCTTCTATAAGTAAGTATTAACAAATCTGCTGTCATTCAAGCGTAAAGATGGCCCCATCCAACGAATAGTTGTTGAATGTGACTCTGTTGCAACCTACTCTGACCAATAATAAAAATTTTAAAACAACAACTTACTACATTTTATTTCGAGAGGGGGTCTCATGGCAGGTTCAACACCAGAAGCGTCATCCGCAACAGTGGCAGAGGGTCAGGTTCAGGGGAAGCAAACGTTTGCGTTTATCGCGATGACCTGTCTGTTTTTCTTTTGGGGCTTTATCACCGTTCTAAACGATATTTTAATTCCATTTTTAAAAGAGTCATTTGATCTCAACTACACGCAAGCCATGTTGGTGCAGTTCTGCTTCTTTGGCGCCTACTTTATTGTATCGCCCTTTGCTGGCAGGTTAATTGATAAGGTTGGTTATCAGCAGGGTATTGTGATTGGTCTTTTGACCACCGCAGCCGGCTGCTGTCTATTTTACCCCTCTGCCAGTTTGCACCTCTATTCACTGTTCCTGTTTGGCTTCTTTGTACTGGCCAGTGGCATCACCATTTTGCAGGTAGCTGCTAACCCCTACGTGGCAGCATTGGGGCCAGAGACGACGGCGGCCAGTCGTCTTAATCTGGCGCAGGCAGCGAACTCATTTGGTACCACAGTAGGTCCAATCGTTGGCGCTACATTGATTCTCGGTGTTGTGGCTGCAGATGCTTCAGCAGTGCAGGGGCCCTATTTAATGATTGCAGGCTTACTGACTGCCGCAGCATTGGTGTTTCGCAAAATTAAATTGCCAGTGCTGACCCATATGGAAAGTAAGGAGAAGAGCGAGGGCAATGTCTGGGAGCACCGTCACCTGGTATTGGGCGCGCTGGCGATTTTTCTCTATGTAGGCGGCGAAGTGTCTATCGGTAGCTTCTTGGTTAACTACTTCTCTGAGAGTTCCATTGCAGGTCTGAGTACAGAAGATGCTGGTGAAATGGTTGCCTATTACTGGGGTGCGGCGATGATTGGGCGCCTGATCGGTGCTGTGTTAATGAACTATATCGCCGACACTAAATATCTGGCGGTCAATGCCGTGATTGCCATCGTGATGATTGTCGTCAGCATGAATACGACTGGTAGTGTGGCAATGTGGTCTATTCTGGCAGTTGGCTTCTTTAACTCGATTATGTTCCCAACCATCTTTACGCTGGCGGTTAAGGGCCTTGGATCAATGACCAGCAAAGGCTCTGGCTTTGTCTGTCAGGCAATTGTCGGCGGCGCCTTGATACCGTTGGTACAGGGTGTTGCAGCGGATACTATTGGGATTCAGTTGAGCTTTATTGTGCCTTTGATCTGTTACATCTATATCGGTTGGTATGCGCTGAATGGTGCAAAAGTGATTGCGCCAAAAGGCGAGCCGGTCGCCGAGTAGTCGTCCTTAGATAGGCTGAGTGATGGGAAGATAATTCGCATCACTCAGTAGGTTAAACAAACCCAGTATTGGAATCGTCGCAGCGCCGCGTTAGAGCTGGAAAAGCTTCTTGGGGCGCTGTTTGATGGTGTGTGAGTGCACGAATAGATGGGTCAGCCACTGAATATAGTCAGCTGATTCCAAGAGTAAATCTCTCACGTTTTTATCATTCGCCTCTGCGCGAAATGCACGCCTGAAAAGCGGTGAATAATAAAGTGGCTTACCGAGGTAGGCTGGGGCATGGGCTAACACTGTGCGCAACTCGTTAAACTCATCGCGACTGTCTACCATGGTCGGCAGAATCACCACAGAGGGTGGTTTTCCGCTACTGATGCCCGCTTCACTTTTAAATAATTCATCTAGCGAGTCGAGAAATTTTTTGGTTGCAAAGATATCGGCGTCACTCACTGAGGTCGGCACAAAAATAATATCGCAGCTGAGAAAGAATGCACTTCGCGCTGGGTCACTGCCAGCAGGGCTGTCAAAAACCATGTAATTGCTATTGTGCTTGAAGCTGACTTTTGACTCTATATGGTTGATGATTTTCGAGTTGTTGGGAAAGCCATTGCCAAGAAAGAAGCTTTCATCCTGAACGACGGTAAAGCGTCGGTTGGCAAAGCGTCTCAGCGAGTCACTACTGGTCGCTTGAGGATCCAGATCGATCAGCTCTATTTTTGAATCGCTGTGCCGAGTCGCCAAACCCAGACTCATCAGCAGTGCGATGGTGCTTTTGCCTACACCACCTTTTGAATTTGCAAAAATAGCTGTTTTAGTCAGGCCATGCACAGGCGGTTTTCCGAAAATAGGCAAAATTATACTTATAGTTTGACAGTAGGCGCGGTGTCACTGCGCTCTAGACTGTTTCATCCGCAGGCGCATCATCATTGTTAAGCGATGCGGTGAAGGCTTCCAGACGGTCAGAAACAACTGGCTTGGGGCTGTAAGAGTCTTCATCCCAGTCGGTGGATATTTCACCAACCAGTTTGGCGCCCTGAATAGTCTCGAGTGACCCATAGTGAATCTTGCCGCGAATCTTGCCTGACGCACAGACAGTCAATTTTCCGGTCAAGGTCAGAGTGTCTTCAACGATGCCCTCAACGGTGGCTGTCTCGCCAGAAATATCACCTTGAACGACCCCGTTCGGACCAACAATAAGATGCTTTACTGAGACCCGACCAACAATTTTGCCGTCGATTCTAGCAGTGCCGCTGATAGCTAGGGATGCACCCTCGAGATGAGTGCCTTCGCCTACATAAAATTCGTATTGTCCATTGACGTCTGACATAGGTTAGTGCCTTTAACAAAATTCAACAAAAAAATGGTGTACGCCTTAAAGCTTAAATAAAAGGCTCTAGCGGCTAAGTGATGCTGGCTTAATTAACCTAACTCTCAATCCAGTCTGTCCTGATAGGCTGTTCGACTGTCCCTGGTAGCTGCTCAAACCTAATTAAACCCGAAGTGTATCAGATTGTATCGACAGAACTAGTACTAATTATAGGATGTCGGGCTGCAATATAGCCTTATATAACAGAGCGTTTACGATATTCGCCCGCTTTGGGCTGGTTATTGTTGTGTTAGCCTCCGATGGAGCATGGCTAAAACGTAATCGAGGGCATTGTTAAAGAGCTGATATTGGCAATCAGTGTCAATAAGATTTCTATGGCAAAGCGGGCTAAGACATTAAAACAAGCCTTATTTTAACGTCTTGATTTAAAGTCTCAGCCCGCCGTTTGTTATGCCACTGAATTAGACGCTATGCGTCTCAACCCATTTCTACAATACGCTTCATATCTGTCATATAGCCGCGCAGCTCATGGCCGATAATCTCGACATCGTGGTCGCGAATCGCATCGTTCACTTCGATCAAGCGAATATTATCAACAGCATTGGAGCTATCAGTTAAACCACCGCCCAGATCTTCCAGAGTCAATGAGTTAGCGTGGTCTTGCAGCAGTGGCACTGCCGCATGAGTAAACAGGTAATTGCCATACTCTGCAGTATCTGAAATCACCACGTTCATCTCATAGAGCTTATTGCGCGCAATACAGTTGGCGATCAATGGTGTCTCGTGCAGTGACTCGTAATAGGCAGACTCTTCGATAATGCCCGAGGCAACCATGGTTTCAAAAGCCAGCTCAACACCAGCTTTAATCATTGCGACAAGATAGATGCCTTTGTCGTAAAACTCTTGCTCGGTAATGTCGATATCGCAATCTGGTGCCTGCTCAAAAGACGAGTCGGCAGTCTGCGCGCGCCACTTGAGAAGGTTCGCGTCGTCATTAGCCCAGTCGACCATCATGGTGCGTGAGAATTCACCCTCGATAATATCGTCCATATGCTTTTCAAACAGCGGACGCAGTGTGACTTTGAGCTCTTCTGACATATCAAAGGCTTTGATTTTCGCTGGGTTGCTCAGACGATCCATCATATTGGTGATACCGCCATGCTTGAGGCCTTCGGTGACCGTTTCCCAACCGTACTGAATCAGCTTGCGCGCATAGCCAGCATCGACACCCAGGTTAAGCAGCTGCTGGTGCCCCAGAACTGCACCGGTTTGCAGCATGCCGCAGAGAATAGTCTGCTCGCCCATCAGGTCAGATTTTACTTCTGCAATAAAGGACGACTCCAATACACCAGCGCGATCGCCACCTGTGGCGGAGGCATAGGCTTTAGCGATTGCCAGACCATTGCCGTTGGGATCGTTCTCAGGGTGCACAGCGATCAGCGTTGGAACACCAAAGCCGCGCTTGTATTCTTCACGTACTTCTGTGCCGGGGCACTTGGGAGCAACCATCACAACAGTCAGGTCAGGGCGAATCTGCATGCCTTCTTCAACAATGTTAAAGCCATGGGAATAAGCCAGAGTTGCGCCGTGCTTCATCAGCGGCATAACCGCAGTTACGGCGGCAGTGTGCTGCTTGTCAGGAGTCAGGTTAAGGACCAGGTCGGCAGCTGGAACCAGCTCTTCAGCCGTGCCCACAGTAAAGCCATTTTCTGATGCCCAGCGAAACGACTGACGTTTCTCAGCAATTGCCTGAGCGCGCAGTGCGTAGGAAATATTTAGGCCAGAGTCGCGCATATTGAGACCCTGGTTGAGGCCCTGGGCGCCACAGCCAATAATGACAATGTTCCAGTCCTTGATAAATTCGCAGCCGTCGGTAAATTCGCTGCGGTCCATAAATCTACATTTGCCCAGCTGCGTGAGTTTGTCGCGCAAGCTGAGGGTATTAAAGTAATTAGCCATTTTTTTCTCCGGCCACCGGCTTTCGGTGGATTGACTGAGGGGTAAATTGATAAATATGGTGTGCTACGACACTCGTTAGAGAAGTCTACTTGATTTAGACTGTTGCTTAAAACGATATAAATTCACCATAGTGTTGCGTATTTTGCAATATAGAGGGCGACCGTTTAAGCTGCCCTGATGGATATTCGATCACTAACCCTGTTTCAGCATCTGGCCACCAGCTTGCACTTTGGTAAAACTGCCGCCGCCTATCATGTCAGTCCGTCGACCCTGAGTCGCTCGATGCAAAGATTAGAACAACAGCTCGGCAGCCAACTATTTATTCGTGATAATCGCTCTGTGCTGTTAACTGCCGCGGGGAAAAAATTACTTGCCTACGCAGATCAGCAAATCAGCCAATTTGAAAGCTTAAAACAGTCATTGAACCAGTCGCAGAAAAAGCTCTCCGGTTCTTTAAAATTGTACTGTTCGGTGACGGCGTCTTATTCTTATTTACCGCCATTATTGGAAAAATTTCGTCAGGCTCACCCCAATGTGGATATCAACCTCGACACCGGTGATGCTGCCGATGGCATTGATCAGATTAAAAACCAGAGCGTCGATCTGGCCATTGCTGCCCGCCCCGATGAGCTGGCGTCGAGCATCCATTTCCAAACCATCGCCACAGTACCTCTGGCGATTACCGCACCAACGATTAACTGCGCCGTCAAAAAAGCATTGCAGGCAGAGGTTATCGATTGGGCCAGTTTGCCAATTATTCTGCCGGAGCACGGTGTTGCCAGAAAGCGTTTTGAACAGTGGTTCCGACAAAAGACCACGGTGCGGCCAAATGTCTATGCCCAGGTCTCTGGTCAAGAGGCGTTGGTTAGTATGGTCGCTCTGGGTTGTGGTATTGGTATTGCGCCGAATGTGGTGGTGGAGAACAGCCCGGTTAAAGATCGTGTCGAGTTGCTGCCCGAGACGAATATTCCACCCTTTGATTTGGGCCTCTGTTGTTTCAAGAAAAAACTCAACGACCCTTTAATAGCAGAGTTTATGTCTATGGCCAGCCAGGCTCAAATATCGAGTTAGCTATTTATGCTGGATATTAACTCATTTATTTATGTATAGTCATGTTGCAACTTTTGAGATCCACAAGCACTTTTTCATAACAAAAATTACATTAAATAAAAGGGGAATCAAAATGAATAAATTATTAGTAGCAAGTTTTACAGTTATCGCCCTAGCGGGCTGCTCGAGCGAACAAGACCGGGCTATGGTTGCCGCACCGGCTGAGCAAGCGCTAGTGGCTGCATCCGCTGAGCAAGACGCTGTGACTTTCGATATGGTCGGCGAGACCTTTTACAATGAATTTATCCCCTGTACTGCAGGCCCAGATTTTAGTGCGGAAACAGTAGATAAAATGATTGCTGAATGGCGTACCTCGGGTATCTCTGGCGAAATTCTCGGTGCTTGGGGTTATGCTCCTGCGAGTGAAGAAAATCAATTTCCTAACGGCTGGTGGGAACTGCAATGGACTTCGAAAGAAGCTGCAGACGCTGGCTGGCAGGAATGGGTCGCCAGTGACGTAGCCCAAGCTTGGACCAGCAAATATGAAAATGTAATGACCTGCGATGGTCCCAATAGAGTTGCTTGGGATTTTCATTTTCCCCGCGATCCATCGAGTTTTGGCGAACCGGCTGAGTCAGGTGAGTTTGCATCGGCCTATTTCCCGTGTAATCTCAATGACGGCAAAACAATGGACGATTTGAATGTCGCTATTGCGGGTTACAACGCTTGGCTTGATCAGGTGCCAGTTGCTGACGCTGAGTTTTATGCTTATGGAATCTATGCCAGTAATTCTGAGTCAAGTGAGGTGGATGTCTATTGGGGTAATTTCCACTCAAGCTTTGAGCGTATGAATGTGGCTAATGAGGGTTGGGCGGCCAATGGTGGAGAAGCCAAAGCATTGTTGGAAGCGACTATGACCTGTGGTAATCCTGAATTGCATAACTCCAAGGTTTTTTACAATCCAGAAAACCCTGACTTTTCGTAATCTTTTAGACTGACGTTAGATTGTTAAAGGGCTGCCCCGGTAGCCCTTTCTTAATATCGTTTGCGCAAACATTTTTTTATCGGACAGTTGGAATACTCCTATCGACGAGATCATAGTGAACTGGCTCAATGCCAACAAACAGCATGCATGGATGATGATTCCGCTGCTGGCGTTTTTAGAAGCCTGCCCGGGCATTGGCCTGCTGGTGTCCGGTGTCGTTCTGCTAACCGTCTCTACCATCCTCTATACTGAACAGTTGGCCACGCTGGCGCAGATCGTGCCATTGGCTTTTGCCGGTGCCTGTCTGTCAGATCACTTGGGTTTTTATCTCGGTCGCTGGCTGGGTGACAAATTGCATCACACAGGCTTTGCCAAAAAGCGCGCTAGTCAGTTACAAAAGAGTGAACGGTTTATTCTAAAGCATGGCGCCAGCGCCATAGTATTAGGTCGGCTAGTACCCGCGGTCAGAAGTTTGGTGCCAATGATGGTTGGTGTTAGCGCAACCAGTAGAATCAAGTTCACATTGATTGACGTGCTTGCCTGCGCCATCTGGGCGACGGGACTAGGGTTGTTGGTGGTGGGTTTGGATACCCTGATGCCAGGCTTTAATGTTCTTAGCTGAATCTCTTTATCGTTGAAGTGCAGGTAACGCCAAGAGTTGCCGTTGTGACGGAAGCTATTGAACTACCTTTTCCTGTGTTGGACTTCCCAGTGTTTAAAACTATCGAACAGTTCCATAATCCACGTATGCGGCGACGCGTTGCAAGACAAGATTGGAAAGTAAGTGCTGCCTCTATTCCAGTATTTCCTCTCGCTAATCCATAAAACATATCTGGGGGCGTCAGGTTATTGAGCGATCCATGATTACGCTTATGTTTGCAGTGCATGAAAAAAACGCTGATCTTGTCAACGGCGGTCAAAAGTGGGCGTTTATCTACGCAATCATTTTAAAGGATATGCTCATCAAACAGTCCCCAACGCAAAGCGCTAGATTGCCAATCCTCCCATCATTGGTCATGGCGAATCGTAAAAATTCAGATGGCCACGCTAACCACAGTGCCGACAAAAAGCCTGTCCAGCCAGATAGACACTTGCGCAGTAACTTAAGTTCGCTATCGTTTTTACTATTGTGTTTATTCCTTGCAGCTTGTGGTGGCTCAGAGACAGTTGATAATGTTCAGAGCAATAATAATGATCCCTTACCAGTGACGGATAACACGCCACCGATAATCCAGCTTTCCGGCTACACGCCGGTAACACTTGAGTTGAGTTCACTTTATAACGATGTTGGCGCAACAGCTTTCGATACTGTTGATGGTGATATAAGCGAATATATTGTGATGACTTCAGACGTTGATGTTAATACGATTGGCAGTTATCAAGTATTGGTGACATCGACGGCGATGGCCGTATAGATCTTGTCGGCGCTAATCCTTCCTCAAATGATGGGGGCAATGAGCGCGGCGCCATTGATCTGTTATTTTTAGATGCTGACTCCCAAGTTGATAAAAGCAAGACCGTTACTATAAGCTCAACGAAGGGTAACTTTGGCGATGGTTTAAGCGATGGCGATCAATTTGGCGGCCGTGAATCTTCAATGCTCGGTGATCTAGATAGAGATGGCACGCTAGAGCTTGCTGTCGGTGCTTTTATGAGCGACGGTGGTCGTGGTGCAATATGGATTTTGTCGCTCGATAGCGAGAGCTTTGAAGTGATTTCAAAGTTAAAAATTGGTGCTAAGCAGGCAGGATTTAATGAGGACTTACCTGATGTACAAAACTCCAATGGCAGTTATGGTGGCCAGCTTGGCCATGCTTTAGCGGCAGTCGGTGATTTAAACGGCGATGGTACTATCGATCTAGCCACGGGTGCCAATCAGTTTAACGAAGGCTATGGTTACTTGTTGTATTTAAATGAAGATAAAACAGTGAAAACGTTTAATCGAATCAATAACCAGCAAGGTGGTTTTGGATTAAACCTTGAGGCCAATGAGCGCTTCTCACGCTCCATTTCTTTTGCTCCGAACATTGGCAAAGATGGTCATATCGCTATTAATATGGGCGGAGGTGCTGGTCAAACTGGCACTTTATACTCATTGCAATATAAGCCATGTGAAATTCAACCGATAACTGGAAATAACTATTGGTCGGCAGAAGACCCTTTGTATAGCAACTGGGATCATGTAAACCAAAGAGTCAGTGAGTCACTATCCTTGGAGCAATGCTGGCAAAAAAGTTCGGAAGTGAAAGGTTATAAAATAACAACAAGTCCATCAGATTTTAGATGCATTGTTCATGATGCAAATGCTGAATTGACGGCAAGTATTGAAGGTAGTGTGGGTTATTTAAATCAATGTTTTGAATAAGCCTGAGCCTTTGAGGTTGCTCACAGGTTGCCCAGCTAGGTCAGTGATTTTTAACCTCTAGGAGGGCGGAGATTGATTTATGTCGTACGCTGATTTTAATAAGATTTATGGTAGCTACGGGTGGACTTGAACCACCGACCCCAGCATTATGAATGCTGTGCTCTAACCAACTGAGCTACGTAGCCATAGAAAAACATCAAAGACCCTGACCTAGGGGCGCGCATTTTGGCTACAGATGCGGGATTTGTCAATAGCTTGCGGGCGCCTTTGTCGCCAAAGCAGGTGGTAGAGCGGTTGCGCTTTTTGATGTGAGGTTCGTCACACTTTAGTCAAATCTAGGTCTCGATTTTCTATAGTGTTAGGTGTGTCATTAACTGTATCGAAAACTGTCCCATAATGAGAAAAGCCTCTGACCGGGGTGTGTCAAAACTGTCTGGATCAACATGGTTTGCTATTGGTTAAGCCGAGATGTCCAGAAGTCTCTGTGTTTATACTAGGTGTTGATCTTAAAGACAGGCGGCAGTGGCGATAGGTGTCGGTCAGAGGTTCTTTTTATGGGGCCGCTCTATTCTGGTCATGCCTTTAATCTTTTTAAGTTCTGCTTTAGCTCTGTTTTAGTCCTGTCACTCATTTGCGTTGATAGCTGACCCGATAAATCCTGCCGGCTAAATCATCTGAGATATAGAGATCCCCACTGCGGTTTTCAGCAATATCCACTGGCCGGCCGATAACGCCTTGGGGGCTGAGGAACCCAGTCATAAAGTCGCGACTATGGATCTCTCCTTGGTCGTTCCATTGCAAGGCAATCACTTTGTATCCATCTAAGCTTGAGCGGTTCCAGGAGCCATGCAGGGCGACCAGTGCGGATCTGTTGAACTGTTCAGGCAGAGTGTCAGTATGGTTGAGGAAGTGGATGCCGAGAGGTGCATTGTGCGGGTTAAATTTAAATGCCGGTGTTATCGCTGAGTCCAATAGATCGGGGCGCTGATCACCAAATTCGGGGTCGGGGACATTATCGCCGTGGTAGTACGGCCAGCCATAAAAGCCACCCTCGGTAATTAAATTAAGTTCGTCCGGTGGAAAGTCATCGCCGAGCATATCTCTGGCATTGACGGTGGCGAATAGTTCGCCAGACCAAGGCGCCCAGTCAAAGCCGATGCTATTGCGCAGTCCGCTGGCAAAAATAACCATATCCGTGCCGTCGAGTTCGGCGCGCAACATTGCCGAGTAACGCGGGTCTTCCGGTTCGCAGATATTGCATGGTGAGCCGACATTGATATGCAGCTTGCGATTAGGGGAAATGCCTAGTGCTTTAGCATTGTGCGAGCGGTGCGGGTGACCAAAGGGGAGGTCGGCGATCACTGTTTCAGGCGTGCCAATAAGCGCCCCTGTTTTATGATCAAAGCGGACTTTGCTGACTTTGTCGCGCTCGCTGAAGTAGAGCCAGTCGCCGTCAAAGGCTAACCCCTGAGGATCGTTAAGATCACTGATTAATACCTCTGTGGAATCGGCAATTCCATCGCTGTCGAGATCTCTTAGCACCGCTATCTGACCGATTTTAGTGAAACTGACAATAATATCCTGACTTTCGCTGACTAGCATAAAGCGCGGGCCATCGAGCTCTCCGGCAAACAGGTTGACGTTAAAGCCGTCTGCGAGTTCGAAGTTCGACGCTGCCATGTCGCTCGACGCCTGCGCTGTATTGAGACCGGTTACGGCGCTAATCATCACCCAGGAGCCAGTCAGTCCCCCTGGAATCTTCACGGCGATGATGCCGAGTCCAATAACGACAATAGCGCTCACAGAGATAACGAATTTTTTAAGCATGGCTATGTCCGCAAGTTATTTAGGGTTGACCTTACTCAGCGCTGTGGTCATGGAGCCACCGACAACAAGTATGGCGCCGAACAGGGTCAGCATCGTTACGGGTTCTACGACGAGCCCTGCGATGGGGATTAAATGCACTGTGCTAACGGTAATCAGTGGAGTAAGCGCTAAAATCGCACTCACTTTCGAGGCCTCGATATGCACCATTGCTTCGGCAAAGCTACCATAGGCAATAAGGGTGTTGAGGCCACAGAATATCAGCAGAGCCCATTGTACGGCGGAGAGCTGGGGCAGGGTGGAGAAGTCGGAAAAGGGTAAGAAGGCCAGCGTCCCTATCCAGTAAAATACCAGCATGGTTTCTTGAGAGGTCAATGCTTGCAGCAGAAATTTTTGCAGTATGGCGTAACCGGCCCAGAACACTGCTGCCAAAAAAATCATCATAATACCTATGCCATAGGCATTTTGGGCAATAAACACATCATAGAAACGCGGGTAAAAAAATAGTCCAAGACCCGAGACGAATGCGAGCACCCCCAGCCATTGACGCCTTGAAAGACGTTCGCCAAAGAGCCAGACGCCACTGAGCAATAGCAGCATGGGAGCCGCTTGGATCATCAGCTGAGCCGCTTCGGCGGTGGTTCTTTCTAGGCCGAGGATATACAGAGCATAATTTGCCACTAACAGCAGTCCGGCAGCGAGCAGCTGTAGGAGAAGCCGTGGTGATTGCGATCGACTGAGCATAGCCGCTTTTCCCGAGCGTCTACTGCGCAAAACGATGTAGGGCGTCAACAGCAGTGCCGCCAGAGCGAAGCGAAAAAATGTGGTGGTAATTGGATCCAGAGTTGCCATGACTCCTTTCAGAGCGATTGGCAGTACACCCCACAGGCTGGCGGTGGTCAGTGCCAGCAGAAGCCCCAGCTTCCAGCGCCCGGAAACCAGGCTCATAAGGGGCTAGACATTAAAGCGGAAGTGGATAACGTCGCCATCCTTGACGATATAGTCCTTGCCTTCCAAGCGCCACTTGCCGGCGTCTTTTGCTCCCTGCTCGCCATTGCCGGCGATGTAGTCGTCATAACCGATAATTTCGGCGCGGATAAACCCTTTCTCAAAATCGGTGTGGATTTTACCGGCGCTCTGCGGCGCAGTGGCGCCAACCGGGATGGTCCAGGCGCGAACTTCTTTCACGCCAGCGGTAAAGTAGGTCTGCAGGCCCAGCAAGTTGTAGCCTGCGCGAATTACCCGATTGAGCCCCGGTTCCTGCATACCCATCTCTTCGAGGAATTCGGCTTTTTCGTCATCTTCGAGTTCACTAATTTCCGCTTCGAGCTTATTGCAGATTGGCACCACGACCGAGCCTTCCGCTGCCGCTATTGCCATCACTGCGTCAAGGTAAGGGTTGTTTTCAAAGCCCTCTTCATCGACATTGGCGATATACATAGTCGGCTTCAACGTTAACAGGCTCAGTGGCTTGAGTACGGTTAGCTCTTCGTCAGTCAGTGCGAACGAACGCAGCGGCTTAGCTTCATTGAGGTGGGGAAGAATCTTTTCTGCTACTGCCTTCAAGGCAACGGCATCTTGGTCTTTGCCCTTGGCCGCTTTTGCTGCTCGCAGTATTGCCTTCTCGACACTTTCTAGATCAGCGAGGGCCAGCTCAGTATTAATGACATCGATATCGTCTGGTGGACTGATGGTGCCTTCCACATGAATCACGTTTTCATCATCGAAACAACGCACCACGTGCGCTATCGCGTCGGTCTCGCGAATAGTGGCGAGAAACTGGTTGCCCAGACCTTCACCTTTAGAGGCACCGGCTACCAGACCGGCAATATCGACAAATTCCATGCTGGTGGGAACGATGCGCTCAGGCTTAACGATCTCGGAGATTAAATCCTGGCGAGGATCGGGAATCGGCACAACACCCGTATTCGGCTCAATGGTGCAAAATGGGAAGTTTTCCGCGCTGATACCGGCTTTGGTCAATGCGTTAAACAGGGTTGATTTGCCCACATTAGGTAAGCCGACAATTCCGCAGTTAAAACCCATGGTAAATTCCTTGTGCTAGTGTCTAGCGTTACAGTTGCGCAGTATGCAGTGCAGTCATGGCGCGCTCCCACTGACCATTAAGGGCCAGAGGCAGGGTGCGCAGTGCATCATCTATGCTATTTAAAATCAGTTGTTGGTCCGACGGCGAGGCTTTTTTCAACACATAGTCGGCTACCTGACGCGCATTACCCGGGTGGCCAATGCCAATTCTCAGGCGTGCAAAGTCTTTGTTGTTACCTAGGCTCTGAATAATATCCCGCAGGCCATTGTGGCCGCCATGACCGCCACCTTTCTTATAACGCGCCGCGCCGGGAGGCAGGTCGAGCTCATCGTGAACCACCAAAATCGCTTCTACAGGCACTTGGTAAAAGCGTGCCAGAGCCGCTACCGACTGACCACTTCGGTTCATAAATGTAGTCGGTATCAGCAGTCTTACATCGCGATTGTCGATAGTGATCTTGACAGTGTCACCAAAGAATTTCGCTTCGTGTTTCAGCTCGACGTGATGAGATTTTGCCAACTCCAGAACCAAGTCGGCCCCGGCATTGTGACGCGTCCGTTCATAGTTTTGGCCGGGGTTTCCCAGCCCTACGATTAATTCTACGGGCGTATCCAATGTCAGGGCCTACTCAGGCGGGCAAGTTAAGGAAGATTACTCTTCGCTTGCCGCTCCATCTTCGCTAGATGCAGCCTCTGTGCCTTCGTCGTCAGCAGAAGCTGCTTTTGACTTATTCACAGTAACAACTGGCAGATCGTGGTCAGCGCCATGGCTCAGTGCAACACTCTCAACACCTTTAGGTAAAACAAGGTCAGAGATATGCAGTGTTTGACCAACTTCGACTGCCGACATATCAACTTCAATATACTCAGGCAGATCTTGCGGCAGGCAGGTAATGTCCAGTTCAGTCATGGTGTGGGCAATAATACCGCCACCCACTTTAACGCCGGCACAGATATCTTCGTTGATAAAGTGAATTGGTGCTTTGGTTTGCAGCTGAGTAGTCTTGTTTACGCGCAGGAAATCCATATGCAAGATAACGGGCTTGGCTGGATGACGCTGAACGTCTTTAAGAATCACATCTTCAGATGAACCATCTACGTCTAAGGCAATAATGTGTGAGTAAAACGCTTCGTTTTCCAGCGCCTTTACTACGTCTTTATGGTTTAGCTTGATCTGTGCTGGATCTTTCTTGCCACCATAAACAATTGCCGGTATTTCTGCAGCCAGACGACGCAGGCGGCGGCTCGCACCTTTCCCTGTATCCTCACGACCCTTCGCGTGTAATGTAAAATCAGTAGACATAATTGTCTCCTAGTTGTGCCGAGACAGACCGCGACCAGACCTGAAACGGAGTTTATTGCCTCGAAATAAGGCAGTTGCAACAGCGCAAGCTGTTAGTCGAACATTGCGCTGATAGATTCTTCATTGCTAATGCGACGCACGGACTCGCCGAGTAACTTACCCAGTGAAAGGGTGCGAATTTTGCCGCATTTTTTAGCATCATCGCGCAGTGGAATACTGTTGGTGACAACCAGTTCGTCTAACTGCGAGTTTTTAATATTATCGATTGCACTGCCGGATAACACCGCATGAGTGGCATAGGCGACAACCTTTGTCGCGCCATTTTTCTTCAGTGCTTCGGCGGCTTTACAAAGGGTGCCTGCGGTATCCACGATGTCGTCGACTAAAACACAGGTGCGACCATCCACTTCACCGATCAGGTTCATCACTTCACTCTGATTGGAAGACGGGCGGCGTTTATCAATAATGGCCAGATCACAGTCGAGTTGCTTGGCTACGGCTCGGGCACGCACCACACCGCCAACATCGGGTGAAACCACTTGCAGGTTAGAGTAGTTTTGACGTTCGATATCGCCGAGCAATACCGGCGCACCGTAGACATTATCAACCGTACAGTTGAAGAAGCCCTGAATTTGTTCTGCGTGCAAGTCGACGGTCAGTACTCGATCGACGCCCGCATTAGAGAGCATGTCGGCGACAACTTTGGCGCTAATTGGCACGCGCACTGAACGCACGCGACGATCTTGGCGGGCGTAACCGAAGTAGGGCACAACCGCGGTAATACGGCCTGCAGAGGCCCGACGCAGTGCGTCGATCATGAATATCAGTTCCATTAGATGACGATTGGTCGGTGCGCAGGTCGGCTGAACGACAAATACATCATTGCCGCGGACATTCTCGCGGATCTCGATATTGATTTCACCGTCGGAAAATAGTGAGACACCTGCATTACCCAGTGGGATTCCCAATGTGCGGGCGATTTCGTTTGCTAGTTCCAGGTTTGCGTTCCCGGAGAAGACCATTAATCGTGCCACGTCATTTTTCCTGGTATTCATAATAAGATATGGCTGGGGCGGGAGGATTCGAACCTCCGAGTGTCGGGATCAAAACCCGATGCCTTAACCACTTGGCCACGCCCCAGTAAAAAACTCTCTCAATTGCTGATGCACTTGCGAGCGATTAACGCCTCGCGCGACAAATGCACTCCAGTGCTGTGGCACTTCGGCTAAAACCTTGTTGGCTTCAGCTTCACTTGCACAGCGGCAAAACACACTAGCTCCAGTCCCTGTCATCATTGGCTTGCCATAGTTCATAAGCCACTCAACCGCCTCTTTAACCTGCGGGTAGAGTTTTTCGACAATAGCCTGGCAGTCGTTCCTGTACTGCTCCTCTGAGAGGGCGCGTATTTTGATGGGTGGCGAGTGCCTTGTCAATTGAGGATGTGAAAAAATTTCTGCTGTTGGCACGCTGCAAGCGGGCGTAATAATTAAATACCAGCATTCGGCAATATCGAAGGCAGTCAGGCGATCACCAATACCTTCGGCGAAGGCGCTATAACCCTCGACAAATACGGGTACATCTGCACCCAGTCTGGCACCCATTTCTGCCAGTTCTGAGATTGACAAGCCACAGTGCCAGAGTGCATTGAGCCCCAACAGGGTCGTCGCTGCATTGCTACTGCCACCGCCGAGACCAGCGCCCATGGGTAATTTTTTGTCGAGAACAATCGAACAGCCCTGAGAACAGTTGGTTTTGTCTTGCAGGATCTTGGCTGCGCGGACGATTAAATTATCCGCTTCGTCAACGCCCTGAATCTGCGGAGATAATTTAATGGCTCGATTGTCAGTTACGGTAAATGTCAGCTGATCACCGCCATCTAACAATTGAAAGAGAGTCTGCAAATTGTGGTAGCCATCATCGCGCTGCCCTGTGATATGCAAAAACAGGTTGATTTTCGGCGGTGCCGAGAGGGTGATCGATGACATCATGGCCAGGTTATTCTTCTTCGAGAAAGCTCCAGCTCGATATTAGCAGCTTAAACGAGTAGCTCCTACCCTCACTAGATGTGTGGGTGCCGGTTATTTTGCCGGGCAAGTGACCGGCATCGGTCTGTTTAAAGTGACTGAAGGAAAGCTGCCAGCCGGCCTGGTCAAAACCACTGGCATAACCATCCGGGCTGGTGGCTAGTGCAGTGGCCAGCGGTTGTGATGGTGACGGCACACCGCGCGCCCACCAGCTGAGTGCACTGACTGGTAGAGGGACTCCTGTGAGTTGCTCGGCCAGTTGCTCAGGTGTCTGACGGTAAATCTTATCGTCATAGCGCATTTCGGCTAATTGACTATTGCCATCAATCTGCGCACTGCCAGCACCAAAGGGGCCAGAGAGTCGCAGTCGATAGTTGTTTTGTCGCTGCATCCAGTTCAGCGTTGCACTGCCACCGCTGTCTGGCGCGCGGAAGCCCAGCTTGCCGGCGAGAGTCCAGTCGTTGAGTTGCGATACTCGAGATTGGTAGGCTTGCCAACTGCCTGAGGGCAGTGGCTGCGGCTGCAAGGTGCAGGCGCCCAGAGTGATGATTGCTAGCAATAAGCTTGCTCTGATCACTGACTTTGCTCTGTATTAAATTCTTGGTGTTCAGTGCGCGGGTCCGCGCCGAGGCGTTGCATGGTGCTCTTAATGGTTCGATGGCCAGGTGTTTGAGTGAGACCTTGATTCCAGGTTTGCAGAGCCGCTTGCCGGTCGCCGAGAACCCACTGCACCTCGCCGAGGTGAGCGGCAACTTCCGGGTCGGGCATAATAGTCATGGCCTTCTCCAGATGGGGCAGCGCCTGTTCGGCCTCTCCCATGACAAATAGCACCCAGCCCATACTGTCGATAATGGCAGGATCTCCCGGGTTCAGTAGATAGGCACGCTTAATTAATGTGTAGGCTTCCTCAAGGCGATCGGTATGCAGAATCATGGTATAGCCGAGCGCATTAAGGGCTGTTGAGTTGTTTTCGTCCAGTGCCAGAAGGGCGCGCAGATCCTGCTCGGCGAGAGCAAAGTTGTTTTCAAGCTCCGCCACCATCGAACGCGCATAGAGCAATTGCGCGTCATTGGGATGCCTCTGCAAGGCACTACTGAGAATATTGAGCGCCTGTTCATTCTGGTTGTTGCTGACCAATAAGTTCGACTCCACTTGAATTAACGCGGCAGACTGGCCGGGCTGCTCTTTGCGTAATCGTTGCAGATAACGCTGTGCCGCATCAATATTGAATTGATAGACCAACAAACTTGCTGCGCGCGATGCGGCAGAGAGGTAATTGCGACCAAACCTGACCTGCTGGTAGTGCTGTAGTGCAGTGGCAAAATTGCTATGGCGCTCAGCGATGGTTGCGAGATGAAAATGCGCATCTGCAGCCATACCTGGATCATTGGTCGCTTGCTGGAAGAGTGTCAGCGCCAGATCTTCATCGCCTTGGTTGAGGTAGAGCAGCGCGAGCAGAAAGTTTATTTGCTGATCATTGGCATTGTCTTTGCGCAACAGCTCAAACTGAACAATCGCCTGAGGTCGATCGATAAGGGTTAAAAAGCGCGCATACTGGAGTCGCACATTACGCTTCTCGGGGACGCGCCGCAGCGCATCTGCAAGCAGATCCGCGGCGGCATCAATATTATCCTGCTGATGTAGCACTTGAGCCAACAGCAGTAGGCCGCGCTCATTGTCTGGCAGCAGCGTTAAAAAATCTCTTGCTGTCTGCGCCGCGCTGTCGAGATCGCCGCTCTCGCGGTACAAAATTGCCGCGGCCAGTTCGGCTAAAGGTTGTTTTTCTGCACTTAGCGGTAGTGCTCGATAGGCTTCTATAAGCTCTGGAATAAGCGTTTTCTTGCGGCCTTCGCTGATTGCGGTGACCGCCAGAAAGGCCTCAATATCATTCTCGTTGCGATACAGCCAATAACCTTGCTGCAGCGCGTCAAAGGGTCTGTTATGTAGCGCATAGGCTTGCAGAGCAGCATGGTGAGCCAGCGGCTGATTTGGCTGTACGTCTAGCCACAGCTCGGCTGTCTCCAAGATGGCGCCAGCATCACGCTGGTGGGAAGCGATACTGTTAGTCAATTGAATAATGCCGACATCGCGGGTCAGGCGCGCCTGACTCAGATAGTTTTCCAGGGCAGTCTTAAACTGGCCGCGGGTCAGCGCAACATCAGCGACCAGCAGCTGGTAGAGAGCGTCTTCGGGGAAGGGCCTGCTCGCCAGGGCAACGCTCTGTGCTGATTCAGTTGCACCATTGGTTACCGCAGCAGGCTGAGACTGCTGTTCCATATTGGGTGCAGAGACGCAAGCTGTTAGCAGCAGAGATAGGCTAATAGCAGGGGGAACTATGCAGATAAGCTTGGCTAGTTTCATCATATTCTTTTTCGGGAAATACGTGGGTTATGACCATCATTTAGCTAAAAGATTAGGGCGCAATCCAACAATATCCTTTTTTTCGGGTATTTCTGATTATGCTGGCCAGACTGGTGTAAAATCTCTCGCCAGTCAGTTCGTCGAAAACTAAAGACCCTTGATTCTGAGTATAGACGCATAATTTAGCAAGCAGCAGAGAGACGAATAGCATAGTCACAATGGGTATTCTGGCATTTGGTATCAATCATACAACGGCTTCCGTGGATCTTCGCGGTCGCGTTGCCTTTGCCCCCGAAATGGTTGTCGAGTCTCTGCAACAGGCGCTCAATCAGCTTGGTGGTGGTGAAATTGCTCTGCTGTCTACCTGTAATCGCACTGAAATCTATTTCCACGGTGAGGTCAGTGACGAGCAGTTACTCAGTTGGCTGGCTGAGCACAAAGGTCTGACCGTTGAGCAGTTGCGCGATTGCTACTATTGTTACCGTGACCAGCAGGCCGTGCGCCATATTATGTGCGTTGCCAGCGGGCTGGACTCGCTGGTGCTGGGTGAGCCGCAAATTTTTGGCCAGATCAAGTCGGCCTACGCCGTTGGCCGTGAGGCTGGGACGGTCTCAAGCTATCTTAATCAGGCCTTTCAGTGCGCGTTTGCCGCCGCCAAGCGCGTCCGCTCGGAGACGGCCATTGGTCAAAATCCAGTCTCTGTTGCCTACGCCTCAGTGAGTCTTGCCGAGCAGATTTTTGCCGATCTAAAACAGGCTCACGCATTATTGATTGGCGCAGGTGAGACCATTGAGCTGGTTGCGCGACATTTGCATGATAAGCAGATTGGCTCGATTACGGTTGCCAATCGAACGCTCAGTCGCGCCCAAGAGCTGGCTGCTGATTTTTCCGCCGAAGCTATTCTCTTGTCGGATATTCACGATCATCTACCGCAGGCGGACATTGTTATTTCATCCACCGCCAGCCAACTGCCAGTTCTCGGTAAAGGGGCTGTGGAATCGGCACTGAAAAAGCGCAAGCGCAGGCCGATCTTTATGGTTGATATTGCCGTGCCTCGCGACATTGAACCGGAAGTCGAAATGCTCGATGACGTTTATCTTTATACTGTGGATGATTTACAGGAAGTGATTCAGGACAATGTCCGCGCTCGGCAGAGCGCCGCCGATTTGGCTCAGGGTATTATTGATCAGGAGGCGGACGGCTGGTCACGCCAGCAGCGTTCACTGGCGGCTGTCGATACCATTCGAGCTTTCCGTAACAGCGTTGAAAAAATCCGCGATGAAGAGGTTGGTAAGGCCATGCAGGCATTGCAACGAGGTCAGGACTCCGAATCAGTTATCGCCACGCTGGCACGCAACCTGACCAACAAGTTGATGCACAAACCGACCACCCGTCTCAAGCAGGCCGGTGAAGAGGGGCGCGATGATACTATTGATGCCACCAACGATCTGTTTGGTTTGGACAAAAAACGTTAGCGCCGCTCAAACCACAAACCTGTTAGATCCTCAAAAATTCAACTTTTACCGCGCTGAATCAGCGAATAAACCAAACATGGATATTTATGAAAGCATCAATTCTCTCGAAGTTAGATCATCTCTCTGAACGCTATGAAGAGGTTGGCGCGCTCCTCAGTGATGGCGACATTATCAGCGACCAAAATCGTTTTCGCGAGCTGTCAAAAGAGTATGCCGAACTTGAATCACTGGTTAAAACCTATCGCGGCTATCAGGCGGTCGTTGACAATATTGAAGAGGCTAAGCTGCTGCTCAAGGACGCCGACCCCGATATGCGCGACATGGCGGAAGAGGAAGTGCGCAGCGGCGAATCTCAGCGCGATCAGTTTGAGCTGGAGCTTCAAAAGCTACTGCTGCCCAAAGATGCCAAGGATTCGAGAAACGTCTTTCTCGAGATTCGCGCAGGAACTGGTGGTGATGAAGCGGCCATTTTTGCTGGCGATCTGTTTCGTATGTACAGTCGCTATGCTGAGACGCAACGCTGGAAGGTTGAGGTCATTAGCGAGAATAGCGGCGACCACGGCGGTTACAAAGAGATTATCGTCCGCATTGTCGGTCAGGGGGTCTACTCTAAACTCAAATTTGAGTCTGGTGCCCATCGCGTGCAGCGTGTTCCCGATACCGAATCACAAGGTCGAATCCACACCTCAGCTTGCACCGTTGCGGTGATGGCGGAAGCAGACGAGCAGGACGCTATTG
>Ga0209425_10000964_pt1 | contig 34197 bp, 17 predicted proteins | sample COG_05_FD_184749 | JGI IMG/M metagenome (GOLD analysis project Ga0209425, IMG submission 184749) | Pelagic Microbial community sample from North Sea - COGITO 998_met_05 (SPAdes) (version 2) | ecosystem: Environmental > Aquatic > Marine > Neritic zone/Coastal water | place: Helgoland, sampling...
GTGCGCACCAGATCAGGAAGCGCAAGCAGAAAGATCGCGGCTCAAACGGTGCCCCGAGCGCCCCCGATACTCCTCCCACCCCCGTTTGCTCCACCGACGAGACAGCCGCTGTGCGAACCGAGGAACTCGACGGCTGGAAGCTCCGCGGTGCGCTGAGTATCGCGCTCCTCTTCGCCCTCATGTTCGTTTACGTGTATCGCCCCATCGTCTGGGCGGTGAACGTGCCCTCGAGCTTCATCGCGTCGTTCCAGCGATGGATACTCCGCCCCGTCTTTCGACGCCTGGGTTTCGCAAGCGAGGGAGCTGACTGAAAATTCACACAGCGGAAAACGAGCAGACGAGGAGTTCTTTCTTTTGCAATCTCATTTCCATCCCATCGTACTACGTATCGCACATCCCGTCGTCCCGTATACGTCTCGCTCACCTCGCCCTGGTCGACCTGCGCGTGGCCGTCGCCGGGATCTCCTCGTCGCTCACATCGTCCCCGGAGTCTTCGTCCTGCGTGTAAGGAATGTGCACCGCTCGCTTAGCCCGCGTTCTTCCCGGCGGAGCCTTGGCGGTGGACTTCTTGGGGGGGTCCTTCTTGGCGGCGGCGCTCGCTCGCGTCTTCTTGGCGGGTGCCTTCTTGGCGGGGGCAGCCTTGCGCTTCGTACCGCGGCGATCGGCCACCGCGATCTCCTCCTCGCTGTCGTCCCCACCACTTTCCTCCACCACGTCGTCGTCGTCGATGAAGTCGTCGTCGGAGGAATCCTCGGTGAAGTCAAACGCGTCGGGGGTTCCCTTGGCCGCTTCCCCGCGTCGGGTCCTCGTGGCCGCCACCGCGGCAGCAGCAGCCGCCGCGCGCGTGGGCCGACCCTTCCCCTTCGCGCGCACCTGTCGGCTCGCGGGAACCTCGTCGTCGTCACCGTCCTCCGCGTCGGACTCGGGCACCACGTCAACGTCAGCCGCCGCCCCGTGCGTGGGTCGGGTCGCCGGGATCTCCTCGTCGCTCACCTCGTCGCCCGAATAATCGATAGCCATGAACTGCTCGATGGCGGTCTGCTTCTTCTTGGCGGCTGTGGCGGATGCGCGCGCGCCCCTTCCGGCGCGGCCGCCCCTCCCGCGTCCCTGGGTCCCCTTGCCGCGCTGGGTTCCTCGAGAAGCCTGGGTGTTGAAGGTCTCCTGGAAGGCGTTCGTGGAGGGCTGCTCGGAAGCCGCGACCGTTCCCAAGCCGTCGTCATCAATCTCCATCGCCGCCGCGCGCCTTCGCTGTTCGATGATCTCCTTCTCCTGCTGCGCCGCCTGCTGCGCGGTGGGCGCGGTGCCGTTGGCGGGCGTTGCGTTGTCGTCGGCGGCGGCGGCCTGTGCAGCCGCCGTCGCGCCGCTCCTGGCCAGCCTCTGCTGCACAGCCTCGGCGATGGACTTCTCCACGTTCTCCGTCACGTCCTTGGCGTTACCCGCGGTGATCCTCTCAGCCTCGTCCGCCGCGTTCTCCCCCACGAACCTCTGCGTCTCCTTGAGCCTGTCCTTGATGAGGTTCTCCAACGCGGATTTGTCGCGGTTCACGAAATCGTCCAGCGCGTTGCTGAGGTCGTTCTCGCTCAGGAGTTGGAGACCCGTGGTCAGGTTCTGGGCGACGAGCTGCTCGATCCTCATCTGGTCCTGCATCGTCGGGTTGCCGATGATGTCCTCGACCGCCACCTCCCGCGCCGCCGCGTCGCCGTTCTCCGCCGCGTCCTCCTTCCGGCGCCGCACCGCGCTCTTGAAAAACTGGAGAAGGTCGTTGGGGTTGGCAACCTTACCGACGAACTTTTGACCGAACCTCTGGCCGTTAATCGTAGAGAAACCCCCGCTGTAGTCCACGCGCAGGCGGATGAGGGGAAGAGGCACCTCCTCGCCTCTTCGTTCGTACGGCGCGCGTGCCTCCGCGATGAGCTCGTGCACCATGCGCTCCAGCACGGTGGTCACCCATTGCTCGTGCTTCGCGGGCCCCGCCTTCTTACCCTTCGCCCCGAGACCCGCGTTGACTCCCGTCTCCGGGACAAAGTCGGGTCCCAAGCCGCCGTCATCCTTGGAGAGCTTGGCGAAGTCAATCAGCGCGATCTGCTTGTACTTGAACGGCCGGCACGTCTCCAGCGGCACCGGAATCGTGCGCCACATGGGGGCTCCATCCGGCACGTCCAAATCCGCCTTGACCTCCAAGATCATCACCTGCTTCTGCTTGGCCTCACCCTCGATCAGCGACGTCACCACGCTGCTACCGAGCTGGGACACCATGAAATCGCCGTACTCGGTGGGCTCCACGAGGCACTCGTGCTCGTGCCCCCACACCACCAGGTCCAGCCACGAGGGGAGGTACCTCTCGCTGATTGCGTTCTTCGGCGAGTGGTGCACGCGGTTCTGGTGGATGAGCATGGTGTTGAACCAGCTCTTGGAGGAGAACCCGGGCTTGTCCTCGGGCCTGGCCCACTCTACGTTGCCCTTGAGCGAGAACATCTGGTGCAGTCTCGCGTCGCGAATGTACCCGAGGCCGTAGAGCGCCAGCTTCGTGTTCCCCTTGCGCATCAGCACCGGCTTGATCTTGATCTTTCCGGTGCCGCTGCCGGTCAGCACGTGCTTGCCGAAGTAGTTCACCAGGCCGCACGTGGAGAGAAGGTCGATCGCGCTCAGGTTCTCAGCTCCGGCGGGGTCGTCGTGGTTGCCTGCGGGGAGAAGAGAATGTCGTCAGCCGGGTTCGCAAAGAAAGCCCGTGGGCACCCCGAGATCTAGGTCTGACGGGGATCTGGCGGTACGCGGGTTGCGTCGTGTACAGGGACGGAACGTGCGAACGTACCGTGAATCATAAAGACGGGGAGTCCGATGTTGTAATTCGGGTCCTCGTAGTTTACCACGCCGCGCCTGTGGAGGATGGGGAGGGAGGGAGGGTGAGCGGGAAAGGGCGGGGATCTTGGAATCAAATGTTGGCACCCCCAAAGAAGGGAGGGAACGGGCCGCGACGCTCACCTGGGGAAGTTGACCGTCTGGTCGCTGAGCACCTCCAGTGATACCGACTTATCGTTCATGCAGTACTCCTGCATGATCTCCATCGTGCGCACCATCGTCTCCCTGGAGGGTTTGTTGACGTCGAAGAGATCACCGCCGAGGAACACGCCGTCCACGTTCTGCTGCTTCGCGATCTCGAATATTTCGCGGAAGGTGATGAACGCGTCATCCTTGCGAACGTGATCCTTCTCGTGCACCCCGAGGTGGTTATCCGTCGCGATGAGGATGCGCAGGAGGTCGGGGTCTTCCTGCGGAGCCATCGTTCCTGGTGCACTCACGCGCGGGGCGAAGTGGCACATCAAAATATTTCTTTGCTGCCAAGGTCTGGGAGTATAAAACTTTTACAAGGTGGGCGGTTGCTTGTGATTCCTTTCTCTTTTACATAAGACACATCGCTAGTCACGTCATCGCTCTCAATGACATCATCGAATGGGTCCCGCAACCACGGTGTAGTCTATGGGGTACTGGTACAAGTATCAATGTATCCGCGTCGCCGCTCACCTGGACTTGCGAAGTTTCTTGAAACCGTCCGAGAGGATGGCCTCAACCTCGTCCCTGACCTCACCGTAGCTCTCCGCGGGTCCGTGGAACCTGATTCGCTGCACCACGTAGTGTCCCTCCCCGGTCTTAAGTCGCACGTCCATACCGCAGCGGTCGACCGCGATGATCTTGGCCCGGGAGCAGTCGGGGTAGAGCGACGGGATCCTCAACCTGTATTCCGCGTTGACGTTGTTCAGGAGCTCCAGCGGGTCTTGCACCGCGCGGTCGCACACCTTGTCCGGTGCACTGCTCAGGTAGTCGATCGGGTCCACCCACTTCACCTGGCCGTACCCTCCCACGTAGTACACATCCTTGATGTCCGTCAACGCGTACAGCGGAAACTCGCTGGTGCCGTAGGACATGTTCTCCTCGGAGTGCTTGGACTTGAACAGCCTCCTGGCCAGGTCCTGCTTGTCGTCGGGAACCTTGCGCACCGTGCCGAACAGCGTGAGCCTCGCCGAAGCTAGCCCGCGCCAGCCCGGCATCTCCACCACCAGCGAGCACCGCGGGTCAACCTTGATGTTCCTGGTGTGCATGGCCATGGGGCTCAGGGAGAAGATTGGAGTTCCCTCGGAGTCCGTCGCGAAGTCCACCAAGGATGCCACGGGCCATCCCGCCCTCCTGTGGTCCATGGGGGCCATCGTGGTGCACATATCGCCGAAGAGCGCCTGCTCCATCAGGTTACGGCACGAAACGGGCGGCGTGGGAAGCTCGTAGTGGCGACCCGCGTTGGCCACGCTGCCGCTGAGGGGCGTGCGCAGCAGGGGCGAGGAGAAGAGCACGTTGGTGTCCGAGGTCTCATGGTTCTCGGTCTTCATCGTGAGAGACTCGACGGACTTCACGGGGCAGTCTGCGGATGGAGGTCGGAGGGTCGGAGCGTCAGAGTAAATTTGGCAGGGGTTGAAAATACGGTCTTTGAGAACCAACGCGAAAAAAACAGAAAGCGTTTCTCCCGACAAGATCTCTCCAAGGGCGGCTGGAGTCGGCGCGGGTTCGGGTGTGCACGATACTTACCGGGCCCGAGTTCTATTACGTTACTCTCGAGTTGCTGGATGACATCGTCGAGGTTCTTCTGGGTAGCATCGGATTGGGAGGCCTCGGGTCGGGAGGCGACCGCACGACACTGGCGTCGGATGCCCCGATGCCGAGAAGAAATTTCACGCCCCGAAAAGAGGAGCTCTTTTTTGGAAGAAGCGGACCTCTGCTGCGATCTGAAACCCCGGAAGGAAACCCTGCTCGAGAGCGGGGCGACGATACTGGCCGTGACCAGCGATGCCATTGCGGTTGAAGTGTGATCAGTCGGTCGATGCTGGTCCCGTGTGGCTCGGAATGGAAAGGGAAGGGAAAGCAAAAAAGTCTCGGGTTTGGTCCCGGGAAAAGGCGAAAGGGCGTCGAGCTGAGTCATTTCGAGAATGTTCGTTTTCTATTTGGGGATGTTTTCACGAGTTAATAAACCACCAATCTACCAGTCAACAAGCTCGATCGAGTACGTGCTGGACTGCACTCCCTGGTTCTCGGGAAGAGGCGCACCGTCCCTGACGTGAGCGAGAGCCCCGTTGACGCGCCCGACGCTGGCGCATCCCGCCTGAAGCTTCGCCGCCGCGCGTCTGAGCGCCGCCATGGCCGCGTCCTCGTCGCCGTCCTCGTCGCCGCGGTTCATCGCAAAGGTTGTGAAGTGCGCGTCGATCACCGCACCGGCCCACGTGATGACCTCGCGCGCCGCGGGGAGGCCCTTCACGGGTTCCATCGCCAGATCTACGCTACCGCCGTCACCGCCGGAGTACGCCTCGAGCCACACGGACAGGTACGCCACGAGCTTGGCCGCGGCGTCCGGGGGCAGGTCGGGCAACGCTTCGGTGGCGTACTCGGGCGTGAGGGGACGGGCGACGAGGGAGTGGAGCGTGGGCGCCCAGTGCATGCCGTCGAAGGACTCGACGGCAGCGGTGGCGATACGTGCGCGGTGAAGCGCAGCCTTGGCGGTGGACGCGGCCGAAATGGCGTGCCTCTCCTTGGACGCCTTCATGGCCGCAGCCGCCTGCTCAGCCGCTCGGACAGCCTCCTCCGCAGCCTTAACCTGACGTGCGGACACCTCCTTGATGGCCTGCGCCGACGGGCCCTTCTCCTCGAGGAACGCCTCGAGGCATGCCTTGATGTCGGCGCCATCGACGTCGTCCCCGAGGCGGAGGAACGCGTCCAGGTCGGCGAACCTGCCCGCGGCGATGAGCGCCGGGACGAGCCCGAGCGCCTGGCTGGAGTGGGTCAGGTATCCCTCATCCACCATATCCCTCAGAGGCGCCCACAGCTCACGGCGCATGCAGCCGTATATACCCGCGGCGAGCACGACGGGCGGAATGTCCACGTGCTCGTCGGTCTTGTACTGGTTGAGCATCTTCTGCGCCGCCGCCGCAGTGATCGACGCGTCGCCGTCAAACTTGTCCACCATGTCCTTCGCCATTTTCTCGGCGGCTGGGTCGGGACACCACCACCCGTTCTCACCACTCGGATCCCCACGGTCGATGATCGGCTCGAGGGGCTCAGCGAGCGGGTCTGTTGGTCGGGGCGTCGGCTCGGGGAACTTTGGCGTGTAAATGGAGTACTGATCGGGCTTGGCCATCTCCCGCACGTTTGCAACGCCGAGAACCTTTATGGCCGGACCCGCGGGACCGTCGGGACCTGCCGCCAGGTTCAACCTGCCCAGCACAGAGAGTAGGGTGAGTGGACCGGTGGCGGGAACCTCGGTGATGACAACCTCCCCAGCGACGGACACCACCAGTCGGCAGTCCCCATCCTCGTCTGGCAAGGGTGCGATCCTCACGCCGTCCTCCCCGCCGCCGCCGGATCCAGGGTGCGTCTCGGTGCACGAGTGAACAGCGCCGTACTTGGAGTCGCACACCGCGATGCGCGCACCGCCCCCACAGCCCGGACCCACCTGCGCCACGGCGTAGAATCCACCCCCGAGGGACGCGATGGAAGCCGAGGGTAGGACACCGTTAGCGTCAGCCGCACCCGCCGCCTTGCCTCGCTTTCCTCCAGCCTTCTTGCCGCCGCCGCCGGTCTCGTTCGCACCCCCGGTGGTGACCAGCTCCTTCATCTTTTTCTTATTGTCGCTGTACGCGCGCCACACGCCGTTCGACCACATGATGCACAGGTCGTCGTCCCCTCCCGCGACGGCGACGGCTCTGGACGCACCCTCCGGCGGGGTCACCTCAATCTCCCACTTGGTCTCGACGCTCCTGCCGCTGTGCTCGCCTCCCGCGACCTTGAACATGGTGACGGTGCGGTACTCGGCGTTCGATCTGTCCGCGGTGACGACGACGACGCCACCGCCGTCGTTCGCCTCGGCGCACGTCTCCACGACTCTCTTCGCCGCGGCGGTCTTTTTCTTCCCATCCTCCGTGCCCTCCCCGGGCTGCGCGGACGCCGCGAGCTTCCTGGCGTCCGCGCCGAACCAGCGCGCGGCGCCGTTCGCGCCCACGACGAGCACGCCCCCCCCACCGTCTCCTCCACCCACCGCGACCAAGGCGGCGATCCCGTCGGGCAGCCTGGTGGAGCCCGAGTCCACCGCCGCATCGAGGGACGCGAGGGGATCGGCGTCGGTCCAGGTCACCAGCGCGGGCTCCGTCTCGCCCGGCGGGAGGATCGCGGCGAAGTATCGCCCGCACCCCGGATCGTACACCGCGGGCACGGCGAACGTGTGACCCCGGCCCACCGCCCACGACCTCGTCTTGGACTGGGTGTCGCAGTCGTAAACAACCACGCCGTCGCCCTGCACCGTGGCCACCGCCGTTCCCCGGGCGCCGGCGCACGCTCCCATCACGGGTGTGTTGCCACCATGGCGACCGAGCACGACACTTGCGCTATTATCGGGTTGTTCCGCGTCGAGGATACCCATCCCGGCGCGTCAGCCGATGTTCTCCGATCCACACAAGGCCTCGGAGGCGAGGGATTTGTGTCGGCGGCTGAGCCAAGAGAAAAAGAGTTCGTTTGGAGGGCAGTCTTTGGAGTGGATCAAAACATGGGCCAAATTCCAGGTTACGTATGGGCGCTAGTCAGAAAAAGCATTTTTTTATGATCAAAACAACACGCGGGTGTTGAACGAACAGTCAAGCCGCGGCTTTTCCTCCTCATTGAGATCGGGTCTGTCGGGTTCACCACTCGCGCGGAGCAGCGGGAAGCGTACGCGCGGGCGGGATGAGCAAGATGAGCTTGCCTGATCTGCCCAGTATGAAGGACATGCCGTCCTTCTCGTCCATCGGCTCGTCGGCCGCGGAAGGGGCGAAGGGAGTGTACACGGCCGCGAACAACGTCAAGCTGTTTCAGAAGAATCTTCGGGATATGATTACCGGGATCCGCGCCGCGAAGGACAAGCAGAAGGATTACATGAACAAATGCCTTCAGGACATCCGCGCTGAGGTGAGATCGCCACCCGGCGACGGCGCCAGGCTGCTTCCCCGCCCTCTTCGCCCGCGATTCCCGCGCAATTCACTCAACAATTCCTTTTCTAACGTTTCACAACCTCCGCAGGTGGTGAGCTCCGACATTCGCACCAAGGCTGTGGCCATCGAGAAGGCAACCTACCTTCACTCGCTCGGATACAACATGAACTGGGCGTCGTTTCACGTCGTTGAGCTCATGAGCACCGATAACGTCAAGTACAAGCGCGTCGGCTACCTCGCCGCGACGCAATCGTTCGGCGACGACACGGACGTCGTGCTCCTCATCCCTAACCTGCTGAAGAAGGACCTCGCGTCGCCCAACCCGGCCGAGGCTGCGCTTGCGATCGCGTGCCTGGGTAACATCGTCACCCCCGAGCTGTCTCAGACCCTCGTGGCGGACGTGTACTCCCTCCTGAACAACCACAAGCCGGACCTGAGGCGCCGCGCGTGCCTGTGCCTCTACAAATGCTTCCTGAGGTACCCCGAGGCGCTGCGGCCGTCCTTCGCCAGGCTCACCGAGTGCCTGGAGGACGACGACCAGGGCGTGGTCCAGGCGGCGGTGACGGTGCTGAGCGAGCTGGCGATGCACAACCCGAAGACCTACCTGCCCCTCGCGCCCAAGTTTTACAAGCTCCTCACCACGTCCTCCAGCAACTGGATGACGATCAAGCTCGTCAAGGTGTTTGGCGTGCTGACCCCCCTGGAGCCCAGGCTGGCGAAGAAGCTCGTGGGTCCCCTCGGGGAGATCCTGGAGACGACGAGCGCCAAGTCCTTGCTGTACGAGTGCATTCGCACGATCGTGGCGGGGATGACAAGCCAGGAGAAGATTGTGCGGCAGGCGGTTGACAAGCTGAAGGACATGCTCGACGACACGGACCCAAACATCAAGTTCCTCGCCCTCTACGCGCTCACCTTCCTCCTCGAGTCCCACCCGAGGATCGTGGCGGAGCACAAGGGGAATATCTTCGGGTGCATCGAGCACGAGGACTCCAACATCCAGTACTGCGCGCTCAAGATTGTGCGAGGGCTCGTGACCAAGAAGACGCTCATGGACACCACCGCGCTCCTCATGGGCGCCATGGGCAAGTCGGAACAGAGGTTTAGGGACGAGCTGGTGTGGAGCGTGATCCACATCTGCATGAACGACAGGTACGCGCTCGTCACCGACTTTGTGTGGTACCTCACGGTGCTTGCCGATCTCGTGCGCGTGCCGTCGTCGTCGCACGGCGGGATGGTGGGCGACCAGCTCGTGGACATCTGCCTCAGGGTTGAGGTCGTGAGGGAGTCCGCGGTGGCCATTCTGAAGCCCCTGCTCCTGGACCCCACCCTGCTGGAGAGGAGCGAGAGCAACGCCACCGTGCCCGAGGCTCTCAAGGCCATTGCGTGGATCGTCGGCGAGTACGCGCAGTTCGTCACCGACCACGAGGCGGTCATCGCCGCTCTCTCCCACTCCAACGTGGGCAACCTCCCCGCGCACGTGCAGGCGGTGTACGTGCAGAGCCTGCTCAAGATCTACGCGTCCGCGGTGTCGATGCACGCGGGATCGGTCAGGCCCGCGCCGGAGATGCCCTCGCCCGTCCTCGCCGCGCACGAGCAGCTCGAGGGCATGTACGTCGACCCGGAGATGCCCAAGTCGTCGCTGGTGCCCATGAGCCCCTACCTCACGCGGCTCGGTGAGACCATCAAGACGAACATCACGCCGTTCTGCAAGAGCCTGCACCTGGAAGTTCGCGAGCGCGGGTGCCAGCTCAAGACCATCCTCGACATGATGTTTGCGGCGGAGGCGGAGACTCCAGGCGAGGGCGTGGCTCTCATGGAGGCTTTCGCGGTGGTACTTTCCGAGGAGATCCAGCCCGTCTCCCTCAAGGCGCAGCGCAAGGTGGAGCCGGATCCCGAGCTGCTCCTCACGGCGCCCCTGTCCAAGGATTGGGACGGCCTCTTGCTCAGCAGCGACGACGAGGCGAGCGACGACGAGGCGCCCGATCGCAAGTCGAAGAAAAAGAAGGGGAAGAAGGAGGACAGGTCCGTCACGGAGCTGTTCACGCAGAAGAAGAGCAAGGAGCAGATCGCGAGAGAGGAGGCGGAGGCGCGCGAGATGCTGCAGCGGCACCGCGAGAAGATGGGCCAGTACTACCTCGGGGGCGAGGTTCCCGAAGAGAAGGAGAAGAAGAAATCCAAGAAGAAAAAGAAGGGAGAGTTGGAGGCGCTTCCGGAGCCGGAGCCGGAGCCGGAACTCCCGCTTTACATGCAGCAGAGCATGGCCGGGGGCAAGATGGCGCGCCCCACCATCAAGGGCGAGGACGATTCCTCGGAGGACGAGTACGCGCCCAAAACCAAGGGCGGGGCCAACAAGTTCAAGTCCAAGATCGACGCCGCCGAGCTTCACGCAGGCCTGGGTACCTACGACCCGCTCAAACCCCTGGGACGCGGCGAGGAAATGCCCTCCGTGGAGGCGTACCCCACCTTCGATCCTTACGCCAACGAGGGCGGTCAGCCCACGAATGCGTTCGCCATCGGGGCCCATCGCGGCAGGGACAAGAAGAAAAAGAAGGCTTCCAAGAAGGATGGGAAGAAAGATTCCAAGGACAAGAAGGAATCGAAGAAGGCGGATAAGAAGGAGAAGAAGGCTCCCAAGGCGGAGGAGGAAGTAAGGAAAGAGAAGAAGGGGAAATCGGAGAAGAAGGCCAAGGACAAGAAGGAGTCCAAGTCGAAATCGTCAAAGGGCGATCGGGCTGCCAAGAAGATGGCCAAAGTCACCATCGGGGAAGCATAAGACGGGCTCTATCATTCTTTCAGATTTGCAATGAAACGTGTTGGTTCATCCATAAATAAATGTACAAGCCTAAATAGTTCGACTACGGGTCTGCCATGATGGACTGTAATGCAGATTGTCCAGAAATTGAGACAGTCACGTGCCCAATAACCGCGTCGTTCTTGTCCAACACCTGCACGCGTCTGTCCAAAATGTCACCCTTCTCGTAGATATCCGAGAGCTTCAGCTCAAAGAACCCAACGTCCTCGAAATCGATCCCGTTATCGTCGGACACCAGACAGAACGGAATGATCGCCTCCTCCGAACTGCCTCCCCGGAGCGCAGCCGCGAGAGCCTTGCGCAGCCCGTACTCCTTCACCGGGAACGCGCGGGTGTAGCCAAAATCCACCAGGCTGCTCTGCTTCTTCACGCGCATGGTCTGCTGATCGTCGTCCCGGTGGAACCTGGACATGAACTCGAAGAGCATAAACATCTGCCTGATCTTGTGGTCGTGGTAGAGGGTGTTACCCAGCTCGAGCTGACCGATGGACACCGTCACCTTATCCGCCGCCGACGCGGATGTCATCACCGACTCAGTCACGGGCCCTCCCTGCCTCGTCAGCGCGGTGCTCATGGGGGACGTGGGAAGAGCCTTGGAAAGGTTGTCATCCTCAATGCCGGCACTGCGACGGGGAGCCCGCGGAGGGGCAGACACGCGCGCGGCGTCGCTCGCCGTTGGCACCGCGGCTGATTTTGCACTCCTGGACGCGTCCTGGAGAACCTCCTTCCAGGAGAGGCTCACGTAGACGGTTCCCATCTTCTCGCGCGACTGCGAGAAGAGCGGGAAGGCACCCTGCACGGGGAGACCCTTGGAAAGCGGCTCGAGGTCGATCCGCGCGATGCCGATGACGCCAGCTCCCTCGAGGTCGGTGTCCGCGTCGTCAAAGGCAACCACCTCCATCGACGCGTTCTCCAGTCGGGCCTCAACCTCCTTCGTTCGCTCGAGGGGCATGTCGTGCGAGTCCTCAAAGTCGGGGTTGGGACCGCGACCGTACGTAGTGTCGTGGCTGGGCAGGCCCGGGAACTGGTAGCTGCAGTAGGGTACCATGTCTGAAGTCTCACCCACGCGGGGAACCAGATCACGGCAGCATGAGATGTCAACCTTGATCGCGGTGGGGACAAAGTTTGCAGACGCGGCAGCCTCGTACGCGGAGGTGTAGGCGGATGCCAGCGGGTCGTTGGGATCGGTACCGGGAGGAAGCCTGGCCCTGGCACCGACAGCCCCAGGCTTGGCCTTGTACGCGCGCAGCTGGGGCATGACGCTCTTGCGCAGGAACGCGGAGTACCTGACTCGGGCGATGATATCCCCGTTGCGGCCCACGACGTCGCAGAAGTGCACCGACGGATCCTTGGCGGTGTGTCCAAGCTGCATGTCGTCAAGCACCTTGGCGAGCTGGATGTGCGCGACACCGATGGTGGCAAAATCAAGCCCGAGGGACTTGTTGAGCTCCACCGGGAGGCGCTTGGTGTCGAGGTACTCGAGGAAGAAATCATCAACCTTGACGATGTACTGCAGCGTCTGTTCAATCTCAACCTCCGTGCCAGTGACAACCGCCGTCGCCTGGGTCTCGTGCTCGAAGAAGTCCACGGTCATGAACGTCGCCGGGTTGGGCTCCCCGATGACGGCCCGGTCAATCTCGACGCCGAGCAGACGAAGCTCAAAGATGTTCTCGCCGGCACCGAGATCCGAAGTGTCGGACTCCTCAGCCTTGCTAGCGAGCTGCATGGAACCGCTCATGCTGGATCGCACAGTCTTTGGGCCTTCATCGATGTGTTCGATGGATCCACCGCTGAGCAACCTGCGGAGCTGGGCCTCTAACTTCTGGATCTTCTTCTGCCTGCGGTCCAACTCGTTCTCGTGCGCCTGCACCTTCCTGTAAAGATCCTCGTTGATCTTATCGGCGCGGGTCTTTTCCTCCACGAGTGCCGCCCTGAGGTCAGTGCCCTGGTGCTCCTCGAGCTTGAGCAGCTTCTGCGCCTTCTTGAGCTCCTCAACCTGGTCGGCGTAGGTCTCACGCAGCCCCCTCAGCTCGGCGCGCAGGGTACCCTCGTCCATATCGTCGTCTTGGTGCACAATAAGAGCCTTGCTGCCACCCTTGGAACCCTTACCCTCCTTGTGCGAGGCGCCTCCCATCTCCATGAACACCTTGATCTTATCGTGCGCCGCCTCGAGCTCAACCTCCATCCTGGACATGTCCACACGGAGACGATCGCGCTCCGACCGCGTGCTCTTGTAGTCCTCGACACCGCCGCCGCCAATCTCGTTGAGAGTCCTCTTGAGCTCAGCCTCCCTGAGCTCAGCCGCCGCGCGCTCGCGCTGCGCCTCAACCATGATGGATCGAAGCCTGCGAACCTCCGACTGAGCCTCGGACGGGGCGTTCATAGCCGCAGCTAGGAGCTGGTGGTTCTCCTTCTCGAGCGCAAGGCGTTCGTGCCTGGCCTGCTCGAGGAGGGGCTCCAGCTCGCGCGCAGCCTCAAGCTCCATGGCGAGGCGCTTCTCCTCCGATGCGAGGTTGAGGTTCTCCCTGCGCTCGGCGTTCAACCTCTTGTGGGTCTCGTCGAGCTGCTGCAACACCTTAGTGTGGTTCGCTTTCATCGTGCCGAGCGCCTGCTGCGCCTCCTGGTACCTCTTCTGGAGGACACCCGCGCGCTCCCAGGCCGATTTGATCTCAGCCTGAAGCTCGCCGGCGCTGAAGGAGGTGGAGACATCGTCGTTGCGAGGATACTTGGGAACTATGGCTGTCTCCTTCTCGCGCTTGAGGTCAATCTCGAGCGCAGTGACGAGAGCTTTCGTGTCGCTTAGCTGCTTCCGGAGGTACGCGACCTCACCCGCCTGCTCGCGAAGGTTGGCCATCTCCGCTGTGTTAGCCGCGGCGGGGGCTGCGGCGATTTGCAGCCGTGAGGGATCAGCGACAACGCGCTTAACCTCGGACATGCGGAGAGCCTGGTACACCTCAGCGAGGGTGACGCGGCCGTCTCCGTCCGCGTCCATCTCCCTCAAATGGTGCGCCATGTGCTTGAGCTCGGCGTTGGACAGGTTGGGAATGAGCTTCCTGAGCATCATGATCAGTCCGTTGTGGGTGAGGAATCCGGTGTGTGCAGAGTCAAACTCGTCGAAGGCCTGCGCGAGGCTGATGCCGCGCGAGCTCACGTAGTCCGTCAGGATCTTAAGCACGGCACTGAGCTCCGGAGATGACTTGTTGTGGGTGTTGTTGCTCGCAGCGATGGCATCCTTGACCCCGTTGACAAACTCCGTGAAGCTCACCTCGCCGTCGCTGTCGATGTCGAGGAGCGTGCGGATGTACTGCACGTCTCCCGCGGTGGCGTCGGGAAGGAGCGCGCGGATCATGACCGAAACGTCCGATCGGGTAAGCGCACCAGTACGTTCGCGGTCGAAAGTGTCAAAGACGTCCTTGAGGCGAGCGTGCTGATCCTTGAGGTACTTGTCGAGACCAGCGACGAAGCGCTGCTCACGGTTACGCTCGAATGGCACGAGCCTGCCACCCATGAACCTGCCCGCGAGCTCGGGCCACTGGCCGGCTCCTGCGGGAGGAGTGTACACACGCATGGTGTGACGGTCCACGAGGTAGTGCGCTCCATCGAGGGTGATGTCCTCAAGGTACCAGTCAGATGGACCACCCTGCCTTGGCTGGGGCACGCCCGAGCTGGGGGTGGTGCCGTCGCTAGTCAGGACTCTGGTCTCGAGCACGCGAAGGGCGTGGGCGATCTCGTCGTAGCCAACCTTGCCGGTGTTGCCGAGATCGAGCTGACGCACGAACGAAGCCACCATGCGGCTCTCCTGCGCACCGCTGCCGACACTCTTGCGGAAAACTTCGAGAACCTTGGCGTAGGACATCCTGCCGCTGCCAAAGAGGCTCTTATCGCGAGCCAGAACCTTGAACTGCTGCAGCACGCGCTCGGCGTCCATGTTTCCACGCTCGGAAGACGCCTGCGACGCGGCGATGACGTCCTTGATGCACGTCACCAGCTCCTGGTAGGAGATCTTACCGACACCCGCGGTGTCGAGCAAAAGCTGAAAAAACGCGAGGTCGGCGTCAGACGAGCCGGGCATGAGCTTTTTGAGCATGGCCGAGAGGTCCTTGCTCTGGAGCGTGCCCTTCTTCCCGGTATCGAAGGAGTCGAAGACATCCTTGAGACGAGCCTGCTGCTTCTTGAGCGTGGCGTCGAGGGAGGCGACAAGGTCCGCCGACGTGGGTGGGCGGTTGATGACGCCGCCGGAGATTTTGCCGACGGGCTTGAGCCAGTCGGTTGGGGACGTGAGCGTGTTGTACACGAAGCTGTTGGTGGAGTCCACCAGGAACATCTGGCCCTGGATAAACTGTTCCTTCAGAACGAGGGTCCCGGCTCCCACCTGCATGACCTGCTGCGGGGTAGCAACGGGCCTGGACATCTCCGTGATTGCGGGCACCTCTGAGGACTCGATGGTCATGTCGAGCCCGCGAAGAGCCTTCTTGAGGTCGAGGAGGGTCACCCTACCGTCGCCATCGAGGTCAAGCCTCGCCATGTGAGAGAGAAGGTGGCGCTTCTCGTCCTCCGTGATGTTGGGATCGAGCTTGGTGAACATGTCGCCGAGTTCGCGGGGCTCCAGTGTGCCGCTCCCGTCCTTGTCAAACTGGTTGAACACAGTCGAGAGAGTGGAGAGCTTCGCCTTGATGTACGACCTGAGCTTCTTGAGCACCGGGCGCATCTCGCTCGAGGCGCTGTCGGACGTCTTCTCGCCAATCACGACGCAGTTCTTCATCGCGTCTACCAGCTCCTGGTATGTCACCTTCCCGTCCGAGTTGATGTCCACCATGGCGCGGAAGTACTTCTGCTGCGCGGGCTTCACGCCAGGCATGACAGCCTCGAGGAACTTGCCGAGCTCGGCGGTGGTGAGTGATTCGCTCTTGTCCGCGTCGAACTTATCGAAGGCCTCCTTCAGGTGGATCTGCTCGCGCTTGAGGTAGGCGTCAAGGGCCACGAACACGTCATCCTTGCTCGTGGGCCTCACGATACGACCGCCGGACATGCGTCCCACGGGCTCTGGCCACTCGTCGGGCGTCAGCGGCTTGGTGTAAACCTTGGACGTCGCGCGATCTAGGAGGTAGTTCCTGCGTTCCTCGACGAAGTGCTCGAGAACCCAAGTGTCGCCCGTAACCTTCGTCGCCGGCGCGGCGGCGGGCGCGGAGCCCTTCTTAAGCTCCATTTGCCTGAGCTGGCGCCTGAGGGACTCAACCTCCGACGTGAGCGTCGAGGCTCGCACGCGCTCCTGTCGCAGCTGCTCCGCCATGGAATCGCTGTGTCGGGTGCTGGTGTCCATGCCGGGCGGCTTGGGCAGCCTGACGTTGCTGATATCCGCGGCCGTCTTCTTTCCGGGCTTGATGCCTCGCGCCATCTTGAGGGCATCATCCAGCTTCACCTTGTACTCCTTGCACAGGTTCTTGAAGTGCACCGTCTTCTCGTGCTCCTTCTGCAGCTTGCGCGTCAGCTCCCTGGACTCCTCCTCGAGCTCGGCCGCGCGCTGCTCCGCCGCGAATAGACGAGCCGCGGTGGGTGCGGTCATCTTACCGCCAGCACTGCCGCCAAGTTTGGAGGAGGACGCGAGCGTCGCACGCTTCGCAGCCTCCTCCGCCCTGGCCAATCGCGCGAGGGTCTGCTTGTGCTTGTTCTCCCTCGCATCGAGCTCTTTCTTGAGCCTCCGATTCTCGTTTTGAAGGTTCAGGTATCGGTCCTCGTCCATCGTGGCGCTCATGACGGCCTGTTGGAATGAGGGGAGGGCGCGAGTGAGCACGGGTGGGGTTGCGACGCGATGGACGCGCGTCCTTCGGGCGGGGGGGCCGAAGAGATTTTCGGATGCAACGAAAAAGTGGGCGTACCTGAGTTCTTGACCGGGACCTCCCCTGGGGGCCTGGGGATTGCCCGTACGCCTGAGAGGACGTCACCGATACGGCGTCCGCCTCTTGATACATGCGGCAGGGCGGGTCGCACGCCTCAACCCGGCAGCCCTGCTCAGTGCTGTGTGGCGGGGCGCTCGGGGCATTTCCTCGGGAAGGTCCAGTTTTCATTTTTTGGGCTCCAACGGTCACAAATCGAACGAATTTTTTTTTTTGCCGGGTTCACCAGTCAAGCGTTTCGACGAAGCCGAAACGGCGTTGTCTTGGGAAGCGCTCGCCTCCCCGGCGTCACCCACAACCCCCCGCGGTCGACATCATCCGCACGATCCTCGCCAAGAGGTCGCAAAGCCAAATTCATACACACTACAACATGACCACCATCGATTTCGGATCATCCGGTCAGCGACTCGACGTCACCCTCGAGGACGTGGCCGCGATGGCCCTGCTGTACGGATTCGAGAGGCCAGGACCGCATGCCCCAACCAAACCGACGTCCCAACGCGCCAATCTCTCCGATTTCTTCAACGTTTACGGCGTCAACGCGTTTTCCAAGTTCAAGGACAAGTTCCGAAGGGAGACGCTGTTGCCTCCAGAGGAGCAGAAGGCCAAGCAAGAGCAGAAGGTGAGTGGTTCGCAGAACTGCAGATGCGCTCTTCTTGACAGGATGACTCAATCTGACCGCCTGCCTATATTCCCAGGCAATCGATGACGAACTCAACAAGTACAAGTTTCCCGCGGTCACCGAGAAGGAGTATCAAGGCGCCATCGACCAGCACGAACGCATGAACAGGAAGTGGAGGATCTTCAAGAAGCCCGGCGGCGTTGCCGTCAGGTCTGAGACCTACTACGAGATTGCCGGCGCGAAGATGCAAATCGAGAACGGCGACTGCACCGAGGAAGAACCGCAGTGGAACGACCTCGGCGCGGTCGATTACCTCGGCAAAGCGAATTGGCACGGTCATATGGCCTGGAAGGGAAAGTCGAAGGAAGAGGCCATGGCGGGATTCGTCGCTCTGGGCAAGAAGGCAAAGTACAACTACTCGGACAACTTCTTCGTCTGATGTCTGACGCTCACCTCTTGGTTCATACATCTCTAGGCTAGTCCTATCACGCCTTCCTTGAAAGCGTGCGCTGCTTTGTGGCATCCTTAACGATAGTCTCTTCCACCTTCAGTCCTTTTCTGCGTCTCGTCGCATCCACCAGCTGACGCGCCATGTTCGGTCCAACGTAACCGTCTTCCCCGAACTCCTCGCGCTCCTCCTCGGTTTTAGGCTTGAAGAATGGGTCGATGTCCAGGTGCTCCCAGTGACTGAGCATGAGTTGCGCATTAGAAGCACCGGATGTGCACTGGCGGAGCTCGTCCGCGAAACCGAACGATTCTGCTACAGGGAGGTAGCTGTGGATGATGAAAACGCCAGTCCCCTCTCGAATGCCCTCCGAAAGTACCTTGGCCCGTCTGCGTCCCAGGACAGAATAGGTGCCGCCAAGTGCCTCCGAAGTCGTGCTAATGACCGAGAGGTACATAGCCTCCACCAACCTAGGACCGGCCTTGAGCACAGCCCTGCGAATAGCTTCCCTCGCGGCACTTGCCACCTGACCAGAAAATGGTCCGTACTGTGCCTCGCCAAAATCGTCCTCGGCATCGTCACCAGCCTCCGCGTCAACCTTCGAGTACACCTCGAGCTGAACCGTCACTCCAAAGAGGGGTTCTTCGCAAAGCGGGCCTCTCTCGCATGCCATCTGGAATCCCGTGAGAGCGTTCCCCTCGATCGTCTTCACCACGTTGGCATCAGAGAAATTGACAATTCCGTTCGAGCTGTTTGCCTTATTCTCGCCAGTCTTCACGGGCAGCTTGAAATGCTCCCCAACTGATGGATTACCAAGCGGTGCGATTACCTGACCTCGCTCACAATCAAGCATCTTACCGACACTCATCATGTTTGGTCCGACGTGCTTCGGCCCGAGCGACCAAGCGGCTGATAGTGTCTTCTCGATTGTGTCTTCCGAGCCGTCGCCGTCGATTGCGATGGCCTCTCTTGCCGTGTTCAACTTGCCCATTATCTCCGGGACGAGCGTGTCCGCAGCATCTCCCGCCTTTTGATGTGCCGACAACAGGACTTGCTTCAGACTATCCGCAGAATCCTCGATGACACGAGGGAAGAATGACGGTAAGGGTGCGGCGGTGGCCTTGATGGCGAGCAGCCCGTTTGATGTGGTCACTTCCGCCGAACCGGTCGTTGAGACACCCTCCCTGAAGGATACGAGAGGAGGCGATACCTTCAAATCGATTTTGGCAAATCTCTCTCGGAGATCGGCGATGCACCGTTCCAAGTGTACTTCACCTGCAGCCGCGATGACGTGCTCCCCGGTCTCCATCAGGCCAACCTCTACGAAAGCGTCAGAGCGGTTCAGCAGGCGGAGACCCTCGACGAGCGCAGGCATGTCTGCGACGCTCTCCGGTTCCACGGCAACCTTCACGATCGGCGCAACCTGGAACATCATGTTTCCAAACGGCGCGCACATCCTGCTACTGGACAGCGTCGCGCTCTTGAGCACGTTCCTGTCCAATCCTCCAACGGCGAGGATATTTCCCGCCGGCACCTCCTTGACCCTGAACATTCCCTGGCCCATCATCAGGTAAAGTTCCTCAACGACAACCTCCTCGCAAGAGCCATCTTCGGGTTCGCTTGGGTCGTATGTACCGCCGATGACGTGCACGGTGTCCCCTTCCCTGAGCGTGCCGGAGTAAACGCGGCCGAAACCGAGAAACACGGAGGATGCGCCCTCCGTCGACTTTCCATGCACCGCCGACGCTGGTACCGCGAGCATCTTGCTGATGAAAGCGGTCATGACGGACCCTTCAGACGTGCTGCACTTCGAAACAGCCTTGCGCGATGCAGCCAGCGCGGCTGCATCGTCCGCCGCCAGCACCTGCTTCAGCGTCGGTGCCGGCATCAGCCTGTGCACTCTGCGCGTCGAGGACCCGGTTGGGGAAGGCAGGCAGTGCGCCACCATCTCGAGGACGGCGGGTGACAGAGGCAGCCAAGCTTTCATGATGGCGTCCAACGCGGATTTCCTGTCCGCGCTCTTCAGATCCTTTTCTAAAACGTCCACCTTGAGGGACGCCGCCATGGTGGCCAGGTCCTTTCCCTCCGGCGGGTACCCGTGCTTCTCTGCCTCGGCGGCGTGGTAAAGCTTCCAGATGGGATCGAGCACGCACTGCACGAACAGGGGTTTGAGCTTTCCCGCGGCTGTTTTCCTGCCAACGATTTTTTTCGACTTAGGATGGTAGAACCAGTCTCCCCACAGCCCGCGTCGGAGCGCTTTGGACGAGCACCCCAGCTTCGAGGCGTACATCTCGGCGAAGTGGTCCGTCCTAAACGCCCAACCATCGGCGGCGCACGCAAACACGACGTTCCCCCGCTCCACGCTGAAGATTTCGGTGGAGTGTTCGGCGTCGGTGACGATGTCCGATTCGATATCATCGTCATCGTCGTCATCGTTCAGGTTCATCTCCGCGAGTACTCCTTCAGCAGACGTCGCCAGCAGAGTGTCCGCCTGTGAGATGAACTTCTCCGAGACGAACGCGCTCATCACGCCGTTAATCTCATTGAGCAGGTTCCTCATGCGCTCGTATGCCTCTAGGGGCGTGTATCCCATCTCCACGATGAGCCTATCGAGCTTGTTGAACACGAGGCACACCTGCAGTCGTTCCTCCCAAGCCTGCCTCAGCACTGCGTGGGTCTGCACGCAGATGCCCTCCACCACGTCCACCACCACGAGCCCTCCGTCGCTGAGGCGAGCGGCGGTGGAAACCTCGCTGCAGAAGTCGACGTGCCCGGGGGAGTCGATGAGGTTGATCAGCAACGGCTCTGGTTGTGCCTCGTCTCCACTCACCGCGCATTTCGGGGTGTACAACAGGGATATCGCCGCACTCTTCATGGTGATACCCCGCCGCTGCTCGTCGTCCAGGAAATCCATGAACCTCAACTTCCCCGCGAGCTTCTGACTGATGAACCCATTGTGCGCTATGAGGCCGTCGGAAAGCGTTGTCTTGCCGTGGTCAACATGTGCGAGGACGCATATGTTCCTGATGTTGTCGGGGAATCGCTGCAACCCCGACAGGCGCACGACCGCCTTCTCCATCTTCGGCGGCGTTCGTTGTGTTTTTTCCTTGCGAAAAGCTCACGAAAAGGTCGAGAGAGTTCAGATTTCTCCCTCTTATCCACATCAGGACGCGCGCAAACCATGGCCAGCACTTCCCTCGCCAGCTTCGGCGCAACTCGTTTTCGATGCCCTGCTAAGCGCGTCGCTGCTAGGAAAGCGACGCCAATGCGTTGCGTCGCGAATGCCCCTTCGGGCGAACCCGAGAAGGCTTCTCGTGGCAGGCGACAGCTCATGCTGAATGGCACCCTCACGCCTCTCGTGTTGGGCGGGCTTTTCGACGGTGTTCTCGGCTCTGAAGGGTCGCAGGAAAGGCCTCAGGGGCTCGGTCTGCACCAGTACGGCGACATCGTCACTCTCGGTCTTTGTCCTCCGGTTCCCAACTGCGTGTCCACCGCGGAGGATCTTAACGACGATAGCCACTTTGTGCCCCCCTGGACGTACAACCCCCAGGAGGGTCGCGGGATCAGGAACCCGGCTACGCCGGAGCAGGCCATGGAGGAGCTGGTCGACGTGATACAAAACACCGACTGCGACGGATACGAGACCAACGTCGTGACGAAGTTGTCCGACTACCTCTACGTGGAGTACAAGTCCCCGAGGCTGGGTTTGGTTGACGACGTCGAGTTTTTCTTTGTTCCCGAGCCAGAGGGGTCTTCTTCTCTCTCCCGGGTGGATTATAGGACCGCGGGCCGCGCCAATGCGCCCAAGAGTGCGGAGACGCAGCGCAAGCGAATCAAGACCCTGAGGTTGGCGCTGCAGAAGAAGGGATGGAAGTCTGTCGGCTTCTAAGATTCCACCAAGTTGTTCGAGTTGTTTTTGTAATCACAGCGCTATCGGCGGCGAGGAGTCCGCCATCTAAACTATCCTATCATCCGTTGCTCCCGTCCCATCGAATCTCGACGAGACCGTAGAACCGCTTCGCCACGTCCTTGGGTATCCCCGATATCGGATTGTTCCTCACGTCCAGGATCTTCAGGCTCTCCAGTTTCATCACATCCGCCGGGATCTCCGTCAGCTCGTTTTCGCTGAGGTCGAGGACCTGCAGGTGCTGCAGCTCGAAGACGCTTGCCGGCAGCTGCGTGAGCTTATTTCCGGCCAGAACCAACGATCTCAACTCGCGGCCGTTCCTCTCCAGAACCCTGCTCAGCCTGCACACGCACGGTTCTCCAACCTTCTCGCAAACCATGTTCACGCACAGCAGATCGCTGCTGCCCGTGAGGTCCAGCGCCCTCATGGAGGGAGACCGGTTCGCCTCCATGAGCGAGCGCACCGGCGCGAGCAGCGTGGTGTACAGCCTCTTTCTCATCTCCCTAAGCACCCCTCGAGTTTGGACGCATACCTCGGTCCATCCACGGACCGGCTCTCACTCACCTCTCACCTCTTCGCACGAGGGAATGGAATCAGTGGGTTTGTGAGGTTTGCTGAACAAACGTGAACGAAGACATCGAAAAATAAAAATAAAATGGCCGAAATCAAAAAATCGATTTCAAACAACGTAGATTCTTCTCTGCTCCATTCCGAGATGGCGCGCCGAGGTGGCGACGCCAGCCGTCGGTGGGTTCATAGATGGTTGTCGCTCATCACACTGCTCACATGCTTAAGTGTCCAGGTTTCCGCGCAGATGGTACGTACCAGACCGCTCGTCAATCGTCTCGTCGCCCGTCCTCACTGACACTTCTTCACTTCTCCGCTCGCAGAACGCGTATAGGCGTGTGCACGCGTGGGGCCTGAACCGGTTCGGACAGCTCGGTATCGATCATATGCCAGGCCAGGTGAGTGCCTTATTCAGCCCTTCTAACCAAGGAACCCGCGATTCTGCCCTTGATTCAGCTCACGAACGCCGCGATGACTCCGCAGGGCAACCAACCAAAACCGAATCAATGCGAGCCGCAGTACGTCCCGACTCTCGGGCACGAGGCGATGGAGCAGGTGCAGGCGAACCTGCAGCGCATAGTATCCGGGCAGTTCCACGCTGCGGCGATAACGGTGAGGACCCATCTTCCAGTGTCACAAGCACCGGCTGAAGCTCGCTTCTGAACTAACACGACTCCGTTGTTGACTTCGCGCGACAGGAGGAGGGAGACATGTACGTCTGGGGAAGGAACGACCAGGGGCAGCTCGGTATGGGGACCACGGGCGTGGAGGATACGGACATTCGATACACCCCGACGTTGCTCGAGCTGTTCACGGGTAACGGTCAGAAGCAGGAGGTCATCGACGTCGCCCTGGGTTTGGAGCACACGTTGGTGCTCGTAAGCGGAGGACGGGTCTTCGCGTTCGGCAGCAACCAGTTCGGGCAGCTCGGCGTCGACATGAGCGCTGAGGACATGCCTTTCACCAGCATTCCCACCTCGATCGATGTCGGAGGCGAGTCCGTGGTCAACGTATCTGCCGCGGCTGGTCACAGCATTGCTCTCACGTTCACCGGGGCAGTGTACACCTGGGGTGCAAACCACGAAGGGCAGCTGGGCTTGGGCGGATGCCAAAATCCCGATGGAATGCACTTTGACCCTTGTCTGGGTTCGGTGAAAAAGCCGACGAAGATCATTCAAACGCTGGAAGGTGAATTCATGCCTCCTATGAAATTGATCGCCGCGGGTGGCCACGTTGCGGGAGGAACTGAAAAAGTTTTGGAAGGAGGTCATTCCGTCGCAATTTCAGAGGACAACGAACTGTACGGATGGGGAGATAATTTTCACGGACAAATCGGGAAGACGCAGAATTATTATCGGATGGCACACAACACAGACGTTTTCACGCCGAATAAGTTCGATAATGTGACTGGGAAGTATTTCAATCGCGAGGTTCGACCTTCGAGAATCGGGCCACTGCTCATCACGACAAATTTGCCATCTCCTCCCCCGCCTCCTCCGGCTTTCCCAGCTCCTCCACTTGCTCCAGGGCAATCCACAGGCGGAGCAAATACGAATAATGCAACCACCGGAATCGGAGGTGGCGTCGACGACGAAGAGGAGGAGGAATTTCCCGAGATTATCGGACTAAGCGCCGGTTCGCATCACACGATGGCGCTGCTAAAAAGCGGAGAGTTATTTGCGTGGGGAGATAATTACTTTGGCCAACTCGGACTCGGATATCAAAGCGTTCAGCGCGAACCCGATAGGTTTCACAAGACGCAAGACTGGTACCAGCCGGAAATGATTGATAAACCAACACGCATCGAGCATTGGGACTATTTCGTCCAACGAACGAGAGAGGAGACAATGGGAAACGGGACGGTTGAGATTGAATACACAGAACAGATAACTGGGAAAATCAGGTATGAAAGCGACGCCACAATCACGCACCTTGAGGCCGGTAACTTTCAAACTATTGCACGATCCAGTGCCGGGAACGTTTACATCTGGGGAACGAACTCATTGGGGCAACTGGGTACTTGCGATTGCGGCGCCTGTGCGCACAATTATGATGCAACAGGAGATGACCCAATGGGAACTTGTTCAGCTCAGAAATCTCCTCCAGCACCTCCTAAGCCGGACACTTCAAATCTGGCCGAGGGCGAAGAAGCTCCTCCAGCGCCCCCGCCAGACCTTACGCTGTACCTTTGGGAGCAGGATTGCGAATGTAACTGTGCAGGCGCTGGAACTTGCAAGTACGTAGCGCCTCAAGGAGATACCGATGCTGTGAACAGGGGGAAGTGTGTTGATTTTGGGGCAAACACGAAATGTGAATGCGTCGAACCGTACTTGAAGATGGAGGGATCCATCTACAAAATGGACCAGCCGATGCACTTTGCGCTCGGCGTCGCGACTGAGTATAAGTTCGTCACTGTTGCAGCGGGAGGGGCGATGTTCGCGATTACTCAATCCCAGTGCCCTACAGATGATGAAGGAAAAGTATGTTCATCAATAGGGGAATGTCAAGAGGCTGACGACGGTGAATTATCTACTTGCGCTTGTCCGTTCGGCACAGCGGGTATCAAGTGCGAGCACTCTTGTCCCGTTGGGACCGAAGAAGATTATCTCGCCGTCCGCGACGAACACAACATCGGGAAATTTCCCGACTCTCGGTATCGTGAAGATACTGATGGTGTGATGACAGGACGAGTTTGTTCCGGACATGGTCAGTGCGACGACATTGGCAAATGCGTTTGTGAAGATTTTTGGTACGGTGAGCGATGCCAGCATATGTGTCCGTGGGATAATCAGAAACGGCATTGCAGCGGGAACGGAACTTGTGCGTACGATCCGGACATACAGGAAACCCCTTATTGCAACTGCAACCGATACAAAACATCGGACAAAGATCCCATCGTTGCGCAGGAAGCTGCCAAGGAATGCGCCGACCGACAACTCGCTGTGAGAGACGGAGGTTGGTGCAGCTATTATGATCTTGAGCAGGGCTTCGAAGCTTGCTACCAGTTCGGTCAATGCGGTGTTTGTGAAGACAGTGGTTTGCGTCACTCGATTCTATTCTCGCTCCTGATTTCTGTGTTGTTGCGCATAGTTTTAGACTGATGTAGTCCACTAAAAATTCTACTTCTACAAGCACTGCGCTCGCTCTCACCCGAAAAACAACCAGAAAATCAGCATCAGAAAGCTCATTCCGAGAACACTCCCGTATTCCGCGAAGACTCGCAATGAAAATCGCTTTTCACCTTCGAGTCCCAGACTGCTGTTCAGTTCCTCAGAGACGGCAATCAAAAGGCGAGCCAGAGGTGGAAATTCCATATCGTGAATCGGCCGTGTGTTCCAGTCACCCCGGTAAAGCTGTTTCGAGGTGGTTTTTGATTTTCCTATTCTGGCCCAACCGATCCCGTTTTTCCCGCTTCCGTTTCCTCCCGTTCCACCGTCAGACTTGTTCAGCTCCGTGCTGAAGGTTGCCCTCGCATTGACGGACTCGCCGAGGCGCTCAAGGCTGAACACCGTGAATGCAGCCTTGCGTAGCTTCGGGACCCTCTGACGAAGGGGGTGAGAGGGACCGACGTGGGCCATATCGCGGTCGAGGCGTTCGAGGAGGGCGAGCGCGACCTGAGGAAGTCCCTCCTGATCGAGTGTGAACATGCAGAGCTTCGGTGAAACCGCCGGAGGCTTTGTGGCACCGTGCAAAGCAAACGGGTCAGCTCCCCTCCGCGCGGCAGGAGCCTCCATGGGAGTTGCAGTTGTTGCCATTGGGTCCTGATTAGTGATCTCCGGTGGATCCCAGTCCATAATCTGCTCGTGGATGTGAGGCAGGAAGTCGTCGTAGGGCGTGGGCGGCGGTGGCTCCTTTGCGGCTGCACCCAGAGCAAAAGGGTCGATGGGCACGTACTCGTTGAATACAGCCTCAACCTGCTCCAAGATCCGAACCCCCTCGGGACAAGATGCAAATGATCTGAGTACACTGTACAACGCAGTCGCCGTGCCCTCCGCGTCGACAGGTACCCGGTTGCAGCAGAGCTCCAAGAAGTGCTTCATCAACTCGCAGTAAAACAGGACGTTGTGCAAGATGTGCATCTCGTCAAGCGGCTGCTTCGTCCGCCTGGGAGATGCCGAGGAAGAGAGCGGCGACCTGTCACCCACGAATGTCGGCGAGCTGGACTTGATGTCCGCTGCGACCGCCTGAACCGCCTCGATGCCCCGAGATAACTTCTCGATGCCGCGGTAAGTGGGAGACCCTCGAGATCCCGAACGTCGTCGATACGGCGCCGGAAAGCTCAGAGTCCACGGCATCAGATAGCTCACCCAAAGATTCATGACCGGACCCAAGTTGGTGGTGCTTTCGTTGGGCCAATACATGAAAGCATCCCGGAGGAACGTGTAAAGAGGTTTCTGAAGCATATTCTTGGCGCGTTCGACCTCCTCCTCCGTGCCGAGGTCCTGGACGCCGGGCGACCCTCCGGACCGCGGCGTGTTCACCCGCTTCGACGCGTTCGCCGCCGTGCCGCCCATGGGGCTGGCGGGCGTGCGAGGAGACCGAGGTGACATAGGCACCACACCTTCCCTTGGTGTGGTCCGGGCCGGTGTGCTCTTTTTACCGCCCATTTCCGGTTCTGCATAGAGGTACGTCACCAGCAAGTTGACTGCGTTTACCAAGTCATCGCTCGGAGGATTGTACGAGTACTGCCGTTGCATGCTCGACAGCTGCTCGCGGTAGGGCGAGTTGTACATACGCGATTGACCTTCAATACCGGGAGCGTACGGTGACATTCCACCGGCGGGTACCACGGCGTTGAGCGTGTCACTCCCGGGAAGCCAGAACTCGATCATGATGCTCACCAACATCTCACCCTGGCTCACGCCGGCGCGGTTCGCTCGCTGGTATGCATCCGACCCCCGAGCCCAACCCGGCCCACCGCCCGCCCACACCCCTCCCTGTGCCGCCGCATCGCCGCGCGGCAGGAAGCACTGCAGGTGTGAGAGCAGCAGCTCGCGATACGGCTGGATTCCCTGCCTCGATCGCGCGCTAAGACCGGTCATGGGCCAGTCCATCCACTGCGACCGGTGGCCGCCTCCGCCGTTGTTGTACCCGCCGTATGGGTTCCTCCGCCCGGCGCTGGAGTACGAGGACCTGGCGGACGAGCACGCGTAGAAGGCGGACCAGAACAAAAAGTAATGGTACAGACCCAGGTGCACGTGAGCCCTGCCGTGCGCGTCCCTCTGCACGCAGTTTCGGTACGGCAGCCTCGAGTTCAGCGCGGCTGGGTCCGTCTGAAGCATCCTCTGCGTCCTCTCGGGCAGCCTCTCGAGGGGAAACGCAAACTGCATGAGCCCGTCCGCATCCGCCGCCAGCACGGCCTTCATGAACTGTCCATGAGGGGACAGAAAGTCGAGCAGCAGCCACGCGTCCCTCTCGTTCCCCGAGGACACCGACTGCAGCCAGCCGTTCGCGCCGTCGTCGAAGTTGAAGATCTGCCAGAGGAGCGTCTGGTAGCACGCGGCGAAGAACCCGCGCAGGTTGTCCCTGTTCTCCTCCAGCACCTGCAGCACGCTGTTTATGCGGGTGGAGAGGGATCGGTTGCGGCTCTGCAGGATCCTGTTGAGCTCCTCGAACGTCGTCGGCTTGCTCGGACCGGGGTTGCCCCCGGGGGTGCCCGACTTCTGCCTCGTTCTGCCGCCGTAATCGTCTCGCCTTCCCGCGCTGTGCATCTTGTGGGGATCCCTGGGCCTGACGATCACGATATCCGCTCTATCGCCTTATGGATCACCAAGGCGTGCAATCTCGGGGCTTGGAGCCTAACGAGCCGCCGTCTCGGCTTCACACACACGCGCGCCGGTGCTAGTGGATCGATCCCTAGAAGTTCGGGGCTTTTTTGGTTGTTGGTTGCTGTGGCGTTTCAAAGTTTGATTTTGCACATTTTTCCCGGGCAGCCGGCGACTTTTCTCACGCCAAAAGGAACAATACCAAGCTGCCAAGGGCCACAGGCTTACGTGGACCCTTGGACTTTTCGATTCAAGCGTCGAGTACACAGTGAGTGACGGCGCGAGAGCGGAGGAGATCCTGCTCCGGAACCGCAGCCATGTCGGGAGGACGTGCTAAGATGAAGAAGATCAATTGGGGTCAGCCCATCACGGACTACCGAATCGTGATCCCGAGGGACTACTTCTTCGCCGGCGAGACGGTCCAAGGAACCCTGGAGTTGACAACCCACGGTCCAATCCAGTGCAGGGGCGTCAGGGTGAAGCTCGACGGCGTGGGCATGTGCCACTGGCACTACTACGAGGGTTCTGGAGACAAAGGTGATAGGAAACGGGTGGATGTGCACGGAGAGAAGAAGTACAGCGGGTGTCAGAAGACCGCATGGGGAGCGACGTACAACACCGGGCGCATCGACAACGCGGGCGACGACGCGGTCTGGGGCCACCCCACCATGCCCGACGAGGGTCACGTCGAGATGCCCCTACACACGGCGTACAGGTCGAAGGTTGTGCTGCGGGTCATGGACTATGATTGGGGCACGAAGGACGACGAGCTCGGCGAGTGCCTCCTCGATGTGGACGAGCTGCTCGCGATGAACGGCGCCGATGTCACGGTACCCTTGTTCAGAAAGGTCGGCAAGGGCATGTTCAGCGGCGGCACGTACGGCCCCGCGGAGGGGGACAAGAAGGGTGGACAGAAGCAAAGGTCCGTCGTGGTGCTATCTTGCGAGCCGTCGAACAGTGGGTTCGGGTTTCAGGAGGGTGCCCGCAGGGTGATGTTCAAGATCAAGTCCGCGCACAACCTGAGGGACGCAGACTCGGTGTTGGGCTTCAGGGGTTACAACGACGTGTACTGCCAGCTTTACGAGGTGAGCGGCGAGGGTGTCGCGCCGGGGCAACCTCTGCCGTCGCCAGATACGAGTATGCAGCTGCCACCGACGCAGGCATCCATACCCTTCTCTTTCAAGCTGCCGCGTAACCTGCCCTCCTCGGTGGAGCCCACGCACGAATTCTCAGCGCCGGTGGACCGCGCGAGCGTGAGGTACAGCATATACTCCTACATCGACATCTCCTGGCGGCTTGACCCATCGTGCCGCCGCATAATCTCGGTAATCAACGGTCCATCGTCGACCATTCCAAAGCTCCTGATGCCGCTGAGGGCCATGCCGCAGGAGAAGGACGTGCACCCCCTGAACTGCCAGAGCTTCTGCTTCTGCTGCAGCAAGGATTGCATCGGTTGCGTGTGCGGCGAGAATAAGAGCGTGAGCCTCGGCAAGGTTTACCTCGACTGTCACATGGACCGACAGGGGTATGCACCGGGTGAGATGATGTTCCTCTCCGGGATTGCCAGGAACGAGACCGATAAGCCCGTGATGGTGAGCGTGACGCTGGTTCGAACCTTTGTGTACACAGCCAGGGAAAGCGGGTCGCGTAGAACCAAAACCGCAGTTGGCGAAATTCCACTCGCCTCGTTCGAGGTGCCCGGACACAGCACCTGGCAGCTCGAGGACGGCCAGCTGATCTGTCCCGCGATAGCTTCGGACTACTACGGAGGATACGGGTACGACGAGGAGTTCGCGCGGTTGAATGCACAGTACGGTGCGAGGTACGCCGAGCGTCAGGATGATCCCGTGAGGTGGTCCACGAAGCTCAAGGTGTTGCTCGACGTGCCGGACACCCCGTTCAATTTGGAGCAGTGGATGAACGTGCTCATCACCGGTTTACCGGGTAATTCCGTCGTATGGGAGGAGTATCAGCAGAGGAGGAAAGGGGCGGCTCCGATGCCGGCACTACCGGGCGCCCAAGAGATGTCGCCAGATGGTGTCGGGGTCAGCGTACTCGGCAACGCCGACTGTCCCACTTGGACGCCGAGCGCCGAGGACGAGCAGGTGAACGGTGACACGCTGTGCATCGCGAGGAGCGAGGAGATCGCGGCGGCTGATCCGGAGGAGGACATCAAATGCGATCCATCGGAGCTAACGTACTCACCCGCTGTGGCTGTGTACAAGCCCGATGCCCCGAGGAAGTGCAAGAGCCCTTACAAGCCGGACCAGCCCGAACTGGACTGCACCATGAACCCTCCGGGATCGATGATGATCTGCCCGTACACCGGCATGCCCTTCGTTGTGCCGCCGCCACCACCACCGCAGGCTCAGGTGACAAACTTGGTTGCAGCCCCAGCGGTGGCTATGGTGTAGTTGTGTACATAGACCCAAACTTTGGGGACAGTGAAATATCTAAGTGTTGAGCATTTCAAACACTACGACCTTTCCCGGACTGCAGCGATTAACTTACTGAACGTATCCGCCTTGTTCGTCTCCGCCGCTGCGGTTGTCGGTAAGGTCCCCGCCACCAACCCGTTCGGCTTCTCCGCCCTGATCCTGTCCCGCTCCAGTTTCGTCACCTCCCTGGCGATGTTCGCCATGTTTGGCTCATGCCCGGAGTCTATGTTGGCGTTCACCCTGAGTGTGAACTCCTTATGACGCGTTATCATCTGCGCGCGCGTCCCGGTCACGTTCAGACCCGCATCCGTGAGTAGCTTCTTGAGCGCTTTGTCCTTCATGATGTGATAGACCAGCTTGGGGAGCTTCGCCGTGGTACAAGGCCGCGGTGCCTGGTTCTGATCGCCGGCGTCGCGACCCCTCAGCGGCTTCTCCGCGGATACCTCCCCGACTCGACCCTCCGAAGCCCTTATCAGGCACGTGTCGATGTGGCTGTTGATGAGCCCCTCTAAAATGCCCACACCGCAGATCGGACAGTTCACCGTGCCGGGCCTCTGGTTTTCTCCGGCGCCGGGGGTGACCGTCGGCGCCTCATTTATGTCTTCAGAGAGGTCCACCACATCCGCGGCTGACGCATCGCGTGCGCCGCGTTTGCGTCCTTTCCCCTCGCTTGAGTCGTCGTCATTGTCCCAGTCCGACTCGCTGACGGCGTCGTCCTCTCCCTGTGTTCGCCAGGAAGCGGGCGATTGGGGACTCTCCTCCTTCTCGTCTTCCTCATCCTCCGTATCCTGCGTTGCGCGGTGCCCCACGCTCTGTCGCTTGGAAGGTCCCGCACCTTCCTCCCCCTCGCCCCTCGCGCTCGACCTGATCCTCTTGGGAGACTGTTTGGTCGTTGTTCCCGCCGGCCCCGCGTCCGCCTGCGCGCTCCGACGGGTCGACCGCCTGGTAGCCGCGGGCGGAGGCTCCTCCGGCGCCGCCGCACCCGCAGCACCCTCACCTCTCCTCGATCTGTTGGCCCTTCCCCCCGCGCCCTTCTTCGGGGGCGGTGTGGAGGCGACGGGCGCCCTTGCCTCGCTCTTGACTCTAGCACACGCCAGAAGCTCCTCCCTCGCGGCCTTGTACGCTCCGACAACAGCCTCGAGAGCGTGGTTCGGGCGCAGGTCGGACTCGTCCCCGGCGGTGCGGCAGGTTGGGCACTCCTTCTTAAACTCAAGCGTGCGCCGGATGCACAGCGAACAGTCTGCGCGGCGGTGGGAGGGATGCCGGTCAGCGAATATTGGTATATCGAGATTATAGCGAAGGATGATGGGTACGATATGACCGACACGGGGGGAGGGGACGCGCTTCTCGGGAACGCACAGGTGTGCGTGCACGTGGCGAAGCTCACGGGCATGCCGAAGAGATCACCACATATGGCGCATCTCAACGACTCGTCGAGCTTACGCTGCTCTAAGGCCGGCCACGCTTCCGGTTCCATATCGTCGTCGAGATCGTCAAACATGACGCTCGTGAGCTGCCGCACACGCCTCCCTCGACTCTCACGCGCGGCTTGAACTGTCAAAACTTCATGCGAACTTTACTTGGAAAAGATTGTAAGTGTTACCCACGCTCACTTGGGGGGTGAGCGGAGCGCGGAGCATCGGGTCGGTCATGGCGTTAGACCCCGTCGATCTATGGGCCGCCGCGGACGGGGACTTTGAGGATTGGGTTCTCGAACGAGCGTACGCCGACAAGCCGGCCCAATGCCCACTCTCCGTAACGGAGGACCCATCGTGCTCGCTGATACACTTCGCTCAGGGTAGCCTGGAGGTGGTGCATGACGACCTCAGGAGGGTGCTGCCTCCCGAAAAACTCACGATAGCTATAGATATTCTGCGCTCCGTCGGTATCGATGACGCATTCGTGGTCAGGCGCGAGCTCGTCAACTACAAGAAGACGCTGCTCAATATATACCGATGCGCCACGCAGCTGGACCGCGACCTGCGACAGCTTGTGACGTTCTTCAAAGGCTCGGATGATGAGCACGTCGATATTGAAGATGGAAACGGGTCGTTCTACGTTCATTCTGATCGACACACGGCGCTATGCGATGCGTTGGGTCAGTGCAAGGGGGCTCTGGGAGTCGTCGGTGACCTCCGGCAGTTCGTGAAGACAGTTTGTTGCGTGAGCAGGCACCCCGCGAAAGCAAGGCCAGAGTACCTTGCTCGCATGCCGCGATCGTTGAAGCACCTCAGAAAGTTTGTCAGATGTGCAAAAGACACCGTGGCGAAGCTAGGCGGGATAGACGACGACGGTGAAGGCGAGGTCGATGATGATACCGATGAGTTGGTGGAGACCGGCGCGGCTCATCTCGAGCGAGTGGTGGGGGGATTTGATGAGCTCGGCTGGCCCCAGAGGTACGTATCCTTCGTGCGAAAGACGCTCGTGGCTAAGGGTGCGATCAAGGCGATATGGATGCATTCGGAGCTCATCCGCAGTTTGGTGCATTTCGAGGAATATCTTTGCGAACTCCGAGAATGCCAACACTTGTTGGAGGCGATGCCAAAACTCTGCGACGTCACCGCACCAACCACATCGTCTCTGGAGGGAGAGACGATGTTACAGCGTGTTTCACGGGCGTGTCGCGTACAGAAGGAATTGAACCTGCTCTACGGTGCGCTGGAGGCCTTGGAGGACTCTTACGAGTGGCTTCGACGAATCGCCGACGTCCCGACTGAGAGACTGTTCGTGGCTGGAGACGCGGACCTGAGCGCGTCGACGAGCATGTTCATTCCGAGTGGATTCAAAGTGGGTGACCTGTTCGCGCGGCAACGGGCCGTATGCGACAAAGAATTCCCTCGCATGCGATTGGTCCTGAGCGAAGAGGGTTGGCCGAAACATCTCCTGGGCAGGCTTGGCGCTGAGAAGAGGACGGAGACGAACTACAAGGAGACCACCTGCCGGGTCTGCGAGCGGGGTTTTTCCAGCCTTTGGGTCCATCGCTTCATTTGCATCGCTTGCGAGCTCGACGAGCGTTTTGAGCACGCGCGATGTCCGTACCGCCCATCGTGCGCATCGCCCTTCTGCCCGCACGCGAACAGGTGTTTTGTGTGTGATTCGTGGTCGTGCGCCGAGTGCCGACTGATCAGAGGCGACGGCGAGGATGTTCTCGCCCTCGCCCAAGATATCAATCCGGACCAGACGTACCTGGACTGGGATAGGACGGTGTGCACAACGCGTAGTGGCGCGTCACCGCTTAAAGGGAAGCACGCCGTTGACCCAGATTTACTGTCGATGATTTGGTCCAGACCAAAGGGCTCCGTTCACATCGTGACGAGAAACTCTTACCGAGAAGACATAAAGACATTCATGGCGAGAGCCGGCCTGCCTGATGGTATACCCGTGCACACCGTGAAGAAGCATCAGTCGAAGGCTGAGGTAATTCTCGAGGGAAACGAAGGGACTATTCTGTTCGTCGACGACTCTGTCGCCGAACACATGGACGAGAGATTGAAGCATTCTAGTGTATTTCGAGTTCTGTTTGGCAGAGCTCTCTCTTAGCTAGTCTAGTTAATGTTAGGATGTTCGTCAGGCTCCCACTCCAGCAGCTCCTTCGGGTACACCACCTCGTGGAGGAATAGACCGTACGGCGGAGCTCCCATCGGCGCAACGCTCCTGTTCTTCCCTTCAAGCATGTCCCTCAGGTCCTCTGCGGTGAACTTGCCCTCGCTGGTGGCGGCGAGCATCATCGCTCCGACCATGTTTCGAACC
>Ga0209425_10000965_pt1 | contig 34084 bp, 31 predicted proteins | sample COG_05_FD_184749 | JGI IMG/M metagenome (GOLD analysis project Ga0209425, IMG submission 184749) | Pelagic Microbial community sample from North Sea - COGITO 998_met_05 (SPAdes) (version 2) | ecosystem: Environmental > Aquatic > Marine > Neritic zone/Coastal water | place: Helgoland, sampling...
GCGATTTTTGGTTTTGACAAAATAAAAGCGTCTATAAAAAATAATAATATAGGGTTGATCATACAAGCGTCAGATGGTTCAGATCGAGAAAAAAAGCGCCTCCGTAATCAATCCATACCAAAGATAATTGATGGTTGTTTAACTGGATCAGAACTTGGTAAGGTTTTTGGCAGAGAAACGGTTATTCATTGTGCTATTTTACGAAGTGACTTTGTTGAAAACATTTATTTTCACTCTAATCGCTTGAATAATTTAAAAAACCCTGTACCACAATATAATAACATTTAAAATTCTCATATTATTGTTTAAAATGTTATCGAACATAAGGTAGAAATAAGAATGAGTGACACACCAATTAACGATGGTAAAAATACGGTTCTAAGCTTGAAGGGAAAATCAAGTACCGTCAGGCAAAGTTTCTCTCACGGCAGAAGCAAGTCAGTAGTCGTAGAAACAAAACGAAAACGGCTTATAGTTCCACAAAGTATAGAGAAAATCACTCAAAAAGTTGAAAAAAACTTACCTTTATCAATTAATCTTGATACTAAAGAAGTCACAAATGAAAAAAACAGTCTCTCTGAAGTCGAAGTCTCGCGGCGAATTAAAGCATTGGAAACAGCCAAAGCACAAGAAACATCGCGAATAGAGCAAGAAAAAGTATCCACTGCCGCACGGGACGAAGAGCTCAAAATTTTACGCCAGAAAAAAGACGAAGAAGACAATAAAAAAGTTATCCAAAAACAAGTGGAACCTATAATAAATAAAAGTGTAGATCAGAATCTAGCTGGACCACTTCCAAGTGAAATTCCGCTTGTAGATGCACCCGTAACCAAACCACGCGTTAATAAGCAAGAAGATATAGTAAAAAAGCATGTTGAAGAAGATAACCGACAGACCAAAGTAATAAAAAACCCTGAAGATAGACGAAGGTCTGGTAAACTTACAATTACCCAAGCTCTGGGTGACGGTAATAATCGCCATCGTTCGATTGCGTCTATGAAGCGGCGCCAAGAAAAAGAAAAAAGGCGGCTTCAAGGAAATCAATCAGAGCGTGAAAAAGTAATAAGAGATGTGCAAATACCAGATTTAATAACTGTTCAAGAACTTGCTAACAGAATGGCAGAAAGATCAGCTGCTGTAGTTAAGACACTAATGACAAATGGAATAATGGCTACCCAAAATCAACCAATTGATGCTGATACTGCTATATTAATAGCAGAAGAATTTGGACACAGGGTAGTACGAGTTTCAGCATCAGATGTAGAAGACGAGTTGATTAAATTTGATGAATTTAACGATGATATTTTAAAACCTAGGCCACCAGTCATTACAATAATGGGTCATGTTGATCATGGAAAAACATCATTGCTCGATGCTATTCGAAAAACTACTATTGTAGCTACTGAAGCAGGAGGAATTACTCAGCACATAGGAGCATATCAAGTTAACACAGAAAATGGAACACAGTTAACTTTTCTTGATACACCAGGCCATGCTGCTTTTACATCAATGCGTGCTCGTGGAGCAAATGTGACAGATATTGTTATACTGGTAGTAGCTGCTGATGACGGGGTTAAACCCCAAACGATTGAGGCAATAAATCATGCTAAGGCTGCAAAAGTACCGCTAATTATTGCAATTAACAAATCAGATGCACCGGGTGCAGATCCCAATCGCGTCAGAACTGAGCTTCTTCAACATGAAATTGTAGTTGAAGCAATGTCAGGTGACGTTCTTGATGTAGAAGTATCGGCCCTTAAAAATACAGGTATCGATGTTTTACTAGATAACATCGCACTTCAATCAGAATTACTAGAATTATCAGCGAATGCAGATCGCCCTGCGGAAGGTGCCGTAATTGAGGCAAAGCTAGATGTAGGAAGAGGTCCTGTAGCTACCGTACTCGTACAAAAAGGTACCTTAAAGAAAGGTGATATTTTTGTGGTAGGTGAGCAGTGGGGAAAGGTTCGTGCTTTAATTGACGATATTGGTAATAGGATAGGTGTTGCAGGGCCCTCTGTTCCTGTTGAAGTGTTAGGTCTTAATGGTACGCCTGAAGCAGGAGATATCTTAAATGTAGTTTCCGACGAAGCAAAAGCTCGTGAAATTGCAAATTACCGACACCAATTAGCAAAAGATAAAAAATCCACTCTTGGTGCGGGTAGTTCGTTAGATCAGTTGATTGCTAAGGCCAAAGAAGATAAAAATACTTCCAAATTGCCAATTATAATAAAAACTGATGTGCAAGGTTCAGCAGAAGCTATAGTCCAGGCGATGGAAAAGCTCGGTAATGAAGAAGTTCAAGTTCAAGTCTTACATTCAGCTGTGGGAGCCATTACTGAAAGTGATGTAACATTAGCCGAAGCATCACACTCACCTATTATTGGATTTAATGTTAGAGCTAATGCTCAAGCACGAGATGTAGCCAATCAAAAAGGAATTGAAATTCGGTACTATTCTATAATTTATGATCTAGTTAATGATGTCAAAGTAGCTGCATCTGGATTACTTGCCCCTGAAATTAAAGAAACATTTATTGGGTACGCAAAAATTAAAGAAGTATTTAAAATCACGGGCGTTGGTAAAATAGCAGGGTGTATTGTAACAGAGGGAACAGCACGACGTGCAGCTGGTGTCCGATTACTTAGAGACAATATTGTAATACATGAAGGAAAATTAAAGACATTGAAGCGATTTAAAGACGAAGTAAAAGATGTACAATCTGGTCAAGAGTGTGGCATGGCTTTTGAAGCCTATGACGATATAAAAGAAAATGACGTAATAGAAATATTCACCTCTGAAGAAATTAAAAGAAGTTTAGCTTAAATATATGTTCATGAGATGAGATATAACAAAGATAATCATGAGGAAACTCTTCATGGAACCACAATCATAGCAGTGAGAAAAAACAACAAAGTCTGCGTAGCAGGAGATGGCCAGGTAAGTCTTGGCCAAACAATTATGAAAGGCTCAGCTAGAAAGGTACGGCGACTATCACCAGGTGGAGAAGAGGTCGTTGTAGGCTTTGCTGGATCTACTGCAGATGCCTTAACTTTACTCGAAAGACTTGAAACAAAACTAGAATCCAATCCTGGCCAATTAACCAGGGCAGCCATTGAATTAGCCAAAGATTGGCGGACAGATAAATATTTGAGAAATCTTGAAGCTATGTTGATTGTAACTGATGGAGACCAGTTATTAATTGTTACTGGGGCAGGAGATGTCTTAGAACCTGAAAATAACATAGCCGCCGTTGGTTCTGGTGGAAACTTCGCTTTAGCGGCTGCAAGAGCCCTCTATGATAGCGTTGATGATCCCACAATAATAGCCGAAAAATCACTCACAATTGCAGCTGAAATCTGTGTCTATACCAATGGAAATATGATTACCGAAACAATTGAAAAATAGATGAGAAAACAGTTATGACAGATCTTACTCCTAAAGAAATAGTACGCGAACTAGATCGTTTTATTGTTGGTCAGAACGCAGCAAAACGGGCCGTTGCTGTTGCCTTAAGAAACAGATGGAGAAGAAGCAACCTGGATGATAACATTCGTGAAGAAGTTTATCCAAAGAATATTTTAATGATAGGTCCAACAGGCGTTGGAAAAACTGAAATAGCACGAAGACTAGCAAAGCTATCCAATGCTCCCTTTTTGAAAGTAGAAGCTACAAAATTCACTGAAGTGGGTTATGTAGGAAGGGATGTAGATCAAATTGTAAGAGATCTACTCGACATTTCGATTGTACTAGTGAGAAAAGAAATGCGTGAAAGCGTGTATTTACAAGCAGTTAAAGAAGCAGAAATGAGGGTAATTAAGGCAATATCAGGGGCTGATGCACGCGAACAAACGATAGAAATGTTTCGCAAAAAACTTAAAAATGGTGAATTAGATGAAACCATAATAGAACTTGAAATGGCAGATCATTCAAATTTGATCCCAAGTTTTGAAATTCCAGGACAACCTGGTGCAAATTTAGGAATGCTAAACCTTAGTGAACTGTTCGGAAAAAGTTTAGGGCCTAAACTAAAAAAACGAAAAATAAAAGTAATGGAAAGCTATGAAAGTCTAATTGAAGAAGAATCTGACAAACTTCTTGATGAAGAAATGGTTATAAAAACAGCACTATTAAGAGTCCAAGAAAATGGAATCGTATTTATTGATGAAATTGATAAAGTTTGTAATAAAAATGATGGAAATAGCGGTGGTGTAAGTCGTGAAGGAGTTCAAAGAGATTTACTACCATTGATAGAGGGAACAACAGTATCTACAAAACATGGATCAATAAAAACTGATCATATTTTGTTCATAGCCTCTGGAGCTTTTCATATTTCAAAGCCATCGGATTTGCTCCCAGAACTTCAAGGGAGGCTTCCTATCAGAGTAGAGCTATCAGCATTAACAAAAATAGACTTCGAAAAAATATTAACCGATACTGAAAACTCACTTACCAAACAATATTGTGCATTAATGAATACTGAAAAAGTTACGGTCTTATTCGAACCAAGTGGTATAGAGGCTCTTGCAAACATTGCAGAGGAAGTTAACCAATCAGTTGAGAACATAGGTGCGCGTCGTCTTTACACAATATTGGAAAGAGTTTTTGAACAGTTAAGCTATACCGCACCTGACAGAACTGGTGAAACTGTAGTAATTGATTCAATATTCGTTGAAAAAAATCTTGGCGAATTGGCTAAATCAGTTGATTTAAGCCGTTATGTCTTATAATTTTTTTTTCGCAAGTAAACGTAAAAAGCACCACTTCCACCATGTGAAAAATGTGCACTAGTAAAATTTAGAATAAGAGAACTGATGTTATTGTCCTCCAACCAAGTTGGAAGCGCTTGGCGTAACACGCCACTGCGTTCATTAGAAACATAAGTAGTATCGTTTTTTGTGTACTTTCCCTTGCCGGTAATAATTAAGACAAGCCTTTGGTTATCATTGTAGGCCGATCTAATGAAGGTAAGTACATCAAATTTTGCATCTTCATATCTTAAACCATGAAGATCTAAAGTTTTAGAAGGCCTTAATCGACCTTTTTTTAATCTAGAATAAACCTTTTTATCAATCAGTAATTTATCATCATAAAAATTATCTTGGCTGCCAATTTTTTTATTAAGAGTTTTATTAAGAAAATTTTGTTTACTCTCTAAATCAAATCTATTTTCCAAAATTACTTTTTTGGACTCTTGAGTTATCTTTCTCTTTTGAATTATCTTAGACACATTCTGAGAATAGTTTTCCCATATTTTTTCATCCTCTGAAGTTAGGTTTTTTGGTTTGTTTTTCATAATTGCGGACCAAAGCGAAGCTACGTGCCTAAGAACCAGTAGCTATCAACTTCCAACTTGGATCATCAGTTCCTATTTTTCGACCAAATGTCCAAACATCTGTGTGAGGTTTTATTTTAGAAGTGCTTCCTTCAACTATTATTCCTTTACTATCTCTTACAACAGAGGTGAGTTCGCATTTAAAAAATACAGTGATTTCTGCATTGGCACTCTCATCTTCAAATATAACATCTCGGATCCGAATCTCTCTCAAACCTATAAAGTTAGCATCAACTTTATAACCTTTATTTACTCTATCAGTTACAGTAGCTTCAAATTCTTCATAAACATCATTAGCTAGATGAGATTGTAATGTAGATAAATCACCATTTTCGTAAGCCATCAAAATAATTTCATAGGCATTTTTTGCCCCCGAAACAAATTTTTGAACAGAAAACGATGCTTCCAATTCCTTGATTCTTAGAAGATGTGTCCCAGGCTCGCTATCTAAATCGACATAATCCGAAATATCATCATCACTTGTAAAGTTCTCATTACTTTTTGCTTCTAAACCAGTGTCGTTATTACTATCCGAAGTTTTTATTTTTATCTCTAAAGGTTTCTCAAATCCTGTTCTGACCCCAAGTACAATTGATAAACGCCAAAATAGGAAAGCTGCCACAGCCGCCAAAATTAATACTTGTACCATTATAATCCTCATTTAAGATATAAAGAATAGAAGATTTGTCAGCATTCCAATACCGATATACATTATACATAAGACTTTATTTCAAATTGTCCAATAGGAAACTTTAATCAAAATGGTTTAATATTATGAAATGGTTTTTCTTACTTTTAGTTGTACCAATAATTGAAATAATAGTATTTTTTAAAGTAAATGAATTCGTGGGAACTCTGAATACAATTTTTATTATTATTTCTACCGCTGTTATTGGAACACTTTTAGTACAAAACCAAGGCAAGAAAATCATCTTTAGCTTAAAATACGAAAACACAAACCCAATCCATCTATTAGGTAGTGGCTTTCTTATATTTATATCTGGAATTTTATTATTAACACCTGGTTTTATCACAGATATTGTAGGGTTCTTTTTGTTATATCCAAGATTTAGGCAGAAAATAATTCGTTATTTATCAAAAAAATTTAAGCCGTACTAAACTAAAAATTTAAACAAGGAAATAATATTGAAAAACAAAATTAAGCTTATATCAAACTACATAAAAGATCTTTCTTTCGAGAACTACGCTGCTCAAACTGGTAATTTTTCAAAAGAAGAGCCAAAAATTTCAATTGACATTAAAATGAAAAGAAAAGCGTTAACTAACAATATTCTTGAAGTTACGATAATCTTACTTCTCGAAGCTAATTTAAAAACAAACAAAATTTTTTTAATAGAGTTGTCATATGCTGGTACATTTATGGTTCAAAATTTACCAAACCCAAATCAAAACAAGCGAGTAGCCTTTGTTGACTGCCCAAATATAATATTCCCTTTTATTCGACAGACCGTATTAAATATTACACAAAGTAGCGGCTTCCCACCGTTAACACTTGATTATTTAGATTTTGCAGACCTATTTGATTCGAACACAACAAATCAACTATAAATTGACCAATTCTTTAACCCATTAATTGTCTCTATTAATTCTTTATGAGAAGTCATTTCTTTCATTGTAAGCCTGTTAGGAAGCTCGATTTCTCTATTGAAACTGCCGCTACCAGATATAGTCCTACTATTTTCAATGGTTATTTCGGAACTTCTCTTTTCATATAACTCCAAGTTCGGTTGGCGACCGCCAATAAGCTCTAAATAAACCTCTGCTAAAATGTAGCTATCGAGTAAGGCTCCATGTAACTCCCTGTTAGAATTATCAATTGAGAATCTACGACACAACGCATCTAAAGATGCGGGTGATCCTGGGAATTTTTCTCGTGCCAAAACTAAACTATCAATCACCTGCAAAGTAGGAATACCTTCTTTTCCAATAATAAATAATTCATTATTTAAGAAACTAAGGTCAAAAGGAGCGTTATGAATTATGATTTGATCACTTTTAATAAAATTTTTGAATTCGTCTGCTATGTCAGAAAATAAAGGCTTATTTTTTAAAAAATCATAACTCAAGCCATGAACCTTAAACGCCGAATCTGGCATTGACCTTTGAGGATTTAAATATTTATGAAAATAGTTACCTGTAGGAATGTGGTTAATGAGCTCCACTACTCCTATTTCTACAATTTTATCGCCAGTTTCGGGAGAAAATCCTGTAGTTTCAGTGTCTAATACTAACTCTCTATGTGTAATCATTAATTATGCTTTCTAGGACAGAGTGGACTGTTGTGACCATAACATCATAATCACAATTAGTATTTATAACAAAATCAGCTTTTTTAACTTTTTTTGTATTACTAATTTGACGGGATAAAATAAAGGAGAGTTTTTCTGCTGTCATTCCTCTACGTGATAAAACTCTCTTTTTTTGTACTAATACTGGTGCGGTTACAACGATTACACAGTCTAACCATTCTTCACAATTAGTTTCAAACAACAAAGGTATATCAAATATTACTAATTTTTTGTTTAAATGCTCTAGTAAAAAACTTTTTTGGTTTTCATTGACAACTGGATGTATTTCATCCTCAATTTTCTTTATTAGGTCTGGGAATTTAAGTAGTTTTTGGGATAGTATAACACGATCGACACATAAACCTACCGCCGCTTCTGGAATAATTTTCTTGATAATACTGTATCCCAACTTACCCCTATTATATAACTGATGAACGACTTCGTCTGAATTCCAGACTGGGTAATCGTGCTTCGATATTTCAAGTGCTACTGTCGTTTTCCCCATTCCAATGGAACCTGTAACTCCTACCTTTACTGGTTGCTTAATCATTTTTATTCAACATATAAGACCTTAATTCGTTATTAATTTCAGGCTTTAAATTGAACCAGTTACTAAATCCAAGTTCGGCCTGAAATAATAACATTCCTAACCCATCAACGGTTTGACATCCTGACTGTTTAGCCATACGCAAAAACTCTGTTTCCAAAGGGTTGTAAACTAAATCTGTAACTAATGCATTAGTTGAAACAGTTTCAAAATTAGGTTGGAATTGAGGTTGATTTACCATGCCGAGCGAAGTTGTATTAACAATTGTTTTTGCACCATCTAACGCTTCACCATATGAATACCAGTCAAAAACTTCTACTTTATTTCCAAAGTGATCTGCTATTAACGTAGCTTTTATTTTAGTACGATTTAATATTTTTACCCTTGGTACACCCTCAGCCAAAAGCGCATAAACGATTGCTTTTGCCGCTCCACCGGCTCCGAAAACAACAGCATCCCCAGCCTTTGGATTCCAGTTTTTAAAGTGATGGTAGATGTTTTTTAGAAATCCGTAGCCATCTGTATTATCAGCTGTCACTTTTCCACTTGTACTGAAATACAATGTATTGGCAGCTCCGATTATTGACGCACGATCTGTTATTGTATCAGCAAGCGTCAGCACTGAACTCTTATGGGGCATCGTTACGTTTATACCACGAAAACCAAGTGTTACTAATGAATCAATGGTGGGTTTCAATTTATTAGAATGTACCGCTATTGGAATGTAATATCCGTTAATACCATATTTATTTAACCAGTAATTATGTAGTTTTGGCGATTTACTATGCGAAATAGGGTTTCCAATTACACCAGCTAGTAGCGGGTTATTATAAGTCGTAATAGTCATAATATTTAGTAGTCCCAGTTTTAAAAATTTATAATTTTAATTGTTTTTAGTTGGTAATGCTTTAATAAATAAGAAAATATTCAAGTTGTTTTTATTTAGTAAGGTGACAAGAAATTTTGATAAACCACCTGATATTTAAGCTACATAACATGTCTTAACCTAAATTAATTCGTTCGATCAAATATCTTTAATATTAATCTAATTTTATTTGAGAAGTCATATACTTTTATTTAAAACGATATTTTATAGTTTAATTCGATATTAGTTTTTGTTACTTTATCCCCATTAACTAAGTTAATTCTACTTTCAGTTCTAACTTAAAAAGGTTATCCAATTCTATAAATGTTTTATTACTTTTGTATATAAAAAGTGTTTAAAAGTTTTTTTATGTATAAAATTAATATTTATTTTTTTTATCATAATTTAAAGACTGATTAAGGGTTTATTTTAAAACTGATCTAGGATAACCCTGTTAATAAGTACTAATAAGTTTTTATCCCCATTATTATCTGTACTAATACTATTACTACTTTTCTAATTAACAATATAAAAGAAGAAGCATGGAAAAAAAACTCCTGGAAACTTTAAATGGTAAAAAATTTAAAATACCACCAATTTGGTTAATGAGACAAGCTGGTAGATATTTGCCTGAATATCAAAAAACACGAAAAAAAGCTGGTGGGTTTTTAGATTTATGTTACAATTCTGATTTATCTACAGAGGTAACTTTACAACCAATCAGACGCTTTGGTTTTGATGGAGCTATACTTTTTGCAGATATTCTACTAATCCCCCAAGCTTTAGGAATGGGGCTGTGGTTCGAAGCTGGAGAAGGTCCGAGACTTACTGGTTTATTAGATGGGTTTGATATAAAAAACTTAAAGCCAGCTGATCAGGTACATGATAAATTGGAACCAATTTATCAAACAGTTAAAAATTTATCTAGTGCTCTTCCAAAGGAGACTACTTTAATAGGATTTGCTGGGGCACCATGGACTGTCGCTACATACATGGTATTTGGTAAAGGTTCTAAAGATCACTCTGAAGTTAAAAGATTTGTAAATCAAAAGCCAGAAATATTTGATAAATTAATTGATATATTAACTCGTGCTACGATAGAGTATTTGTGTCAACAAATAAAATCGGGTGCGGATGTAATAAAAATTTTTGATAGTTGGGCGGGAGCATTAACTGGTCAAGATATGATAAAGTATTCCTTTGATCCAATGAATAAAATAGCCAGCGAAGTTAAAAAACGATACCCAAAAATACCGATAATTGTATTCCCTAGAGGAGTTGGCGGTGGGTATGAATTGTTTTCTAAAGTGGAACAGTTTTCAGTACTTGCTATAGACTCGGCGGTTCCCGCACCTTGGGCTGCTAATCTGCAAGACAACATAACAATTCAAGGAAATTTAGATCCCTTACTGTTAGTGAGTGGAGGTGAAAAATTAAAAATAGAAGTAGAATATTTAATTCACCATTTAAATAACAAACCATTTGTTTTTAATTTGGGGCATGGTATCACACCAGATGCCGATCCTAATAATGTTAGTCGACTTGTAGAATACGTACGAACTTAAAACAGAGAATTTTTGTTATGGTATATATTAAAAATATTGGAATAATGTTTTCAATATTTGTGATTTGACAAGCAAATTTGTTTTACTTATGTAATAAGAATAGTTGATAGGTCCTCTATTAAAACTACTCCCATAAAGGTTGCCCACATGAATAGTTTAGATAATGTATCAGAATTATCCTTAGCTCAGTTAAAAGCTCAAACACCGGCAGATTTGCTAAAACTTGCCGAAGAACTCGAAGTCGAAAATGCATCGACTATGCGAAAAGGTGATATGATGTTCGCAATTTTAAAAGAAATGGCAGAAGAGGGTGTTGAAATTTCAGGCGATGGAGTTTTAGAAGTTTTACAAGATGGTTTTGGATTCTTAAGAAGTACAGATGCGAATTACTTATCTGGACCTGACGATATCTATGTTAGTCCAAGCCAAATTAAAAAATTCTCGTTAAGAACTGGTGATACTGTGGACGGTGTTATTCGTGCCCCCAAAGAGGGAGAACGTTATTTTGGTTTAGTTAAAGTTTCTAATATTAATTTTACCGATACCGAAAATGCAAAACATAAAATTCATTTTGATAATTTAACACCGTTATATCCTGATGAGCGATTAAGAATGGAAATCGAAGACCCAACAATCAAAGACAAATCAGCCCGTGTCATTGATTTAATAGCCCCTATAGGAAAAGGACAACGTTCATTAATTGTTGCGCCACCCCGTACGGGAAAGACGGTTATTCTTCAAAACATTGCTAATTCTATCGAAAAGAATCATCCTGAATGCTATCTAATCGTGTTATTAGTGGATGAAAGACCTGAGGAAGTAACTGATATGCAAAGATCGGTTAAAGGTGAAGTGGTTTCGTCCACTTTTGATGAACCTGCAACAAGACACGTAGCTGTTGCAGAAATGGTTATAGAAAAAGCAAAACGTCTTGTAGAGCATAAGCGTGATGTTGTTATATTGTTAGATTCAATTACACGATTAGGTCGAGCGTATAATACAGTTGTACCGTCATCTGGGAAAGTTCTCACAGGAGGTGTAGATGCAAACGCACTGCAAAGACCAAAAAGATTTTTTGGTGCTGCCAGGAATATAGAAGAAGGTGGTTCTCTTACAATTATTGCGACTGCTTTGATAGATACTGGCAGCCGTATGGATGAAGTAATTTTCGAAGAATTTAAAGGGACTGGGAATTCAGAGTTAATACTAGATAGAAAAATAGCAGATAAGAGAGTGTTTCCGTCAATTGATATTTTAAAATCTGGTACTAGAAAAGAAGAGTTGTTAGTTGACAAGTTAGAGTTAACTAAAGTGTTTGTATTAAGGCGTATACTTAATCCAATGGGCACTACCGATGCTATTGAATTTCTACTTAGCAAAATGAAACAAACTAAATCTAATAGTGAATTCTTTGATTCCATGAATACATAACTTATTCATGAATTGATATGACAAACGATACTATTTTCGCACTATCAACGGGGTTAGGTAAAGCTGGTATTGCGATAATCAGGGTGTCCGGTCGTGACGCATTTAACATTGCAAGAAAACTTACTGGTATTTCTTTGATTCCAAGAGCTGCTACAGTATGTTATTTGCGTTTTAATCAAGAATTGATTGATCAAGCTTTAGTTGTTTTTTTTAAGTCTGGTTCCAGTTATACTGGTGAAGACTTGGTTGAATTTCATATTCACGGTGGTTCAGCTGTAATTAGTCATTTATCGAATGTTCTAAGTACTGGTTTTAATGTTTCAGTCGCCAATCCTGGTGAGTTCACCCGAAGAGCGTTAGAAAATGGTCGTTTGGATATTTCTCAGGTTGAAGGCTTACTGGACCTGATTAACGCTGAAACAAAAGAACAAAAGAAACAGTCGCTTAGAGTTTTCTCAGGACAAATAGGACAAAAATCCAAACAATGGCGAGAAAAAATCATTCATTCTTTGTCATTGGCAGAAATAATGATCGATTTTAGTGATGAAGATGTTCCATCAAGTACAATTAGTGAGATTGAGGCATTAGTCAAATCTCTTGTTGCTGAGTTCGAATGTGAGATGGCAGGCTCTAGATCGGCGACATTAGTGCGAGACGGTTTTGATGTTACGATTGTCGGACAACCAAATGTTGGAAAATCATCGTTATTAAATTATCTAGCTGGTAAAGAAAAGGCTATAGTGTCTGAACAAGCAGGGACTACTCGTGATATAATAGAGCTCAGTATCGATCTTAAAGGGTACCGTGTAAATTTTTACGACACTGCTGGTATTCACTCTACAGAAGATACACTAGAGAAGATTGGGATAGATCGAGCTCTAAAAAAAGCAGCCTTGTCTCATATGCGAGTATTTTTGCTAAATCCTAATGATATTGTTGAAGATTTTGGTGTGGTAATTGAACCTTCTGACTTAATATTGTGTGCTAAATGTGATCTTCAAAGTCATACGAAGTATTCTGGAGTATCAAGTGCGACTGGTGATGGAGTGGGGGATATGCTAAGTAAAATTTTAAATAACATAACAAAATCAAGTAGTTATAGTAGTGTTTTGATAAATGAACGCCATAAAAAAATAACAGAAAGGACGCTTGTGTTTTTGAGGTTGGCACTAGAAGAGATTGATTTAACTGAAGCTCGCATAGAAATTGTTGCTGAAAATTTGCGGTTAGCTATATTAGAATTAGATTTTCTGGTGGGAAAAATTAATGTGGAGGATGTATTAGGTGATATTTTTTCATCTTTTTGTATTGGGAAGTAAGATATGTTTCACGTGAAACATAACTACGATGTTATCGTTATAGGGGGGGGGCATGCTGGATGCGAGGCCGCTCACGTAGCTGCTAGGTATGGGGTAAGCGTTGCCTTAGTTACACAAGATGTGAAGAAAATTGGTGAAATGTCCTGTAACCCAGCTATTGGAGGGCTGGGAAAAGGACATTTAGTCAGAGAAATAGATGCACTTGGTGGAATAATGGGTGTATGTGCGGACAAATCTGGGATTCAATTTAGACTTTTAAATCGAAGTAAAGGACCGGCCGTTCGTGGTCCACGAACGCAGTCAGATCGGGAGTTGTATAAAGCAGCTATACAATTTGAAATGAATCAGTATAAAAATTTATCTATAATCGAAGGGGAAGTTGTAGATATAATAGTGAATGACGGAGTAGTTGCCGGGGTAAGTTTACAAGATGGATATGATGTTCTATCACAGGCCACTGTTTTAACAACAGGTACGTTTTTATCTGGAAAAATTCATATTGGTAAGGAAGCTACTCCTGGTGGTCGTATTGGGGAAAAGCCATCGATTGGATTATCAAAAAGGCTTTACAGCCTGGGTTTGCAAATGGGCCGTCTAAAAACAGGCACGCCACCTAGGTTAGATTGTAGAAGTATCGATTGGAGTGTTTTAGAAAACCAAGAAGCGGATTCTAATCCATCACTCTTTTCATTTTTGCATAAAAAGCACTTTGCTAAACAAATTTCATGTGGAATTACCTATACTAATTTAAAAACACATAAAATTATAAGCGACAACATTCATTTATCTGCAATATATGGCGGGATAATTGAAGGAGTTGGTCCTCGGTATTGTCCATCGATAGAGGATAAAATTGTTCGCTTCAAGGATAAAGAAAGTCACCAGGTTTTCTTAGAACCTGAGGGTCTGAAGAGTGATATTGTATACCCAAACGGTATATCTACGTCATTGCCTTTAGATATTCAAAAGCAATATGTTCAATCTATGGTAGGGTTAGAGAATGCTGTTATAGTGCAACCTGGGTATGCGGTAGAGTATGATTTTGTAGATCCTCGGTCACTTGCAACAAATTTGGAATTACATGTTTTGCAAGGACTATTTTTAGCAGGCCAAATTAACGGGACGACTGGGTATGAAGAGGCAGCGGCCCAAGGGCTTATAGCTGGGTTAAACGCTGCTAGAAGGGTAAACAAAGAGGATCCAATAGTAATAAAGAGATCAGATGGGTATATTGGTGTTTTGATAGATGATCTTGTGACTAGGGGTGTTACAGAGCCTTACCGTATGTTTACTTCGAGAGCGGAGTACAGACTCTTATTAAGAGCTGATAATGCGGATCAAAGATTATCACCATTAGGCATCAGTCTAGGAATCGTCAAGCACGAGAGGAAAGCTCTTTTTGAAAAAAAACTGTCGGCTTTGAAAAAAGTTCGAAATATAGCAAGAGAACTCACACTGTCGCCCAGTCAAGCAAAAAAGATGGGATTTCGGGTTAAACAAGATGGTCAAATAAGGACAGTGTTTGAATTTCTAAGTTTTCTGGACATTAATATTGTTGATTTAATCAAAGCATGGCCAGAGTTTGAAGGGCTAGAAACTGAGGTGTATGAGCAGTTGTTTAATGATGCACGTTATGCTGTTTATGTTGACAGACAATTAAATGATGTTGAAAATATCAAAAAGGACATAAATCATAAGATACCCATCAATTTTGATTATTTTAATATAAATAGTTTATCAACTGAATTAAAAGTTAAATTACATAAAATTCAACCAGAAAATCTCGATCAGGCCAGTCGAATTGACGGCATGACACCCGTGGCTTTAACACTTATTTTAGCTCGCTTGCGCTTAAGTGAAGATAAGAAAACAGCTTAATGAAAGAAAAACTTAGTTTAATCAATCTTGATGTTTCACGTGAAACAATAGATAATTTAAATGTGTATGTCGATATTTTAAGAAAGTGGAACACAACGATCAATCTAGTGTCCAAAGGGTCTATTACAGATGTGTGGAAACGGCACATATTAGATAGTGCTCAGCTTTTTAAGTTCGTAACGCATGATATGGAAAAGTGGTTGGACATAGGGAGTGGTGCTGGATTTCCAGGGTTGGTAATAGCTATATTAGCAAAGGGTAGATTCACTAATTTGCAAGTGACTTTAATTGAGTCTGATAAGCGAAAGTGTGTATTTTTAAATGAGGTCGTTCGTGAACTTGACCTAAATGTAAAAACTCTTTCTAAGCGTATCGAAGATTGCCCCCCACATGATGCTGATGTAATATCAGCTCGGGCACTTACTCAGCTTGAAAACCTACTTTCTTATTTTACTTTTCATGGCAGCTTTAATTGTAAAGGATTGTTTTTAAAAGGAAAAAAAATAAAAAAGGAGATAGAATCAGTCAAGAACATAGATATGTTTCAAATAAAATTAAATGCAAGTGACGTTGATAAGACTGGCTATATTATTGAGGTTGGAAAGAAAGAAAACTAAAGTGAATAATACTGTAAACACACATATTGTGGCTGTAGCTAATCAAAAGGGTGGTGTAGGAAAAACTACAACTGCTATAAATCTAGCGACAGCACTGGTAGCAATTAACAAAACTGTGTTGATTCTTGATTTAGATGCTCAAGGAAATGCTTCGACAGGGTTAGGAATCTCTCTTGATGATCGAGTATCGTCTACTTACGATATAATTATTGGAAACGCGGATTTAAGTGACGTGATCAAGAGAACAAGCGTCGAAGGTTTATATATAGCTCCAGCAACAACTGACCTGTCGTCGGCTGACGTAGATTTAGTGGCGAACGACAAAAGAACGATGGTCCTAAAAAACTCAATAATTGAATTGGTAAAACAAGAAACAAAATTTGACTATATAATTATAGATTGTCCACCTGCTCTGAGCTTACTTACAATTAATGCTTTTGTAGCCTGTGAATCAGTCCTAGTCCCTTTACAGGCCGAATTTTTTGCTCTTGAGGGATTATCTCAACTTATGCTTACTGTTAGAGAAGTTAGATCGACCTTAAATAAGAATATAAAGATCCAAGGAATAGTACTTACCATGTATGATAAGAGAAATAATCTATCAGTTCAAATTGAAGACGATGTAAGAGAAAACCTTGGTAAGCTAGTTTATGAAACTGTTATTCCTCGTAATGTAAGATTAAGTGAAGCTCCGTCCTTTTCATTACCAGCATTGATTTATGATCACAAATGTTCGGGTTCAGTAGCCTATCAAAAATTAGCAATAGAATTTTTAGAACGTGAGAATCGCTCGTAGGGTGAAATTTTTATAGAGGATCAACATGAACAAAAAAATAAAAAAAACAGGTTTAGGAAGAGGACTTTCAACGTTATTAGCAGAAACAAGTAACAATAACGATCCTTCAATTAATAATAATCACAAAGTTGATCTTTATTTACCTATTGAACAAATATTTCCTAATAAAGCTCAACCTAGGAGAAGATTTGATAAGGTAAAGTTAGAAGAGCTTGCACGATCAATTCTGAGCAACGGTATTATTCAACCCGTTATAGTTAGGACAAAGGGGTCAGATTATGAGTTAATAGCTGGTGAACGTCGTTGGCGGGCAGCTCAATTAGCAAAAATCCACTCAGTACCTGCTGTAGTTAAAAATCTTACTGATAAACAAGCAACAGAATACGCAATAGTAGAAAATATTCAACGAGAAGATTTAAATGCAGTTGAGGAAGCAAGGTCGTATAAAAATCTTATGAATATTTATAATTATACTCAGGAAGAGGTTGGAACAGCATTAGGAAAGTCTAGAAGCTATATTGCTAATATGTTGAGAGTTTTATCCTTACCAGAGTCCATTATAAACCTTTTGGAAAGTTCTAAGATCTCTGTTGGTCATGCACGTGCTTTAATTGGATTGGAAGATCCTTTAGCAATTGCAAAAGACATTATATTAAAGAACTTGTCGGTGAGGCAAACAGAGGAAATTGTACAGCGACTTCGATCAGGCCATAAACTACCGAATGTTAAAAAATCAAATAAATCTAAAAAGGATGTTGATACCTTGAACTTAGAAACAAACCTAAGTTTTCAAACAAAGTTCCGGATTAAAATAGAACAAGATAAGTTCCGGCCAAGTGGAAAATTAATATTTAATTACAATAACTTAGATGAGCTAGATAAAATATGTGAATTTATTTATTCTAAATAAATTAGCATAAAAGTTTCCTAATAATATAGTTTGTTAACACTTTACCGTACTCAGTTGTTGCTAATATCTGGTTGTCTAAGGTTATTAAGTCATCATTAATTAATTCGTTGATGATTGATTCGGGTATTTTGAATTTAGCTAACTTATTATAATTTGAGAGGTTAACACCTTCTCTTAATCTTAAACCCATAATTATATATTCTTCTGCTTGCTCATTATTCGTTAAACTTTCACAATGGAATAATTGCATTCTTTCTTTTTGTACCTGATCTAGCCATACCTCTGGATTTGATGGTGCTTCAGTAAGGTAACGTTTGTGCCTGATATCTACTCTTCCATGGGCACCTGGACCAACGCCTAAAAATGGAATTCCTTTCCAATAGGTTATATTGTGCTGACATTCATGACCTCTTTTTGCGTGGTTTGAAATTTCATATGCTGGCAAATCATTAGCGTTACAAATGTTTTGTGTAAGGTTATAAAATTCAACGGAGGTATCATCTTCTGGTAGTCCAAGTAGTTTTCCCTTAGCGAAAAGATCACCAAACGGGGTGTGTTTCTCGATAGTAAGTTGGTAAAGTGAAAGATGTCCAACAGACATGTCGATTGCAGTCAAAAGTTCTTTTTCCCAATCTTTTAGCGTTTGATGCTGACGCCCATACATTAAGTCGAAGCTTACGCGATCAAAGTATTTTTTGGCAATATTAAAGGCATATTTTGCTTCTTCTACTGTGTGTAGTCGCCCCAAATGCTTTAGATCATTATCATTTAAAGCTTGAATACCCATTGATAAGCGATTAATTCCCGATGTTCGAAAGGATTTAAATTTTTTGGATTCGACTGAGGTGGGATTTGCCTCTAATGATATCTCTAATTTTGAACTACACGTCCATAATTTAGAAATGGTGTTTAAGATTTCATTTACCGCAGCCTCTGTCATTAGACTTGGAGTGCCTCCACCAAAAAATATCGAACGAATTTCACGGTTTGGTTGTCTTTTAGCCCAGTAATTTAAAGAATTCACATAAGCCTGTGTCCAATTTTGATGGTCCACAGATTTTCGCACGTGGCTATTGAAATCACAATAAGGGCACTTTGCCTGACAAAAAGGCCAGTGAATATATATACTTAATGGCTCGGGGGCAAAAATTTTATACTCACTTTTCTTGATATTTTATTGAGAGGCTCTTAGGGAGAGCCTCTCAACTTAAATTATTTTATTGTGGAATATTACCTTCAATACCTTCAACATAAAAATTCATTCCTAAAAGCGTACCATCATCAGCAGTCTCTCCTGATGAAAGCCATGGTGAACCGTCCTGCTTATTAATAGGACCTGTAAACGAGTGAATTGCACCTGACGCAATAGCATCATGCAGATCCTGTGCTTCTTTTCTGATATCGCTTGGGATTTTACTTGAAAAATCGCTTAGGGCAGCCATCCCTGGTGCTAGACCGTCCCACGTGTCATCACTTTTCCAAGTACCATTTAACGCTTTTCCAACTCTATCAACATAATATGGTGCCCAATCGTCAATAATTGAAGTAAGTTGGGCATTAGGACCAAATTTTCCCATATCTGATGCTTGTCCAAAGGCGTAGACGCCACGCTCTTCTGCTTTTGTCATTGCAGCCGTACTATCGGTATGCTGCATAATCATATCGGCACCTTGATCAATTAGCGTGCTAGCTGCGTCTGCTTCTTTTGCTGGATCAAACCATGTGAATACCCATACAATTTTAAACTTTATATTAGGGTTGACAGCTTTAGCTGCTAAGTAGGCGGCATTTATACCTCTTATAACTTCTGGAATCGGATAAGATGCTATGTAGCCTATAGTATCAGTCTTTGTCATTCTTCCGGCAATATGTCCAATTACTGAACGGCCTTCGTAAAACCGTGCTGAATATGTGGCAACATTATCGGAGCGTTTGTAACCTGTTGCATGTTCAAACTTAACATTTGGAAATTTTGCGGCAACATTCATTACTGGATCCATAAAACCAAATGACGTTGCAAATATCATATCATGACCAGATAAGGCCATTTGCGTCATAACTCGCTCAGCATCGGCGCCCTCTGGCACAGCTTCTACGTACGATGTTTCCACTTTGTCCCCATATGCGGTTTCTACTGCTTTTCTTCCTAAATCGTGCTGGTAGTCCCACCCAGTATTTTCTCCTACAGGATTAACATATATAAATCCGACTTTAAGATCAGCAGCATATCCGATATTTATCAGTCCCAAAGTGAGACTTAAGATAATACCTACATATTTAATATATTTCATTTATACCTCCATTTTAATATTTAATTTAAATTATACGACTTTTATAAAACTTTTCCCTAGCGACCCTGGTGCCCCTAAAGATTTCTTCGATAGATTCAACGACATTAGAATTAACACAACAATAGTCACTGCATATGGTGTCATAGACAATAGCGCTACGTCAACATTTACTCCTATTGCTTGTAAATTAAGCTGTAATATTGTTATTCCGCCAAAAATATAGGCACCAAGAATTAACCGCCATGGTCGCCAGATTGAAAAGACAACTATTGCTAGGGCTATCCAACCGGCTCCTGCTGTCATTCCTTCAGTCCATTGGGGTACTCTTACTAAAGAAAGATAGCCTCCACCTAGTCCTGCAAGTGCACCACCAAATAAGATACAGAAAAAACGAATTCGAGTCACGTTGTAACCAATTGCATGGGCTGATTCGTGATTTTCTCCAACCGCCTTAACAATTAAACCTAATCGGGTTCTTGATAAAAAATACCAAACCACAAAGACAAGTATTAAAGATAGATATACAAAAAAATCATGTGCGAATAACATCTTCCCAAGAACTGGAATATTAGTAAGAATTGGAATATCTAATTTTGATATTTGTGGTGGAACTTGACCTGTATAAGAGTGACCCAAAAGAGCGGCTAAACCAAGTCCAAAGAGAGTTAATGCGAGGCCAGAGGCAACCTGATTTGCTAAGAAATACTGGGTCATAACAGCGAATAAAATCGAAAGTAGTGCACCGCCAACGGCAGCAGCCATAAAACCAATATATACGGAGTTAGTTTCAACGCTTACAGAAAACCCACAGATAGCCCCAATGATCATCATACCTTCTACACCTAGGTTTAAAACCCCTGACTTTTCGGTAACAAGTTCACCTAAAGCTGCATATAAAATCGGTGTAGCTGCGATCATTAAATTATAAACTATTATGGTTGGGTCAATTGAAGAAAAATCCATAATGATCAACTCTTATTTGAAATGGCTTTGGTTTTTGAGAAACTTATCTGGTACTTCACAATTACATCAATAGATAAAAGAAAGAAGAGTAGCATTCCCTGGAACACTTGAATAGCTGCTGCTGGTATTCCAAGCATAAATTGAGATATTTCTCCGCCTACGTAGGTTAAAGCCATTAAAAGACCTGCCAAAAGTATGCCGATAGGATTTAGGCGACCTAAGAATGCTACTATTATTGCTGTAAAACCGTAACCCACATTAAAATCAATGGTTATCGCTCCAGCTGGTCCAGTTAATTCAAACATGCCGGCTACACCTGCTAGTGCTCCTGAGATAGAAAAGCATAATAAAACTATATATTCTGTTTTTAATCCTGCAAACTGGGCTGCACGCGGAGCATCGCCAAAAAGTCTTATATGGAAACCAAATTTATGATTTTTTAATAAATAGTGAAAAAACCATACTGCTAAAAAGGCGAAAACAACGCCCCAGTGAATACCAGATCCAGATATTATTTCTGGATTGGAGGCGGAGGGATATTGATTTAAGTTTCGGGACCCTGGGAAACCACTTCCTTCTGGGTTTCGCAAAAGACCGATTGAAGCTGATGCGAGAGCTTGCTCAGCGATGTAAACTAACATAAGTGATACTAAGATTTCGTTTGTATTAAAGCGACTTTTCAATATTCCTGGGATAATGGCCCAAAGCACTCCACCAATTATTCCTCCAGTTATCATGAGTGGGAAAATAAACCAGTGTTCAGAGGGGTAAAAGGCTAGCCCAATTGCACCACTGAATAAAGCACCCATAATAAACTGACCTTCAGCACCAATATTCCAAATATTAGCTCGAAAACCCACAGCTAGACCCAAGGCAATCAAAATTAATGGCGCTGCTTTTACTAAAATTTGTGGGCGAGCATAGTCAGCAAAAGTTTCACTCATCAAAGGATCCCAAAATATCAGTTTTATAGCTTCAAAAGGGTTTTTACCTAAGAACGAAAATAAGATACCACCAAAAAACATTGTTAGTATGACAGCTATTACTGGAGTAACTGCTGATAGTAGGTTTGATTTATTCTCCCGAGGGCGTATTTGTATCATGCTTCTAGTCCAGTACGATTCTCTGTACTTAGCATTAATCCAATCTCAGATACTGAGAGAGTATGAGTAAGTTGTGGCTTAGAAATGGACCCATTAACTAGAGCTGTAAATCTATCGGATATTTCAAGGAGTTCATCCAAATCTTGACTAATTATAATCACGGCGTTTCCCTTTGATATCAGGTCAAGTAAAGCTTGTCTGATAAATTGGGCGGCAGATGCGTCAACTCCCCAAGTTGGTTGGTTAACTATTAGGACTTCTGGGTTTTGATTTAACTCCCGACCAATTAGAAATTTCTGTAAGTTACCACCAGAAAGATTTTTAGCACTGTTTTTAGCGCTATCAGTTCGCACATCAAATTTATTTATTATGTCTTCAGCGTACTTGACTGCCTTAGACAAGTTTATCCAACCACTTTTAACTAAACCGTGTCCGTTTTTTGCAGTTATTAAACTATTTTCAATGAGGTTCATTTCTGGTGCAGCGGCGTGACCAAGCCTTTCTTCTGGAGCTGTTAATAAACCTATTTCTCGTCGCTGCTTAGGGCTCATCCAACCTATATCAATGTTTTTATACAATAACGTATTCTTCTCTAAGTTAGTTTCGCCAGTAAGAGCTGATAGCAATTCATCTTGACCGCTACCTGCAACGCCACCAATACCTAATATCTCGCCCTGATGAAGTTCAAAGTTAATATTTTTTAAATTTGTACCAAATGTATTTTTTGATTTTATTGATAGATTTCGGACTTGTAGTACTGTTTCTTTTAAGCCTGATTTTATCTTAATGGTTGGTTTAACTTTTTGTCCAACCATTAACTCTGCTATTTCTGCTGAAGTAGTCTTTGAAGGAATAAAACTTTTTACTATGCTACCATTTCTTAAAATTGTAGCTGTATCACAAAGAGCTCTTACTTCTTCTAATTTGTGCGATATGTACAATATTGACGTACCTTGTGAGGATAGTTTTCTTAGAGTATTAAATAACTGGTTAATTTCATTTGGAGTTAAAACAGATGTAGGTTCGTCCATTATTAGTAGTTTTGGTTTTTGTAAAAGGCATCGGACAATTTCTATGCGTTGTCGCTCTCCCGCAGACAAGTCTCCAACAATTCTATTAGGGTTTAACGGTAGACCATAACTAGTTGAAACGTCTACAATTTGATCCATTAATGAATTGTGAGATATTGATTTATCCATTCCTAATAAAACGTTTTGTGAGACTGTTAAAGCGTCGAATAACGAGAAATGCTGGAATACCATACCTACACCAGACATTCTTGCTTTCTTTGGGTTTTCAGGAGCATATACCTTGTTATTGAGAATCATATCACCAACATCCGGCTTAACAAGTCCATAAATTATTTTTACTAATGTAGATTTCCCAGCACCATTCTCGCCTAAAAGTGCGTGTATTTGACCTTTGAAAAGGTTTAGTGAAACGTCATTATTTGCTATTACTGTTGAGTATCTTTTAGTTACATTGGATATTTGTAAAAGATTGGCTGTGGTCAATGTCATAGTGTTCCATTTTGTTCTAGTTTTATATATATTTTACCTAGCCAAACTATATTTCTTTAATAAAACAATTTTTAATTAAATTAGCAAACGCTAAACCCCTATGACTTATTTTATTTTTTTCCCAGCGGTCCATTTGTCCAAAAGTTTCTTCATAACCGGTTGGTATAAACATTGGATCAAACCCATGACCATTTTTTCCTTTGACAGGCCATGTAAGGCACCCTTTAATTACTCCTTCAAATATCTCATCGTGCCCGTCTGGCCATGCCATCACAAGTGTGCAACAAAATTGAGCCTTATATGGTTTTTGAAATGTGGTTTTTTGAACTTCTAACCAAATCTTTTCCATGGCTTGATTAAAATCACGGCCACTTGGTGTTTCAGCCCAATTTGCAGTAAAAACTCCAGGAGCGCCATTTAGGCTTTCTACTTCAATACCACTGTCATCAGCCAGGCATGGCATCCCCGTTTTTCTAGAAGCATAGTGGGCTTTTATTTTAGCATTTCCTACAAATGTTGTCTCAGTTTCTTCGGGTTCGCTTAACCCAAAATCTAAAGCTGACTTAATATCAAAACTAAAGTTTTCGAATAGCCTACCAAGCTCTTCAATTTTGCCTTGATTGTGTGTAGCTAAAACGAGTGTTTCACCGTTAAAACATCGCATATTAATTTATTGCTTGCTTTTGGGCATCAATAAGACTTGCGACTCCATTTTCTGCTAGGTCCATAAGCTTGTTGAATTCATCACGAGTAAAACGTGCCCCTTCAGCTGAACCTTGGATTTCTATAAGTTTCATATCACTAGACATTACAAAATTTGCATCAACGCCAGCATCACTATCTTCTAAGTAATCTAGATCCACTAACGGTGTTCCAGCATAAATACCACATGAAATTGCGGCTACATGATCTATAATGGGATCATTCTTAACAATTTTTTTTTCAATTAGTTTGTCAACAGCTAATCTTAAAGCAATCCAGCCACCTGTGATTGATGCACAACGAGTGCCTCCATCAGCTTGTATGACGTCACAATCAATTGTAACTTGACGTTCGCCTAAAACCACTCTGTCGACTACCGATCTCAGGCTTCGCCCAATTAGTCTTTGAATCTCTAGGGTTCGTCCTGACTGTTTTCCACTACCTGCTTCTCTTCTCATTCTACTTCCCGTTGATCGAGGTAACATACCATATTCTGCGGTAACCCAACCAAGGCCTGACTTTCTTAAGAATGGGGGTACATTTTCTTCGACTGATGCGGTGCAAATGACATGGGTGTCACCACATTTTATCAAACAGGACCCTTCTGCATGCTTTGTAATATCAATCTCTATTGAAATGGGACGAATTTGGTCTATGTTTCTTCCAGAAGGGCGCATAAGAGATTCCTTTATTACATTATAGAAAATGTAATTAACGGACGGTTTTAGTTTCGTCTAGTAAGAAATAAGTTTTAATAGATTAAGCCAGGAATTTTTCTGTAAACTCAAAAAAGGACAGCGGTTTGGCTAAAAAGAGTATGATAGAAGATCTTGATAGTAGAAGTACGGAAGTTTTTAGAAACTTGGTGGAATCTTATTTAGAAACTGGAGTACCAACTGGGTCTAGAACTATTGCAAATAGTCTATCTGAGAATTTATCTGCAGCAACTGTTCGAAATGTAATGCAAGATTTGGAGCAATTAGGGTTACTAGGAAGTCCCCACACTTCTGCTGGCCGAGTGCCAACCCAGACGGGGCTTAGGCTATTCGTTGACGGACTATTAGAAATAAATGATATGAATAACGAGGTTCAGGTTGAGATTGAAAATTCATTACTAGGCGATGAAACCGCATTGAGAGGTGTTCTCGACAGGGTGGGATCTATTCTCTCTGATCTCACGCAAGGCGCTAGTCTAGTTTTAACGCCAAAAATTGAGGCACCAATTAAACAACTTGAATTTGTATCACTGTCAAAAGAAAAAGCTTTGGTAGTTTTAGTAACAGCAGATGGGCAGGTAGAGAATCGAATTTTTTCTCCGCCGGAAGGTTTGAGTGCGTCAGCTATGGTTGAGGCTGCAAATTTTTTAAATGCTATTCTTAAAGGACATACAATTTCTGAGATTAAAACGGTTGTCATGCGTGAAATAGATCAGTATAAATCTGAGCTAGATTCGTTAACTCGTGATTTAATTGAATCGGGTGCAGCTATATGGATACCAGATACAGTTTCGGGAAGAGATAGATTAATTGTGAGGGGTAGATCCAATCTTTTAGAACAGTCCTCTTCGCTTAAAGATCTGGAACGGATACGAAATCTCTTCGATGACCTTGAACGAAAGAGAGATTTGGAACAGTTGTTGGATCTAGCTCAAGATGGTGAAGGAGTAAAAATTTTTATTGGCTCAGAGAATAAACTTTTCTCGTTGTCAGGGTCAACTTTAGTTATTTCACCCTATATGGATTCAGATGACAAAATTATTGGCGCTGTAGGTGTAATTGGGCCTACTCGATTAAATTATGGACGTATTGTACCAATTGTTGATTACACCGCCCATTTAATAGGTAGAACGATCTCCAGACGCTCTGGTTAGAAAGGATTAATATGCAAGATATAAAATCTGATAACTCAGATGAAAACATAATAGACGAAAAATTTTTAGATTCAGATCTAGATAGCAAGATTGAGGAGGTTATTAACGAGCATCCTTTAAGCGAATTAAGTGAGCCTACTTATGATGAACTTCTAGAGGAACGGGATACATTAAAAGACCGTTTAATGAGATCTCTGGCAGATTTAGAAAACCTTCGAAAGAGGTCTGACCGTGATCGAAAGGATGCAGAATTATATGGGGGTACAAAGCTAGCTAGAGATTTGTTGTCGGTGTTTGATAATATGTCAAGAGCACTTGATAACATAGACGATGATTTACGTGAAAAGGCTTCTGCGTTGGTTGAAGGTTTGGAATTAACTCAGCGAGAACTTCTTAGCATATTTTTAAGACATAAAATTGATCAAATAGAACCAAAAGAAGGAGAAAAATTCGATCCAAAATATCATCAGGCAATGTTTGAAGCTCCAATAGCGGGAACTGAAAAAGGTTCAATTATTCAAGTAATGACAAAGGGTTTTAAGATTGGGGATAGACTATTAAGAGCGTCACAAGTTGGGGTTTCCTCGAATACTGATTTAATAAAACCAATTTTTGAAAAAAGCACTAACATGGAAGACAAGATCAGTACTAGTGAGGAATAAAACGCTTAAAGAATCTAGTTAATGGATCTAATGCTTAACACTGTATCATTTAGTATATTAAACGCTTCTTTTGGAGTTATATCATCAGTATCCAATTTACTTAGCATGTCAAAGACTTTTAATGATTCTTCTGTTTTCTTTTTTAAATATTCATCGTTTGCATTGTTGAAAGTTAAATTATCATTTCCTAGTTTAACCTTATTAGTAATTGCGGATATTTCAACTTTATTTGTAATGCCTTCAAGTTTTTCAAGTATTACGTTTGCGCGCTTTGTAACGTTTTTGGGTAGTCCTGCTATTTTGGCAACTTGAATTCCGTAAGACTTATCAGCTGTTCCAAATTTTACTTCATGCAAAAAAATTATTTCATCGTTCCACTCTCGAATTGCAACTTTGGCATTTTTGATATTTTGAAACGTGCTTTCAAGTTGTGTTAATTCGTGATAGTGGGTTGCAAATAGAGTTCGGCATTTAATTTCATTATGTAAATGCTCAAGTGTAGCCCAGGCAATGGACAAACCATCATAAGTAGCAGTGCCTCTCCCAATTTCATCCATTATGATTAATGATGATTCTGTTGCCTTTTCAAGTATTCCAGCTGTTTCAATCATTTCAATCATAAAAGTGGAATGGCCTTTCGCGAGATCATCTGAAGCCCCAACTCTACTAAAAATTTGATCAACTACACCAATATGGGCTTTGGTAGCTGGTACATAGCTTCCAATTTGAGCCAATATAGTGATTAATGCATTTTGACGAAGGAATGTGCTTTTTCCCGCCATATTTGGTCCAGTAATTAAAAGTATAGAGTTTTCATTAGTGCTTAAATCACAGTTATTTGCAATAAATTGATCTGACGCACTATTCTTTAGCGATGCTTCTACTACAGGGTGTCTGCCTTGCTTTATTTCGAAGGTTTTAGATTGATCAACTATAGGTTGTTGCCAATCTTCGGAAATTGATAAAAAGCTTAGCGAAGAATAAAAATCAAATGCAGATAAAGACCTTGCTGCAGAGTTCAAATCATTTGACACCTTTAGAATCGAGGATACAAATTCCTCAAAATATGACAGTTCTAACTCTTTAGACTTCTCTTGAGCATTAATTAAATCACTAGCCATATTGGACAGCTCAATAGTAGAAAACCTAGAGGAATTTGTTGTTGTTTGTCTATGAATAAAAGTTTCAGAAACGCTTTGACACTTCATTTTTTCTGATTGAGAAATTGGTATTTCTACAAAATATCCCAAAATATTATTATATTTTATTTTTAAAGAATTTATAGTGGTGATTTTTATGTATTTCATTTGTAGTTCAGCTATTAAGTTCCGAGCGTTTTTCTTGAGCTCTCTCAGATGCTTTAGACCTGGGCTGTATTCTGAACAGATATAATCACCTTCTTTCAGTGATAATGGCGGCGTTTCAATTAACGCTGAGTTGAGATTTGTTAAAACATTTGTAAAACCATCAAAGCTTTTAAGTAGCTGATAAATAAATAAAGGTATTTTTTCTCTAGAAATTAAATCATTAATTTTTTTTGTTGACCTAAGGCAGTTCCTAATCGAACCAAGATCCTTAGGACTACCTCGACTTAAACCAAGCCTAGATAGTGACCGTTGCATATCAGGGGTTTGTTTTAAAACTTCTCTTAACCTGCTCATAACTGATTGGTTTTTGATAAAGAATTTTACAGCAGCTTGTCTTTCAGTAATTTCTATTAAATTTGTAGATGGGCAGTTTAATCTGTCTTTCAGCAGTCTAGTGCCACCACCTGTTAATGTTTTATTAATTGTGCCTAAAAGTGATCCGTTAATATTTCCATCCAGTGTTTGAGTAATCTCAAGACTTTTTCTCGATGCAGCATCAATTTTTAAATATAAACTCTCAGTGTCTTTTTTGGGAGGTGTTAGAAGTACTGTTTGACCACACTGGGTTATCTCAAGGTAAGATAACAAGGCTCCCATAGCGTTTACTTCGTTAATATCAAAATCACCGAATATGGAAGTAGACTTCACTGAAAAATATTGCTCAAAACGCTTCTTAGAAAAACTATGGTCAAAATTTTGTAATGGTAAAGCTGATATGACTACATTTTTATTAAGATTAAAATTTCGAAACTTTTCTTCGTAGCCAGATGGAATAAGTATTTCACTTGGGTTAATGCGGCTAATTAGTGATAACAAACTTTCAGAATTTAAGACACTGCAATAAAATTCTCCTGTTGAAATATCTGCCCAAGAAACTCCGTAAGCCCCTTTATTTTCTACAATGGATAGTAAAAAGTTATTGTGAAACTCATTAAGCAGACCTTCATCAGTTAGAGTGCCTGGTGTAATTAATCTAATAACATCACGATTTACAACGGATTTATAACCACGCTTTTTTGCTTCTTCTGGTGTTTCTAATTGTTCACAAACAGCTACTTTGTGTCCCTTTCTTATCAGATTAAGCAGATAGTTTTCGGATGAATGACAGGGGACCCCGCACATTGGAATATCTTGTCCATTGTGCTTTCCCCTTTTAGTTAATGTAATATTTAAAGCCTCTGCTGCTATTTTTGCATCTTCAAAAAACATCTCATAAAAATCGCCCATTCGATAGAATAAAAGTGCATCACTGTATTGTGATTTAATTTTTAAAAATTGAGACATCATTGGTGTCAGAGAAGTGGATACCATTTAAATTTTTCCATAGACAAAATTTTAGGACATTACGTTTTATACATTAGTGTGGAATTTTTTAAAGTTTATTATTATTTTTTGGCTCTATTGAAACAGAGAATCAATTTCTGCCTTTTGCCCAAAACTTTTTCACTATGGATATAAAATCTTTTCCGGCAGGGTGATTATCTTTTCCAGAAGAATCAAATTTTCTTAAAAGTTCTTTTTGCTCACTACTCAGATTGACTGGTGTTTCAACTGTTAAATCAATATAAAGATCACCAAAGCCCCCTCCTCTTATTGGCGGCATACCTTTTCCTTTTAATCTAAGCTGTTTTCCTGATTGAACTCCTTGAGGTACCTTAACTTTACATTTACCTCCATCAACTGTTGGGGCTTCTATTTCCCCTCCTAAGGCAGCTGTCGTCATTGAGATAGGAATTCTACACAGAAGGTTTGAGCCTTCTCTATCAAATAATTGGTGGTCACTCACCTCTATGAATATGTACAGGTCACCTGATGGTCCATTTTGAACACCGGCTTCACCTTCGCCAGTTAAACGAATTCTTTGCCCAGTTTCAACTCCTGCTGGAATTGTTACATTGAGCTCACGCTGCTTTTCGACACGACCCTGACCACGGCAGTTTTTACATGGATTTTTTATTATCTGACCTTTACCAGTGCAGGTTGGACAGGCTCTCTCTACAGTAAAAAAACCTTGCTGAGCTCTTACTTTACCTTGACCTGAACATGTAGGACAGGTAAGCGGTTGTGCACCGCCGTGTGCTCCAGAACCTGAGCATGTATTGCAAATTATAGAGCTTGGTAATGTGATGTTAGATTTTTTTCCGAAGAAGGATTCTTCTAATGTTACGCGCATGTTGTATCTCAGGTCTGAGCCTCTAGTTGCACGTTGGGAGTTTTGTCGACCGCCGCCGCCCATAAAGTCTCCAAATAGATCTTCAAAAACGTCAGAAAACGCAGAACCAAAATCTCCTTGCCCTGCTGCTTGTCCAAACCCACCGCCGCCTTCAAAGGCAGCATGTCCATATCTATCATAAGCAGCTTTTTTATTCGGGTCTTTTAATACTTCATACGCTTCGTTTACGGCTTTGAAACTTTCTTCAGAGTTTTTTTTATCAGTATTCCTGTCTGGATGTAATTCTTTTGCTTTTGTTCGATAGGCTTTTTTTAGTTCAGCATCTGATGCAGTCTTATTGCATCCCAATACTTCGTAATAATCGCGTTTCGCCATTTTAGGGTACCTTTTCTAAGGAGGTTTTTTGAGCTAAATTACTGGCCAAGTAAGATTATTTTTTTTCGTCTGTTAAATCTTCAAAGTCAGCATCAAACACATCATCATCACTGCCACCTTCATTTGTGGGTTCTGGCTGTTCTGAATTGTTTTCCGATTCTGATTTATATATTGCCTCGCCTAGTTTCATTGCAGCTTCGGTAACATCTTGAGATCTAGCTCTTATTTTGTCTGGATCTTCACTTTCAAGAGTTTCTTGGAGTGCTTTTATTGATAACTCAATTGCCTCAATAGTTGTAGGGTCAACTTTATCGCCATGCTCCTGAATTGATTTTTGTGTACTATGAATTAAACTTTCAGCTTGGTTTTTAGCCTCTACCAAATCTTTACGGTCTTTATCCGCTTCTGCATTTTCTTCCGCCTCTCTTACCATGGCGTCAATTTCATCATCAGATAAACCACCAGATGCCTGAATAGTGATTTTTTGTTCTTTACCAGTACCTTTATCTTTTGCTGAGACAGACACAATTCCGTTAGCATCTATGTCAAATGCAACTTCAATTTGAGGCATTCCTCTAGGGGCTGGAGCAATATTTTCCAAATTAAATTGTCCCAAAACTTTATTATCGGTTGCCATTTCACGTTCACCTTGGAAAACTCTAATGGTAACAGCATTTTGATTATCTTCAGCGGTAGAAAAAACCTGGCTCTTTTTTGTTGGAATTGTTGTGTTTCTATCGATTAATCTGGTAAAAACACCACCTAGCGTTTCTATGCCAAGTGATAATGGTGTTACGTCTAGTAAAACGACATCTTTAACATCACCTTGTAAAACTCCAGCTTGGATAGCCGCACCCATAGCTACAACTTCGTCGGGGTTAACACCCTTGTGGGGTTCTTTCCCAAAAAACTTTGTAACTTCTTCCATCACGCGAGGCATTCTTGTCATTCCGCCAACTAATACAACCTCATCTATATCACTTTTAGTAAGCCCAGCATCTTTTAAGGCTGCTTGGCAGGGCTTTAATGATTTAGTTACTAATTCAGCAACTAAACTTTCGAGTTTGGATCTTGTCATTTTTATGACCATATGAAGAGGTTGACTTGTTTTTGGATCCATCGAAATAAATGGTTGATTAACTTCAGTTTGGCTTGAAGACGATAATTCTATTTTTGCTTTTTCGGCAGCCTCTTTAAGTCTTTGAAGAGCCATTTTATCATTTTTTAAATCTACACCTGTTTCTTTTTTAAATTCGGAAGCCAGATAATCAACAATACGCATATCAAAATCTTCACCACCGAGAAAAGTATCACCATTCGTTGATTTCACTTCAAATAGGCCATCATCAATTTCTAGTATTGAAATATCAAAAGTACCACCACCAAGATCGTAAACAGCAATAGTCCTCCCACCTTCTTTATCAAGCCCATAAGCTAAAGCAGCTGCAGTTGGTTCGTTTATTATTCTTAAAACTTCTAAACCGGCGATTTTCCCAGCGTCTTTAGTTGCCTGTCGCTGAGCATCGTTAAAGTATGCTGGAACTGTAATAACAGCTTGTGTTACATCTTCACCTAGATAACTTTCTGCTGTTTCTTTCATTTTTTGAAGAATAAAAGCAGAGACTTGACTTGGAGAGTATTTTTCATCTTTGGCTTCTACCCAAGCATCTCCATTGCCACCATCAATAATTTCAAACGGCACCATTTTTTTATCTTTGTTTACTAATGGATCGTCTATTCTTCGTCCAATTAATCGTTTAACGGCGAAGAGTGTATTCGTAGGATTTGTAACGGCTTGTCGTTTAGCAGATTGGCCGACTAACCGCTCTTCATCTGTAAAGCCAACAATTGATGGAGTTGTTCTTGCACCCTCTGAATTTTCTACTACTTTAGCAGCAGACCCATCCATTATTGCAACACATGAGTTTGTTGTACCTAAATCTATTCCTATAACTTTTGCCATTATGGTCCCTTTCACTGAATTATAACACTTAATTATAATGATTTCTAAAGATATATAGGTAGCCTGATTTATTGATACAACCATCTTAATCAAAATTTATACAAATTTTTGATAATTTAATTAAAAATATTTAATATTTTCACTTTAAGCAGCCTTAATATCCCAATCTTGCGTCAATATTGAATATAGGGCTGTTATATCGGCTGTTGATCTTAACTTGGAGCATATGTTTTGGTCACGTAAGAGCCTCGACACCTTTGCAAGAGCCTTTAAATGATCAACCCCACTATCAATTGGCGCTAGTATTGAAAATATAAGATCTACCTTCTTTTTATCCAATGAATCAAAATTTATTGGTTTTTCGAGTCTTATAAACATTCCCTTTATACTTGAAATATTGTCGATTCTAGCGTGAGGAATTGCAATTCCTTTTCCCATCCCAGTGGGACCTAGTTGCTCCCGATCTTGTAGAGCAGTTACGATAGTTTCAGGATTGACAGAAGAGTCCACAGCCATATGCGTTGCAATTTCTTGGAATAAACGCTTCTTGCTAGAGATGTTATTCAACGATAACACCAATTTTTGAGTTATGATTTCGGAAATAAGCATTACCACCCTAAATTACAATGAAAACCATGTTTATATTATTTACTGTGCTCAGGATCAACCCATCCTATATTACCATCTTCCCTGACGTGAACTAAGTTGATCTTTTTGTGTAAAGAATTATTAAAAATCAAAAAGTTAGAACCTGTTAGCTCCATTTGCATAACGGCCTCACCTACAGACAGAGTTGGAATTTTTGTCTGCATTTCTGCAATTATTAGTGGTTTAAGCGATTCTGTTTGATTAGAATCACCTTCTTCAATATGAGACGAAATAACATAAGAATTTGCATCAATAAACTCTATTGGTTCTTTTCTATTTATGTGATGATCTTTTAGGCGCCTCTTATATCTTCTTAATTGCTTAGCTATTTTTTCTAGTGAGTTCTCAAAACTGGCATATACATCATTTGCTTTTCCCTTAGATTGAGCTGTCATGCCTGTAGAGATATGTACTGAAATATGACATAAAAATTCATAACGATCCCTTGAAAATGTAGCTGTAACCTCGGTTGCTGAAATGGAATATTTTGAGGTTAGGTCAGTAATCTTTAGGTTAACGTGCGAACTAAGAGATGCTCCAATATCTATTTGTTTGCCATTTATATGAATATTCATTAAAAACGTGCTCCAGTGATTTTAGTTCTTGATTATTTAAATATTTTTGTTTCAAAAAATTAAGCTCGGTAGTTGTCTCCAAGGTATACATGGCGTACATTCGTATCCTGCACTACTTCTTCTGGAGTTCCACTCATTAAGACATTACCGTCGTGGAGGATATAAGCGCGGTCAATGATTTCAAGAGTTTCACGTACATTATGATCAGTAATTAAGACTCCAATATCTCTATTTCTTAAATGAGATACCAACGATCGTATCTCATTCACTGCGATTGGATCCACACCAGCAAACGGTTCA
>Ga0209425_10000969_pt1 | contig 34035 bp, 32 predicted proteins | sample COG_05_FD_184749 | JGI IMG/M metagenome (GOLD analysis project Ga0209425, IMG submission 184749) | Pelagic Microbial community sample from North Sea - COGITO 998_met_05 (SPAdes) (version 2) | ecosystem: Environmental > Aquatic > Marine > Neritic zone/Coastal water | place: Helgoland, sampling...
AGTTTAAAGGTCATTTGTCGTTAAAATTTAATCCAGAACTCATACCTGACTTACCGTTACCAAGACCGATGTATGAAATATTTGTTTACTCGCCTCGAGTGGAGGGTGTGCATCTTCGGGCTTCTAGCGTTGCTCGTGGCGGTCTGAGATGGTCGGACCGTCGAGAAGACTTTAGAACAGAAGTTTTAGGTTTGATGAAGGCGCAGCAAGTTAAAAACGCAGTCATTGTTCCTTCTGGCGCTAAAGGTGGGTTTTATCCTAAGAATTTACCCGAGTCGGGTACGCGTGAAGAGGTGATGGCTGAGGTTGTCAGTTGTTACCGGATTTTCATTTCTGGCTTGTTAGATTTAACTGATAACATTGTGTCAGGTCAAATTGTTCCCCCTGAAAATACTAAGCGCTATGATGATGAGGATTCTTATTTGGTAGTTGCTGCTGATAAGGGAACGGCTACATTTTCCGATATCGCTAACTCGATTGCTGATGAGTATAACTACTGGTTAAGTGATGCTTTCGCTTCAGGTGGTTCAGTGGGTTATGATCACAAGAAGATGGGTATAACGGCTCGCGGAGCATGGGTGTCAGTTAAGCGTAATTTTATGGAGCTAGGTGTAAATACCCAAGAAGATGACTTCACAGTGGTGGGCATCGGTGATATGTCCGGCGATGTGTTTGGTAACGGCATGTTGTTATCACCGCATATTAAATTGGTTTTGGCGTTTAACCATATGCATATTTTTGTTGACCCAGATCCTGATGCCCGCATGAGTTTTAAAGAGCGTCGTCGTTTGTTTAATCTGCCGCGATCGTCTTGGGCAGATTATAGTGAAGCGCTTATATCAAAAGGCGGTGGCGTATTCAGTCGTACGGATAAATCTATTAAAATCTCTGCGGCGATGAAGAAGTTATTTGACATCGATGCTGATAAGTTGGAGCCTAATGAGTTAATACGTGCGGCTTTAAGATCGCAGGTGGATTTGATTTGGAATGGTGGCATTGGAACCTTTGTGAAAAGTGTTTCTGAGTCTCATGCTGATGTGGGCGACAGGCATAGTGAGGCTATTCGCATTAACGGTAAAGAGTTACGTTGTCGCGTATTTGGCGAGGGCGGTAATTTGGGGATGACCCAGCTTGGTCGAATAGAGTTCTCGCTAAATGGTGGCTCTTGTTATACTGACTTTATTGATAACTCAGCAGGTGTTGATTGCTCGGATCACGAGGTCAATATTAAGATTTTATTGAATGATATTGTGAAAGAAGATGTTCTTTCTTTGCCTGAACGAAATAAGCTATTGGCTCAAATGACGACCGAGGTCGGTTCGCTTGTTTTACGAAATAACTATGAGCAGACATTGGCTGTGAGTGTTTCTGTTCGAAGAACCTTTAGAGACTTTAATATTTACCGTCGCTTTATTAATTCGCTAGAGTCTGCTGGAAAGCTGGATCGTGCGCTAGAGTTTATCGGTGATGATAATGTGTTGTTGGACCGTAAAGCGGGTGGTGTTGGCTTGACAAAGCCCGAGGTGTCGGTTTTATTTGCTTACACTAAAAATATTCTCAAAGAAGAGCTATTGCTCTCTGATGTGCCTGAAGATGAATTCTTCTTAGAGCAGCTGCAGGCGGAGTTTCCAACGCCTTTACGTAAGAAATATGAAAAAGAAATGCGTAACCATGGTCTTCGCCGTGAAATCATTGTTACACAAATTGTTAATATGGTTGTTAACCGTACGGGTGTAACGTTCATTCATCGTTTGCAGCAAGAGACAGGCGCAACAGCGGCGGATGTGATTCGTGCTTACACGATTGCAAGTAACGTATTTCCTATCGAATCGATACTAACGCGCATTACTGATCTTGATTATAAAGTGGATACTGATGTTCAGTTTGAGATGCTCTCACAGGTCTCGATGTTGGTGAGAAGGGCGACACGTTGGTTTGTCCGCAATCGCACACGTTTTGTCGGCATTCAGGAAACGATAGACTCCTTTAAAAAGCCGATTGGTTTACTGATAGGTATTTTAGAGGATCAGCATATTCAACCTGATAATAAAGCATCTCAGGAAAAGATTGATAAGTACCTTAAAAAAGATGTTCCAAAAGATTTGGCGGAGGATTTGTTGTTGCTCCCTCTGCTGTTCTTCTCGTTGGATATTGTTGATGCGGTTGCCATATACAGCTTTAGGCTCGAGAAATTCGCTTATGTTTACTTCCACTTAGGAAGATGCATGGAGCTTGATTGGGTTCGTGAGAAAATTCGAACGCAAACGGCTGAGAATAATTGGGAAGAACTTTCCCGCTCATTGTTGCTGGATGATTTGGATGGCCAGCAGCGTATGTTGTCGATTAGCATTATGCAGTTTGAGCCCAAACGAAAAGAGATCAACCAGCAAATTGATGATTGGATGCTGATGAATGATTCTGTCATTGTTCGTTGGGGTATTATATTGAGTGACCTCAAAACCAGTGATAACGTTGGTTTGATTATGTATTCAGTCGCGTTGCGTGAGCTCAATGAATTTATAAAAATTGGCGCTCAATTTTCCACGGGCGCAAATAGTTAACCTAAGGTAGGCGTTATTCTCGAGTGTCGCTTACCTTGGTGGGTGTGCAATACGCTGGTAATGTGTGCGTTTTTCTATATTCATTTGCTTGTTTCTCAACGATGTGCAATTCGTTTAGCACCTTGTAAATCGAATTGAAGACATTCATGAATGTGAATTGTGCCTTGTGCCTGGTGTTGTTGGTGAGTGCCACAATGATGTTGTTGCAGGGGTTGTAAGCGTAGAGTGATTCATAGCCCAAATTTCCGCCTGAGTGCATCCATTCAAAACCTGCGTCTTTAAAGTAGACGAGACCTATACCAAGCCGGGCACCAATGCTTGTGAAGTCTTGTACCTTCTCAGGTGTTGATATTAGCTGGACAGGTTTTCCATTTTCTTCGTTAATAATGTTGAGCATTTTATTGTATTGCTTGGTGGGGAGAGTGTTGTGACTAAACAGTAAGCGAAAAAATTTTATAATCTTATTTGGCGTTGAGATCATGCTGCCTGCGGGTCCAAATTGTGCTGCGGTTACATTTTTTACATCGGTTTTTTCAGGGAAGGTGCCTTCAGCATTGTGGCCATGCGCAATGACTTTTTGAATTTGTGCTGGGAATGCGCCTGGGAAATAGTTTGTGTGAGGTGTGTTGAGTTTTTTTCCCATGAGAAAGTGCGCTAATTTTTCTTTCACTGTTTTGCGCGTTGCTTTTTCAATGATGAGTCCTAGGAGGATGTAGTCAGTATTGCTGTATCCATACTGAGAGCAGCTTTAAAATTATCCGGTTGCTTGTAAGCGGTATCGGCAAGTTCCTTAAGTGCCCATTTCTTAGCGGGTTTGCTGGCGACATTCTCCCAGAACCTTGGGGTTTTTCTGAAGCTGTGTGAGGAATGCGGCCGTGACCACGCGCGGACGTCTTCGTTTGCGCAGAATTGTCGTTTTCGGCTTCATCCACGCTTGAGTCATTATGAGAGTCAGTATTTTTTTTAGCGTCCTCTTCGCTTTTATGCTCATTATCATCAGCATCACGTTTTGATTTTTTCTTTTTACGGCCTGCACCAAAAATTAATTTACGCAAATTTGATAGTCTAATCTTATGCTCGGCAAATGCAGGAGATGGTATAAGAGCGGGTCTCAGCTGGCAAATCACAAGCCTCAATCTGCGACAGCTTTATTAATCTCTTCGGGTAATTTATCAACGACTGCTGGCAGTTCGTCTTAATGACTCATTTGCGTTAACCCCGCTTGATGAGGAAATGACAATCTCGAAGAAGCCATCAGAAATCAATGGGTTGAAGAAAAGCTATTGACCGTATTGATTTTAAGCATCATTGTTGGTGTATTGCACACCACTACCCGAAAGGCACAAAAGATTGAGGATGTATCATGCATGTTTTCAAAGCAGCGGAAACAGAGTTAACAAGCTTTTTTCACCCAAAAGAACAAATACCATTGAAGCCATTGTGTTTGTTGGACTATAAAGATCACTCACTGTTTAAAGTTAACGTGCTGGAAAATCTTATTGTTGAATATAGCGACCCCGCATGTGAGCTATTAATAGCCGTTGCAGAAGCTACGCCTGAGAAAAAAAATAATCCCGATTTAACGAAAACGGTTGGAGAACGGCTTGTTAAGCAAGCCACTTTTTTGCTAGCGCATAAAGCATCCGTAATAGACTTAGTAGGTAACACTTTCCAAAAAATAACGGCATTTCAATATGCTGTGTAGGCAGGCGTTGGCATATGTACAATATGTTGCTCAAATACATGGATAAGGTAACTGCAAAAGTACAGTTAGAAGAGTTACTCAAAAACGGTGTTCAGTATACTGATGCCAAAGGTGGCGAGCACACAGAACAACGCTTTAGTTTGCAACCCTTGCTCGAGGCGTATGCGGCGCTTCAAGCCGCCGTTGCCGCGAGAAATTGGCCGTTGGCAAGAAGCATATGGGTACAAAAAGTGGGTGCCGCGCAAGCAAACCTGCCTTCCTGCGTTGTCAATCAATTCTTTCATCCTACAAGGGGTTTCGAGGCTGGGAGCAGCACCCATTTTACAAGCCCGCTTCCTCGGTTGATAGGCGGTAATGACGGTGCTTGGTATTCGGCCTCTCTGGATGGTAAGGCTAGTTGTTCCTTTGCCTTTGCTCGTGGCCCGCACCCGAAGCCGCTGGGCGTGCGGGGTCGCTCACTGGTGCTATACGCAATTACAGCAAACACGATTCTCTTGCAGGATGCCAATTCCATTCACTCTTTGTTTGGTATAAGAACCGCGCAGTTGAATACGCTCGCGGCATTGTTGGATCTGACCATCACTCAAGAGAGCAGTAGCCCTCCCAGGCCCAAGTAGTTTAAACAATACTCCCACACCTAGCAAACGTGATGCGGCCTACTATTTCCGTGCAGCTTGTTAAGAAGTTACAATCCAACTGCGAGGTGGTTTATGAGTTCAAAAAATAACAAAAAAGAACGTTTACAGAAGAGTTAAAGCGGGCCGTTGTTGCCCTGGTTGTTTATCAAGGTTATAGCGTCGCTCAAGCTTCTCGAAGCTTAGGGATCAACGACAACCTGATCTAAAAGTGGAGAAAAGATCAAGAGTCCACGGGAAATGCGTGCAGTTTATCACTTGGTGAGCAATACGAGCTAAAACGCCTAACGAGATAATTGAAAAATGTGTTGCGCTGACTGGTTGAACCTACAAGTGCCTACTTCGCGAAAGAAATGCAGTGAAGTATGGATTTATTAAAACCGAATCTGTACAGTACCCAGTAACTGTTTTGTGTGATGTTATGCAGGTAAAACGTAGCAGTTATTATGACTGGAAAAATAACCGCTCTCAAAAAGCAATAAGCGCAGGTGAGATTGCACTACGGGCTTAGACGAATCGCTTATTTAAGCAGTCACGTAAAAGTATAGGCAGTCAAAGAATGTCAAAGGCTTTGCGCGCCCAAGGCTTTAATGTTGGTCGAACAAATGCTCGTCGTTTAATAAGATTGATGGAATTAGTTGTGAAACGAAAACGTAAATATTAGGTGGCAATCGATAGCGAGCACAACTTGCCCGTTTCTGAAAATGTTTTGAATCGAGAGTTTAATCCACTGAAGCCTAATCAAATCTGGGGAGGAGAAAATACCAATGAGTTCACCTCCGAGGGTTTCTGATATTTGGCTGTTGTTATTGATCTTTATTCGCCAAAAGTAATCGGTTAGTGCATGGATAAGAGCATGAAAGCTTTCACTTGTTGTGAGAGCGCTTATGATGGCTGTTAGCCTTCGAAAACCACCCGCTGGATTAATTCATCACTCAGATCGAGGAAGTCAGTATGCGAGTCTACAGTATCAACAGTTGCTGCGACAATTCGGAATGGTTGGCTCGATGAGTTAAAAAGGTAGCTGCTTGGATAATGCGCCTGTTGGGCGATTCTTCAGTAGGTTGAAACGTGAGTGGATTAGTGATCGTTTGTATGAAACAAGAGAGGAGGAAATACAAGACACTAGAGAATATATGGCTGTGTATTATAATGCTGAGCGGCTTCATTCAACCTTAGTGTATATCACGCTTTCAGGTTTTGAAAAAGCGGCTTAGTGAGGTGTGCGGTTTTGCTTGACCACAACAATCTTCTATGGCGCGACAACTTTCGGGCTGTGTGAGCCATGCGTAGAAATCGCTTCGATGCACATCAAATAAATTACACATCGTTACTATAGGGTATTTATTGATACGAGACTTTATAAATCCGTACTTTTCTTTGGCTCGCCTGCAAAGAAAAGGGCCGCCTCCTTTGGTATGTTACGGTCCTCTGTGACTCGACGTAACTCAGCTTTAAGGCGACGCAATTTTTCTTGCTGAGAAGCTATGGTTTCATGCTGGGCACTTAAGGTAGCATATTTTTTGCCAGCCACTGAGGCTTTTGGATCTTACCCTAAGTCGATCTGCGACATCGATCGCTTTGTAGTCGCGCTCTGTTGCCTGCTTGATGACGTTTAATTTGACCTCTTTTTGGCATCTTTTTCAATAACTTTGACACCTCTTCTAGACGTTATTATAACGCTCTTAGGTGTCTAGTATAGTGGTGCCATACCACGTGGTGGGAGCTTGAAACGTCATTAAGCGCACCATTGCTCCGAAGAGGCTAACGTTGTGAGTGTGCGCTTGTCGCTTAATTCTTAGTTGCTACCTTGTTGATTCATTGTTGGAGTTATAAAACAGGAGGTTATAACCCCCCCCTCAAAGCCCCACTATTTACGCTGATTTTTTGTTATTTCATCTAAGATTAGCTATTCTTTAATAAAGCAGAATGAATTTCTATAGCTTTCATTAAGACGGGGGTGTGCTGTGCCAGCTGCAGATGACAAAAAAAATGATGAAAAAGCTAAGTTGTATTCGTCCTCTTTAGGCGAGGCGAATCAAAAAGTGCATGCCAATCTTGTGTCGAACGTCCTGGTTATGCAGCTTGAGGCAAAAGCAAAAGACATTCATGATTCTATTCTGGATAAGATTCCAATACCGCCACCTATGCCACCAACGCCACCTACACCGCCTACGCCGCCTGCGCCGCCAAAGCCACCCGTGCCACCTACACCGCCAAAGCCACCAGTGCCACCTACACCGCCAACACCGCCTGATCCTGATGATGGCGGGCAAATACCAGGCCCTGATGATGGCGGGCGATTTCCAGATCCTGGTCCAGAGGATGGAGGAAGGTTTCCGGTTTCTGATTCTAACCATGATCGTGCGCCAGATATTCCCGAAACCGATCACGTTCTTGCGGCAACAGAAAGTGAGGCTTCACTGGGTTTAGGTGGGGGAGAGAGCCAGCACGATATGCTCAGACCGTTTCTGAAAGATGATGATGTTGCTGATCATGGTTCAATAGAGATGTTGCCTCTTGCGGACCTAAACCCTTTTTTAAAACCAGATGAAATGTTGGTACTAAGGCAGTTTCAAGAAGGTTCAGGTAACAATCACTTGATGGGAGTGTCTGGCGCATCAGGTGATCTACGGCCTGATCTTTCGCCTCATATTCCAAGTGATCTAATGCCTAAAGACGATGGTTTTGTGGCGGGAAATGATGGTTTCATTAAAGCCTTGTCAGTGATATCACAAATCTTGCCTTTTGTTGGTGTTGCGCTGTTGGGTGTTGCTGCTATTTGTCTGGTTGTGCAGTATGTCTATAAAAGTCGGCAGGCTGATAGTCATCGACACAATCCTGAGTTTGTATTTTTTCCAGAAGAAAGGCGTTTGCATTTATATAAAATAACATTGATTGTTGCTAAATGCGCTTTATTGATTGGGTTGACTGCAATGGTTGCGGCCACAAGTATATGGATTTGGATAGTGCCGGCCATCGCTCTTATGGTTGCTGCGACATTGATTCTAAAAGGCTATCAATCTTTTGCAGAAAATACAAAGGGAGATCCACAAGATGTTAATGTTTTGCAAGCTCTAGGGCTAGGCTTGTTGTTTATCACTCACACAGTGGCAAGTGTTTTTTCACCCTCCATTAGTTTTAAAGAGCGAGCTGAAAAGTTCAATTATGCGACGCAAGAATATATTAAGCCTATAGCGCAGCTAACCCTAATGGTTGCGCTTACCGTGGGGCTTTGGCAGGTGGCAATTATTGCAGCGGCTGTCTTGCTGGCGATGTATGTGTTTAAGGCGTTTTACCATTCATATACGATGTATAAAAGCGCAGATAAAGTCAGTGCGTTCCTGGCTGTGCGCATTGGGTTGGTTTTTATTCAGCAGCTGGCTTTAGCCGCAACTTCTGTTTTAACGATTTTGTTTCTACAAACTTCTCTCAATATCCAAGATACAACCAATACAATAAATAGTGTGAGTAATGACCCCGAGGCGCTCTTTCATGGTCTGCGGATACTTAATGAGCAGTACGATTTGTTGGATAAGCTATCATTCGTCTTGACTATAACGGGCGCGGTGACGCTTTTTTCTACGGTGCTGACTATGATTGTTACCGTCTGTGAAAAAATCAAAGAGCGACTTTGTGCTGTCAGTGTTAAGGAGGTTAGCTCCAAGGTTTCTTCGAATACCGTTGAGTATTGGGATGAATTTAATGTTGATGGACCGAAAAATTCTGTTTAGAATCGTTCGTGTTTTTTTCGATAACATTGTTGATCGTCGGAATAAATCTTATTTTATATTGTCTCCTAGTCATGGCAAGTTTTAACGGAAATTTGTATGAAATGCAAATGCCGAGTTTACCAAGCGCATTAGAAGCAAAAGTGCCTAGCGGATATTCGAAGGTAATCACAGTTAATTATGGAAGATAAAAGAAGTCGATAGTTTTTGTTTTCCCCCAAACGTTAAAAGAGCTTCTAAACTTTGCAAGTGTCAAGCTAGTTTGGATGATATCATTCTGCAAGCAGAGTTGTTTGGCCGTAGTTATCAGTTGAGTGAAGATGTAATCCCCCCAAAAAATAGGATCGGTAAAAAGTAGAAAATTCCATTAAAATATATGAAAGGAGTTATCAATACCTGGTTCTGTATTTAAAAAGCACTCTTCAGTTATGGAGGAGGTATACGGTGCAATTGAAGAGAAATTTGCTGAGGCTTCTTCCATGCTCAAGGTTGAGAGCGATAAGGTAAAAGCTTTGGAGGTTCGATTAGCAGAGTCGGACACGTTTTTGCAGGAAGAAAATTTAAACGGGTATCGCTAGAAAAAAAACTGACAGCAGCATTAGAGGATGTTGTCGCGTTAAAAATGCGATTAGATATGGCGAAATTACCACAATCACCTCTTTCTGCGCCAATGGAAGTTGAAGGTGCTAGGGAGTTTAAAATATCAACGGCTGTCGTTATGCGCGTTAAAAAGAAGTTAGGGAAATATTCTGAGTCGAAAATGAATAAAGGAAAGAAGTGGCCTACGCTATGCCAGCTGGTATTGCAGCAATCCTTAAAGAAAACCAACGAGCATTATATATCAGAAGAAGAATCTGCGCAGTATATTGCTTCAATATCAAAGCAAGCAGACGTTTACTCAAGCATGGTGTTTAAGGCGATGCGTGAGGTAAGGCTGAAAAAACACGATTCATTTAAAGGGCTTGATGCGCGCTTTTTAAATGTTAGTTATAATAATCTTGCTTTGTTAAAACAGTTAATCGCACCCTTATTCAAAGCGGATAAATTCAAATCGTTGAAAGCGGGGACCTATTCTGGCGCCAGTTTTTTGCATGTGGCGTCCCAAGAAGGCTGTGTCGATATCGCTCAGTGGTTGATGGGTGAGGGTGAGAATATGTAGGCTCGGATTCACCGTGAAAGTCCTTATAATAAAGGGACTCCTGTAATGCTATTAATGTTGCCCACGCATGTTGATAGTTTGAAGGCGAGACGATTGAAGATTCTTAATCATGCGTTAACGGGGTTACATGTGCTTATTAATACGGAGCTAGGCGGTGTCTTGGAAAGCAAAGTAAGCTGGTTTAAAGGTATGGACGGAGAGCAAAACCTCACGCAGTGGACTATGCTTGAGTTGGCGGCCTATATGGGGATGCCGACTTTCGCAAAATTACTGTTAGAGTGCGGAGCCACATTTACAAAAAATATTTATGAGAAGGTTCGGCTCTTTGAGTCAAGCCCTGATTATTATATTCAATCTAACTTGTACAAAAGTGAGCGCGAAGTCATACAAGATAAGGTAAGGGCTTTTCTTGAAATGCATAAGTCAAGCAATTACAAATAACTCACGATAAGTGAGAAGCGCATGCGCGAAGAGCCGGGTTCTGATTCTGAAAAATCAACAAGCTCATTGGATATGCTCGCAGAAGCTGCAGAAAGATCACCTAGAGGCGCTGAAAAGAAGTTGTGTGTTCGAACTGAGGAAGAGGTGGACTCAATGAGCAGTCTTTTCTTGCCAGTTTTACCAAGTTCAAGCAGTTCGAGCTCCTCTTCCCGCGCATTAAGTTCGCATTCACTTTTCTCAGCTCAAACCGCTTTGCTGGAGCTGGGTGCGCCTCCTGTGTTGGGTGCCAAGAAATTTGAGTTTGATCGCGATGAAATTTCGAATCCAAAGAGGCGCGGCTAGTAATGAATTCATAACACAGGTTTGGGGCTCTCTGTTATCTTCATTTTTTATTCTGTATACCGTGTCTGCTAATTAAAAAATAATCATTAAACAAACGCAGCGAGTGTCTTAAAATGTTTTCAAAAAGTTATCAAGAAAAAATTAACGAACAACCTAAAGAAATCGAGCAGCTAAAACCGCAGGTGGAGAAGTTAACCTCTGAGTTAGCCGCTTCGCAAGAGCAAGTTAAAACGCTTCAAGATGCGGCTGGCGCTGGCGCTGCAGCCCCAGCATCATCAGCTCCAAGGAGACCGTTTATACACGTCTAACGGTTGAGGGGTGCATACATGCGCCCCTATTAGCTGCCTCAATGTTTATGTATAATGCCGTATTGTTTATTTAATATGAGAGCAGGCATGGCAGAATTACAACATGTGGCAATCGTCGGTGCGACGGGTGTCGTCGGGCAGGCAATATTATCAATACTCACTGAGCGAAACTTTCCTGTAGAAAAGCTGTCGTTATTGGCGAGTGAGCGTTCAGCCGGCGGTAAAATTGACTTTAAGGGCGAGCCTGTCGTCATTGAGTCTTTAGCTGATTTCGATTTTAGCGGTGTTGATGTTGCCTTTTTCTCAGCAGGAAGCGAGGCGTCTAAAAAATACGCACCTATAGCCGCTGCTGCTGGTGTATTTGTGGTCGATAACACCTCATGTTTTCGATACGATGATTCTGTTCCCTTGGTTGTTCCTGAAGTTAATCCTCACGCGCTCGCTAATGTCCCCACAGGCGCTATTGTTGCTAATCCCAATTGCTCAACGGCCGGTATCGTGGTTGCTTTAAAGCCGCTCTACGACGCTTTTGGCGTTAAGCGCGTTAATATCACTACGCTACAATCTGTGTCGGGTGGAGGCAAGGCAGCGATTGATGAGTTGCTAGCGCAAACGACTAAAGTGTTAGCAGGGGAGCCCATCGATCCACCGGCCGCATTTTCGCAGCAAATGGCATTTAATGTTTTGCCCCAAATTGACGAGTTTCAAGACAATGGCTATACGCGGGAAGAAATGAAAGTGGTCTGGGAAACACAAAAGATGTTAGAAGATCCTGATATTGAAGTGAATGTGACAGCGGTGCGTGTGCCTGTATTAGTTGGCCATTCGGCTTCTGTGAGTATTGAGTTGCGTGACGACTATACGTTGGATCAAGCGATTGAAATACTGGCAAAGGCGCCAGGTTTGGTTATCATGAATGATGACAAGCCCAATGGTTACCCCACGCCAATCAACCCTGTGGCTGGCGCTGATCCCGTTTACGTTGGGCGAATTAGACGCGATATCTCTCATCCAAATGCGCTGAATTGTTGGGTCGTATCTGACAACTTGCGCAAAGGTGCGGCATTAAACTCAGTACAAATTGCGGAATTGTGGTTAAGCGATAACAAATAGTTTAACTATTGTGCCTGCACTGATAGTGACTTGTAAAAACAGGTTGTTTCGTGTAATATTGAACCCAATAGCAAAGGGCGAAAAGTCTGAATAATAAAACAATGAGGAGAGTTAGATTATGTCAACTCAAAGAAAACCGGATAAGTTCCAACCAGCATCAACAAGCGCTATTGGCAGCTTAGACTATTTAAAATCTTTAGAAGCACCGTGTGCGCTTGATAAAGTGCAAGGTAAAGATAAAGTCCATGGCAATAGTTCTTTGGTAGCTACGCTTGATACCCATTTTATGAAAAGATCTGAAGATCCAAATGTTACAGCTCTTATCAATGCAGCAATCGAGCGCGCGCAAACAAAGGGTGCTTCAAGCAAAGACTTTGATATTGATAGACCTAACAATGCTTGGAATAACACACCAAAGCCACGAGGCCTTTAATATTTGTAGTTTGATAAAAAAACCGACCTAGCGTCGGTTTTTTTTAAAGAAAATTTACCTCAATAGGAAAGGATTCCCAGTATGTTTGATGCACTTGCAGATTTTTTTGGTTTTGAGGAAGAGAAGCCAAAAGAAAAGCCGAGGGAAAAACTCGGTTTAACAATTCCTCCCGCATTTTTTGAGGAAGACGAGCCTGGGCGCGTTCAGAAAATTGATGCTTCAGAGGGTAAAGCGTTAAACAAGTTGTTGTGCGATTACGCTAATACTAAAGAAGAGCTAGAACAGCTTTTTGAGTTGATGGTTAAAGACCGGTCCAAGCCTTGGGTTAAGGGCCTTGAAGACCGCGTGAATCTTCTTCCGCAACGTCATCATGATGCTTGGAAAGCGCATCTTCGCCGTTATGATTTTCCTGCGGAATTCAAAACAACGAGGATCTCTCGTTTTCACTCAGGATCTCATCCTTTTTTATCGTTGTTTTCTGATTATTGTTACTTGAGAATGCTTTCTCTAGAGAAGGGTGCAGGTCTCACGTTTATTCTTCAGCAGCTAACGACAGCGGATAAGGTTTCTGAAAAATCCACTCAGTATTCGGCAGAAGCAATAGGTGCGATTGTGAGTTGTGTGGCACAGGCTTACCTCGCTGATAAAGCAGTGCACCGAGGAGCGCCTGATGAGGCCTTATTGGCGCTGTGGCGTCGAGCTAAATTATGTTCGCAATCTCATGGTGATAAGCTATATGCGCAAGTGAAGAAAGAATTGAATGTTACAAAAAAGAGGTTTGATAATAGTTATTCCGCCTATGAATCGTTTGCCTTGTTTTCTCTAGTCGATACGCTTAATGACCTTCCGTCGATACTTAATTGTAGCAGCCTAAACCCTGCGGCGTAGCGTTATTTTCGTAATGCGTCGCGTGGTTTTGGCTCATCAAGGCTGACCGCATCAAGCGCATCGTCGAGTTGTCTTCGTATTTTTTCCAGAACCTGCATCGCGTTCTGGTCTCTTGTGGAGCGTGATCGATTGATTGTATCTAATATTTTTTGAGAATCTTCCAGCGTTTGCTTTAATTCTATAAGACTTAGTAAGGCGTCTTCTACGCTAAGATTTGCTGGTCTGAGTATCTTTAAGCTAAGGCTGTATAGTTTAGAGAGCTCTACTCGTTTCTGCATTGACTTGCTTGCGAGTGAAAATCTTGGCGACCTTGAATGTATTGCAATACTTTCTTCAAGTGGTGCCATGTATTCTTGAACCATTTTTTGAATCACCTTTACGATCCTTCGATTTATCGCTCTTTGAAGTTTTTTGTGCGTCTCTTCCGCTGTAGGTCCAACAAGCTTTATGAGTGGGGTGACGACAGCTGTGAGTAGTGAGTTTGCGACCGGGGTTGATTGTGTGTGTGTCTGCAGGTATAGACTAGCAATTGCCGTGATTTTTTTTATTGCTGTTATCAAGCTCATTTTGACAGGATCAGTAGCGGCTTTGATAATTGAGCTCGTAATCGGGGTTGATTCTGTGAGTGATAGTAGATAGAGGGTTATAAATGCTGTCGGACTACTGCGTGCTGTCGACATGTTTAGTTTTTCTGACACCTTAAGATCTATCTTCCATTGTTGTGCTTCTTCGGGTTTCCATTCCATGATGTCACACAATTGAGTGAATTCATTAGGATTGAGTTTATAAATGTTTTCTATTTTTATAATTCTATTCTGAAAGCCCAGAAGATTTTTTAACACTTGCTTTGTGTTTGAGTCTGCAATTCTTTTTGTCAGCATATCGCTATGTTCTTTGGGTGTCTTTTGGTATTTTTCACTGTTCCTTAAAGCCGCTGCAAGGAGTTCGTCTTTTGATAAATATATATCGTCTAAGAATCCTTGTGTTTCATTTAAGTATAAAACAAGCATCTCCGCGAGTTTTTGAGTGTCTTTATCTCTAACGTAGGGGAGTAATTCAGGCGAAAGCAATTTTAGCTGTTTTCTCATCGTTTTGTATGTTTCTTTAATCTCACTACCAGAAAGCATTAGTTTGAAAAGGCCAGTGGACTCGTTTTTAAGGGCCCAATCAAGAACCTCTTCAGCCTCTAGAAGTGCATTCCACATTGCGATGACGCTTTTCCTAGCGTAATTTGAATCCATGCCCTTCGTTTCAATGCTTGTCTTTTGCTCAGGCATGATCCATTGAGGATATTCAGCCTTAATGTTTTCACGAAGACGGGTAGTGGCCTTTTTAATTTTCTCGATTTCTGGCTTGATTGGATCTAGCATATTCACCCTACCCTTAATATTGCTTTCCATCAATTATAGATCAATCTGCGATTAACGCCGGTTTTATGATTATAGACCCTTGATTTTGGGCGCGATAAATAGATTGATTTCCAATGATGCTGTTTAACTTTTTGATAGTAAAAAAAACCCGGTAAGTGGGAGGCTTACCGGGTGATCGCTCTGGGGTTTAGGGAGGTAGAGCTTCTTGTTATATATCTTTAAAAGTAGGGTGGTTATTCATCATCCCAGCTTAATGTGCCGCCAGTCTGATACTCAGTAACACGGGTTTCAAAAAAGTTTTTCTCCTTTTTAAGGTCCATCATTTCACTCATCCATGGGAATGGATTTTCAGCGCCAGGGTATTGTTCTTTCAAACCAATCTGCATGAGACGTCTGTTTGCAATGAATTGCAAATATTCTTCAAACATATCAGAGTTCAAGCCTAAGATGCCGCGTGGCATGGTGTCAACTGCATATTGGTGCTCTAGTTCAACACCTTCACGAATGAGTTGAGTCATTTCTTCTTGAAATTCTGGCGTCCAGAGATGTGGGTTTTCAACTTTAATTTGGTTGATGACATCGATACCAAAGTTTAAATGCATAGACTCATCGCGCAAAATATATTGGAATTGCTCCGAGGTTCCCGTCATTTTGTTGCGTCGACCCATCGATAGAATTTGAGTAAAGCCAACGTAAAAGAAGATGCCTTCAAAGACAACGTAAAAAGCAATCAAGTCACGCAGTAAACGTTGATCGTCTTCAACCGTGCCTGTTTTAAAGTTAGGATCGCTCATAGAGTTTGTGTATTTCAATGCCCACGCCGCTTTGGTTGAAACAGACGGGATTTCACGATACATGTTAAACACTTCAGCTTCATCCATGCCAAGGCTTTGAATGATGTGCTGGTAAGAGTGTGTATGCAATGCTTCTTCAAATGCTTGACGAAGTAAGTATTGACGGCACTCAGGGTTGGTGATTTGTCGGTAAATCGCGAGCACTAAGTTATTTGCAACCAATGAATCAGCTGTTGCAAAGAAACCTAGGTTCCGTTTAATGATGGTGCGTTCATCTTCAGTCAAGCCATCTTTGCTCTTCCATAGCGCTAAGTCAGCTGCCATGCTGACTTCGTTTGGCATCCAGTGGTTAGCACAAGCGGATAAGTATTTATCCCATGCCCACGTGTATTTAAACGGAACGAGCTGGTTTAAGTCAGCGTGACAGTTAATTATTTTTTTATCATCCACACGTATGCGGGCAGCGCCCATTTCTAAGTCTGGTGTGGTTTCTGTGGGAGTATCTTCCCAGTTTATGCTTGTTGACATTGTCATTCTCCTAAAGTTTCTTCGTATTCATTCATGTTTATTGGCAAGCTTCACAATCTGGATCATCGATAGAGCAGGCTTGTGGCACGGGCGCGGCTTGCACTGCGTTTAATGCTTTGTCATGAATTGTCGATTTTTCAGTATTGGTTGCGCCTAAGCTGCGTAGGTAGTATGTGGTTTTTAATCCACGCTTCCATGCTAAGCGGTAGAGCTCGTCCAGTTTTTTACCTGAAGGTTTTGCCATGTAAAGGTTTAACGATTGTGATTGATCAATCCACTTTTGTCGTCTTGATCCTGCTTCAACTAACCAGCTTGGCTCAACTTCAAACGCTGTTGAAAAACGTTGCTTGAGGTCTTCAGGGATGCGTTCAATGTTTTGAATGCTACCGTTGTAATATTTCAAGTCGTGTATCATCACGTCGTCCCAAAGGTCTAGCGCTTTTAACTCATCAACGAGGTAAGCGTTTGTGACAGTGAACTCACCCGACATGTTCGATTTCACATACAAATTTTGGTAGGTAGGTTCAATCGATTGTGATACGCCACAAATATTAGAAATCGTCGCGGTAGGCGCGATAGCTAATGTGTTTGAGTTACGCATGCCGACAGATTTAACGCGTTCACGTAAGCTGTTCCAATCCAAGGTTTGTGAGGTGTCTTGATCTAAGTATTCACCACGAGATTCTTTCAACAAAGCGATAGAATCGATTGGCAAAATACCGCGGCTCCAAAGTGATCCTGAGAAGGTTTTGTATGCACCACGTTCTTCAGCTAAATTGCTTGAAGCTTCAATCGCGTAGTAACTAATAAGTTCCATAGTGCGATCAGCAAAGACAACAGCGGCATCTGAGCAATATGAGATTTTACGTTTGTACAACGCATCTTGAAAACCCATTAAGCCTAAGCCAATAGGGCGGTGCTTCATGTTTGAGTTTTTAGCTTGCGGTACAGTGTAGTAGTTAATGTCGATCACGTTATCCAGCATGCGGATAGCGGTGTGAACCGTTTTGCGCAACTTCTCTTGATCAATTGTACCATCCGCTTTGATGTGTGCGGGCAGGTTTACACTTGCTAAGTTACAGACAGCAATTTCGTCTTTTGATGTGTTTAATGTGATCTCTGTGCACAGGTTTGAGCTGTGTACGGTACCCACGTGTTGTTGTGGTGAGCGAATATTACAAGGGTCTTTGAATGTGATCCAAGGATGGCCTGTTTCAAAAATCATGCCCAACATTTTTCGCCACAAGTTGACAGCCGGAATTGTTTTTGTCGTATTCAATTCACCCTTGGCAGCCATTTCTTCATAAGCGAGATACGCTTTATCAAACTCTTCACCGCACAAGTCGTGCAAGTCAGGTGTTTCATCTGGAGAGAAAAGCGTCCATTGTGCGCCTTCAGAGACACGCTTCATGAATAAGTCTGGAATCCAGTTGGCTGTGTTCATGTCGTGTGTGCGACGTCTGTCGTCACCCGTGTTTTTACGCAGTTCTAGGAATTCTTCAATGTCCATGTGCCACGTTTCAAGGTAACCACAGACAGCACCTTTACGTTTACCGCCTTGGTTGACAGCAACAGCGGATGCATCAGCCACATTCATAAAAGGCACGACCCCTTGAGATTGACCATTCGTGCCTTTGATGTGGGCGCCCATGGCGCGCACAGGTGTCCAGTCATTACCGAGCCCACCTGCAAATTTTGATAAAAGTGCGTTGTCTCTTATTGCGGAATAAATTTCATTCAAATCATCCGGGATAGTTGTTAAGAAACAGCTAGAGAGTTGTTGGCGCAATGTGCCTGAGTTAAAGAGCGTCGGTGTTGAGCTCATGCAATCAAATTTTGACAGCATGTTATAAAACTCAATCGCACGTTCAGTTTTGTTTTCTTCTTCTTGCGCAAGGCCCATCGCGACACGCATAAAGAACGCTTGTGGAAGCTCGATACGGTTTTGATCGGAGTGCAAAAAGTAGCGGTCATAAAGTGTTTGCAAGCTAAGGTAGGTGAATTGCAGGTCGCGATCAAAATTCATTGCTCCACAAATCTTATCAATGTCGTAGTCAAGCAAAGCAGGGCTTAATAGCTTTAATTCAATTCCGCGCTCTAGGTAGGCTCTGAAATATGGCTTTGTTAAGCCCTTCATTTCTTCAAAGTTTGCGCTGTCAGCAACGTCTAAGAAGCGTAATGATTCGGTGCGCAATTGATTGAGTAGCAAGCGTGCTGTGACGTAAGTGTAGTTGGGTTCTTTTTCAATAAGCGTTCTTGCCGTTAAGGTTAGCGCTTTGTCTACTTCTGCTTCTGGCACACCGTCAAATAAGTTGCGACGTGCGTCATCGATGATGATTTGTGGATCCACATTTTCGAGGTCTTGGCATGCAAATATCACATTTTTTTGGAAGCGAGCTTCATCTAAAGGTACGCGTTCGCCTGAGGCGAGTGTGATATTAAGAGCAGGCGCCTGCGGTTGTGAAATGTTGGCTACTGTTACGCTTTCGGTGCGCGCTTTACGTCTTTCTTCTCGGTAAAAGATATATTTCTTAGCGGCTTCTGCTTCGCCTGTGCGCATTAAGGTGAGTTCGACTTTGTCTTGAATGTCTTCTACGTGCACGGTGCCGCCACTGGGATTTCTATCGTTGAATGCGTTGATGACTTCTTCGGCAAGTTTGGCGGTCATCGCTTGAATGCGATCTGATTGTTGAGCACTGCGTGCTGTATTATCATCTTTGCTCTCAGCCGCGATAAATGCAGCTTTTATTGCGCGCGCAACACGGTCGGCGTCAAAAGGGCGCACTTCGTTGCCATCACGACTAATCACCCAAAGTTTTCCGGGCTCTAGTGTGCTGAGTTGAACGTTATCACTATTGTTAGCGTTTTCTGAATTTGTTTTTACTGAGCTTGTTGCCAAATCGGTCATGCTTTTCTCCATACAATACAAGTTGTGTTTTTTCTAAGCCTTCATTTTGCACAACTTTTGTTATTATTCACCAGGTGTTTTTTATAGACACAAGATGTTGTTGTTTATCTTTCATAAAGCACAAGATAGTGCGTTTTTTTTTAAATAGCAAGAGGATAACTATTGTAGAACCTGTGGATAAAGTGTGGATAAAATAATTGTTTTTTTATCGACCTACGGTTAATTTATAAGATACAATGATTTGTTTCTTTTTACTCATTATGACTAATTTTTGTAGGGCGTATCTCTCATGAAAATTTCTAGAGAATGCTGAGTCCTTATATTTGAGCTTATTTAAGTAAGTGGATTATTGCTTTCCAGTTTTGTAACAGTCGCGCTATACTCATACCCCATAGAGTTCAATAGGGAGACTTTTAATGAGTCAAGATGCATCAGAAGCCAAGCGATCGCGCGGCATTTATTTATTACCAAATTTGTTTACCACCGCAGGTCTATTTGCGGGTTTTTACGCCGTAGTTGCTGCGATGAAAGGTTTCTTTGACCTGGCTGCGTTTTCTATCTTCGTTGCGATGGTGGCCGATGGTTTAGATGGCCGTGTGGCGCGTTTAACCAACACTGAGAGCGATTTTGGGGCACAATACGACAGCATATCCGATATGCTGGCTTTTGGCGTAGCCCCCGCCATGGTGGTTTATTCCTGGGGATTGATTCACCTGGGCAAATTAGGTTGGTTAGCGGCCTTTGTTTACACGGCAACAGGCGCCTTGCGCTTAGCGCGGTTTAACACGCAAATAGGGGGTAGTGATAATCGATTTTTTACGGGTCTTCCTATTCCAGCAGCGGCGGGTTTCATTGCAAGCTTTGTTTGGGTGTCAAACCTACACGGAATTGATGGTTTTGTGATTGATGGGATTGTCGCTGTGTTGACGGTGATTATTGGTTTGTTAATGGTGAGCAACTTATCATATTACAGTTTCAAAGATCTCGATTTCAAAGGCAAAGTGCCGTTTGTTATGATTCTTGCAGCCGTTCTGCTGCTCGTTATCGTGTCGATTGATCCACCCACTGTTTTATTTGCCGGGTTTACAGTTTATGCGCTCTCCGGACTTTTTGTATCAGCTTACTGCTGGTGGTATAAAAGAGGTGCGAAAAAAGAATAGCAAGAGGGGGGCAGACTCTGTCAAAAATGATTGCTTCCCAAAGACGCTGAGCCTGCCTATCACAATGCGCTAGGGTTGTTATCAAAAATGACGGGGTCCACCCCCCCCTTTGGGGTCGTCTTATTGCGCGAGGCGAAACATTTCTTCGTCATGACCGTATGGGTCCAATGCTGTTTGAGAGAGCTCCTGGTTCGTTGCTATCAATTCCTCGCTTTCTTGGCGCTCCAGAGCCGCAACTTGTTTCTTTTGTATTGTTGCATGAAGGCCGTAATGATTGCGATAAGCCGCCAGCGCTAACGGCGTCATTTCTTTAGGAATGGTTGCGCCAACTAAATGCCTCACTTCGCTTTTAGTTTTTTTTAAGCTCACTCCATGCTTGAGTAAAAGCGCTACCGAGCTGCCTAATTCCTCTTTTTTGTTTTTGGAAGTCAGTAGGTAGTGTAAAGCGCCAGCGCCATGGCGATCGGTGTGAGTGACATCAGCTTTACGCTCAATTAATGTTTTCATTGCTTTTGGGTTGTGAAACCTTGAGGCAACGAGTAAAGCGCTATAATTGTAGTGGTGCTGGTCTACCTTGTTAACATCAACCTTAGCCTTTGTTAGTGCATCAAACCCTTCAAAAAAGTTGTTTGCAAGCGCTAAACAAATCGCAAGTCCATATTTTCAGTCAGTTCGAAGAGCGCTCACATCAGCTTTGTAATGCAGAAGCAGTTCTAAAATAGCTAGCGTCTTTCTGAGTATAGCAAGATAGACAGCGCTCATGTTCTTTTTGCCAATCTTATCTGTGCTAGCCCCTTTTTTTAATAACAGCTCAGTCATCGCAAGTTCCTGGGAATCTATCGCATCATAAAGAGCGGTGCGTCCAAGAGCGTCGGGGCTCTCAATATCGCATTTTTTATCAAGAAGCAAGGTTGCGAGTTTGATTTTCCCGGTGCTCGCTGCATAATGCAAAGGTGTTTTGGTATTAGTATCATATGAATAAAGCGAGAGGGTTTCTGTTCTGGTTGAGTCAATCAATGTAACAACCTTAAGTGTGAATGAGTCATCACCTCTTGCTGCTATGTTTTGAAACAAGCTATCTCCATTCCGGAATCGCGTGTTAAATTCAAAGAGTCCAGCGTTTACGTGGGTTGCAATCACCAGCGCATTTTTTTGTTCGAGAGCTAAATGAATATCGTTGCAATAAGGTTCAAGGAAGGTTTCTGAGAGCTGCCTGACCGTTGTGTTTGTCTCAAGCTTGGAGGTTCTTTCCCGTGTCTTTGGGTCTGTTTTTTTTATAGCAAGCCATGAGGTGATTGCTGTTCGTTCATCCGTGTGAGAGTCGCGGACCCTGAATTATACGGCACTGCCATGACGGGGTCGCGCATAATGCGCAGTGAAATAGGGCAAGTCAGCAATTTTAGCGTTATGCTTTCAGGGTCAAAAGGGGTGGGTAAAAGTAATTCTGGCTCTTTAAATCTTGCTTTTTTTCCACATGCTCGGCTTTCTTTTTTTTCGATCTCGTTCTTTTTTGCATATCAGGTCCCTTTTTTTGTGGTTATAGTGCAGGGATTGTAATGCAGGAGAGGGTGGGCTTCTATCGATTCTTTATTTGTCTTGGTTGGACTTGGTCATGGATTCTAAGTAACGTTTTTGTTTATCGGTGAAATCTTCAATTGCATTGTAACCGGTTAATCGTAAGCGATAACTTCGCACAGCCGCTTCAATGAGTACCGAGAGATTTCGGCCGGGGCCGACAGGGATGGTCACTTCAGTGATTTCGGTACCAATAATTTTTCGTTGATCATGAATACCGATGAGTCGATCACTTTCTTTAAAGATATTATCGTCAACATCAATTAAGTTTACGATCAACTGCAATGGCATCGTTTTTTTAATGGCGCTGTCGCCATACATTGCACGAATGTTCAAGATGCCTAAACCGCGCACCTCGAGAAAGTCTTGCAAAATCTCAGGACAACTGCCAATTAAGCTGTGTTTTTCAGTGAGCTCAAAGGTAACAGCGTCATCTGCGATGAGCCGATGTCCGCGCCCAATTAAGCCGAGTGCGATTTCGCTTTTACCAATGCCGCTTGAGCCGGCCAACAAAATGCCTAAGCTAAACACATCCATGAATACGCCATGCAGGGTGATCGTGGTCTGTTGAGGCTCTTGATTATTTGGCATGAACAACTTCTTGCTTGTAGCTAATCATAGCGTCGAAAAGGGTTTGATCGGTTTTAGCGTCTCGCAAGCTTGATCTAAAATCAGTTTCGTTAAACAAAGTTGCTAATGTTGATATTAAATCTAAATGTTCGTCAGCCAATCCTTCAGGTACGATGAATCCAAAGACCAGGTTAACAGGTTGATCATCAGCGCTGTCAAAGTCTACTGGGTTATCAAGTTGGATTAAGCTCGCAATAGGCGCATCGATTGCGCCTACGCGTGCGTGAGGAATTGCAACGCCGTGCCCGATGCCCGTACTGCCTAAGCGCTCACGCTCAACTAATTTCGTGAGAATGTCAGTTGCGTGTAAACTCGAGTTCTGTGCAGCTAGCATGTTACTTGTTAACTCTAAGATGCTTTTCTTTGTCGAGCTTTTAGCATGACATTGTGTACGCTCAGGCGTAAGTATGCGTTGTATTTCCATTATTGGTGAGAATCTCTTTCCTTTTCTTTATATTTCTTTAATTGAACAATCAACTTATCGGTCAGTGAGTCGATCGCACCGTATAGATCGTCGGCTTCTGCTCGCGCAAAAACTTCGTGTTTAGGAATGTGGACTGTGGCCTCTGCAATTTGCGATAGCTTTTGCACATCATAAATAACTTTAATGCTGGTTATCTTGTCATGATGCTTGCTTAAGCGTGTAAACTTGTCGGTTGTGAATTGACGAATTGCGTCTGTAACTTCGATATTATGCCCTGTAAAATTAATATTCATACTGGTTCCTCTTATATCTTTATTCGTATTTAAATTATAGCAAGTTTTTACTATAAATTGAAATTATCACCTAAATAGACTGAGCGAACTTGTTGATCATTGAGAATAGTTTCCGGTGTTCCTTCACATATGATTTCACCGTCGTTAACAATGTAGGCACGCTCACAAATATCGAGTGTTTCCCGCACGTTATGATCGGTGATTAAAATGCCGACACCTTTGTCTCGCAAGTGTCCGATTATGTGCTTGATATCAATGACAGAAATAGGGTCGACACCTGAAAACGGCTCGTCGAGTAAGATAAAATCTGGATTCATTGCAAGCGCTCTGGCTATTTCCAGACGTTTACGTTCGCCACCAGATAAGCTGTATCCCATTGTTTCTGCAATGTGTTGAATATGAAATTCATGTAGCAAACTATTGAGCTTTTCGCGTCTTGCGCTATCGTTTAAGTCTTCACGTAATTCTAGAATCGCCATAATGTTGTCTGACACATTGAGTTTTCTAAAGACGGAAGATTCTTGTGGTAGGTACCCTAAGCCTAAGCGTGCGCGATCATGCATGGGTAGCGTGGTGATGTCGCGACCTTCAAACAGTAAGCGGCCACTGTCGCAGGGAATTAGTCCGACTATCATATAAAATGAGGTGGTCTTGCCTGCGCCGTTGGGGCCAAGAAAACCCACAACTTCAGATTTGTTGAGCGTCATGGAAACATCTTTGACGACTTTCCGTGACTTGTATTTTTTACTTAAGTTCTCAGCGACTAAGCTGCTTTGTTTGGGCATTTGGCTTCCTTAAAGTGAGTCAAGGTCTAGTAAGAAATGCGAGCGACCACCATCGGGTTCTGTTAAGGGTTCGGTGATGATGGTTTGCGTGACTAGATTGTAAATGAATTTTGGGCCAGTGAATGTGTTGGATCCTTGCGTGACAACGGCGTGTCCTTCAAAAATGATTTTGTTCGTTCTGGGGTAGTAATAAATGGTGCTTGCTTTAGCGTCTAAAGGTTTGTCGCCTTCTTTCGGTGTTGTATGGTAGTGCGCAAGTTCGTCGTGTTTGCTTTCGGCAATGATTGAGATGAGTTGTTTTTCGTTATCAGTTTTTGATGTGACGATGTCACCTTTCAAATAACTTGAGCCTTGTGTTGAAATGACGTTGCCTGTGTAGATGTATACGCCTTTTTTCAAATCAAGATGAGAAGAGTCAGCGCTGATTTGCATTTGTTGCGTACGGTCGCCAGGCAATGCAATAGCGGTGCTTGCCAGCATAAAGAAGAAAAGCAAACTAAGTACCCGGATCATATACGCCTCGTGATTCTGATAGCAATTCAATGGTGCTTGTTTTGAAATTGGTTTTCAAGCCCTTAGCATGAATAACGCTATCATCTTGTATTAATTGAACGGGTTGATCGGTTTTGGCTGTGTTTTTGCCAGGATAAACCGTCATGCTTGACGTGAGAATGGTGGTTTCTTTGTTGTCTGGGCCTTTTTGTTGATGTAGTTTGACATCTCCCCATAAATACAGTGTTTTCACGCCGTCATATGAAATGCCGTGATTTGCATAGATATCCCAGGGATTACCCGATGCTGGTAGTATGACAAAATGCGGAGTAGTGAGTCGTGTTGAGTTGTTTTGAGAAAAGTGAATGAGTTTTGGTGAATAGAGAGTGCTCTTAGGAAGACCGTCAGTGTTCATGCGCATTGCAATAACGTCTTCCATGAATCCATCAGCGTAAGTAGGTTCGTTAACAATTTCCATGTTTGATGCTTGCATTGAGGGTGTGAGATAAAGGCTGGCAACAACCGCTATTACGACACACAATAATATGAATAAATTCCATTTACCCGCTTTAATCATATTAATCCTGAGCGCAGCACATCATGCATGTGAAGAATGCCAAGTAGGGATTGGTTTTTTGAATCAACAATAATTAAGAGTGTGATTTTGTTATCTTCCATTAAGCGAAGCGCTTCAGCCGCTAATGCATCATCAGTGATGGTAACAACAGGTTGCTTGATCACTTGACTCACTTTCGTTGTTTGAATATCCATGTTTTTGTCAAGAGATCGACGTAAATCGCCATCGGTAAAAATACCGATTAACTTTTTGCTGTCATCTAAAACACAGGTTGCGCCAAATCCCTTGTCAGACATTTCGAGCAATGCATCTTTAATAGTGGCATTTTGGCTAACGATAGGCACTTCTTTATCGGTATGCATGAGGTCGCGAACGCGCAACAACAAGCGTTTTCCAAGTGATCCGCCTGGGTGTGAGCGCGCAAAATCGTTTTCAGTAAAGTTCTTGAGTTGCAGTAATGATACGGCTAAGGCATCACCCATGACGAGCGTTGCTGTCGTGCTGGATGTGGGGGTTAAGTTCATTGGGCAAGCTTCTTTGGGCACGCTGACATCTAAGTGAGTGTCTGAATAAACTGCAAGGTCTGATTCTTTGTTGCCAGTGATGCTAATCATTTTAACATCAAGCAGTTTGATAACGGGTAGTAGGGTGATGACCTCTTGGGTTTTGCCCGAGTTTGAAATAGCAATAACAACATCGCCAGAGGTGATCATCCCTAAGTCACCATGACTGGCCTCACCAGGATGCACAAAAAAAGCGGGTGTGCCTGTGCTGGCTAGAGTGGCAGCAATTTTATTGCCGATATGGCCAGACTTGCCCATGCCGATAACAACGACGCGACCTTCGCACTGCATAATTATCTTGCAGGCCTCAAAGAAGTTTTCGTCTATTCTTTCGTTTAGATTTAACACAGCATCAGCTTCGGTTTTGATTACCGCTTGGGCAAGGGCTTGTAGCTTCTCAAATTCAATCATAATTTAAACAGTTTCTTTCCCAAAGTTGACGTTAATTTGCATTTTACCTGTGCTTTGCCCAAAAATGGAAGAAACATTTTATTTTTAACGACTAAACTCTGTATAGTATTAATCTATGGAAAACTTAATTGATATACAAGACATGCACTTTAGCCGGGATGGGCGAAAAATCTTCAATGGCGTTACGCTATCCATTCCCAAAGGCAAAATCACAGCAATTATGGGGCCTAGTGGCACAGGAAAGACTACATTGCTGAATTTAATCGGTGGCCAGCTTACGCCTGATAGCGGTTCTATAGAGCTTGACGGGCAAAATGTTCCAACCCTTTCTCATAAGGCGCTTTATAAGCTTCGTCGCCGAATTGGAATATTGTTCCAAAATAGCGCACTTTTCACCAATATCAATGTTTACGACAATATTGCCTATCCTTTGCGTGAACACACAAAGCTCAATGAAGAAATGATACATAGCTTGGTCTTAATGAAGCTAGAAGCCGTTGGTTTGCGCGGTGCGCGTGATCTGATGCCTAGCCAACTGTCAGGCGGTATGGCCAGGCGTGTTGCATTAGCTAGAGCGATAGCGCTTGATCCAGATCTAATGTTGTATGATGAGCCTTTTACAGGGCAAGATCCTATTTCAATGGGGGTATTGGTTAGATTGATTCGTTCACTCAACGATGCCTTAAACTTAACGAGTGTGATTGTGTCTCACGATATTGCCGAAACCACTCAGATTGCCGACTACATTTATATACTTGCTGATGGAAAAGTGATTGGTTCTGGCACGCCTGACCAAATTCGTGAAAGCCAGCAAGAACAAGTAACGCAGTTTATTCAAGGATTGCCTGACGGACCTGTTCCTTTTCATTATCCTGCCAATAACTATGCTGATGATCTTTTAGGAGGAGTGTAAGTAGTGATAGATGCTATAGCCACACTGGGTCGTCAAGCCTTATCCATTTTTTCTCGCGTCGGCGCTTCCGGGCAACTACTGTATCGTACGCTTTTCAGGCTGCCCAATTTTAGAAAAGGTTTTCCTTTGTTTTTGGAGCAAGTCTATTCTGAAGGGGTGCTATCCCTCATTATTATTGTCGTTTCAGGTCTATTCATTGGAATGGTTGTGACCTTACAGGGTTACAGCGTCCTTCAAAAGTTTGGTGCAACACAGCAGCTAGGGCCTTTAGTGTCTTTGAGCGTATTGCGAGAGCTGGGGCCAGTTGTAACAGCGCTTTTATTTGCAGGACGCGCAGGCTCGGCATTGACAGCGGAAGTTGGCTTGATGAAAGCAACCGATCAATTGAATGCGATGGAAATGATGGCGGTGAGTCCGATTCAGCGCGTTATCTCTCCACGTTTCTGGGCAGGGTTTTTCTCTATGCCAATGTTAGCCTTTATTTTTAACGCAGTAGCAATTTTCGGTGCCTATTTAGTGGCTGTAAAGTGGTTGGGTTTGGATGATGGTTCGTTCTGGTCCAATATGCAATCATCTGTCAATTTTAGCGAAGACGTATTAAATGGGATTTACAAAACCATTGTCTTTGGTTTTGTGATTGCGTGGATTGCTGTGTATCAAGGCTTTTCTGCAAAGCCAACAGCACAAGGTATTGGGCGAGCAACGACTAAGACGGTGGTTTACTCGTCACTGGCAATTTTAAGTTTAGATTTTTTGTTAACTGCAATGATGATAGGAGGATGGTAAGTGCGTCAAAGAAAAGTTGAAATCATTGTGGGGTTGTTTGTTGTCATTGCGCTAATGTGCTTAGCGTTTTTAGCGTTACGCGTTAGTGGCTTAATAGTCTCTACAGGTGGTGCACGATACGCTGTCACAGCCAACTTTGATAATGTCGGCGATCTAAGGGTGAGAGCGCCTGTGAGTATTGCGGGTGTGCGCGTCGGTCAAATCACCCATATTCAGCTCGATGAGCAAACATTTGAAGCGGTTGTGACAATGGAAATTGATGAAAACCAATCAAACATTCCTGTCGACTCTTCAGCTAGCATTTATACCGAAGGTTTATTGGGTTCTAATTACGTTTCTGTTTCACCTGGTGTGGAAGATAAAGCATTACATTCAGGCAGTGTAATTACGAGCACACATTCGGCAATCATTTTAGAAAACCTAATTGGTCAGTTCTTATTTAATGTGAATAAATAATCAGGGGGAAAGGGAGTGAAGTTTTTACGAGTATTTACAGTATCAGTGGCTATGATGTGTTGTATTGCGCCGGCGTTTTCAGCGCCAGGTATGAGCACTGCATCTGATCAGGCGAGTATTAATAGTGATCCGGTGGTTTTGTTGCAACACGTGTCTGATCAATTAATTGAAGGCCTTAGTTCGCATAAAACGGATTTAAAATCTGACCCTAAAATTGTGACAGATCTTGTTGAAGAAGTTGTGCTTCCTCATATTGACAGAACAACAATGATTAAGATTGTTTTAGGGCGATCGGGCTATCAAGACTGGAAAAAAGCATCTCCTCAAACCCAATCAAATTTTGAAACAGCGTTTACCAATCTTATTATCGGAACCTACGTATCGGCTTTACAAGCTTTCGACAATGAGAGCGTGAAGGTGTATCCACCTCGCAAACCGATTACCACTCAAACACGCGTGCGATTACAGGCCAAAATATTCAGCAAAAGTGCGGCACCTGTAAGGATGACCTATGTTATGAGTCTGGAAGGGGTTGAGTGGAAGATTATTGATTTCAGTGTTGAGGGTATAAGCCTCATACAAAGCTATCAGTCGCAATTCCAGTCAATCTTATCAAATGGCGGTGGTTTGGAGCATTTGGTTTCAACACTGGAACAGCATAATGAATCAACTTAGGAGTGATTGTTCTATGCCGGAAGTTGATATTGTTCAAACAGATAAGAATGTATTTCAGGTCAAAGGTGTTATTGACCACGAGTCGGCAACGGCGTTGTTGCCGCTTGGTGTAAAGCTATTCGCCGAATCTGATTCAGACAGCCTCATTGTTGACTTGAGTGATGCCAGGGCAAGCAATAGCACTTGCCCTGCGCTTTTGATTGCCTGGCTAAGGCATATGAAGCTGAAAGGGAAGTCAATTGAGTACAAAGGATTTTCAGAAAAATTATTACGCATCATCAAGGTGAGTAACCTACAAAATTTATTAGGAGTGGATCAATGAAGTTTCATTTTGATCGTAAGTTTATTATTGTCGCAGCAGTATTGATTGGCGTGATTGCCTGCGTTTATTCTTTTAAAACCTTTAAAGCAGTAATGACGCAAAAGTTTATCGCAGCAGCCATGCCTGTGGAAACGATTGTGACAGGTGAGAAAGTATCCGAGGTCTTCTGGGAACCACAAATTCCAACAGTAGGGACTGCCAGCGCAAAGCAATCTGTTGATATTGCACCCGAGGTTTCTGGTAGGGTGACTAAGATCTTGTTTGCCTCTGGTCAAAAGGTCAAAGAAGGTGAGCTGCTTATTCAGCTTAATCCCGATGTCTTGATAGCCCAGCTAGACAGTGCTAAAGCAAAATATGATTTTACCGCGGTTACCTACGATCGACAGCTTGAGCTTTACAAGCGTAATGCCGGTCAAAAGCAATCCGTTGATTCAGCTCAGGCTGATATGGACGAAGCAAAAGCGAATGTTGAAAAGATTCAAGCTCAACTGGATCAGCTTGCGATTAAAGCGCCTTTTGCGGGTGTTTTAGGGTTGCGCTACGTCAACGTTGGCCAATATGTTTCACCGGGCACGGTGCTGGTAAATTTACAATCCACAAACCCTATGGAAGTTAATTTCACCATTCCAGAGGTTCTTTTAAATAATATTAAGACTGGATTGAAAGTTTCGGTGAGTGCCTTAGCGTATCCAGGCGAACCTTTTGAGGGGGAAATTTTCGCGGTCAACTCCCAAGTTGAAGCAACTTCAAGGGGGCTTGCCATCAGGGCAAGCGTTGATAATGAGAAGGGGTACCTTTTGCCTGACATGTTCGTTGAGGTAACCGTGCATTTAGAGGGCGGTAAAAAAATTATTGCAGTGCCACAAATTGCGATGAATTATTCTCAGGTGGGTGATTTTGTTTATCTGGTTGAAAGCGGAAAAGCCGTGAAACACTATGTGGTTTCAGGAGAGCGTAGAGGCGGTAGCGTGGCAATTGAGAGTGGTTTAAAGGTTGGTGACACGATTGTGACAACAGGTCAATTAAAGCTACATGATGGCTCACCGATTAAACTGGAGACGCCTCCTGCTGACGCTAAAAACAATACAGAGAAGAATGACGCATGAAATTTACAGATACCTTCATAAAAAGACCCGTATTAGCGATCGTCGTTAGCTTGATGATTATTGTTTTGGGTTTCATGGCTTATGATAAGTTAGACTTACGACAATACCCTAAAATTGAAATGTCCATTATCACGATCTCAACATCGTATGTTGGCGCATCGGCGGCCTTAATGCAGGGTTTTGTGACGGTGCCTGTGCAGCAAGCTGTTGCGGATGTTGACGGTATTGATTTTATGGAATCGGCCACCACTGAAGGGTCGAGTGTTGTAACGTTACATTTAATTTCTGGTTACGATGCCAGTATAGCTCAAAATGAAGTGAGCTCTAAGATTCAGTCAGTTCGTTATAAATTACCGTCTGAGATCAATGATCCCGTTATTCAAAAAGCCGATGCGGATGGTTCCGGTATTTTTTACGTCTCTTACTACAGTGATCGATTAGATGCGACGCAAATTACAGATTATTTAGCGCGCGTCGTTCAACCAAAGCTCCAAACATTGCCTGGTGTTGCTGGCGCGAATATTTTGGGTGCTCGAAATTATGCAATGCGGTTGTGGTTAGATCCGGTTAGGATGGTCGCACACAGTGTCTCACCTACCGATATTACCAATGCTTTGAATGCCAAGAATGTTCAAGCCGCCCCAGGTAATCTAAAAGGGAAAGACGATGTCTTGAGTATTTTAGCGACTACCGATGTTCAGACGGTAGAAGAGTTCAAAAACATGGTTATCGCAAACGATAATGGAACGCTTGTGCGTGTTAAAGATGTTGCGACTGTTGAATTGGGTGCAGAAAATTATGATTTAAATGTGCTTGCTAACGGCCGAAATGCCGTTGTTATCATGATGACGAACCTTCCGTCTGCTAATCCGCTTGACGTTGTCACGGAGGTGAGAGATCAGCTGAAGGTTATTGAAAAACAATTGCCACCTGATCTGCACCAAACGATTATTTACGACGTAACCACCTTTATTCATCAGTCAATTGAAACGGTCCAAGAAACGCTGATTGAAGCGGTGCTTATTGTATTGGTCGTTATTTTCTTATTCTTGGGTACAGTCCGTGCTGTATTAATTCCGATTGTCACGATTCCGTTGTCACTGATCGGCATATTATTTGTTATGTATTTGCTTGGGTTCAGTATTAACGTTTTAACGTTACTCGCGATGGTCTTGGCAATTGGGTTGGTGGTCGATGATGCGATTGTCGTCGTGGAGAATATTAACCGGCACTTAGAGGAGGGCGCCAAACCCTTCGCCGCCGCGATTCATGGCGCGCGAGAAATTGCAGTGCCCGTCATCAGTATGACGATTACATTGGCTGCTGTTTATACCCCAATTGCCTTTATTACCGGTTTAACAGGGCAGCTATTTATTGAGTTTGCCTTTACTTTAGCGGGCGCTGTCATCATTTCTGGCATTGTAGCGTTAACGCTATCGCCAATGATGTCCTCTAAATTGTTGAATGAAGAACAGCTGGATAAACCCTTTGTTAAGTTTGTTGATAAGGTGATGGCGAGTCTTTGTGAAAAGTATCAAGCAAGATTGACCTCGGTCATCAATAGTTCGAAGGTCGTCATATTCACAGGTTTATCGGTGATTGGTATCGTCGTTTACTTGTATACCAGCATGCCAGCGCAATTGGCGCCCAATGAAGATCAAAATGCTGTTGTGACGATTGCAACGGGTCCAACCAACTCTAATATCGACTTCACGTCAAAATACATGAACATGTTGACACCTATTTATAACACGCACCCTGAAATGCAAACCAACGTTATTATTTCAGGCAGAAGCGGTGTTAATACCGGTTTGTCTTTCATGGTATTGAAGCCACCTTCTGAGCGCACGCGCTCTCAGCAAGATATTATTAATGCCTTGAGGGGGCAGTATGCCGACATAACCGGTATGAATGTCATCCCCGTTCAGCGACCAACATTGCCAGGAACGGATGTGGGTTATGAGGTGTTATTTGTTTTAACCTCGATTGATTCTTATCAAGCTTTAAATGAGGTTGCGCAAAAACTTATTACAGAAGCCTATAAGTCAGGTTATTTTACGTTTGTGACGACTGATTTAAAGTTGGATTACCCTAAGCTAGATTTGGAAATTGATCGCAACTTAGCGTCTGATTTAGGGATTACGCCGAAAGATGTGGCTAGCGCCTTGTCTGTGATGATTGGTGAAAACAATGTGACCCGTTTCAATTTAAACAATCGTAGCTATGAAGTGATTCCTCAGGTTAAACGTGAGGATCGTTTAAACCCGTTAGATCTTGCGAGCATCTTTGTTAAGGCTTCAACGGGTCAGATGATTCCACTTGTCGCAATAATGAAGCACAAAACAATCGTTGATTCGAGCACTTATAATCAGTTCCAAGAGCTTAATTCTGCCACGGTTGAAGGTAAGTTAATGCCAGGCGTTGCGATTGGTGATGCGTTAGCCTTTTTGGCTGCGAAGGCAGATGAGATTCTTCCTGATGGCATGAATTACAGCTACGCTGGCCAATCACGCCAGTATATAGAGCAAGGCAACGAGATGCTTTATGCAATGGCGTTTGCGTTGATTATCATCTTTCTCGTGTTAGCAGCGCAATTTAACACCTTCAGAGAGCCGCTTGTTATATTGACAACCTTTTTCTTCTCAGCCTTTGGTGCGTTGCTGGCATTAACGTTTACCAAGATGGGAACCATCAATATTTTCACGCAAATTGGTTTGTTAACCTTGATCGGTTTGATTTCGAAACACGGTATTTTGATTGTCGAGTTTTCAAATCAGTTGCAAGAAAAAGAAGGTCTTAGTGTTTATGATGCCGTTATCAAGGCATCAACTATGCGACTCAGGCCTATTCTAATGACAACAGCCGCGATGGTCTTTGGTATGGTGCCATTACTGTTCTCAACGATGGGGCTAGTGCAGTCACAATTCCAGCTCGCGCTGACCATTATTGCAGGCATGCTTGTGGGTACTAGCTTTACTATCTTTGTTGTTCCAGCCCTCTATTATTTGGTTGCAAAAGATAAAAGAATCAGCAACATACCCGAAATTGATTAAATTAAAAACGTATCGATTTTAATTTACCCAAAAAGACTATATATTATTCACGACCAGTGTTTAGCAACCTGGCCGTAGAGCTTCAATTCTCTGTATCTTATTAAGATTTTCATTTTGAGACTTTGACCATACCCATGAATTGAGACATGTTCGCATTTATGGGTTAAGGTAGGAGTCTGGGTGTAGGGAAGTCGAATAAGTTAATTATTCAGACCTTGAAAGCTGGCAAAACTCAAGGAGAATTGCCATGTTGAATAAGGAACTGGAATTTACGTTGGATAGTGCGCTTAAATCTGCGGAAGAAAAGCGACACGAATTCATGACGGTCGATCATTTGTTATTAGCGTTGCTAGATAACAGTGACGCTATTGATGTGTTAAATGCATGTTGCGTAAACATTGAAAGCCTACGTTTAAAACTTTCAAAACATATTGATGAAACAACCCCTGTTTTATTTTCCAAATTAGATGATCGTGACACGCAGCCTACGTTGGGTATTCAGCGTGTTGTTCAACGCGCAATTTTCCAAGCGCAATCTGCAGGGTTGACTGAAATGGGTGGGGCTAATATGTTAGCCGCTATTTTTAGTGAAAAAGATTGCCATGGCGTTATCTTGTTAAAGCAAAATAATGTCTCTCGTTTGGATGTCACTAATTATTTATCGCAACAAATACCGTTACCAGATGAAAAGCCGGATCCACAGTTTGGTGAGTTACCACCTGAAAGTGACGCCGAGCCTACAGGTGATGATTTACTTGAAAAGTACGCAACCAATCTAAACCGCTTGGCGATCAACGGTGAGATTGATCCTGTGATTGGTCGTGAAGAAGAGACTGAGCGTGCCATTCAAACGTTGTGTAGACGACGTAAGAATAATCCTCTATATGTTGGTGAAGCA
>Ga0209425_10000970_pt1 | contig 33991 bp, 23 predicted proteins | sample COG_05_FD_184749 | JGI IMG/M metagenome (GOLD analysis project Ga0209425, IMG submission 184749) | Pelagic Microbial community sample from North Sea - COGITO 998_met_05 (SPAdes) (version 2) | ecosystem: Environmental > Aquatic > Marine > Neritic zone/Coastal water | place: Helgoland, sampling...
GGGGGTGCGGCCGGCGGTCCGATCGACGGTCCTATGTCCGGTCGTCCGGGGGGACCAATCGAGGGTCCAATCGCGGGTCCAATGGCGCCCCCGCCGCCCTCCTCGTCTGCGTTTTCCTCACCCTTCGCCTCCGCTATGCCCGCCTGCGTCGATAAGATGTGCGCCTCCTTGGCCGCGGCCGCCGCCTCCAGGATCGCACGTACGACCTCGTCCTTCGCGCACTCCGACGGCAGCTTCCCCCGTTTGCTTCGGTGGCACGGGTTGACCTGCTTACGAAGCAGCATCTCGACCAATTTCTGGTTGCCGCTCAACGCCGCGAAGTGGAGCGCGTTCTCGCCCTTGTAGTTGAGCGCCTTCTGGTTCGCCCCAAGGTTGATGAGCTCCCTGGCAACCTCCCAGTGCCCCTTCTGGCACGCGAAGTGCAGCGGTGCGATGCCGTCCATGGCCTCCACGGCTGTCTTGGCGCCGGACGCGATCAGGAACCTGATGGCGTCGAGCTGACCGGCGTACGCGGCGAGGTGCAGCGCGGTTCGCTTGTGCCTGTCCGGCCCGTTCACGTCCGCGCCCGCGGCGATGCACTTACCGAGAGCATCCACGTCACCCGCGCGGGCGGCGCTGTGCAGGTCCACCTCGTCGCCCATCTCTGCGCGTCGAAGTGTGGTGGGCTGGGATCTGGCTTTGGTTTTGTTCTTTTTGTGAAAAAATATCTTTTCGTTTGACACGATACTCTCTCTCTCTATTGCGACTCCGTCGTCCCCTCTCCCTACGCACGTTTACCCGAAGGACGAGATGAGGTACTTCTTGTACGTCGCCATGAAGTTCGCCACGAATGCCTCCAGGTGGATGATGGCCTTGCTTCCCTCGTTCATGCGGTGCTCAAAGTACGCCGCGTGCTTAGCGCACTCGTGTTTGACCTCCACGTCCAGCTTGCGGTTCAGCTCGCGCACCAACCGCTTGATGATGAGCTCGGGCGGGATGCAGTTCACGATGAGCTCGTAGAACCTGCCCCGCACCTGCAGCAGCCGCTTGGGGGTCTGCTCCTGGAGAATCTCGTTGGCGATCTGCGTCACGTACGCCTCCCAGTCGCACCCTTGCACCGGCTGGTCAGCCTTGAAGGGATACTGCTGCACCCTGCACGCCTCCATGGAGAGGAGGCAGCGGCGCATGTTGCGCTCGGAGTGTAACGCCAGCCTACCCGCCAGCTCCGGGGGCATCACGAGCTTCTCCCGCTGCGCGATGTCCATCACGAGCTTCTCGACCGACTCGGTGGACGGCGCGGCGACTCGGACGGGGAGGCATCGCGAGCGGACGGCGTCGAGCACCTTGCTGACGCTGTTGCAGATGAGGATCAAACGGCACGCGCTGGAGTACTTCTCCATGGTGCGCCTCAGGCCGTGTTGCGCCTCCTTCGAGAGCCTGTCCACCTCGTTGAGCACGAGCACCTTGTAGCCCTGCTGGCCGGTGGCGTCGATGGGTCTCGACTTGGCCATGTCCTTGATGACCTCCTGCACCACGTACCTGTCCTTGGTGCCCACGTCGCTGGGGTTCATCTCGACGTGGTAGTTGCTGCTCATGGTGGTGAGCTCGACCTCGATCTTGCGCTCCCCTTGCTCCAGCTTCCACGTCTTCCCCTCGACCTTGACCTTCTCCACCGCGGGGCCGAAGATCTCCCTCAGCACCGCGAGCGCGAGGGTCTTCTTGCCCGCGCCGCCCACGCCGTAGAAGAGGAGGTGAGGGCAGTCGCCGTCCTTCACCAGCCTCTTGAGGTGCTGCGCGAGGTCCGTGTTGACCGTGGTCATCTTGTCCAGCGTGTTCGGACGGTACTTGTCCACCCACAGCATGGTCCCGGCTCGTTGTTGGCACTTCCGATCGAGGGTGAGATCTTTTTGAACGCGGGGCGCTCAAAGACGGGGCCGGTGTCCTGACCGACGGGTTACCCGCTCTGGATTCGTTTCGTCTCGATCGGCGGCGACCTAGACGGGGTATCCGGTTGGTGCGTGCGGGTGCGACGCGTCGTCTCGTTGTGTTCACCGGGGCGGTTCCCTCGTGTTGGTGGGTTCCCTCGTGGGCACACCTGTTTGAAAAAATGATTCGAAACCAGAAACCAGAAACTCGTGTCATCGCACAGCCAACAACCCTACACCTCGCCTCGCCACTGCTCCGAGCGCGGGATCGGGAGGCATGACATCCAGGGCGGCGGCGCAGGCTCTCCGCCAGTTGTCCTCGATCGCATGCAGACCGCCGAGCGTCCGCGCCGCGGTCACCGGCGTGGCGGCGGCGGGAAGGGCGGCGACGAGGACACAGTCATCATCTTCCTTGTCCGCGCAGCAGACGGTCCGTCGACTGCTCCAGACGGGCGCGGAGGGCGTCGGCGGGTGCGGGGCCGGGGGGTTCAACGGGTCGCGGACACGGACGACGCATCTCGTCAGATCACTGAGCTCCATGACCGTCGGACCGTCGGGCACCAAGAAGGCCCTATCGATGGCCAAAACTCTGATGCACGACGCGGATGAGGAGAGGGGACTGCTCGACGGGTGCGTGGAGGATATCGACGACACATGACGGCCCTCGACCCCCTAACCCGATAACCGATTGTAACGATTGATACTGTAGCTAATAAAAACCCCGGCCGCGTCCCCTGCCACGGCCAAATCCCCTGCCCCTGCCGCCGAATCCCCTGCCCCGCCCTGCTCTGTGGAAGTGGGGCGGATCCGCCTGCATCAGCGCCAACGCGCGTCCCGGACCGGGGGGATGCGGCTTGGGGATGACCAGCCCGTCCTCGTACCTCTTGAAGTACCGAACCCCGTCGCTCACCGTCCACGTCTCCGCGTCATCCCGCGCCGCGGTGACCTTGAACCCGAACTTTGTCAGCGCTTCGTTCACGGCGCGGAGCACGCCGACGCCTCTGTCGCCGCCGGTGTCGAGCAAGACCTCCCCTTCCCTGTTCACCTGCACGACGTCCTTGTTGAATATCTGCACCACGGTCACGCCGTCGTCCCGCTTGATGTAAGTGGGTCGATGCCTATTCACCTTCTCGCGCTGTGTTGATGGGAAGAGAAGGGGATCGGAAGGTCAGTCTCTCGATGTGTGAGGGCGGTGGAGATTTGGTATTGGATCCATCCGAGTCAGCCGTGTGCGCACCTTCTTCGAGGCGGCGCCTCGTCCACCCGACGTGGTTCTACCCGGTCCACCCTTGTTAACCCCAGCCTTGACCTTGAGGCGTTCGTCCCTCGAGAGTTTCCCGTCACCGCGCTTTTTGTTGGCGACTCGATGCTGCTTGACGATATCATCCAGGCTCATGTCCATGCCCACCGGCTCCGAGGCCTTCATCGCTTCGGTGGTGATGGCGTCCACGGGATATTGCGGTTCGGGCTCCATCGCGCGCGTTCGTCCGGTTGGTGGCCCTTTACTTCACCAGCCGCGTGCGGGATTCTGACAATTTTCAACAGGGCGCGAGCTTTGATGAGTGAAACTAACACTCGGTGTCGTACTACCGGCGATGCTATCGTGTCTTCTAGGTCTAGGGTTCTCACCACGGGTCCTCCTCCGGGGTCGGCGCCCTGCTCGGCGGTGGAACCCAATCGTCCAGCTCGAGCACGGCCTGCAGGTCCGCCCGTCGTGTCCTCGCCCGCGCGGTCCCCGGCGCGAGCTCCACGGGCGGCGGCGGTTCGGGCCAGTGCCCTTTCCGTTTGGCCTCCCTCATGGCCTCCATCCTCTCCTCCTCGATCTTCCACGGGGGTTTGTACTCCCTCCGTCGCGTCATCTCGCGGTTCGCCCCGTCGCTGTTCGCCCTCGCCGCCCGCCCCGTCCGCCTCAGGCCTTCGCCCATCTCCTTCGTAGTGGCCTTGGTCGACGGCTGCCAGGCGCCCGAGGTTGAAACCTTGGCGAAGGCGATTGACGTGGAGTATCCCGTCTTGAGAAGCGCGTCGTCCATCACCGCGCGTTGGCTGGCGCACGGCGCGACATGCCCAACGGCGGTATCCAGCAGGTTACGCGTCGTGTGCTGCTGCAGGTGGCGGTTGTAGGTGCCGTAGTCCGGGGTCACGCTCTGGTCCCATCTGCTGCCCCTCAGACCAAGTGGATCGGGTCCTTTGTGGGTGGCGCGCACGTCCCTCCGCGCGGTCGTCGCCGCCTCGGATACCTTCGCGGTCCCGAAGGCGATGACGTCGGAGCGGTAAGTGATCACGCCGGTGTGGCCCGGCGTGCGCATGAAGCTCTCGGACCGACCCATCTTATTGACCGCGTCCCAAGAGCTCTAATCGATCGACGTCCCAAATTTGGAACCGCGATTGATGCCGCCTTTGACGCGCCCCGAGACACACTACGCCCGGTCCCAACGCGCACTCGACGCCCCTTGTGCGTGTGTGACCGAGGGTACGGTCTTCACCCGGCGCGTCCGGCGGGAATCCCGACCGAATGTGCCACGCAGGGGAGAGTGTCTGGTGGCCGGTTGCAGATCCGGGAAATGTAGGGGAAGTTGGGCAGATGTGGAAAAGCGGAGTCGCCACAAAAAAAGCCTGAAAAATCAGGGTCCAATCGGGGGTGTCGATCGATTTTGGCAAACAGCCGATTTCTTTTGTCCGGAATGAGAGCCCCCGCAGATCTGAGCGTTTAAGTGATTTCATTGGCTGTTTGGCACGTTCCACCAATCGAGTCATCGCTCGGTTAACTGAATCGAAGATTCGCTCGCGTCGCGTTGGGCCTCACAGAATAGTCCACGTATGTTTTCCGCCCTGGAACAACCGCCATGCTACGATTGCGCTGCGGTTCGGTTTTGCCCCTCGACCCGCGCGCCGCGTGCGCACAACACACACGCGCACGAACCCTCCGAGGTCGTCGCAAAACGAGTGCATCGGACGTCGTCGACGTGTTGATCGCCTCGCCCCTCGCATCGGTTGTCGGATCGCGCAAAGGCGCCGACCCGTCGAGACCAAAACTTTGAACCCACGGTCGAGTCCACGGTCGAGGTTTATCACCTTCGCGCGGATTACCACCCGGTCGCCACGCACTAGAACGCCATGTCCGCGTTTTGCGCGCCCCACCAGGCGCTCTCCGCGCGCGTGACCGTGCGCGGCACCGCCGCGTCGTCGCGCGTCAAGTCCCGCGTCGCCCTCAGGTCCAAGCCCAAGGTGACCACCCGCGCGGCCATCAGCGCTCCCGTCTCCGATGACGCCGAGCCCCCCAAGCAGAAGCCGAAGACCGAGGCCGTGCGCGTGGGAGGAGCCAACCCGCTGAGCGCCGCGTACGCGATGCCCACCAACGACAAGCCCAAGGGTGAGCCCGTGCGCATCAAGATCGACGATCAGTGGTACGACGCACGCGGATGGGCCAAGGCTCACCCCGGCGGTGAGCGCTGGATATGGTTCTTCGACGGCCGCGACGCCACCGACGCCTTCTACGCCCTCCACTCCTACGGGCCCAACGGCAGCAGCAAGGCCGCCGACAGGCTCGCCAAGCTCCCCAAGTGCGACGCTCCCCCCGAGAAGGAGTACAAGGCTCCTTCCCCGAGCGAGTACGCGGCGTCCATGAACTTCCGCGAGCTCCGGGGTAAGCTCGAGACGGACGGCTTCTTCAAGCGCAACGTGTTCAAGGAGGCGTGGGCGTTCATCCAGGTGGCCGGTCTGTACGCCGCCGGTCAGTTCTTCGCGTACTCCAACCCTTGGCTCGCGACCCTGCTGCTCGGCCTCGGTATGGTGCAGGCGGGCTGGCTGGGCCACGACTACGTGCACGGCCGCGGTCCCTTGTGCGACGCGCTGAGGTACATGCCCACGCTGCTCAACGGGCATTCGGTCGAGTGGTGGTCGCAGAAGCACTCCATGCACCACACGTTCACCAACGAGGAGCACCTCGACAACGACGTGATGATGGAGCCCTTCTTCTTCCTGAGGCCCCCCAGCGAGTCTGGCCGCCCCGACAACGCCCTGAGGAAGTACCAGCACATCTACGGGTACCCCCTCCTGTCGATCATGTTCTGGCTCTGGCGGTTCCACAGCGTCGAGGGCGCGTGGAAGCGCAAGGACAAGAAGGAGCTCGTGCTCCTCGGCGTCAACTACCTCTGGCTCGCGACGTGCATGCCCTGGCAGGTTGCCATCGGCAGCGTCTTTTTCTCCGGGTTCATCGTCGCGAGCCTGGTGTCGGCGACGCACCAGAGCGAGGAGATCATGGAGTACGGCGAGGGTGCGGAGTACGTGGAGGGTCAGTTCCGATCCACCCGCGACGCGGACACGGTGTTCGGCCCGCTCGAAACCTGGATCTGGGGCGGCATGGACACGCAGCTGGAGCACCACCTGTTCCCCACCATGCCCAGGTACAACTACCACAAGCTGAGGCCCATCCTGCAGGCGTGGGCCAAGGCTAACGACATCAACTACAGGATCTCCCCGTCCACGAAGATCATCGCGGACAACTTCGCGCTCCTCAAGAAGGTCGCCGCCGCCCCCTAAATTGTTGTCGATGTCGTTTCGTTGTGATGAGTCGTTTCGTTGTGATGAGTCGCTCGTTGGTGCCGCAAAGTGGAAAGTCGAGCAAGGTTCGCGATCGAGCGAGGTGCAAGCCGGGGCGCGCGCCCCGGATATTTTTTCTTGGTAAAAGTTGGAGAGCCCCGCCCTGCAGAGTGACAGGCGCTTGGGAGGGGATTGTTGGTTATTACGCACTAGCTAGCTTATCTAATACCATTTCGCAGTTAAGCTTCAACGCACTTTCGCAACAGCGCGATTCCCGCCTTTGTCTGCCACGCTCCGACAGCCGCCCTCGCCGCGTCAGCCCCTTGCCCCGCCTCGCACGCCGCCCTGATGCTCGACGCGTGCGACAGGAGCCGGGTCGTCGATGAACCGATCTCCGCCTCGTCGGTCGCGCAGTCACCCGCGATTTTTTCCATCCGTTCCGTCGCGAGCAGCAGCGCGCACAGCCCGAGCGCGACGTTCGTCTGATTTTTCAAAAGCGATACGAGTTGCCGCCTCTGATTGCTGCGCGCCTCCCTGCGTTCGGCGGCGCCCAGTAGGCGTTCGATCCAGTCAACATACGCCGTAGACGCCGACGCGACTTCGTCGGCGGTCGCGCGAAGGGCCTCGGCGCCTGAGACTGGTCCGGGCGGCGGAGGTGGGTGCGCCGGTTCGGCGACGGCGTTTTCATCCCCGAGGACGGAATGCGCGAGCGCCGCGGCTGTGCTGTTGGGGGCATCTCCGACGCCCAGAAACGCGTTTACGATTTCCCTGAGTGTTGTTTCTTGCGACTCGGTGTCCTTTCCGAGCACACCGGCCTTCTCCGTGAACCCCGCGCGCGGTGGTAGCGTCCCGTTCTCCCGGGCGGCTTCAGAGTCAAACACGAGCACCAACGCCTCGCCGCCCGGACCTCCTTGATCCCCGTCGGATGACGATGTGAACGTGAATCGGGGTGAGGGACCAACGATCGGTCGCATGGATCGCACGGCACCCTCCAGCGACGCACGGAATCGCACCGACGGGTGGAAGCGCGCGTGGTACCCGGCGAGGGTGGGACGAACAGTGTTGACGCGTCTCGGACCGATCCCGACCCCGCCAGCCCCTCGCTGGGAACTTCCGTCACCCCCGATGCCACCGAGCGCCCCGAGCGCGACGCACATGTCCAAAATGATGAGAAGAAGGAGCCTGGCGCATGCCCCATCCGCCCCTCGCACCCCGTCCGCGCGGTGACCAACATCCTCAAACCGCCCATCGGGATCCAGAGCGACTGACCCGTGCGCGTAGGCGGCTCGCAACGCCGGTCCTTTGTCGCGCATGAACAGGTCCTCGAGCGCGTTCCGCACCCCGCGCGGGAGCTTCGACGGCATCGCGTTCGGTCGTCTCGCGTCCGGGTCGTTCGGGTCGACGGAAGGTCGGAGGGGATGCAGGATCACGTCGTGGACCCGCGCCTGACCGAACCCGTCCAGCGTGGCGTAATACGCACCCAGCCGGGCGGTGAGTGCCTCGGGGGCGTCGTTGACCGTCGCGAACATCGTCCGCAGTGCATCCTCGAGAGCGGGGCACGCGATGGCGACGAATCGCGCGTCATCACCCCGTTTGATCAGGTCCATCGCGGCGCGGGCCGTCGCGTCCCTCCACCCGTCCGGGACAAACTCGGAGTTGGCTATGATCCCGGCCGCCTCGTCCGCGGCGAGTGGGTCGCGCCACCACCCATCGTTCACTAACCCGGGCATCTGTTGCACCAGATCGGCGTCGTGTCGCGCCAGAGTTCGACCCGTGGGCTGACTCACGGTGCCCACCCCAGACGCACTTTTCAGACGCGGGGCTGGTATGGACGCGGCGAGGACGAGAGCCAACGCCGCGAGCTCCGGCTGCGCGTCGGTGGGTGCGAGGAACCCGTGCCAGACCACGTTGCGGAGGTTCATGCACCGGGGATCCAACGCACGTCTCAGCGCCCACAGAAGAGCGCCCGTGTGCTTCTCACCTTCCCGGTGCTTCTCACTTTCCCGGTGCTTCTCCCCGCCTGCGTCGCCTACGGAGAGGGCGCCGGAGAACTCTGTGGACCGAAGCACCTCCGAGAGCATGGGCGATGTCCCTCGCGACGTACCGCCCGCGGATACGTACAAGTCGACGCACCGCCGCTCCACCACGGACAAACTCAACGCGAGGGTGTGGTAGCTCGAGCTCGTGCCGCCGTCTTCCCAGCCGCCCGCTCGGGTCTCCTTCGCGAGTCTCGTCAGAAGAGTCGCGTGCGCGGCGCCGTCGTGTCTCACCCTCAGCACCCCCGCGCGGATCCTTCTGAGCGAGACGCGCGCCAGTCCCCTGAGGGCTCGTGCCGCCGCTCGATCGTCGCACTCCGCGGTGTGTGTCGGTGGGAACGCGTACGGGTCCACGAGGCCGCTCGTCGGGTCGACGCTCCAACCCTCGTCGGGGTCATCGTTTGGCCCAACGCCGTGGTCCTCAGCTTCGGGGGGCACCCAGAGCATGTCTCGCACGTCCCCACTCAGCTTACTGCGCCCGAATGTGACGTCGGCACCGCCTTGACGCTCGGCGGCACCGCCCCCGCTCGTCCCCGCGCCCCCCACCGCGCGCCCCCTCTCCCGGGTGCCCTCCTGGACATCCATGGCGAACGCCCACTCTCGACCGCGAGCTTCCGTAATGGAGCCGCGCCCCTCCCCGACGGTCGCCGGCCTCCTCCGTGCACCGCGCACCGACGACGCGACGACGCGCGCTCGCTCGTGTGGCCCGCACGTGCACGGCAGGGGCAGCGACATATGATGCGAGGTGGGTCCGAGAAACGCCTTGTAGCCTGAACTTTTGCGAAATGGTATCGAAGGTAGGTCGATCGCCAACCAAACCCCAATCTCGTAAAACCCGCGTCCGGGCGCTCATCTCGCCCTCTATTTCAGACGCAAGCTAAGGTAGCTTCAGGATGGTGAAGTTCCTCAAGGTGCGTCACGGTCCATGCCATCGTCTCGGCGGGTCGTGCGACGACGAGACGCGCGTCGCGCCCGTCTCGTGCCGTCGATCCGTCGCCCTCCGGCTTATTTTTCTCCTCCTCTGAGGAAAGATGGCTTTCGCCGCGAAGCCGCCCTCCGGACATCGCCGCTGACGATCCCTCTCCCCCATTTCTCTCAGGCCAACAAGGTCGTTGTGCTCCTTCAGGGCCGCTATGCGGGCAAGAAGGCTGTCATCGTCAAGAACTACGACGAGGGCACCTCCTCCCGCCCCTACGGTCACGCTCTCGTGTGCGGTCTCGCGACCTACCCTCGCAAGGTGAGAATCACGGCCAACGCTGCTCAGGCGGGCGCCGCGCGGGGATCGATTCGGTCGAACCCGCGCCGCCCCTCGTGTTTGTTAGAGCGGGTCCATCGAGTGTGTCCAGGATGCGCGATTGTTGATCGCGTCGTCGCGTCGCGTCGCGTCCGTCGCGCGCGTCCGGGCACGCGCGATGGCTCGGGAAAAACCCTATTTCCAGTCCCACACAGTGGTGGGCACAGATTCACGATGCGAGGCGGAGCGCTGACCATCCTTTCCCTTTTTTCCCAATCAACCAGGTGACCAAGAAGATGGATAAGAAGAAGCAGGACAAGCACTCTCGCGTCAAGACCTTCATCAAGACGGTCAACTACAACCACCTCATGCCCACCCGCTACACCCTCGACGTGGACCTCAAGGCTACCGTCACCCCCGACGCGCTGGAGAACGCGACGAAGAAGGTTGCCGCGCGCAAGGAGGCCAAGAAGATTCTGGAGGAGAGGTTCAAGACTGGCAAGTCTCGTTGGTTCTTCACCCGCCTCGCCTTCTAAGCGAGTGCGTGTGAACGATGTAGAACTGGTGGGGGTGTGAGTCGAGTCGAAGTGGTCTTTGGGTGCGTCTTTGGTCAAAATTTAGCTTTAGATCTTCCACGCGCGTGTGATTGACATTCGATTTGACAACAAACGAGAACTGATTCGTCGACGCGCTATTCTTAGACATCACCCGTCGGGCGCGAACCGTCACACGCGGTACGCCCCGGGCCCCGGCACGTCCAGCTTGCTCCGCCGCGTCTGCCACCGCCCTTCCTTGGTGAAGCCAATCGTCGGCAGAGTCGCGTTGCCGCTGAGCGCCTGCCTGCCCACGCCGCTGGGCAGTGTCCTCGCCGCGGGACCGGGACCCAACATCCCGCCCAAGATAGCCTTAGCCTGTAACGTCCCGAGGCTCGCCTTAGCGGCCTGGTCCCTGTAGCACGTACCGAACGACACGGCGGGGAGGGTACCGCGGTGAGACTCTGTCTGCTTTCCGACTGATTTCGGCAGCGGGTACGTCCCGGGCCCCGGAACCGACGCCCACCGCACCTCGTCGGGGTTCTTCTTGGTCCTGTCCGTGCTCCTCAGTTCCTTGGGTAATCGTATGGGGTTGGCGGAGTACTTCCCGCTCAAGGTCTGCCGTCCGATCCCGCTGGCGCTCTGGTACACCGGTCCGGGGGAGATGGTTTTGTCGTACACGAGCGCGGCGGCGCCGACGCGACGTTTGGACTTGGTGAACGAGATGGACGGGAGGGTCTCCTTCATGGAGTGAACCTGCCTGCCCACGGAGTTTGGGAGGGTATACGCCACGGGCGCGGGGGCGATCTTCTGTCGGTCCTCAGCCCTGCCAGCCGCGTCCCTGGAAGCCCTGCCGAAGCAGCCGGAAGGCGCGGTTCTTCGCTCCGAGTACCCCTGTTTGCCCACCGAGTTCGCAGCCTTGTAATAACCCGGGCCGGGTACCTCGTACCGCGGACCAGTATCCCCGAGCCTGCTGCGGTTCCTTCGCAAACTCGCGTTCATCGCCAGCGACTCCTCCGGGGTTTTCTTTTGGAAGTCGAACCTGGTCGCCGTGCCAAACCCAAACGACGGCCCGGACTTCTTCTCGCTCTCAACCATCTTGCCCAGCTGGGACCTCTGCATGGAGGGTTTCACCGGCGGCAGCGTGTACTTGCGCGCGGGCCTGCGAGCCTTGGGCTTGGCCGCGGGGGGATTTGGATCCTTCGGCGGCGAGGGCGTGGGCGAACCCCCGCCGGACAGCTTGGACTTGCTCAGCGTCTCCGGGTCCTCAAACGTGTCGCTGTACTCCGCGGGAGCCTCCTCAAAGTCGGCGCTGTACTCCGGGTCAGCCATCGACGTTTCCTTAGCCTCCACGGGCGTGGGCTCGGGTTCCGGCTCTGGTTCCGGCTCGGGTTCCGGATCGACCTCGGGTTCTGGCTCCGGATCGACCTCGGGCGTGGGCTCCGGCTCGGGCGTCGTCTTGTGGGCAGCGGCGAATAGGTCTCCCGTGGCGCCGCTCACAGACTTTGGGGACATCTCGGTCACGTCGCCGGCTGCTTCCATGTCCTGCATGGACGACAGCTTGCTGCTCGGCATGAGCGACCGCGCGATATCCCCGGAGCTCGGGTCCGTCGGGTCCGCACTCTCGAAATCGGCGCTGTACTCGTTGCTCTCGTCGAACTCCTGCGAGTACGACGCGGTGCTGACGTCGTGCGCGACGACGGATGGTGGTTTGGAGTTTGGATTCTTCCCGGCGGAGTCGATGACGTGTTGGACGACGCCGTCGACGAGGTCGTGGATCATCGTGTTCTGCTCCGACTCTGCCTCCACGTTGTGAATCGCATCCTCGACCAGGTTGTGCACCTGAGTGCCCTGCGACGCCGCGGTGGGCGGCCTGCTCCCGTCCATCGAGGCACTCTTACTGATGTCCTCCGTCGCCCTCTCCATCGCCGCGTCGACAGCCTCCCACGCCTCCGCGCTCTCCTCCGCCTTGTCGATGGCGGTCGTCACGATATCGTGCACGATGGACGGTCCGCGCTCGTGCCTCGGGGGCGTGCGCTCGACGTCGCCCTCCAGCGACACGGACGCATCGACGACGTCCGAGGAGCCGAACGCGAACTCGCTCGAGTCGTCGATTGTGGTGCTGCCGCCGAGCATGTCCCCCTCGACGTCGCCGCCCGCGACGGGGGAGGACTTACCGGTGGCCACGCTCGATGGCGGGCGACTCGGTGGATCGGATACCGCCATCGGAATCGATTTTGACTCCGGTGCCGCGCTCCCACGTCTGCGGAGGCGGGGAGGCGATTGGACGATTCGGTCCTCGTCAGGTTTGCCAAAACTTTGTTGCCAAAATGGGGAGGGCAATTTGACGAGAATATGGGCCTTTTTGCACCTGACTGCTTCCCGTAGGAAAACCGGAAACGAGACACTGGCTATCGCTCGATTGACCAGAGCCACGGAAAACACTTTATTTTGCCGGCTGTGGAGGTCAAGGGCACATTTGCGATCGGCGGTGCAGGGGGTGCCGCGGTCGAGGTTTGAGGCTCGGGGTGGTATCGAGCGTCGGGACGATGACGTCCGCGACCGATAAGACGTCCGCGCCATCTCGCGATGTCGGCGGCGTCGAGGTGGACAGGGACGAGCTCGAGCGGTCGGTGAGGGCCATGCTCCAGGCGCTCGGAGAGGACGTCCAGCGCGAGGGCCTCGCCGACACCCCGAAGCGCGTCGCCAAGGCGATGGCGTTCGCGGTGCGGGGCTACGGGATGAGCGCGGTCGATGCGGTCGGCAGTGCGCTGTTTCACGAGCCGGGACTCGAGAGCGACGAGGCCAACGCGGCCATCGAGGCTGAGCGCGCCGCGACGGGCGAGGAGCGATCGGGCGGCGCCGTCGACGACGAACTCACCGCGAGGCCCGGGGTGGTGCTCATCCGCGACGTGCCGTTCTTCTCCACCGCGGAGGACTCGCTCCTTCCCTTCTACGGCCGCGCGCACGTGGGGTACGTCCCGTCCAGGGGTACGATCGTGGGCCTGAGCAAGGTGGCGCGGCTCGCGGAGGTGTTTGCCAGACGGCTGCAGAACCCAAACGCCCTCGCCGCCGACGTAGCCGCCGCGCTGCACGAGGGCGCCGCGCCGCGAGGGGTGCACGTGGTGCTCGAGGCGGCGCAGATGGGTCCGTTCGGGCCCATCCCCGTACGCGGCGAGGCTGCGACGGGATGCTTCGAGGGGAACGACGAAGACGCGGATGGGTACGGGGCTGAGTTTCGCGCCATGCTCGGCGCGGGCGTCGGCGCGGGGCCGGGGCCGGGCGTCGGCCTCGGCGAGTTTGGCAACGGAGGCGACACACGGTGGACGACACACGGCCGCAGGTGCACGTGCGGCGTCTCGTCACCACGGTCACCTGGGGTCACCGAGACAGAGGGCGCGTCCACGTCCACCGCGCTCCACAGCGGTAGGGACTCGCCCAGCTGTCCCAGCGACTCCCGGGACTCGCCCACCGACTCGTTGCACGGGGGTGTGCTCTCCGAGGTGTCGGTGTCGCTCGACGCACGGCCCGCGACGCCGTTCGACGTTGCGCTCGGGGCGCCGTCGCCTCCCCCGGCGCCCGTCGGCGTGGCTGAGGCTGTCGAGGGAATGATGCGAGCGCTCGGTTTGGGGGCCAAGATGGAGCCCGAGCGTTTGTCTCTGACTGCTCGAAGGTACGCGGATCTCATGGCTGCGTCCAGGGAGGGTCACGCCATGTACGACGCCGAACCGTCGGGCGGTAAGAAGAGGAAGCTGGTCGACGAGAGGAGGCTGATCGACGGTTCCGACAGCTCGGGGAACACGGAGCTGGTCCGCGACTTGGAACTCGCCACACTTTGCGAACACCACCTGCTGCCCTTCCACGGAGCCGTGCACGTGGCGACGAGTGGGTCCACGAAGGACGTGTCCCGCGCGATGCTGCAAAAGATCGTCACCAGGCACGGACGCAGGCTCCAGGTTCAGGAGCGTTTGACGCGAGACATCGCGAGGGACGTCGCGGCTGCGACGGGCGCATCCGGGGTGATGGTGGCGTGCCGCGCGGCGCACCTTTGCATGATTGCGCGAGGGGTGGAGAAGCCGGGGTCGACGACGTGCACCTCCGCGTGCCTAGGGGAGTTCGCTAGCGACCCGGCGAGAAGAAGCAGGTTCTGGCGCGCGCTCGAGGGGGGGAAGTAATAGGAGCATCCGCTCAAGCCGCATTCTTTCGAGTTGAAATTAATTGCATTTGGCTTACAAATACGCGAGCGCTATGTATAGTTCCGGAATAATTTATCTAGACGCGTCGTCGATCACAGGTATGCGAGGAAGGAGATGAGGGAGAACAGGAATGACGCGGGTAACGCCAGGGCCAACCCCGTCTGCACGGGGAGCGGGAGCTCGCCCTTGGGCGTGATGCGAATCTTGCGGATGCGCGAGTTTTTGGTGATGATGGACGTTCCCGTCTGTCCCACCGCACCGCCGGCCACGACGACGGCCGCCGCCTCGAGTGCGTCCGCCTGGGTCGCCGCGGCCGCCGCCTTACCCGCGGCTCCCTTCGCCGCCGCCGCCTTACCCGCCGCCTTGCCCGCGCCTAGGAGACCGGCGAGACCGGCGCCTCCGACGCCGCCCGCGGCGGCGAACTTCTCGAGCCTCGTCTTGGGCGCCTCCTTGGCGAGCTGCATGCCCTTGCCACCCTTTTGCGCGGTGGGGGCTTCAACCTTGAGCTCGGCGAGGTTGGCCTTGGCCTGCTTCGCGTCGATGCGGGGACCGGCGGGGGTCTTGGGAATGGGAGCGGTCTTGACGACGGCCATCTCCGGACCGGCGGGCTTGACCGCGACGGGCTTGGCTGCGGTGGACTTCTTGGGAAGCACCGGCGCCGAGGGCTTGCCCACAGCAGGCTTGGGCACCTTGACGTTCGCCTTGGTCACCGGCGCGGGCTTCGCAGCCTTCGTGGGCTCGGGAACGGACACCTTCACCTCGGGAAGGCGGAGGGCGGCGTTCTCAGCCTTGGCGTTGCCCGGCTTGGGGTACTGGGCCCCGGGAGCGGCGGTCTTCGGCACGGGCGCGGTCTTCACGGCAGCCTTCGCAGACGCGGCGGCGGGCTTCTTCTTGGAGACCTGCGCCTCCTCGATGAGCCTCGCGGTATCGGTTCCCTCCAGGCGAGCGGAGATGGCCACTGCGGGGGAGGCCGTGGATAGCGCCACGGCCACGGCCGCGGCAGCCGCGGCAGCCTTGGAGACGTCGCGCTCGTCGTTGACGGCGGAGCAGACCACGGTGCGCTTGGTGTTGACGCGCTTAGCCTGCGATGGTCGGGTCGGGATGGCGTCAGCGTCGGGGGTCGGGACGAAGGACCGCTCTCATCAGATGTTACGACGATCGGGGAGAAGATTCTGTTGCCCGATTGGACGACGAGTCCGCTCGGAGGGACGGCGCACCTTGGCGACAGCCTTGGGGGCGACGCGGACGAACGCGGACTGACCGAGAATGGCGGCCATCTTTGACTGGTGGTTTCTGTCTTCTCCAGTCAGGAGACGGGGTGGAGTCAAGTGCCACTCCGCGGACACATCCGCCGGCCACAAATTGAGGACGAAACGCTCCCGTGAATCCACCTGGTGCTCTCCGATTGGTTCATCTTGGATTTCATTCGCGGGATCAGTCTGTTTGCCCATAGCGGAGAGACTTTATTGCCACACACGCGGGTGCCTGTCCTGTCATTTTTGAGTCATTTGAAGTCCCTCGCTCGCGGCAGACACACGCACGCACCATGGCGGCGGAGGAGGATGAGGCGGGGTCTAGGATGTCCATGCAGCTGGTTCTGATGAACTGCTTGAAGGACAAAAAGTACGGGGACGCGCTCTCGGCGTGTAACTCCCTCCTGGCGAGGTTTCCCACCGACGCGATGGCGCTGGAGTGCAAAACTCTGTTGACTGAGAAGGCTGAGCTCGCGGAGATGCCGACGGACGGGGAGGAGGAGTCCGAGGAGGGAGACGAACACGATGAGGGTGGTGGCGACGAGGACGATGACGAGGAGGGTAGTGACGACGAGGAAGAAAGCGAGAGCGAAGGGACGGAGGAGGACGACTGACCATTAGTTTTTTGTAGACCAGCAGCAGAGCCTAGCACTACTTCCTGTCTCCCCAAGGGGCGGGCTCGCGCTTCCTAGGACGCAGGAGCTTCTTACCCGTCCTCGAAACCTCACCACCCCCACCGTCGTTCCCGGACAGCGCCTCGACGGACTCTTCAACCCTGTGCGCGTGCGTCTCCGCGTACCTCGCCCTGGCCCGCGCCGCTCCCTCGTCGAGGCCCCTCCGCATGGCGATGACCTTGGCCCTTCGCGCGTCCTTCTCGGCATCCTCCTCAGCGCGCATGTTCGCCAGCGCTCGCTGCGCCTCGCTAACCTCCAACTCCCAGTCCGCCTTCTTCTGCGCCGCCTCACGGGCCAGCTTCGCCTCCAGGTGGGCGTCGAGCTCGGCGGTGGTCACCTTCGGCGCGACGACGCCGCGCTTCTTTCCTTTGCGAACGTCATCCTCCGTCTCCTTGTCGTGGAACATGGGCTGATCCTGGGCTGCGTCCGGCTTGGCGAACACGTCGGGGTCGAGCGCCGTCCTCGCCATGGCAAGCGCGTCGTCGAGCGTCTTGAACGTGAACGAGGACTTGGACGTGCCGGTGTCCTCGCTCGCGTCGTTTTCATCGAGCCACGGCGGGAGCGTCCGCGGCGCCCGCTCGGGGAACACCTTCTTGCCCGTCCTCATCGGGACCGCATCCGGCGCGTCGTTCTCGTCGTTCGCCCGCGCCATCTCGCCCATTCGGGCTTCGTCCCGTAGGCGCGCAGCCTCGCCCGCGGCCTCCATGTTATGGGCCATCGCGTCCGCCTTCTTGACCGCGTCGGCGGCTGTGTGCGCCACCCTCTTGAGAAGCTCCAAGGCCACCGCGTCGTGGGGGTCCAGGGCGAGTATCTGGCGCAGAACTTTACGCGCGTCGTCGGATTTACCCTGGGCGTACAGCATGGAGGCCACCGCGATCGCGGCGGGAAGCTGAGCCTGGGTGAGCACCGGTCGTTGCCTCACCTCGGGGTCGCGCCCATCGTCAACCTCGTAACGTCTGTCAAAGTCGATGCGGGCGCGGTCCCTCTGGTCCTTGCGGACCACATCTTCGGCCGCGAACTGCCTCGCGCGCGTCTGACGCCTGTGTGGCGTCGGCTCCGGCCTCGGCATGGCTGGCGGTCAGGGGTTCGGGTGGACCTCCGCCGGTCAAAGTGGGCGCGTGGCACCGAGTTTTGAATGAAAACTTGGCCGAGGCCGAGCGCCAGCCTCGCTGCCAAAACTGGATTGGGGAAATTCGCGTCGAGCCCGCCGGCCGTCGTCACTACAGAACGGCGCAGAGACACGCGCGTTTGGGTCGGAACAGAAAACAACCATGTCGCGAGGACGCGGTACCACGAGGGAGGCGAACATCTGGTGAGTCCCGCGCCGTGAACCCGACCAACCCTCGCGCCCCCGACTCGCCACCCGGAAAATCGCCAAAAAAACACCGACACGGGGCTCCTCGAGCTCACCCCACGCGCAAGGAGCCGAACGCTGACCGATGTCCCGTTCCTTCCCCGCCGTTTTATCCACACAGGATGGAGACTTGCAACAAGGAGGACACGATCCAGAAGAAGGCTGATAAGATGTTCTTCGACCGAGATAGGATCAAGTGGGTGAGCTGGGACAGCGGCATCGAAAGCGTCAAGACCGTCGCCGGAGAGGAGGCGCTGAACCGCACGCTCACCAAGAAGAAGGAGATGGACCCGGACGAGAGGACCGCGGTGAAGATTCACTATCCGACGACCAAGTCGCGGGTGTTCTGCACCGTGGACTGATATGATACTCGACTTTAAGTAGCTTTCCACTGTCATCGACGTCGTCTTTCACAATATCTCGTCGTTCTCCGCACTCCGACCACGTCCCTCTACCCCTTCCAAGGCGGGGTGCGCGACACGGGTGCATCCCTGCGTCCCTCGGCGGTCGCGAACAACGGAATCGTCGCGCGCGTGCCGGTCACGGGGGTGACGGGCGAGGCCTGCGCGGCGGCGGCCCTCTCCCTCACGAGAGAACTGGCCAGTTCCTCCAGCCTCGCCACCCTCGCCTCGGTCACGCGCTGCCTCCGTCTGGCCTCCACCTGCGACTCGCCGTCCCTTCTCAGCTGGTCGCTCCACCTCACCTCGTTGCGTGCCACGAACGCACGCCACGCCTCCTCCAGGCGCGTGACAGAGTCGAGGAGCTCCTCCGCGCGGACCCCTTCGCTTGATACGCGGGACAGCCCGCGCTCTCTCAGTTCCTTGAGCCCGAGCCTCGCGCGCCTCAGGTCGTCCAGCCGCGAAACCTCCAGCGCGATCGCCTCGCGAGTCAATTGAACGCGCTCGTGGTGATCGCACTCGTCCGCGATCTCGCGCGTTCGGGGTTTACCACCATCGCGGGTCTGGGGCGAGCCGACCCCGCCCGGTATCTCGGCGGCCAGGTCGGCGAGGTACCAGAGCGGGTGGTCGGAGTGGTCGGAAGGGTGAGCGCTCTCCGGTCTCGCGCTCCTCTGCTGAACGTGGGCTGCGTTCGTCGATACGCGCGGCTTGCGTGCCATCGCCTGCTTGGGCACGGCCTTCTTCTTCGTCGCCTTCTTGACAGTCCTGGGAGGGTCGGGGCTGAACTTACTGTTCTCGTTGTTCTTCGCCCTCCTCGGCCTGTCTAGTGCCGGCATGGTCCGTTCTGGGTCGCCGAGCGAAAACCTGACGCTCTCTTTCGATCCCTCGGAGATGCGAGAGACTTGCGCGGCGCGCGGACGCGGCTCGTGGTGCGGGCTCGGTGCTTGGGCTTCCCGCCAAAGGAGGTCGAACACTTCTCGGAAACTGTGAGAGACGCTTATCCAGTTTAAACTTTTCTTCGTGGAGGAGCCTCTGGGTAGGGCCAGCATCGCGCGCGCACCTGGAGGATTCTCCAGCCATGAGCGTCGACGCGGAGCCCGCCGCGGCGCCCCTTCCTTCCAACCCACCGGCCGTCAGCATGGAGGTCGGCGAGCGTCCGGCGCCGGTGGAGGTGAGCGTCCCCGCGGGATACGAGGCCGCGGGCGGAGATCTTCAGATTGAGGTGTCGGACCCGCACCGCGCGGGTGAGGGGATGAGCAAGCGCGTGGAGTACAAGGTGACGTACTGGAGCACCCTGCCGGGGTACACGAACGTCAATGGGTGCGTGACGCGCAGGTACAGCGACTTCGAGTGGCTGTGGAAGCAGCTCCGGGCAACCACGGACGGCATCATCGTGCCGTCCCTCCCGCAGAAGACGCTGGTGGCGAACGACGACCCGACGAGCGCGGCGATCGAGGCGAGACGAAGGCATCTGGCGGTGTTCGTCGCCAGGATCGCCGCCCACCCGATCATGCGCGAGTCCAAAGACTTACGAATCTTCCTCGAGGAGCAGGACAAGGCGAGCTGGTCGGAGCGGGTGCCGTGGTACGAGAGGGGCATCACGTCGGACGCCGTGCGGGGAGTCAGCGACTGGTTCACACACACCGTGCGACTCGACGACTCGGGAACGGCCGCGAACCTGGTGAACGCGGCCGCGCAGGGGATCAGCGGCGTGGCGGCGGCCGCGGGAGGTGCGGCCACCGCCGCAGCAGCCGCCGCGGGACACGCCAAGACGTCCCCAACCGTAAACGATGCGTCACCGCCCGAGCCCGGTGTCGACTCTCTTCCCGGTGCCGACTCTCTTCCAGGTGCCGACACGCCGGGGGCCACGGGTGCACCCGCCGACGATATGCCCGCCGACGGTATCGTGGAGGACCAGCACTTCCTCGACGTGGCTGACTACGTCGGCGGGCTCAAGGCTCGGTTGGACAAGCTCGCGTCGGCGACTTCGGCGCTGGTGAAGCACGCGCAGCTGACCGGTTCGGTGCTGATGGAGTTCGCGCGGGTGGTGGTGGACCTGGACGAGACGGAGGCTAAGGCTAAAGCCGTGTTCGGCACACCCGGGGGTGTGCAGTGGACCGACGCGGCGAAGTTGTTTGCGTCCACCTCGGGTCCCCCGGTGGCGCAAGCCGCCGCGGTGACAGCCGCGTTCGGCGAGCCCCTCGATGGGGCCGTGGCGCTGACGCAGGCGTGCGTCTCCGCGTGCGACGCTCGCCGGGCTATGGTGGACCACTACAACAGGCTGTGCAAGCAGATCGAACGCCTGGATCAGAAGGCGGCGGCCATGGGCGTCCCCGAGCCCGGGCCCAGGCGGGAGGAGAAACAAAAACTGGAGCTCGCCGCGTCGGATACCAGGATCGAACGGACCACGGCGATGGGCAGGTACCACAAGTGCCGCCAGCACATGGATCACGAGCTGGTGTGGTTCCACGAGGAGCTGGCGAGGACGATGGGCGCGGCGCTCAAGGACCTCGTCGTCGCTCAGGGCGCAGCCGCGGGTCAGGCTGCGCACGCCACCGCCGGACACTTCGAGGAGCTCAGGGCGATGCTGAAGTCCGCGCCGGCCGCGTTCGTGTGATGCGCGCGTGACTGCGTATACAGTCTACGTAAGATTAGTCTATTGTACATATTCACGAGGATACTCTCACGCCATCAACTCGAGGTACCGCTTCATGGCGCCGTCGTCCAGCGGAACCGTGTGACCGCCGGGATGTTCGAGCAAACTCGCACCCGGACCGAACGCCTCCGCCACCTTCATGCCCTGCTCCGGCGGGTTCATGGCGTCCTTCTTGCCGATGACGTGCAGCGACTTGACGAGCGGCTCGAAGTTCACCGCCCCTGGAGACGCCGCGACTGACTCGGGAACTATCACTTCGCTCTCAGCGGCGGCGTACTCCATCGACTTTAGTTTGTTGACGTCGGCGCCCCTGCAGGTGGGAAACGCCGCCCCGGCGATGATGGCCACGGGTGGACGACCCATCTTCGTGGATCCAGGACCCAACCCTCGGCCACACGCGATCGCCGCGAGCATGGCACCCTGGCTGAAGCCCATCACCCCGTCGAACGGCCACGCCTTGTCGAGCAGCGCGAGGCTCTCGTCGCATCCAATCAGCTCCTTCGCTTCGAAGGTGCGCTCGCCGGGCTTGAGCTGCCACCAGCATTTGCCCGGCGCAGAGTCGAATGGACCGTCGATGAACTCCCACGTCCACGTATCGCTCGTCGCTTCGATCAGCGGCCGCATGTATTCCTCGAAGCTCGCGGCGGTCCCGCCCTTACCGTGAAGGGCGACCATCTTTCTTTTCGTAGCCATCGCGACGACCTGCCGACGGGAAGCTCGCGGCCTGGTCCTGGAAGAAGGGCAGGCGCCAAGCAAGGGGTTGGTCGAATGCGATACGAGCGAGGCTCCGCCGATCGACATCGGGGTCGTGTGCGCTTCTATAATGACTCGTGTCCTAGCCCGACGACGACGGAAGGTTTCGTCGAGTGGATAAAGCAAGATTTCGATGTTGTTCATGATGAACTGTGTTGAGCTAATGCTTCGTCCTACCTAATAGCTAGCTAGCTAGTTGTCTGTTGACTTTTTCTTCATATCCTGCAGCTCCACCTCGGCGCATACGTCCGGCAGCAGAGCCTCGGCGTCGGTGTCCGAGCCCCCCGCGTCTTTCCTGCAAAAGCCGGTGGCCTCCACCCTCTCCAACGCCCTCGTCACTTCTCCGATCCAGTCCGTGTTCTGCACGAGGACCAGGATGATCACCGAGTGGATGATCGTACCGACGGTCCCTCCTACGACCAGTCCCATCGCGCCAATTGCTGGGCTACCAAATGAGAGCCAGCACGCTAGCGGGATACCGACGACGTAGTAGCTGAAGAAAACCACCGGCCCCGCGACCCATTGCCGGCCGCACGCCTTGATCACCCCCGTGGCGACGCACAACATGCCGTCGAAGAAGGTGTACACAGCGAGTGGCACTAACAGCTCACTCACCAACCGCACGATCCTCTCGTCGTCGGTGTACAGCCTGCCCCAGTGCCTCTTGACCGCCAGGAGCAGAGTGGAGACGATCAGTTCCACCGCCAAGATGAGACAAAACGCCGTCCGGGACGCAAACTTCGCGTGCGCCGGCCTCCTCGCGCCGAGCTCGTTAGCGCACCTCGTGCTCACGGCGACGGAGAAGCCCACGGGTACCATGAACGCCAACGCGTTGGTCACCTGGAAGATGGACACGGCAGCCACGTTGTACTCGGGGTCGGGGAGTAAACCCGCGAGCAGGATGTTCGCCTCCGACGCCCACCACTCCGCCATCATCAAAATCCCGGGCAGCGCGAGCGCGAGGAACGGCTTCCACTCCGTCGTCGCCGCCCTGAAGCTGAACCCCGGCCACGTCTCCCGCCCCGGTTCGTCCACCTTGAACCTCACCGCGTACAGCACGTTCAGGCACAGGACGACGCCGTTGCTCCACGACGTGGCCAGCGCGGCGCCCACGTACCCAAACTTCAACGCATGGATGAACACGACGTTCGCGGGCACGTGCATCACCGCCGCCACCACCCCGGCCAGCGCTGCCGGTTTTGTTACTCTTTGCGATTGGAGGTACGCCGTCAGACACATGTTCCACGCGTAGAAGAACAAGCCGGGTATCAACGCGCGGATGTAAGCGGCGCTCGCCTGCGCCAACGCGGGCTCCTGTCCGAGGTTCAATAGGATCCCCTCCGAGCACCACCACGCCAAAGATATTGGCAAGGCCGCGATGGAGAGTATGATCACAGCCCTCTGAAGCACGTACCCGAGGGTGTGGTACGAACCCGCGCCGTAAGCCTGGCCTCCCAGCGTCGACACCGCGCTAGCCATGCCCACCATAATACTGTTCCCCGTCACGTTCCCGAGAGTGGTGGCGAGCGCTGCGGCCGCCAACGGGACGGGACCGAGTCGCCCGACGAACGCGACGGAAGTCAGACTCATCACGCGGTTACACACCATGGATAGAGAAACCGGAAGCGCGAGCCCACCCTGGTTCCTCGCCTCGCCGGCGAAGCCCCCGAGCTCCGTCGCCGCGATTTCGCACGCCTCGGGAGACATCGCGCCCGCGCCCGAGCCAGCCTTGATGGCATCGTCGAGAGTCTTCTCTTCTCCGTCTCTGTCCTCCCATCCCATCACCTCCTCGTACCCATCTTTGCTCAGAGGTGCCCTCATCGACCCGAGGGAACCCCAAACGCGTCGCACGAAGTGGTCGTCGACTGGCAGCTACGTGTCTGGACGTGCAACACAGCCACTAAAATGCATGAGTATTCCGTATGCATAGTAGGCATACATATCTGAAATCCTATACCATATTACCATATTTGGTGCTGGTCGGCACTGTGAGCAAGGGGAGAATCGGAGATGCGTTGAGATCATGCGTTGAGATCTCCGAAGAATATCCAACTTCGACGAAAGAAGAGCTGCGTGACGCCCGGTGACGCGCCACTGCGAGCGACGCAGTAAGCAGGCTGCGACTTTTTGTGGGTCGAGCCTTGTGACAACTCTCGTTTGAGTCCGGTTTCGTGGTCGCATCGTCGATTGCACCGGCGCGTGTGTTTGGAAGTGCGCTAAAGGGAGCGCGCTTGTGTACGGCATCTTGGAAAACCACCGGAGGTTGAGCCGTGTTGCCGTGTGTCACGAGTATGGGGTACATGTCGGCGACCGAGATCCTCGATGAGCTCGACAGGGGCGCATCGGGCGGAGACACGCGTGTGTCCTCCAGCGGCGACGACGAACTCGGCGGTGTCATCTTCATCTGCAGGTGAGCGCGCGTTTCCGGGACACGGCGAACCCGCCGGCCAACAAAAAAACACTCTCGGGCACTTCCCCTCGGTTGGAGGCTGCCTGGATCCAGCCGCGCGCGCGATCCGTGGACCTTCTTCGTCCGATCGGAGCATCGCGCTGGGGTGACCGAGTCGGAATGACCCCATCCGAACCTTTCGACCCGACGATAGGGATCGAATCGACCCCAAGACGCGTCTCACGCTGACCGCCCCCCCCACCTCCCACGATTTTCACTCGCAGCCGAGACACCTACGACGAGCGCATGCGGAATGGTCTCTTTGGCCTGACCCAGCAGTCGTGGTCGTTCGTGAAGGATATCAAGCCGGGCATGCCCCTGTTCCTCTACAACCTGTCGGAGAAGAGGTTCCAAGGCGTTTTCGAGGCGGTGAGTACGCATCCAACGCGCCGGACGCGCGCGCCCACCCCCCATCTTGTCGCTCTATCTTTTTGGGATAAGCCTCCCGGCGGGCGAGTGGCGGTTGGAGCTTTTTGCTCTTTTCCTGGCGCGGGCGACGCGGTATCGGCCGTGCATCGCGGCGATTCGGGCGGGTTCGTGCGTCGCGGGTGGCACAGACGAGATGATCGGAGTCCGGGACGCCGATCGCCGTCCGTTCCCGCGCGACCTCACACCCCCCGCGCCGCGATCACGCCCCGAAACTCCCCGCCGCGATCTTCCACCCGATGACGAGCCAGTCACTGATTCATCACTTTTATTCCAACCGAATCTCGCTGACCGAACCTCCCTCCTTCGTCCCTCCACGACGCAGACCTCGCGAGGCCAGATGAACATCGAGAACGACGCGTGGATGGGCGAAGGGGACACCAGGTCCCCTTTCCCCGCGCAGGTCAGGTGCGAGCCCACCAGGGTGCAAGGGTCGCTGTCCGCGGCGGCGTGCCGGAACTGGATCCGCCGGCTCAGACCCCTCGCCGACGACTCGGCCAACAAGAAGTTCCGCCTCGACCTCAACCCGGCCGAGACCGCGGCGTTCATCAACATGTTCGTCTTCGGCGTCAAGGACAGCCTCGCGGCCCCAACACAGCCTCAAAACTCTGGTACGGCGGCTAGCGGCCACCGCGACGCCGACGGTTGGGAGACTGTCGGCCCGAAGAAGAAGGAGGTCAACCGGAAGGACGGCCGCGCCTCTTCGGGTCAATCTCGGAGTCTCTCTCGCGAGTCCATCACGGGCGGTCGTAAGGCCATCTCGAACGCGGGCGATACCTCCGGCGCGGACACCCCGGATGAGGAACCCGGGTCGCCGGCGGCGCCGCGGACGGAGAGGGCGCCCACGGGGTGGGCCGCCATCCTCACCGGACGGGCGGATTCCGCCAGCCTGCCAACCTCCGCCGCCGAGGCTGCCGCGAAGGAGACCGCCGCGAAGGAGGCTGAGCGTCTCAGGATCAAGGAACAGGAGGCTGAGAAGATCAGGAAGGAAAAGGAACAGGCCAAGGCTCGCGCCGAGGCTGAGCGGATATCCAGCCAGTCGGAAGCGCCCGGCTCGCCCAAGACGGAACCCAAGCGCGTCGCGTCGCCAGCGCCAAGGACGGAACCCAAGCCGCCAGTTGTGGCGGTCAAAGAAACCGTCGGCGCGCCCGCTCAAGGCACGGATGGCGCGTCCAAGCCGTTCATGGGCTGGGCGTCGGTCGTGACCGGAGCCACGCCGGACCCCGCGAAGGAGGGCTGGCACACGCTGGTGGAGGGCAAGCTCGACGCGGAGAAGCATACCACCGCGACGGTGACCATCACGTCTATTGAGGCGGTGGGCGGATCCTCCATCGACGCGTCGGCTGTCAAGAAGGCGTCTCCCGCGGAGCAGGTCTCGCGCTCGCAGAGCCCACGCAAGTCTCCCGCGAGTTCCGTGGAAAACGAGGAGATGGCGCCCCTCAAGAAGGCCTGGTCCGGGTGGGCGGTCAAGAACCCTCCCCCGATGGTCGATCTCAAGGCTGAGATGGAAGAAGAGGCGAAGAAGGCGGCCACGAAGGTCAAGGCTGTGACGATCGATCCCTCCTCGGGCGCCGAAGACGGCTCCGAGGGAAAGAAAAAAGAGGGCAAGAGGGAAAAGAAGGAGAAGAAGGACAAGGACGGCGGTGACGGCAAGGGTGCCCGCGGCGTCCCGCAGCCCCAGCGCGGCAAGAACGCCCAGGGTGCCAACGCCGCCCCCAGGCCGCCCCCACCTCCCACGTCCCCGCCGCTCGTTTCCCCCAACGGAGTGGGCGCGCCGGTGAGGCCGTTCTCGGCGGCTCCCGCGCCTCCCCGCGAGCCCGTGGCGGCGGCCGAGGGTGCGATCGTCAGCGCGGGTGGGTGCGTGGAGCTCATTGACGAGACGCGATCGAAGCTCGCCGAGAGGATCGGACGGGAGATGCTCGAGACGGCGAGGGTGCAGCCCTTCTCGGTGAAGGGCAACGTGCTGCGCATCGAGCGCAGGGCCGTGGACATGCTGATCCGCACGCTGAACGCCATCGTGCAGTCGCTCTACCCCACCGCCACTGTCGAGGTTTTCGGTTCCTTCCCGACCGCCTCCTGGGTGCCCGGCGCGTCCAACCTGGACATCGCGCTGTCCCTCCCGGAGCCCGTGATTGCGGACCCGCAGAAGAAGCTCGACGCCCTCAACTCCCTCGCGGTGGCGCTGCGCGCGAGCCCGCAGTGGGTGAACGAGGTGAACGTGGTTCCGTCAGCCTTCAGGCCGCTGATCCTCCTCAACACGCACTCGGCGTTCTTCCAGCCCCCTCCGCCGCCGCAGGCTGCGCAGGGACCCCGCCCTCCCCCCGGCGCCCCGCCGACTGCCAACGGAGGTTCCCCCACCGCCAACGGCGACGCCGCTGGCGCACCTCCTCTGCCTCCCGGGCCTCCCCCGCCCGGCGCGTCCGTGGGCTTCGGCCTCGGGAACGGCGGCGTCGGCCTGCCCCTCGAGGTTGCCATCTCCATCAAGGGTAAGGACCACAAGGGTGCCGCGGCGATGAAGTTTTTGCGCCAGGCTGAAAACGAGTACCCCGCGTTCGCGCCGGTGCTCGCGGTGCAGAAGGCGTACCTCGCCAACCGCGGTCTCAGGGGTGTCTACAAGGGCGGCATCGGATCCTACTCGCTCGCGCTCATGGCGCTCCACTCGATGCAGCAGGCTGCTGCCAAGATCGCCGGAGCGGAGGACGGATCGGGCGCCGGCGACGACGACGCGAGGGACGCCAAGATTCTCGGCGAGTCCCTCCTTTCGTTCCTCGAGATGTACGGACACACCGTGGACCTCACCAAGGCGTCCATCAAGGTGCACGCGCTCAAGCCCGGCAAGGGTAAGAAGGCTGCTGAGGCGCACGAGGCTGCGAGAAAGGCGGACTGGGGCGTGCTCCCGGCGTCCACGAGCGGCGACGGGCCCCGCGCGGCGATGGGCGGCGGCACGCTGCAGGTTCAGGATCCCACCCAGACTGGGAACAACGCGGGTATCGGGTGCTTTGGGGTTGTTGGGGTGCAGACGGCGTTCAAGGATCAGCTCAAGCAGCTCATGGCCCTCCCCACGGACGCGTCCTTGCTTCAGCACATCCTCACGGGCGCCGCCGGGAAGGTTTGCGTCGTGTAAACGGTTTGCACGAATGATACGACACGAGACGAAGGGAAACAGAACGGTTTCCTCCCTCTCATCACGGATGAGTGACCATGATTGACACGTTGCTATTAATATTACTACGCTATGATCAACCATCCAAGTCTGGAGCGCTCCCCACCACTGTTTACACTCCCGTAGCCACGCGAACCAACATCGCACGGAACCAAGGCACGAGTTCAAGCAAGAGAGCGCCGTATACTCCGGCGACGGCGAATGAAACTCCGGATACAGCCGCGGCTCCATCTTCGCCGCTGCTGGCTAATCCTGCGGTACCGGCTGCGTGACTACTTGTCCCGGTCGCCACACCCCGAGCGACCACCTTCTTGATACCGGCGATGTCCAGGAGGAACCCTCCGATGGCGAGCCCCATCGTGCCCGCGACCACGCACCCAGACGCCACCAAACTCGAATCGGCGCCTATCGAGCCCGCCATCAAAACCGCCAATCCCGTCGTGAAGCACTTCGGCACCGTGGAAAGTATAATCTCGCTCGGCAAACCGACGAATCTTCCCAAAACCACGGAGAAGGCCATTCCCATGGGCACAGCACACCCCAAGCTCACGGCGAGCGGGGCCAAGTTTGCCGAGAGCACCCTCCTCTGCGAGTACACTCTGAATGCTAAACCGAGCACGGCGACCGGAACGAACCACAGAAGGAAGGAACCAGCACCCGTCATGTATATCCTTAACCCGTCTGCGCACGTGCCACCGCTCAGCACGCCAGCCACGCTCGCCAACACCGACATCGCCACCCCTCCCGTGAGCGTCGGGAACAATCCAACCCGCTGCAGTTTGGCAGGGACTCGTTTGGCGAGGAGGTAAACCGCAAATGTCGCGCACAGCCACGCGGGCGCGAGCGTCACATGATTGGGCAATCCCAAGTTTGCGAACATCCCAGCCACCGCCGAACCAATCGCGCTGATGCTCCAGAATGACGCCTTGCTGAACACCACCGGTGCTTCAGGCACCGCCTTGACCTCGGCTTCGACTTCAGCCTTCTTGGCCGCGAGTTCGTCTGCATCGAGTTCCTCGTTCTCAATCTCACACCGCTCAATCTCTGACGCCTCGTCGTAAGACGCAACGAGCTGCGCCAAATGCCCCGCCACACACATGGTGAACAGGTGCCCGACTACGCAGACTCCCAGACTGACCCAAAGCGCACCCCCTGTCGGAAGAGGCGAGATGGGAACGGCGACTATGTACGGGATGAACACGCAGGCAATCTGCGAGTCCACCATGTCGACCGCGGGCTTGAGCAACCGGCTCATCGTACGTTGCATACTGTTTGGCGACATCATCAAAGCACACGTGAGCAAGACCAGACTGCAAATCAACGGCGCGATGGTGATCCCCAGCGAACGCATCGCGTTGATGATGCCCCGCTGATAGAGCTCCAGCACGAGCAAACCTAGGAGAACAGACGGCGCGACCGTGGCGAACCAAGACGCCTGTGGCTTCTCCTCAGCGACCTCCGCCGATATGACACGTGCTTGGACCTTGGATCCGCGCGTTGGACGTCCCTGAGTCAACCTCTGGCGCGGTACGCCCGACGTTCTCCTCTTCATCGCCGACGTCATTTCTCGGGGCTTGTTCGGATGACCCTGAAGCGTCGAGCCGGGTTGACGGGAAATCCCACCCGGGAGTCGCGCTCGTGCGCATACATACACCCGTCTTGATGTTGTTATCGCGGGCATGCCGGCCATGACACTCATCGTCGCGCTCATCGCCGCCGAACACTGATGCCCTATCCGCAAGGTGCCCAACTTTTTATCCGCTCGCCTGACTGATAGGATCTAACTGATTTCACGGGGGGGAACAAAAAGCTACGACTCGCGGCGAACCGATGCACAGACCACATGAGCGTCGAAGCCAACGAGTGGCATCCCCCGCAGGAGGGGATGCATTCTCACACTACCCGTGGCCCGCTCGCGAGCCTCAGCGAGAACGTCGCGGCGATACCCGGCGGCGAGGAGGTGCGCATCTCTCACGTCGCGCGACTTTCCCCTCGAGGAAGCGTTTCATCTCGCGACACGTTCCTCTCATCTCACACGTCGCCTCCCGCCCCACCCACGTCCCAGGCGTCGACGTCTTCATCGACAGACAACATATCTAAGCTCAGGGAGTACAGATCAGCAGCGCGTGCGTCCAGGTGGGAGGCTCCTCCGGCCTGCGAGGCACCGCCAACCCCGGCATCGCAGTTCCAGTCCACCGTGTTTCAGCCCCGAAGCGCAACGCTGCTGAGGGACGACGCGGTCGCCGGGGATATCGTCGAGGATGAAGATAAGGAGAACGATCCATCCACATCGGACCCGACCACGATGCGTCGCCCACCCCCGTTCGCGGTGCCGTCCGGTCCGCCGCCCCCGATCGCGGTGCCCCCAGCTATTCATCATCAGGCGACGTCGAGCGCGATGGTTCCCGTGAATGAGGTTAGCGACATCGTCAACGCGGCCATCGCGGGTGATCCTCCGCGGCCGAGCGCGGCAATCAAAGGCGGCGCGGCTGCCGCCATGGCATCCATCGCGGACGTCGTGCGAAGGGCGGTGACGGATGCGAGGAGGGAGGGTGCATCCATCGGCGCCTCGGAGACGCGGCTCGCGCTGCAGAGATCCACGGCAAAGGCTCAGGAGAGCGCAGCGGCTGCGGTCAGGGCGGCGGAGGAGTCCCAGCGCGTCGCCGAGGAGAAGGCACGGGCGGCTGAGGAGCGCAGGAAGGTTCTCGAGATTGAGTCCAACACCAAGTCGAAGCAGTTGTCCAAGCAGCTCGAGGAGAAGCAGGGAGACCTCGGAGACAAGTTGAAGACGCTTCGAGCGAGGGCGGACGCCGCGACGAACGAGGCGACCGCGCTCAGGGCTGAGCTGAAGAGGGAAAAAGAGAAGAACGAGTCGATCAGAAACACCGCGGAGAAGAACGATGCGACCGAGGCTCGGTTCAAAGCGCTGACTGTCGAGTCAAAGAGGGCGCGGGAGGAGGCGAAGAAGCTCAAGTTTGAGATGGAATCGAGGGTGGAGTTTGAGACCAAGCAGGTGCAGAGAGAGCTTGCGAACGAGCGCGCTAGATCAGCGAAAGAGCTCGCATGGTTCCAATCGGAGATGCGGGAAATGACGGCGTCGTGCGATGCCGCCGTGGCCGCGGCGAGGGAAGAAGCCTTCTCGGCGGCTAAGACGGCGGCACAGGAGACGGCGAGGCTTCGTGCCGAGTTTGCTGAGTGCCGCGAGCTCATCTCGCGAGCGTCCTCCGCGGTGTCGGCCAGGCACAGAAAGGCGCTGATGACGGTGATGAAAAAGGAGTCGTGGACGAGGGATGAAATGGAACAGCTCAGGAACGAGCTCGAGCAGGAGCGGGACGCGAGGCTCAAGTTGAAGGGCGCTCAATTTGAGAAAACCAGCGAGCTCGACGAGGCGCTCAGGACTGTCCAGAAGCTCAAGGTCGAACGCGACGACGCGGACAGGGCCAAAGTAGCGGCAGAGGCGAAAGCATCCCTCATCGACGACGCGTTCAGGGCACGCGACGACGCGATGTCGACAGCGATGAGCGCGAAGATGGAGAAGGACGCAGCCGACGCGGCGGCGAAATCTGCCGCGCAGGAGGTTGAAGCCGCTTGGGCAGCAGCTGCAACTGCAGAGGCGGAGATGGCCGAGGATCACAAAAGAGCGCTCGGTGAGGAGGGTGCGAAAGTGTATCGAGTGGTGCGCAACGATCTCAGGGCGTTGCGCAGGCGGTACTTTGTGCGAATGGGCAGGGACGCGTCCGGCGCTGAGATTGATTTGGAGGACTGCGACTTGGACAACGACGGCGTCGACATGGGCAGGGTGCGGAAAAGGCTCGGCATCGAGGGGTTGGTGTCGGCGATGGTGGGCTTCAAGCGACGGGGTGAGACTGATGCTGATGCGTTCGGCGACGTGGGCCTCCGGAAAGAACTGCGACGGATGGAGGAGTGCCTGCTCCTCACGCTCACCGGTGACGTGGAAAACTCGGCAAACGACGAGAGCGAAGAGACTCCGGCCCGAGATGTGCCCCAGGTGTGCGAATCACCCGAGGCTGTCAAGAACAAGCGGTCATCGAGGACCGCCATCGCGGATTTCAAGGCTGATCGCAAGGCGGCGCGTGAACGCGGGGGCGGGAACGTGAAGCCGGAGCGCGTCGAAGAGAATGTCGCCGAGGAACAGGGACGCAAGGGGTGCATGCGTGAGCTCACGTCGAGCGACGAGGATGTCCTCGGGCTGCTCGCGGGGGTCACGCTCGGGAGATGATCAGCGCAAGCATAGTGTAGCGAATAAGAGCGTGCGTTGATACAAACTGAAACACAGACCTATCTACAGGTACATTGCGTGCATGAAACTTTGGTACAGGGGCTCCGCCATGCGTGGCGCCGCCCACGAGTAATACACTTTCGTGTGGGTCGCTGGCCTACGCGACAGCCGTTTCCGTCGTCGCGACGACTGGCGACGCGGGAGCCTCCTCTGTCGCGGAGGCGGTGGGAAACCCGGGCGGCGTGGGGAAGTTGCTCCCACCAGCCGCCGCGCCCATCATCGCCGCCAGCGCCGCCGGGTTGATCATGGCGTACGGATTAGGGATCATCGCCGGCGGCCACATCAAGGCGGGATTCGGCGGCGCCTGGCTGGGCGTCGAGCCGTTCGCGGCGGCGGCTGCCGCGGCGAATTGAGCGAAAGCGGCGTGGGGAGGCCACATCTGCGGCACCGGCATGGGCACCGACGCGGATTGACCTTGCGCGGCCGCCGCGGGCTTCGAAGGACCGATCTCAATCTTGGGAGCGATGCGGGTCGGCTTCGGCGGTCCGTTGGAGGCGTCGAGCCGAGGAGGCGGAGCCGTCTCGGGTTGCTCCGACAACTCGGGCACGGGCATCCCCTTCTCCTCCGCGATGACCTTGATGTCGTTTCGCAGATCCGTGTTCTTGCTCGCCAGGCTCTTCATCTCGTCGTACAGCGCGTGGACCTGGTCCCTGAGTGTCTTGTTGGTCTCCTCCAGAACCTTGGCGCGTCCGCTGAGGTCGTCGTACAGTTCGTGCTTGCGGCGAATGGTTTGCCTCGCGCTCTCCCTGTTGGCCTGCACGCGACGCAGCCGCTTAGCCTCCCTCTCCTCCTCGGACTCCTGCACCTTGTTCGGTCCCCTGCCCCGCTTCTTGACCTGGCCCTTGCCCCCATCCGCCTGACCCTTCTTGCCTCCAGCCTTTCCTCCCTTGGCGCCCGCGCTCTTGCCTCGCTTTCTGCCCCTCTTCTCGAGGTGCACGCCGGCGTCGGCGAGCTGAAGGAGCGACTCGAACCCGAGGTTTTCCTCGTCCGTCGCCTCGGGCACGTGCCTGACCTGGGGTTTATCGACGTGCTCGGCGCCCGGGTCGGCGCCTCGAGCCTTCTGGCGACCCCACTGAAGGGGCGCTTCCGCTCCGGCTGCTGCCGCGGGCTGATTCTCGATCTTGGAGCCTGCTCCAATTATTCCCGCCTCGCGTCGGCCTCCGCGGCTCCTCGCGCGCTTCGCAGTGGCGGGAACCACGCCGTTACCGTTCGAAGATTTCTTGGCGGTGGCTTTCGCCCCGCCCTTGCCCTTGGCGGCGGGCATGATTCTCAGATACCGCTCGAAGTCTGCCTGTCGTGGTGTTGACGCGGGGACGCGGGGGATGTCAGCAGAGAGCTTGGAAAAACGTTGTGCAACGCGGTTCGGGCAGGCTCGCGCGAGCGTCTTCCACGGCGTCGGGGAACGTCCGAAACGCGCAATGGCGCTGTGAGGCACCTAAAAATCGTGTTTTAGCGCGTTCGTGACGCGCGCACGTCGTCGCAGCCTCGATGACGCGCGCCTCGTCAGAGCGGAAATGCCAAGTGGAAAAGTCCAACACGCGCCAAAAGAAAACCTTTCTGCGGAGACTCGGGGAATTTACCTGTCGACGACCGCTCTCGGGGAACTACGAACGCGCCTCACTCGCACCAGGTGGACTCCGATGCTACGAGGGGCTCGAATACGGGTTCCCGACGGCTCGCGCGCGTCGTTCTGCTCCTCGGGCGGGGCTCGGGGGTTCAAATTCACGGCCGCCGGGTTTTTACTTTTGGCGCTTTTGATGTCCTTTTGAACCCCCGCTCGACCAATGAAAACGACGAACCCAACGAGCAAATGTGCCAGGTCGGACCCGAACTGGTTTGGCGGGGGAGCTTTTATTCAAGAATCAAGGGTTTGCACGCACGAACTTTACGAAACGTCGTTGATTTTTTTTTTGCAGGCGAAAGCAAAAAAATATCTTGCCGATTGCGAGCAGAGAGCACCATCGTCAGCCAAAAACAAACGGCGTCCGTTCCTCTCCCTCCCCGAAAAAGATGAACAGTGCCGACGTAATCGCATCCTCGGCGAGAGCGTCGCGATCATCACAACCATTATCTTCAGCGAACGTGTCCTCGAACCCGAGTAACCAGCACTTCCACTCCCCATC